>Ga0335074_10008695_pt1 | contig 14125 bp, 17 predicted proteins | sample Lox_Sample_23_FD_206715 | JGI IMG/M metagenome (GOLD analysis project Ga0335074, IMG submission 206715) | Soil microbial communities from Loxahatchee National Wildlife Refuge, Florida, United States - Lox_Sample_2.3 | ecosystem: Environmental > Terrestrial > Soil > Wetlands | place: USA...
AAAGTAGAATAACACGTTTACGAAGAAGAGAATTGAAAGTAATTGATGTAGTCTATAATATTTACCGATATATGAAACTTAATTTTATCTCGGTAATAGGATTTCTACAAGGCCACCCAGGAAAATATCCTCAGAACCTTAGCATCTCGCGCAGCCTATCTTCCAGGTGCTCCATCCTTGCAGGTACAAGCGCCTCGTGATGGTGCTCCCTTCCCCTGCTCCTGTATGCCCTGTTCCAGGGCTGCTTGACAAGTATCGCCATCCTTCCCCTTTGCACCGCCCCTTCTGCGATAACGTGGTAGTCATCGACGTAAACATCTATCTCAGCGTCAAGCTTCTGCCTCGAAGAGCGCACGTGCACTATGTCGTCAAACGGTATGCCGTGCTTCCTGAGGAAGCCGACTATGGTCGAATCGGATGCGTCTGTAGCCGTCGAAATTGTCAATTGGAATATCCCGCTGCCATGCAGCCTTGTCATGATCTCAGGGATCTTGGGGTCGAGCAGGAATATCTTGTCAAGGTCGCTCCATATCTCCCTGAATATCCTCTTCATGTCCGCCTCAGTTACAACTACCCCGTCAAGATTCCTCTCAAGCAGTGGGTCTTTGATGTCCCTGAAGCTTAGGTTTGTGCCGAATTCAGCGTTGACCCGCCTGCGCGCGAGCTCCTTTATGTGCGCAAGCGTGTCATCAAGGTCGACTCCAAGCCTTATCAGCTTTCTCCCATTTTCGGGCGGTTCGGCCTCTTCAGTAGCTCTGCGCTTTGCATAGCTTAAGTCCACTCCTCTATGAAGTGATACGGCCATATTGGATCCCGACTAAACATGAAGGACGGCGACTCCCGGCGATTGGCCTAAGCTGGGGAGTGTATATTTCTACCGAGGGAATTGACAGTTCCACGATGCCTATCAATTTTTCCATATTTTATGTGACACTAACTACTTTATAAAACCTATGTGTAGAAAGCGCACCACGAGTTCAGCATTCCATAGCTGTGGGGTCTGGCAAACTGTTAGCCTCTTAGACTGTTATGAAGACGGTCTGATGCAAAAACCGCCTTTTGTTGATCTTCAGGCTTCTCGCTCTGGAACAGCTCGCCTATCAATTCAGTGGCCCTTCTTATCCTCTCCACTGCAAGCGGCCTTCCCTGCGCAGTTCCAATGTTTGCGCTCAGAAAACCCCCGTATCTACCCGAGTTTATTATTGCTAGAGGATCTGTCTCAGCCCTTAGCGCCTCCCTTAGGGCCCTTGCCTCCAGTTGCTTCTCCAGCGTTATTATTGCCATGATATAATGCCGTATTGGCTGATATATAAATCATGCAGTCACATTTATGCACTCAGCACTTCCCAGCAACTAGCGCATTCAGAAAGGCTTAAATACCTACTTATTTATAAGACTCTTTGCCTAGGAATTAATTCATGGATTATGACAATAGAAATATTGTATTAAATGAATTGATAGGGCTCAAGGCCAAGGTAACAAGGTCTCTTGACAAGAAGCAGAAAGGACTTTCCGGAATCGTAATAGACGAGACAAAAAACACCATCGTGCTCGAAACAAAGCAGGGTCCCAAAAGGGTCCTTAAGAGCATATCTGTGTTCAAGTTCTATTCAGGAAGCAAGTCGTTCACTGTGAATGGAGAAGAGATAGGCTTTAAGCCGCATGAACGGATTGAGAAATCAATGAAGTTCTACAAGGCAAGAAAGGTGTGAATTTGGAATGCAGTGATCCCAGATGCCCCATACATGGAGGGCTGAAATATAGAGGTGCGCAGTTTCAGGGACTGGTCGTAAGCGACAAGGCCAAGAGGACTGTAATCGTCGAGGTAGACTACAGCAAGTACGTATACAAATACGAAAGGTCGCTAAGAAAAAGGTCAAGGATACCAGCTCATAATCCTGAATGCATAAACGCAAAGGCCAATGACCTTGTCAATATAGCCGAAACAAGAAGGCTTAGCAAGACGAAGTCCTTTGTCGTTACAAACGTAATAAAGAAGTGACAATATGAAAGGAGTAGCCTCGCACATAATCAAAACGCTCGTACCCGGAGCCGTACTCACATGCGCAGACAACAGCGGCGCATACGAATTCAGGATGATACACGTGATAGGAAAGACAGACGGAAGGCACGGAAAGATGAGCGCGGCAGGCGTAGGCGATCTAATATCCGCAAGCGTCATAAAAGGAACTGCAACATACCTAAAGAAGCCGGTAAGAGTGGTGGTTATAAGGCAGCGCTCGCAGATAAGAAGGTCAAGCGGAATGAGGCTAAAGTTCGAGGACAATGCGGGCATAATGGTCGGCGACGACAACCTTCCTGTAGGCACTGAAGTCAAGGGAGCGATGGCAAGGGAGGTCGTTGAAAGATTCGTAAAGGTCGCGGGAGTAGCGTCAAGGATAGTATAATCGATGATATTTATGATAAGGAGCGCAAAGGCAAGAAAGCAGAGGAAATTCAGGTACACGGCACCGATGCACCTTAGGCAGAACCTTGCGAACGTGCACATCTCAAAGGATCTTTCGGCAAAGCTGGGCATAAAGAAGAGGAGCATCGAGGTCAGAAAGGGGGACACGGTAAAGGTGATGGCTGGAGACAGCAAGGGAAAGACTGGAAAGGTAACGGATGTTGATCTTAAGAGCGCAAAGATAATGATCGAGGGCATAGTAAAGAAGAACGCAAAGGGAAAGGAGCTGCAGATACCAATACCGGCATCAAGCGTTTACATGACCGAGATGGATCTTACCGACAAGCTTAGAAAGGCCGCAATAGACGGCATAAAGGCAAAGAAGTGATATTTATGGGAAACAAGGGAAACAACAGGCACATAAAGAGGCTCGCGGCGCCAAGGTACCTGCACATAGGCAAGAAGGTGAAGCCATATGTGGTAAAGCCCAACTCCGGAAGGCACACGCTAAGGGCAAGCATATCAATAGCAACTGTACTAGTCGATAAGCTTGGAATAGCAGGAAACGCAAAGGAGGCAAAGAGGGCAATAAAGTCAGGCAATGTCGAAGTAAACGGAAGAGTGATCAAGGACGAAAGGTATCCACTTGGATTCGCAGACATAATACACCTAAAGCCAAGCAAGGAGTCATACAGGATAGGCATAGGTATAAGGGGGACGGTAAGCGTTGACAAGGAGGAGGGAAAGCACGAGGAGCAGGTGTTCAAGGTCATAGGAAAGTTCATAGCAAAGGGAAACAAGGAGAAGATAAGGCTTCACAACGGCAACATACTTCCATCAATAAAGGACGTGAAGGTCAATGATTCTGTAAAGCTCAAGGACGGGAAGGTAAGCGCAGTGCTCAAGATGCAAAAGGGAGCGAGGTGCGTGATACTCAACGGGATACACGCCTCTGAAAGCGGAGTGATAAGCGACATAAAGCAAGGCACAGCGCTCAGGGCGGCAACAGTTGAGATAGAAGGGGACGGCGTAAAGACAGAGACCCTTCTTGACAATGTGATTGTAGTGGGTGTTAAATGATGGCCGATGCAACAAATCCAATGAAGAGCATATACATAGACAAGGTGGTCCTGAACATAGGCATCGGCCCGAACGAGGACATGTACCAGAACGCAAAGGCGCTGCTCGAGAAGCTAACCGAGCACAAGCCGATACAGTGCCTTTCGAAGAAGAGGGCCCCGGAGCTAAAAATAAGGAGGGGACAGGTCATAGGCGCGATGGTAACGCTGAGAAATGACGAGGCGCTCAACATACTCAAGAGGGCCATAGAGGCAAACGATGGCATACTTAAGAAATCATCGATAGCAAACAACTCGCTTAGCTTCGGCGTGAAGGAGTACATATACTTCTCAGGGGTAAAGTACGACCCAAAGATAGGGATGCTCGGCCTGAATGTCAATGCTTCATTCGTAAGGAAGGGAAGGAGGGTCGAGAACAGGAAGAGGAAGCAGTCAAAGGCAGGGCCAAAGCACAAGAAGATAGCGAATGAGGAAATAGCCGCTTACCTTGAGAAGAATTTCGCCGCAAAGGTAGGGCAAGAAGGTCAAAAATGAGTTTCGATTCAAAATACAAGGGAAGGGGCAAGCGCAAGTGCAAGGTGTGCGGTACCTCAAGGGGGCTTATAAGGACCTACAAATTGGTCATATGCCGAAGATGCTTCAGGGAAGTGGGCAACAGCGTGGGATTCGAGAAATATTAGTGGTGCTATGGTAGACGTATTTGCTGATGCAATAAACAAGATAAAGGTGTATGAATCCTCGGGAATGTACGAGTGCACCGTCCCTTCAACCAAGCTTCTTAGGTCCGTGCTAAGCACAATGAAGGCAAACAACTACATCAAGGAGTTCGAGGAAATAAAGGAAGGGAAGTTCAAGACGTTAAAGATAACGCTCTCAAAGAGGATCAACGACATCGGGGTGATAAAGCCAAGGTTCCCCGTCTCATACTCGCAGCTGCAGAAGTGGGAGATGAGGTACATACCCAGCAGGGACTTTGGCATACTAATAGTATCCACCCCGCAGGGAATAATGACCAACAAGGATGCAAGGGCAAAGGCAATAGGCGGAAGGCTTATCGCATATGTTTACTAAAGTGGAGGCAATGTACGAACTTGAAATACCAAGCGGAGTAAGTGTCCAGGTCAAGGACGAGGGCATAGCCATAAAGGGCAAGCTGGGCTCCACTCTCAAGAGGGTAAACCAAAAGTACGTGACCGTCAAGGTCCAGGGCAACAAGATAACGATCGACCTGATAAAGCAGAAGGACCTTGCAAAGAGGTCCGGGTTCGCCGCATCGGCGCTAAAGACGGAGCTGAGCGACTCGATGGTAAGCGTTGACAAGGGGATAGAAGTGAAGATGAAGGTGCTCTTTGCCCATTTCCCAACCTCGATAGAGATAAAGGGGAAGTCGATGTTCCTAAAGAACCTCTTCGGCGAAAAGGTGCCAAGGGAAGTGAGGATAGTAGGTGACACGAAGGTCGAGGTAAAGGGACAGGACGTGACGGTGAAAGGGGTGGACAAGTACGAAGTCGGGCAGACGATAGCAAACATAAGGAAGGGCTGCTATGCGCGCGGCTACGACACAAGGGTATTCCAGGACGGGATATACATAAACACTGAGGAATGATCATGATCGCAAAAAGGAAGAATCCAAACTTCACGGTGCCGAACTTCGGCGCGCCCAACAGGAAGGGGGTGAAGGAAAGATGGAGAAAGCAGAGGGGAGTCGACAACAAGAAGAGGGTAAAGAAGCAGAACCGCGGGCCAGTGCCAAAGATAGGATACAAGAACAGCGACATGGTAAGGTACTCTAGGCCTGACGGCTCGTTCGAGCTGCTCGTGCACAACAAGGCCGAGCTTCTTTCAGTACTTGGCATGCCGGGATACAGCGCAAGGTTTGCGCATGACATATCGTCAAGGAAGAGGACCGAGCTAAGGAAGGTAGCGCAGGAGAACAAGATAACGATACTGAATTGATGGTTTTTATGGGAATAGAATTCGCAAAGAGGGCCGCAGCAGGGATACTGGACAGAGGCGAGAGCGCGATAAGAATAAAGCCCGATGCAGTGACTGACGCTTCAAAGGCAATAACAAAGGACGACATAAGAAGGCTCGTAAAGGAGGGAAAGATCTACGCAATAAAGGAGAAGCACAACAGGAGCAGGAAGCGAAAGATGCTCAAGCAGGCAAGAAAGGAGGGACGAAGAAGGGGCATAGGAAGGAGAAGGGGAACAGACAAGGCAAGGCAGGGCACCGGAGTCTGGGAGAAGAAGGCACGCTCGCAGAGAAGGCTGCTCAGGGAGCTCAAGGCGATGAAGAAGATAGACACCGTAATGTTCAATGACTTCTACAAGCACATAAAGGGTAACGAATACGCTACAAAGGCCGCGATGCTCCTTCACCTAAGGGAGCAGGGGATCAAGATCACTGATGATGAAATAAAGGCGATAAGGGAGAAGGCAAGAGACGAATACAGATGAGGATATGAAAAAGACGCTTAAGTTTGTAAAGTTCAGGAGAAGGCAGGAAGCCGTTACCGACTACAGGAAAAGGCTCGGGCTTGTCAAGAGCAGCATAGATAGGGTAGTAGTAAGAAAGAGCAACAAGAGGATACTTGGCCAGATAGTCAAGTACTCTGCCAAGGGCGACCTTGTGATAGCGCATGCTGACTCGGGGGAGCTTGCAAAGCTCAAGTGGCTGGGAAGGAGCAACAAGCCTACGGCGTACCTTACGGGCCTTTTGCTTGCAAAGAAATCAGGCGCCCAGGCAAAGAACGTCCACATACTGGACATAGGGATGGCGTCGCCGGTGAAGAACTCCATACCGTTTGTATTCGCAAAGGGATGCATTGACGGCGGAATGAACATAAAGGCCAGCATCGAGATTGACGAGAAAGTTTATAATTGTTCAAACACAAAGTACGTATCTGAGCTCAAGTCAAAGGACAGCGCAAAGTACAACAAGCTTTATTCCGCTTACATAAAGGCAGGGCTGCAGCCTGAGAACCTTGCAAAGGCGTTCAGCGAGACTAAGGAGAAGATACTCAAGGGAGCAAAAGAGTGATTAATTGCCATACCAACACCATCAAAGGAGGGAGGAAGAGGACACGAAGTCCAATCTAGCGGAGTGGAAGCCAAAGACAAACATAGGAAGGATGGTCCAGAAGGGCGAGATCACCACGATAGAGCAGATATTCGCATTCGGAAAGCCGATAAAGGAGGTTGAGATAATAGACACGCTTCTCCCGACGCTTGAGGACAAGGTGATAGAGATCGCCTCGGTGCAGAGGATGACAAAGAACAACAGGAAGCAGAAGTTCAGGGTCACGGTGATAATGGGCGACAGGAACGGCCATGTCGGTATAGGCGTAGGAAAGGACGTCGAGGCAAAGCCTGCAATCCAGACGGCAATAAGGAACGCAAAACAGAACATAATATCTATAGGCCTTGGCTGCGGATCATGGGAATGCAACTGCGGAACCCACCACAGCCTTCCAATGACGTCCAAGGCAAAGTGCGGAAGCGCGGAAATAATACTCAAGCCTGCGCCAAGAGGGGTGGGACTTGCTGCTAGCGCAACAGTAAGGTCAGTGCTCGAGCTTGCTGGAATAAAGGACATGTGGACCTTCGCAAAGGGAAGGACAAGGGACAAGTACAACATGGCGCTTGCAACATTCAACGCGCTCAAGAGCCTAAACAACCTCAAGAACGTCGAAGCCATAAAGGCCTAGGGCACTCCAATTCTCAGGTGCAATATCATCACAGCTAGCTTTAAGAATCAGGAAGGATAACCGATCAGTGATGGAATGGTACTGGCAAGGGCAATAGAGAGGGAAAGGACGGTAAGGCTGGCGGGAAACAGGGTAGGGTACGAGATAAAGAAAGACGGCGCGCTATTCGACCTGAGGCGTTTTTCGCAGTATGAAATGGAGCATCCACAAATCGAGGTCACTGAGATATACTTCAGGACAGAGTCGGGAAACATCTACCATCTTACAAAGGACGGGGTGCTTACAAGTGCGAACTATAGCAGAAGCAGGGGGAGACGGGTAGGCACGAAGCTGGAGCTTGAATTATTCGACCATGACGCCCTGGCAATAGGGAGGATCTTCATCTGGGAGGGCAACTATTACAATGCAATATCTAACACAAGGCCGCTTACAGAGATAGTTGCAGTCAATGGCAGGCTTCACACTACGGCCTATGCACACAGGCTCGCTGACAGGTACAATACTATAATAGATGATTTCAGGAAGCGCATGGCAATCTTACGGCCTGGAGAATAATCTGAAATCAAAGGTGCATGGTGCCTATTCCTGGGACTCATTTCTTGGCATGGTATCCACTGACAGGAACTTCTCTGATCCCCTCCTTCTCCTGATCATGTACAAGAGCGCTGCGAGCGCTATAATTGCAACTATTACCGCAGCAGCTATAATCGCGCCATTTGATTGTTGCCCGTTGCCTTGGACTGTAGTGGTTGCCGGGGCAGATGTGGTTGCAACAGTAGCTGCAACAGTGGTTGTGCTGGTGCTTGATTGGTTGGCATACCATATGCCCATGACAGGGTCGTCAGGTATCGTGAATGTCACTGTGCAAGCCGCCGAGTTGATGTTCGAGAATATCTTATGCCAACTGTCGTTGACTACCATGAAAACCGCTATAAGCCCTGAATCTATGCTGCATGGGTAATCGTAGGTAACATTCGAGGTTACGTTGTTTGCAGACACACTAAAGTTTGATACGAATATCTTGTTCGGGTATCCCAATGGATGACCTATGGTCAGGTTGAATGGAAACACGGAAACCTTTGCACTCTGGTTTTTGGTAGAGTATATTGTTATGCTTGTCTTGTTGCCGTAAAGTTCTATCCTTAATGGAATCCCGTAGGAGAGGTTTACAGTGCCGCTGGACTGTGAAAAGTTCCATACTACTAAATTCGTTGTGGTATTCTTGATCTGGGAAGGTGAGAGGATCTGCAATGTCACTGTCTGCTCTATGGGCAGGTAGCTCAAGTTCAACAGCTCTATGTAGTACATATTATTTGATATTGATATGTCCTGCTGCGCAAGAAGGGAGAGGGTGTAAGATGCATTGTTTATGCTTATGCCTGCAGATGTCGGAGTGATATAGTTCTCCGTAACATCGAGCTTTGAGCTGCCGAATGCAAGTGTCTTTGCATTAAGCTGCGTAAAGTTGTAGATTATGTAGCCTCCCGGGACTGCCTTGACGGTAGGGCCCGACGGTCCACCCCCACCGCCTCCTCCGCCACCCCCACCGCCGCTGCTACCGCCTCCTCCTATAGTGGTTGTTGAGCTGCCGGAGCTCACTGTGAGCGTGTTGGTCACCTGCGGCTCAGAGTAATGCGATGTGGTCCCTGTATCAGTTGCTATCACGTCATAAACATAAGTCCCTGCGGCTGGGGATGTGAGCGTGTTTGAGCTTCCAGCGGATCCTACTGGCGTATTCGCCGCGTCCGCACCGTTTAAGGTCCATTGGTATGTGAACGTACCCGTTCCTCCCGATGTAAGGGCATTTACTGTGGCAGAGGATGGCACCGTTATGGTGCTGGAAGGTGATATGGTGAGAAGGGTTGATGGCGCAGTGTGCACTGTGAGAGTGTTGGTCACAGATGCTGACACAGGCGAGGTGGCAGAGTCTGAGACTGTGAACCTTACGTCTTCGGTTCCAAGTGCGTCGTTAGTGCCTGGTACCTGGTAAGTGAAGGTGGTCGGCGACCCTGAAAGGCCGGAGACCAGAGAGTTTGATATCACATGTCCGTTAACGCTGTTTGTCACGTAGAAGTTGCCCGTGTATGCCGATGAGCCTCCTGACCAGGAGCCCTCAAGCTCAATGTACTCTCCCTGGTCCGCTACGGTATTGGTAACGCTGACTAGCGTCGCAGAAAGTTGAGGGTCCATAGTTACCTCAGCCGAAGTCGTCGACACGGTATTGGATGCGCTATCAAAGCCATTGAAGCTGAAGTCCCACACGCCGTACACCGCGTTGGTCCCTACCAGGTTGACCGGGTACGACACACCGTTGAATGATACGCTAAAGGAGTTGGAAGTCTGCACATGCACCAGGATGTTGGCATTCCATAAACCGACCCCGCTCATTACGTTGCCCACCAGTGTATTGGACAGTGTTATGGTGTTCGTCCCTGACCATATCCACTGTCCCGTGTAGGGTGTAATGCCGTTGCTTATGAGCGTATTGAATGAGGAGTACTGGCCTATGTCAATTATCGTGTTTGACACCTTAGGTGGCTCAGGCGATGCGATGAGAGTGCCTGCGGCGTTAACTGTAATGGTGTTAGACGCGCTGCACACTGATGTCGGTGTCGTTGCCGAGTCAACGCTGTTGAAGCTGTAGCTCTTGGTTGTCGTTGGGCTTATCAGCACACTGGATCCCGATCCTATCGATGCCCCTGAACATGCAGCTGAGCTGAAATAATAGAAAGTATAAGGCCCCGTGCCCCCAGATGAGGATCCTGAAAGGCGCGAGTACTGGCCCTTGTCTATTACAGTGTTGCTCTCTGTAAGCACACCTGCTATCTGCACTGAATTGAACACAAGTAGAGTATATGACGATGCAAGCACCTCGTTAGTCGTAGCGCTGTCCGTGACTACTACGTTTGCCTGTATGGTGTTCCCTGGCAGAATCCATGAAGGCAGGTAAAACGTCGCAGTCGGACTGGGTGCAGTTACTGAGATTGTATTTATCGGTGCTCCGGTTATCTGGTTGGATATCGCGAATTTTGCAATGTAATTGGCTGTCCCTCCTGTTATCGTCGGAGTTACTGTTACGTACTCTCCTGCATCCAGTAGTGAATTGGATACTGAGATGGTTACCGATGAGAGTGTAGGATTTATCACGAAACCTGAAGAAAATGGAGAGTTTGTCGTGGCAGGGGCTGCGTCCGTGACTACGACGTTTGCCTCCTCCGGAGTGTTGGAGAGGTCGTTTGCTGATGTGGTCTGGAAGGTTATCCCGTTGTTTCCCACTGCATACTTGTGGGACATGCCTGTGGTTATGGAGTTGACTATGAAGAAGTTGTACGTGAAAGGCGAAGTCCCGCCTGTAACCACCGCATTGAATGTCTCATACTGCCCTACATCAACAATTGCGTTGGAAGGTGCAGTTACAGTTACTGAGAGCGTGCTCACGGTCACGGTATTGGAAGCGCTGCACACTGATGCGGGGGTAGTGGCCGAGTCAACGCTGTTGAAGCTGTATGTCTTTGTCGAGGCAGGATTGACAAGGATGCTAGATCCGGAACCTATGGAAGCGCCGCCGCACGAAGCCTGGCTAAACCAGTTGTAAGAATACGGTGAAGATCCTCCTGTTGTCGCTGCTGCTGTGAGGCGCGAGTACTGCCCAGCCGCTATGACCGTGTTGGACTCGGTGAGCAGGCCGGCGCTTTGCGCGCTGTTCACCTGCCAAGTGGTGCTGTATGATGATGTCACAGTGTTGGTGCCTGAATCCTTCACCACAACGTTTGCCTCCTCCGGGCTGTTGGACTTGTCTGAGGATGATGCGTACCACGTAGCTGTGTAGCTTGATGAGGATGTCGAGCCGGATTTGATGGCGTTCACCGCGCTTGTGGTTACAGAATTTACCGTAATGAAATTGTATGTGTAGGGTGAGATGCAGTTGCTCTGCGTGCCTGTTATTGACTGGTACTGGCCAACATCCATTACAGAGTTCGACGGGCTGCCTATGGTTGCTGTGCACACCGGCGGTCCAGGCGGCTCAATGAAGAAGGTGTTCGAGACAAGGACTGTCTGGCTGCCATAGCCTAGGCCATCCTCTGCAAACCCGTATAGCGTCCACTCCCCGTACACTGTATTCGTCCCTGTGCTCATTATGTACTGCGTAGGGGTCTGGCCTATGTCGAGTGCTAGGTATATGGTATTGCTCGATACTGCATTTACAATCGCCTCAAGCAGCCGCCCCTGATTTGTGCCAGGCAGTCTCTCCAAAGGGGTCTCGGGCGTGTTTATAACGCTAAGGTTTGTCGGGCACGGCGTATCGGTAACCTCGGTCTGGCATCCCTGGTTTACAACATATGCGAACGTGCTGTTGGGATTGAACGAGACATGCAGCGGTTCCAATCCTACCTTTATGATGTTGACGGTTTTATTCTCAGGGATGTCTATTACGCTCACCGTGCCTGAGGACACTCCAGTTGCATATGCCAGTGTGCCAGACGGGTTAAGTGTTATGCCCGCCCCGCCGCTTGTCGGGGTGTTTGATCCCTGCTGGTCTAAGCTTATCGTGTTTACGACCTTGTCTGTGGCAGTGTTGATTACTGCTACGCTGTCGTTGTTTCCCTCTACCACGTACGCCAAAGTGCCTGTAGGGTTGATTGCCACTTCCGTAAGGTCGTTGCCTACATGGCCCAGATTTATTGTGTTTACTGTCTTGTTCTGTGTAAGGTTTACGACGACTACGTTATTGTTTAGGTAGTTTGTCACATATGCCATCGTGCCTAATGGGTTTATTGCTAGGAACTGGGGATCATTCGAGCTTGGGAGGCTTATCGAATTTACCGACAATGAATATGAAACGTTAATCACATTCATACTGCCAGGGCCGTTGCCTCCGAAAGGCTGTACAGTTGCATATGCAGACTCGCCTGACGGATCAAATGCCACGTCAATGGCATTTAGCAGGGTGCTGTACATGTCGCCTGGTATCAGGTACTGGACCTGGTTGTATATGGTGTTTGATGATGTGTTTATTATCTGTATTGACTGCGGGTCACCCCCACTGGTGACGTAAGCAAGCGACCCTGAAGGGTTGAACTTGATGCTCTGATAGTCATCGGGAAGCACGTTCGAGGTGATATGGCTTGCGCTCTCGTTCTCTGCAAGGTTGACCACTGTTATGTTGCCCCTCCCCCCGGTGCTATTGTCCGCATCTGCAACATAAGCAAACGTTCCTGATGGGCTTACCGACATATACTGCGGATACGGGCTATCTCCCAGGCTTATGATGTTTACCACGTTGTCGTTTATCTGGTTTGGCCCTACCAGTATAAATTGTCCATAAGAAACTCCTGAACCGCCCTTTATCGCAGCAATCCCTATGGTCGGCTGTCCAAGCGTTATGGTGGTGTTAGTGAAGTTAAACGGGGCAAGAGGGTCATACAATGGGGCCGGCGTGATTGTTATGCCGATACCGTTTGAGACCAAGGCTGTATTGCTGCCATAATAGTAGACATTAGTGCCGTTGTCCTCTCCGAATCCGTACAGCCTCCATGTCCCATAGATTTTCTTAGGACCTGTGCTTATGCTGTACTGGACGCCGTTGAATGTCAATGAGAGCGTGTTGTTGTTAAATGCATCTACTGTAAGCTGCAGAAGGCCCTCGGATGTCTGGAAGGCCGGAAGGCTTTGCAGCGATGTTTCGGAAAGATTGCCTATCACGCCGACATTCTCATAGGACATGTTTGTTACGTAAAATGCTGTCCCTGAAGGATCCATCGCAATCGTCATGGGCAGGTTTCCAAGGTAAGTGCTATTTACTATATCCCCAGATGCAACGTCTATCACCTTTATGGCTGAATAGCTAGGGCTTGACGTGACCGTATAAGCAAGAGATCCTGAAGGGTTGAAGGCCGCTTCATAAACGCTGTTTAGTGCTACTATGGTCTGGGTCACTGTGTTAGTGGCGACGTCTATCACGCTTATGGTGCCGTTTGTGCAGTCGCTCACATATGCAAAAGTGCCGGACGGATTGAAAGCAACGCCCTCGGGCCCTGAACCTACGGTTATCGTATTGACCACCGTGTCGGTTGCTATGTCTATCACGCTTACACTATCTCCGCTCCCACCGCACGACTGCGAGCTGCTTCCGCTGTTGGTGACATAGAGGAGGGTGCCTGATGGGTTAACTGCGGCAAAGCATGGGTCCGATCCGGTAGATATTGTGTGCGCTACCGTGTTGGTAGCCACGTTTATCACGCTTACCCCGCCGCTTGAGGCGCAATCGCTGACAAATGCGAGCGATCCCGAAGGATTGAACGTGACCCCCCACGGATGAGACCCCACGGTTATGGTATTGACTATGGTGTTCGTCGCTACGTTTATCACGTTTACAGTGCCACTGGCATAGTTGGTAACGTACGCCATAGTCCCTGACGGGCTAAATGCAACGTCTTGAGGGCTGGTCCCAACAGTGATCGTGTTCACTATCGCATCTGTCATAACGTTAACCACGCTTACTGTGCCATGCAGCGAGTCAGTAACGTATGCAAACGTTCCTGAAGGACTAAATGCCGCCGAGCTTGGGGACCCGAATCCTTCGTTTGTGCCCACTATGTTCGCTGTCTCATAATTCCCATAGTAGCTCTCGTTTGTATCGACGAGGGACCACTGCCCTGAGTACGGTCCCCCGGAGCCTCCGCTTACTACGGTGTTGACTACGGATATCTGCCCTACAGAAATTACCGTGTTGCTTATGGTGTAGCCTGCGTTAAGCGCTGTGAAGCTTGCTGCAAAAGCCTCAAAAGGAACGATCAGAAGCAAAACTAACAATAGCAATACTCTAATGCTAACCCCGATAATATTAAACTACATACTAATATATTTGTTATTGTTCTCAGGGCTACATCTTATAAATCTTCCTTTTCCAGTGCCCGACGACAGCGAATT
>Ga0335074_10008696_pt1 | contig 14125 bp, 9 predicted proteins | sample Lox_Sample_23_FD_206715 | JGI IMG/M metagenome (GOLD analysis project Ga0335074, IMG submission 206715) | Soil microbial communities from Loxahatchee National Wildlife Refuge, Florida, United States - Lox_Sample_2.3 | ecosystem: Environmental > Terrestrial > Soil > Wetlands | place: USA: Florida...
CTTCAAGGACCGGGAGAGCCGGTTCCTCTTCGTGAGCAAAGGGTGGCTCGACGCCGCGGCCCCCGGCTGTACCGAAGACGACGTCATTGGCAAGACCGACTTTGATATTTTCAGCGAGGAGCACGCCGCCGCCGCCTTCGAGGACGAGCAGTACGTAATTCGCACCGGCGAGCCGATCGTTGGAAAGCTCGAGCGGGAGACCTTTAACGACCGGGTGGGCGGTTGGGTGTCGACGACCAAGATGCCCCTACGCGACGAGCGGGGCGAGGTCATCGGCACGTTTGGTATCAGCCGTGACGTGACGGCGCAGGTACGTGCCGAGAACGCCCTCGCCTACCAGGCCATGCACGACCCCGTGACTGGCCTCGCCAACCGGGCGGCCTTCATGGACCGCCTCTCCCAGGCCCTGGCCGGCCTGGGGCGCCAACCCGGCCGCCTCGCTGTCGTCTTCGTCGACCTCGACCACTTCAAGGAGGTGAACGACAGCTTCGGCCACGACGCCGGCGACCAGGTGCTAGCCGAGGCGGGACGCCGACTTTCGGTCGTGTGCCGCCAAGGCGACACCGTGGCCCGCCTGGGCGGCGACGAGTTCGTAGTGCTGTGCACCGCCCTAGATGGCAACGACGACCCTGGCCGCATTGCCGACCGGTTCGTCCGGGCCTTAGCTGCCCCATACATCGACGAGGGCCGCAACCTGTCCATCACCGCCAGCGCGGGAGTGGTCGTGACCACCGACCCCTCGGCGGAGCCCGAGCAACTCGTCCACGAGGCCGACGAGGCGATGTACAAGGCCAAAAGAGCGGGCCGCAACCGCTGCCGCGTCTATGACGCGGGCCACCACGGCACAAACGGGGCGGCACACCTGCAAGCGGAACTCTCCCGCGCTATCGAGGCCCGAGAGTTGTTCCTGGCCTACCAGCCGCTGTTCTCCCTGGAGGACCGCCGCCTGGTCGGCGTCGAGGCCCTGGTGCGCTGGAACCACCCCGAGCGCGGGCAAGTTCCTCCCAGTGAGTTCGTCCCCTTCGCCGAAGAGCACGGGCTAATCGCGCGGATCAGCACCTTCGTCTTGGACGAGGCCTGCCGCCAGTTGGCGGAGTGGACGGCCCAGCCCGGCTGGCCGGAGCGCTTCACCATGGCGGTGAACGTTTCCGGGCGCGAGCTGGGCGGCCCCGAGCTGGCCGAACGGGTGGCCGAAGTCGTACGCCGCCACCGTATCGAGCCGTCCCGGCTCTGCCTGGAGGTCAGCGAATCCGCCCTGTTCGGCGAGTGGGGCGACATCCAAGCGGCCCTGGCCTCGCTGTCCAAGCTCGGTGTCCGGCTGGCACTCGATGACTTCGGGACCGGTTATTCGACCCTTGCCCACCTTCAACGTCTGAAGGCCGACGTACTGAAGATCGACCGGAGCTTCGCAGGCCAGATCGGCCGGCAGCCTCGTGACCGCCAGATCGTTGCCGCAGTGACGGCCATGGCCCACGCCCTCGGGATGAACGTGGTCGCAGAAGGCATCGAGACAAGCCTCCAGCTCGAGGCTCTGACGGGTCTGGAATGCGACCAGGGCCAGGGTTTCCTCTTCGCACGCCCGCTCCCACCTGAGGGAGTTGTCGCTTTGGTCGGCTGAGCCGGTCCTCTTAAAAACTCGATAAACGCGGCGTTGCGCGGTTGAAAATTTGGCGGTGTTCACAGAATCATCACGCACGGATCAAGCGCCAAGCATAAACCGGGGGGAACCTACAGCTGGGAGCAGTTATCAGCTGAGGAGGAGCGATGTTTGGCAGGTCAGGTCCCTTGAAGCGTTCGCGTGCCTGGGCAGCTTGCACGGTGCTCGCGGTGCTAGGAGCAGTAACGGCCACGGTGTCGGCAGCCCCGCCAGCGTCGGCCGGGAAAGTGAGCACCGCCGTGGCGATGTCCCACAACCGGCATGGCCATCACCCTGGCCCGGGCGGAGGTGGCTGGGGGAGCTCGACAACGAGCACCTCGACGTCCACGACCACTTCCTCTACGACCACCACGACTTCGTCCACCACCACCACCTCGTCGTCCGGAGAGCCCTCTTGGGGGCGCGGCAACGGCTGGCGCTGGGTCAAGGTGTGCTCCGTCGTAAAGCACCGGATGCGCAGGCACGGTCACTGGGGCTGGCGGGTGACCAGGCGGTGTGAATGGGTGCACGTCCGTGTGCGCCACCATGGCCAGCCGGGCACGACTACGACCACAACCGTCCCGACCACCAGTTCGTCCACCACGAGCACGAGCACGACGAGTACGAGCACTACTTCAACGACCTTGAGCGCGAGCACCTGCAGCACCTCGGCGACGGGCACGGAACTCGACCGCACCGGCTGGGTGGCGACGAGCAACACGACGCCCGGCAGTTCTGACGCTCCGGGCAACGCGCTCGACGGCGACCCGAACACGCGCTTCAGCACCGACACCGGCCAGGCTGTCGGCCAGTACCTGGAGCTGAACCTGGGAGAGCCGCAAAGCTTTGACCAGCTGGAGATGCTCGTGCCGAATTCCCAAAACGACTACGCCCGTGGGTACAACGTCGAAGTCTCCACCGATGGGACAACCTGGACCACGGTCGCGAGCTGCACAGGTACGGGGACCACGGAAGTTGCCAGCTTCCCCACCCAGACCGCCCAGTACGTCGAAGTTGTGCTCACCAGTGCGGACAGCTCCTACTGGTGGTCCATAGACGAGATCTACCTGTTGGGCACCGAAAGCGCTCTGAGCCGCACGAGCTGGGTGGCGAGCACCAACACCTCTCCCGGCAGCGGCGACGCACCGGCAAATGCTTTGGACGGCAACCCGAACACCCGCTTCAGTACCGACGCCGACCAGGCTGTAGGGCAGGACTTCGAGGTGAACATGGGCACGCCTGAGACGTTCAACGAACTGCAAATGGACGTGCCCAATTCGCCGACCGACTATGCCCCTGGCTACAAGGTCGAGGTATCCAACGACGGGAGCACTTGGACGACGGTGGCAAACGGCACGGGCACCGGCCCGGACGAGACCATCGTCTTCCCCACCCAGACCGCCCAGTACGTCGAAGTAGTGCTCACCAGTGCGGACAGTTCCTACTGGTGGTCCATAGACGAGTTCAATCTGTACACGACAAGCTAAAAACCTAAAAAATCGTTAGCTGATGCCCCGGAGGTGCGGCCCAGGCCAAGGGCCCGCCCTCCGGGGCTTTGCTTTCGGCATCGGCTCGGGCTGGGTCATAATCGGCTTGTGACCGCCTTGTGACCGAGCCCCGGGACAAGGTCGCAGCGGTTGCTGCTGCCCTGGTCTCAGCGGGCCGGGTGATCCCCGGGCTTGCGCTTGACCCGCCGAGCGGACGCTACCGGTCGTGGTGGTGGCCACTGCCGACGTCGTCGCACCGCCTGGCGATCGCATCCCTGCTCTCGGGCCCTTCGCTCGAGGCTCAAGCCGAGGTGGCCGGCGCCCTAGCCGACGAGGTGGACGCACTGGTCCGGCGCCAATTGCTGGAAAGCAGCACCGGGAGCGGCGCTCGCCGTTCGGGGCGCCCCAGCTTGACCGAGATGTGGCTGCGCTCCCTGGTGTCCACCGACCCCTGGCTCGGCGATGGCTTGGACCGGGCAAAACTTGCCGCCCTCGCGACGACGCTCGCCGCCTGGGCGCGTTCGGGCGCCGTGGTGGGGGGCCGGGCCCGGCTCTGCATGCGCGTGCACGAACCTGAGCGAGCCAATGCTGAGTGGGCAGTGGAGCTGTTGGCTCAGGACCGGGAGGAGCCGAGCCTCGTTGTGCCGTTCAGCGAGCTGTGGAACGGGCACGCACCGTTCGCCCCAGATGCCGTCCAAGACCTGCTTGCCGCCTTGGCCCGCATGGCCCGCCTTGCACCCGAGCTGGCCGCGGCGCTCGAGTCGTCCGTCCCCGGCCTGGTGACCCTGACCGACCAGGCTGTCACCACCATTCTGCGCAGCGGCCCTGGAAGACGCCGGCATCGCCGTCCTCCTGCCGGCGTGGTGGTCCTCACCCGCTCGGTTGGGCCTGAGGGCCAAAGCCCGCCGCGGGGTCAAGAGCCTAGGCCCGGTTGTGGCCGGCAGGCTCGGGCTTGACGCCGTGGTCGATTTCGAGTGGCAAGCAGCACTCGGAGACCGGCGCCTCAACAAGGCTGAGGTCGCCGCCTTGGTCCGGGCCGCGGCGGCCAAGCAGTCGCTCGTCCGCGTCCGTGGTCAATGGGTCGAGCTCCAGCCCGGCCAGGTCGAGACGGTACTCGCCCGCGCCGGCGCGACCGGTCGGGCCACCGCAGGCGATGTGATGCGAGCGGCCCTTGGTCTCGGGAGCCTCCAGCTAGAAGAGGATGTCGATGTCACCGGCGTCGATGCCCAAGCCGTCCCCTGGCTGGACGCGCTTTTGGAAAACGCTGTCCACGCGACAGCGAGCCCGGTCCCCACGCCTGCCGGTTTTGCCGGTTCGCTGCGCCCGTACCAGGAAAGAGGCGTTGGTTGGATGGTGTTCCTGGGTGAGCTTGGTTTGGGCGCTTGTCTCGCTGACGACATGGGCCTTGGTAAGACGGCACAGGTTATCGCCACGCTGCTTGCCGACCCGACCGAACGGCCCACGCTCGTGGCCTGCCCGGTGTCCGTGCTCGGCAACTGGGAACGAGAGCTCGCTCGCTTCGCCCCCTCCCTGCGGGTGCTCGTGCATCACGGGGCCAGGCGCCACGACCACGACGACAACTTCGAAAATAGGGCCGCCGTTCACGACGTCGTGCTCACCTCCTATTCGCTGCTGGCGCGCGACCGCGAGCACCTCACGGCGGTCGACTGGTCGAGGGTTGTGCTCGACGAGGCACAGCAGGTCAAAAACCCCAGCAGCGCACAGGCTCGGGCCGCGGCAGCGCTGCGTGCCAGCCGGCGCTTGGCCCTCACCGGCACGCCGGTCGAGAACCGACTGAGCGACTTGTGGGCGATCATGCACCTGCTGAACCCGGGCCTGCTCGGCTCGGCGAGCGAGTTCCGGGAGCGTTTCGCGCTTCCCATCGAGCGGGACGGCGATGCCACCGCCTCCGAACGCTTGCGGCGAGTGAGCGGGCCGTTCCTCCTGCGGAGGCTGAAGACCGACAAAACGATCATTTCCGACCTGCCGGACAAGATCGAGACGGTGGACCGCTGCCCGCTCACCCGCGAACAAGCCACGCTCTACCAGGCGGTGGTCGACGACCTGCTCGAGCGGGCAAGCACCACGGACGGTACCGAGCGGCGGGGGATCGTTCTCGCCGGGCTGACCAAGCTCAAGCAGGTTTGCAACCACCCAGCTCATTTTCTGCGGGACGGTTCCGGGTTGGCCGGCCGGTCTGGCAAGCTCACGCGGGCCGAGGAGCTCTTGGAGGAGATACTGGCCGAGGGCGACAAGGTCCTGTGTTTCACCCAGTTCGCCGAATGGGGCGACCTGGTCGCGCCTTACCTGAGGTCGCGGCTCGGCGTGGACTGCCTATGGTTGCATGGCGGGGCCCGGCGGCCGGCGCGCGATGAGATGGTGCAGATGTTTTCGGCCGCGAACGGCCCGCCCATTTTTCTCGTATCTCTGAAAGCAGGCGGTACCGGCCTCAATCTCACGGCCGCTTCCCATGTCATCCACCTCGACCGATGGTGGAACCCGGCTGTGGAAGACCAGGCCACAGACCGGGCCTTCCGCATAGGGCAAAAACGCAACGTACAGGTGCATAAGCTTATAACCGCGGGCACAGTGGAGGAGCGCATCGACGAGATGATCACCAACAAACGCCACCTCGCAGCGCGGGCAGTGGCCACGGGAGACCACTGGTTGACCGAATTGTCGACAAGCGAATTGCGAGCGCTGGTGGAACTTTCAGAGGAGATGGACTGATGCCGGCCCGCCCACGCCAACGCGACGGTTCCTGGCCGAGCTACCCAGCGTCCTTGCCGAGGCCCGCCGAGGGTGGGGTGGCCACATCCCGGCAGCGCGGGGCCATGGCCACGACGTGGTGGTCACAGCGCTTCATCGCTGTGCTCGAGTCCTACGGCCTCGGCACACGCATGCAGCGCGGGCGGCGCTACGCCCGGGCGGGACAGGTCCTCGAGGTCGAAGTGACGCCCGGGCTAGTCAAGGCCCGGGTGCAAGGCTCACGAGCCCGGCCGTACGTGGTCAGCGTCGCTTTGGCGGTAGCCAATGACGAAGCCTGGTCGGTGGTATTGGCTGCCATGCGGGCCAAGGTTGGCTTTGTCGCCCGGCTTCTCGACGGGGAGGTGCCGGCCGATCTCGAGGAGGTGTTCTCCACGGCTGGCATCCCGCTCTTCCCCGCCGCGTGGGACGCTGTCCGAGCCAGCTGCAGCTGCCCCGACTGGGAAAACCCTTGCAAGCACATAGCGGCCGTTTTATATGTGCTTGCGGACCGCCTGGACGCGGACCCGTGGCTGGTCCTATTGCTGCGCGGGCGGGAGCGAGATGTCCTCCTCGGTCTGCTCACCGCCGGCGCTTCACCCCTGCCCGAGGGCGGCGTCGAGATCGCCCCCTGGTGGCCCTTTGGGCCGGGCGCTGTCCATATCGACCACACCGCCGCCGTTGATGCGCTCAGCGCCGTCTTGCCAGGTCCCGCGGACGCGGTCCTCGGCACGATGGCGCCCTTGCCTTTGACAGTGGGCTCGTCGAGCGTCGTAGAGCTGTTGCGGCCGCTGTACGACAAGCTCGCTTGAACTAAAGCAGCAGGCGGGCTGACCGCGCCGGACAGCTCGGCTGCGCTCGCTCCGAATTCGGTTGATCAGGCCAATGGAGGCCGCTTAGGCTCGTGCGCGAGCCCCGTACTCGGGAGGGAGGTCGTCCAGATGGTTGTCACGGTCGAGCCGGGGTCGAGCACCTTTACTTCGGCTATTCCAGCCAGATAAGCGGCGCGGGCCAGCTGGCCCGCCGGTGCCGACCTCGGAGTCGTTGAGCCCTCGGCTCACTTGGCGCGCTCTTGCGCTGCCGATCCCGTTCGCCACCGATGAAAGGGGCCAATTTCGTGCTCGATATTTTCCGCTATACCGAAATCTCTGAGTCAAGCCATCGCATCTTCAACCCGCTGTCGGAGGCCAAGCTCGACCTCCTCGGCCAGATCTGCCGCCTAGGGCCCGGTCAGCGCCACCTGGACCTGGCCTGCGGTAGAGGCGAAATGTTGTGCCGCTACGCCCGCGACCACGGCACAAACGGTGTCGGCATCGACATCTACCCCCCGCAGCTGCGAGCGGCCCGGGCCCGCGCTGCCGAGCTGGGCGTAACCGGGGCCGTCCGCTTCGTCGAGGGCGACGCCGCCCACCCCGAAGAGCTGGGCTCAGGTTTCGACCTCGTCAGCTGCATAGGCGCCACCTGGATCGGCAACGGCCTGGAGGGGACGCTGGACATAATGAAGGCCCGCGGGCGGCCAGGCGCGTTCATAGTTGTCGGCGACGTCTTCTGGGCGAACGAGCCACGGCCCGAGGTGCGCCGTGAGCGTGAGGCGGCCGAGACCTTCGCCGATCTCGGCGGTACCCTCGAGCGCATCGAAGGGGCCGGCCTCGAGCTGGTCGAAATGCTTATCGCCACTTCCGAAGAGTGGGACCGCTACCAGGCTACCCAGTGGATGTCAGCCTCGGACTGGGTGGCGGCGCACCCCGGCCACCCCGATGCGGCCGAGGTCGCCGCTTGGACGGACCGTTCGCGGCGCTCCTACCTGTGCGACCTCCGTGCCTCCATGGGCTGGGGAGTGTTTGTTACCCGCCAGCCGGGCTCGCGGGCGGCCCGATGAGCGTCAGCATGGACGACCTGCCAGCGGCCGCAGGTGAGGCAAGCCGGGCGCTCGTCGACGAACTCGCGCAGAACCTCGGGACGGACCTCGCCGCCGCCTGGCTACATGGGGGCACGACCTTTCCGGACCGGCCCGTCGTCCCGGGCGACCTCGACATCTGCATCGTCGTCACCCGTGCGGCACCCGACGAGCGCGAGCCCGCGGCCTGGCTCCACTCGCCGGCCTCGCGGCCCGGGCGCGCCTACAGCTGCGTGAGCTCCGTGGCCGAGGCACATGGCGTGATCTTCGACGTCAACTTTTTGCTGGTCGACGACATGGGCCGCGGCGAGCCCCCCGCAGAGGCCTTCGACGCGCAGCGACGGGTTACCTCCTGGCCGGTCCACCGGGCCCACTGGCTGGCCGGGCAGTACGTGCCCATCAACGGCCTCCGCCCCGAAGAGTTGGTCGTCGCGCCCACTGGTGCCGAACTGCTGCACGCGCTGGACCGGGAGCTCGAACACATCGAACGCCATGTCCACGACGGCGACGCGGCCGATCCGGCCGAGGCTACCTATGCACTTTGGAACGGGTCCCGGATCCTCTCCACTCTCGCGACCGGTTCCCCGGTCATCTCCAAACGGTCGGCTGGGACCTGGGCCACGGAGCACCTGCCTGAGCGCTGGCATGCGGCCATCAGGGCGGCAGGGCGTACCTATGACGGCGCGGCCAACGACCAGGACCGGGAACTGCTGCGCCTGCAAATGGGGCCCTTCGTCGAGATGGTCCGGCAATGTCTGCCGGTCACTCAGCCGCGGGCACCGGGCCCGCCGCGCTGGTCATGAACTGGTCTGGCCCTCCCCTGAAGCGCCCAATCTGGGCGGCCCCAGGCGGTACGACGGCGGTGTCCGCGACATCCGGACGGGGTTGCGGGTGAGCCGCAGCGGTGTCGCGCTCGCCCTGGGCACTTCCACGACGGGCGCCAGCCCGAGGTGCTCGGCCAGTTGGAACGCCTCTGCAATATTGTTGACGACCCCTGCCGGTACCCCGGCGCGAGTCAGCTTCTCCGCCCAGACCGGAGCGCGGTCGTGCGCTAACGCTCCTTCGATCGCCTCTCGCAGGGCGTCGCGGTGCTCAACACGGTCCTCGTTGCGCTGGTACTCCGGTTGCCCGGCCAACCGGGGAAGCCCGATGGCTCGGCAGAGCCCACTGAATTGGCGGTCATTACCGACTGCCACTACGAGCTTGCCCTCACGGCAAGTGTAAAGTTCGTAAGGAGCGATGCTGGGGTGGGCGTTCCCGAGGCGGCCGGCCACCACCCCGGTGACTGTGTAGGCGGACCCTTGATTAACTAGCGACGCCAACAGGCAGCTGAGCAGGTCCACCTCGACCAGTTGACCCTCCCCGGTCGCCTCGCGGTGGCGCAGCGCGGCCAGGATGCCCACCGTCGCAAACAGGCCGGCGAGCACATCGACCAGCGCCACTCCGACCTTTTGCGGCTCACCATCCGGGTCACCCGTGATGCTCATCAGGCCCCCAAGCGCTTGCACCAGTAGGTCATAACCAGGGAGCGCCGCTCCTGCCCCCCGTCCGAACGCGGTGACCGAGCAGTATATAAGGCGTGAGTTGGCCAAACTGAGCCGGTCGTACCCCAGCCCGAGGTTTTCCATTACTCCGGGACGGAAATTCTCCACCACGATGTCGGCGCCCACTGCTAGCGACAGGGCTCGGGCCAGGTCGGCTGGGCGCGAAAGATCTAACACCAGGCTCTCTTTGTTGCGGTTGACGGACTGGAAATAGGTAGCCTCGCCGTTGGCGTCAAACGGTGGGCCCCACGACCGCGACTCGTCACCCCCGCCAGGTCGCTCCACCTTAATGACGGTGGCGCCGAAGTCGCCCAGTAACATCGTGGCGAACGGGCCGGCCAAGATCCGCGAGAAGTCCACGACCTTCAGGCCGCTCAGCACTCCTCCCATCAGGCGACCATGTCGGAGCCGCTCGACAACAGCCCGGTCAAGCGCTCGCGGCGCAATGTCACGTGCAAGACCAACAATGCGAGGCCGTCCAAGACGTACCGCAACCCGCACGGGACAGAGAGGGTCTCGGCTGGCACAGGTCGTCGATGGCCCCTTGGAGGTTTGCGCGCGCCACTCGAGCAACCGTCACCGGACAGAGCACCGGCCGCCTATGCGCCCGCATAACCCCGATATTATGCCCTTGACTACGGACCGACGGCGCATGCGGCATGCCGTGGGTGCGCGGGTCGGAGCGGGTCGCGCGCAGCACCGCGCAGCACCGCGCGGCGCAGCGCGGCGCGGCGCGGCGCAGCGGATGGAGCGCCGGCCCGGAGGGTAGGACAACCATCGGCGGGACATGACCTTGTCATGACCTCGTCATGACCTCGGGCCCCGGTGTGCCTCTCCGCTGACAGCCCTGTTACGGCAGCAACCGCAGCTATGCGGGATTGGTGCATCGATGACCTAATCGTGAAAGAGGGCGGCCGAGTGAGCGGGATCGTCACCGACCGCTACTTGGAGTGCGGGTTGTCTCTGACCGGTGGGCCCCCGGCGGCATCAGCAGTCAGAGATTTGTAGCCGGGACATGACGGTGATCTCCCCAGACGACAGCGTAGACCGCGCCATCGAGCTGGTGCACAGCCGAGCATCGCCTCGCTTGCCTGTGTCGCGGGCTCTGCTCCGGCACAGATAAGCATTGCCTGCTCTAACAATTAGGACCTTTGCCCGAGGGACCCGGCGACGGCGAAGGCAGCCAGAAACAGAACGACGATGAGCCACATGGCGTTGAGGAGACCGGCGGCGTCGGCGAGCGCACCGATGGCTGGTGGCCCCGCAAGGTTCGCGAAATAACCGACCGACGCGACGACGCTGACGCGGGCGGCCGGTCCGGGCCCACTTTCTGCGGCAGCGGACATGCCGAGGGGGAAACCCATCGACACGCCGACAGCCCAAAGAACCACACCGGCGAGGACGGCCCAACGGTCCCCGGCCAAGATAAAAAGTAAGAGGCCCACGACACCTAGCGCCGTGGTGCAACGAATTGTGCGCGTTCGCCCGAGCCGGTCGACGACCGGACCGCCAAATATGCGAGCCAGCGCCTCACTGGCAGCGAACGCAGTGAAAAACAGTGCAGCAACAGCCGAGCTCTGGTCATGGTCGCTCTTGACCGCCAAGGTCAGCCAGTTGTTCGCGGAGCCCTCGCCGAGCTCGACGCCGAGCATTACCACTCCGATCAGCAGCAGGCGCCAGTCCGTCCAGCCCCGCAACCAGCTCCGGACCTTCGACCACGGCGGCTCGCTGGGCTGGCGGTCCGCCATGAGGTTGGCCGTCGTGACGTTGGCCGTCGTGACGTTGGCCGTCGTGAGGTTGGCCGTCATGAGGTTGGCCGTAGGGATTGCGGGGGCAATGCCTAACGCGACCGCCGCGATAACCAGCGCCTCCCCTATGAACTGCATAGCCGGACTGAGCGCAAGCCCGGCGCACGCCGCACCTATGGCCGAACCGAGCGCCGCCCCAACCGACCAGGCTCCGTGCATCCGGGGCATCAGCGTCCGCCGAGCTGCCCGTTCGATGGCTGATGCCTCGACGTTGATGAGCACGTCCAATGTCCCTATCCCAAGCCCAAGAACGAGCAAGCCAGCACTCAACACCGGTAGGGAACGCTGGGAGACAGCCACACCCATGAGCGCCAATCCCATGGCCATGACCAGGAGGGACCCGCTCACGCCCCCACGGCTCCCGAGCCAATGCAGTACCGGCGCCGCTATTACCAAGCCAGCAAGTGCGCCAACTGTCACCCCAACGACGATCAGGCCGATTGTGGCCGTGGACAAGTCGAGGTCGGCTTTGACGGCGGGCAGCCGAGGCCCCCAGGCAGAGAGCGTGACCCCCCCGAGCCCGAAAGCCGTCATGATCGCGTTCCGCCACCGGGGCCAGGTCTTGTCCGTCAGCACTCATAAACACATACCAGCCTCTACCTAGTTGTGTCAGCTCCTACCCTTTTTGATCAGGTCGCAGATGTCTTCTGCCACGCGGCCCCTCTGGCACCGACAAGGCCAGCACGGAAGGCACGCCCATATGGCGTGCCAGTGCCGGGCAACAAGAACACTCGCCGCGGAAGCCGTCGTGCCCAAGGCCGAGCCAAACAGGCCATGTCGAGGCTAGGCGGCCAAGCTCGGCGTCGTGCGTTGTCAGCCACTCGCTGCCGCACGCGGAGCTTCCGGCTTAGTTATCAATCTCGCCCCTGCGGCCCGGCAAAGCTAGACCGTGGCAGACCGGATTCCGATAGCGCTACCAACGGGGAACGCTGGTCTTGTGCCGTCGACGCGGTGCTCGTCACGGCGGCTGCCCGGGGTGGAGCGCGGCCGGCGCGCTCAGGAGCACGGGAGAAACGCGGGTGACGCGGGTCTTGCGGTGGCACAAAGGGGCGTTTGCCTCGGCCATCCACCAGGGCCCAGCCTTGATTTGTCTTCTTGCGGTGGTGGTGGGAGCACAACCGGTCCAGGAGGTCGAAAGCCGTCACCTTTGTCTTGCAGTAGTCCTCACGGTGGTCGTACTGCAGCCCCGCCCGCGCGGGACAGCCTTCAACGGCACAGACGGGGTACAAGAAGTCGAGCGCAGAGCGTTGGTGCGCATTGGGGTGGCGGCCATGGTGGTAGACGCCGACCACTGCCTCACCCTTGGTCAGCAATCCGACGATGAAAGGATTTTCGGTGGCGAGGAGGTCTTTGACAACGGAGACTGGTACCGGGCCATAGCCGGCAATCTCGCAGAGCTCGCCGTCTAGCGCCACACCCCTGAAGAGCGCGTCGAGGTCGACACGGACCATGACTCGGTCTGGGCTGCCGGCCAGCCTCTTGCCGCCCCGCCTAGAGGTTTGTCGCGTAGCTGCCTCGGTGCTCGTAAGCTCAACGCGCCTCGGCTTGGTGGTCGCCGCCTCGGCCGTCGTCGGGCAGCAGTCTGCCCCGCCGTCACCGATTGCGCGGGGCCGCTCCGGCGGGCTCGAAGCTCCGATGGAGAATAGCTCGTCCCCAGCGCCATCGTCGGCCCGCTGCCCTGCCTGGCCACGATGCGCCGTGAGCCGGTCGGCGTCAAACTGCGGGAACAAACCGAGGTCCAAGAGATCTGCCAGGGCGAGCTCGCCGTCGTTACCGCCCGCGACGCAGGCCAAGGTCATCATGGCGTCGTAGTCGATGGCGTCGAGGGTGTCACCGCACCTCCCGCGCTCCCGGCGCAGCATGATCAGCCGGCGCCGGAGCGGGTCGAGCACTCGCCACAGACGCGCGCCGTCCTCGGGATGGCCGTACATATGGGCTTGCATGGCCCCGTCGCGGTCAGTCCAGCGGCGCAACGACCGCCTGGCATGAAGGACCTTACGCCGCTGCTCCTGGTCCGAGTTTGCCGCCTTTACCCTGGCAACTTCTTCATTGAGCTCTGGGAGCGAGCTTCGCTTGGCTTTTGCAACGAGTTCGCCGGCCTTGGTCGGGTCGGCGGCCACACCGTCGGAGACCGCCGCGGCCTGCTCGAACGACAGCTCGCCGGCGAGGGCGGCGAGGGCCACCTCGGGTTGTCCGGTTATGCGCCGTCCCGTCTCAAACGCCCGCTTCGCGCTGAAGGAACTCATGCCCGCCCTGTGGGCCAGCTCGTCGGCAGGCGACCGGTACCCGTCGCGCCGCCACGCGCCGCTGTCGGCCGTGCGGGCCGCGGCCAAAGCCTTGAGCGCGGCAGCACAGGCCTCGATCCGCGAGCAGAGCCGAACCACATCAGCCGCCTCGGATGGCGTCAACGCCCGAACGTCGAACCTGGTGGCGTAGTTAACGATCGATTCCTGAAGAGCGCAAAGGTCACGGCACATGGCAGCCCGTCCAAAGAGGAGTACGACCAAGCAGCGGCACAAAGGCAACTGCACTTACAGGCCGGCGCACCGCCGACGATCATGCCCGGTACCTGCTTCACTACCGAACGTCAGTTCGACTATAACACGGCTGCGGTAGGGCGCGTCAAGTCTTTCTTTGCCGTCCAGGATCCGGCGACCGCGCAGCCTGACCGGCGGCCAATACGTCACCCTCCTCGTTAGCCGTCCCTCGTTAACCGTCCCACCCCTCTGCTACAACTGGGTACATGGCAACGAGCTTGTGTGCAGTAGTCCCGCTCCGTGACCTAATCACACCAGGGTGTGGCTCACTTGCGGGACTGAGCGATTATTTAGCTCATTACACGGAAACGCAATCTGTTCAACCAGCCGCGGCCGGAGCGGGCTCGCCCTAAACATCCGCCCTGACCATGCCGGCACGCCCAGCGACGACGACTTGAAGCTCGTCGGTTGCTCGTCCGAGACGGTGCCCGTTGAGCGGGGCACGCGACTCCAACGTGAGGCAGTTGGCAC
>Ga0335074_10008697_pt1 | contig 14124 bp, 17 predicted proteins | sample Lox_Sample_23_FD_206715 | JGI IMG/M metagenome (GOLD analysis project Ga0335074, IMG submission 206715) | Soil microbial communities from Loxahatchee National Wildlife Refuge, Florida, United States - Lox_Sample_2.3 | ecosystem: Environmental > Terrestrial > Soil > Wetlands | place: USA...
CGCCGGCCATCAGGCTTTCGAACTCCGACAGAAGGTCCTCATGTTCCCGATGTGTTCGCTGGATGCATTTGTTTGCCGAGAGGCTCCATCTGCCCGCCGCTCGGCGCGTTTTGCGCCATTCGAAGTCCGGGCTGTCGTGGTGAACATCGGGATTCCAGATGAAATACAGATGCAATCGGCGCCGCAAGTAATGTCCTTCTTCCTCGCGGCTGTTCCATAGCCGAAGCCGTTCGCGATCGAGGGCCAGGAGAACCGGATTGTCAATGCGTTGCTCCCTGACGTAGCGCTCGGTCAGATCGCCATGTCCTTCCGTCACTTCGTATCGAACTTGCAGCCGCATGGACCGCTCGGGCAAGGCCCTCACCAGCGCCTCCAGGGTTTCTTTGGTTCGATTACGCGTTTCGTCGGAATGAAAGAACGTGTTGAGGCCGGTCGCCTCATATCCGGCAACAAAGGAGCCGTTGGTCCGAATTATGCAGCCGTCGAGGTAATCGCGAACGGGCAACAACTCGCACAGCGCCGGCTGGCGCAATGAATCTTCCCACTGTCGAAGCGTGAGCGGCATCTCTATGACTCCTCGGCCTTGACGTATTCCAGCCACTGTTGCGAGTCGGGCTCGAGCGCACAGTACACGTGCGGCCGCATGTGGAAGAGCAACCAATCCTGCAGATAGCCCCGCGGTTTGCCGTACTTGAACAGGATCAAAGCCGGGATGCCAAGTACCGGTACGACATATTGCAGGAATACGTTGAGCGGCACGCCGAAAATCTCTCGCTGGAGAAAGCGTCCGAACACGTTCATCACGACCGCAAGGCTCAAAATGATGAACAGGTCCTCGAACTCCAGGTACAGGAAGGTGACCTTCGTCGCGAGATTCCGGGGAACAGTAGTTACCGTAAGCGCCATAGTTTCGATCCTCGTTAAATCAGTCCTAGCTTCTACCTCACGCCTAGCGTTCCTCGCGCCACGAAAAACTCACCCAACCGAAGGAGTCCCGACGCGAGCAGACATAAGATCGCGCCCATGAAGTGCCTCGATTCGTTGAACTGGTGATGGACCTGACGTTCAAAAAGGCCAGCAAACTTGATCGCTCCGACGGCAACGTGCATTCCTGCGTACACCGGCAGAATTACGTTCGCAAACCAGTCGACAAGATTCACGAGCGAGTTCCAGAATAGGTCCGGGTTGTTCCAGCCGACCTGGCCGGCAAACTTTTCAAACATTCGCAGTAGCCCGGAGACCATAAGGCACATGAGTCCACCATAGGCCCACGTCGAGTACAGGTGATGATATCCGCGTGCAAACTGAATCACGGCAAACGCGATAAACAATCCCCCTAGCGTCGGCATGATGACATTGCCAGTCCAATCAGTCAGGTTCAGGATTCCGTTGTAGAAAGACATACTCCACTCGATCGCTACATCATCGCGGTGACCAGCTTCCAAAGCGCCGAGACCGTCAGAAGACCCAGGATTGCTCCAACCAGTGGCATTACCGGTCTCCGAGCGATGAAATTCCAAATGGCTCCAACGATGGCCAATCCTGCCGCAACAGGACAAATAGTCCCCGCCGTGTAGTTCCAGAGACTGTCCAAAACGTCCGCCGTCGCATAGGAAGATCCACTGTTGTAGCTCTGAATCAGACTGACTGTTGTCTGAATCGCCAGCAAGAACATGGCGGCGAGAATTGAGGGAAGAGGATGGCCGCCTTGAATCGTGTCCAGAATCGCTCGGAGCACGAAGAACGCGGCAAATGTAAGAGCCAGTCTTTTCATGACGAAGTTCTGCACGAAATTAGTGACGTCGCTCTGAAGGTTCGCCATCCATCCGGTTCCGACGCCGCCGTTCGGTAGTGACGCAGGCACTCCGAACGACGGGAACCAACTGATGAGCTGTGGTAGCGTTAGAAACACCACGGCCCAGAACATCCACTTCGCGAAATTTCCCCCGATCAGCGCATCGGGAATGGATCCCTGGCGCAGGCTGAGACCTGCTAAAACAAGGCAGAGGATCGCGGCCGACGGCGCAAGGAGGAGCATCACGCTAATAAAATCCGAGATCAGTTGTGGAGGTGCCATGTTCTTCAACGATCAAACAAATGGGCAGGAGCAGAGTGCTGGCTACCGCGCCTGCCCAGAGTGCATTTAAGTAACTCCAGCGACGCCCTGCGCGATCCAGTACTCCAGCAGTCGGGTGAGGCCCGAGACCATAAGGAGTCCGATTGCAGTAAACACCCACTTGGCGAATCCGCGGCCCATGGCAAATGTTCCAATTGCCATCAATGCCGCGCCGCCGGCGCCTACGGGAGCGATGACGTTGCCGATCCAGTTGATCAGGTTTAGGAACGTGCCTTCCGGCTGTGTGGCCTGTTCGCCTTGAACTGCCACATTGACCGCCGGGGCCGCTCCGAGATCTTGGCCCATCATGGCCCCCTGAGTTACCAGGAGGAACAACGCGAGCACGGCGGCAACCATCAACTTCTGCCGCCGGGAATTTTGCGTCATCGGTATTAGCTACTCCTTTCCGCCCCAATTCGGGGCTGAGAGAACATAGCTCGATTCGAAGGTTTGCGCAAATGAATATGAGTGATTGCCATCGAGCGAAAGCGTTCTGGGAAGACTGTAGTGGACCCCATTTTTTGGACAGAAAAACAGCCCTTTCTTAGATGGTCGGCGGCATTGAAAATAGAGGAGAGTCAATGCCCAAAACCCGCAAGAGTCACCCGCCCAGCCTGAAAGCCAAAGTGGCCGTGGAGGCCATCAAGGCGCACAAGACGGCGGCCCAGATCGCCCAGATGTTCGGGGTCCACCCGACCCAAGTCGGAGGCTGGAAGAAGCAAGCGCTGGCCGGCCTGCCCGATATTTTTGGCAACGGCCGCGAACAGGTGCGCCAGCAGTCCGATGCTGAGAAGGACGAGCTGTACAAACAGATCGGCCAGCTGAAAGTGGAGTTGGACTTTCTCAAAAACTTTTCGGGCCCGGCTGATCCGTGACACCTGCTGGACTAGAAACTCCGGTCCAGGTATCTTGGTGCGTCGGGAGAAATGACCGCCTCTTTTTTGGTGTTCTGTGAACCCGTCCAAAAACATGGTCTGGGGGTCGCTCGCGGACTTGAAATTGGTGACGTCCTCAGACGATCCCGTTTAGGAAATTGATTATTGCCGCTACCCCCGCTCCCCACTCACTCAAGGAGGTCGAGACATGCCAGACAAAGAGAAGAGGACGCGCGCAAGGTTGTCCAGCGGTCTTTCCACGATTAATGAGCACGCGGCGGGGCTGGATGTTGGATCAACGTTTCATGTCGTTGCCGTACGCGGCGATCAAGATGACGAGCCGGTACGCACTTTCCGCAGTTTCAGTGGGGATCTCCACCAGATGGCGGACTGGCTCACGAGTGTTGGAATCAAGACCGTCGCGATGGAGTCCACGGGCGTGTATTGGATCCCTGTTTTCGAGATTCTCGAGGCGCGAGGCTTCGAAGTGCTTCTGGTCAACGCTCGCGCTGTGAAGAACGTGCCTGGACGAAAGACCGACGTCAACGATGCTCAATGGCTGCAGCAACTTCACCAGTACGGACTTCTTCGCGGAAGCTTTCACCCCCGCGCCGAAGTCGCTCAACTGCGCACATATCTGCGTCTTCGAGAGCAGATGGTGGAATACGCGGCGGCCCACGTGCAGCATATGCAGAAGGCCCTCATGCAAATGAACGTGCAGCTTCACCATGTCGTTTCAGACATCACTGGCGCAACCGGCCTGCGCATCGTGCGGGCCATTGTCGCTGGCACTCATGGTCCGGAAGAACTGGCCAGATACCGCGATGTTCGCTGCGGCGCGTCTGAAGAGACGATTCGTGAAGCGCTGACAGGGAATTACCGCGCCGAACATGTCTTTGGCCTCAAGCAAGCGCTGGAGTTGTGGGACTTCCATCAGGCAAAGGTTGCCGAGTGCGATGTCGAAATCGAGGCGGTACTCAAGTCTCTCAACGAGACGCGCGTGGAGCCCGGGAGGCCAATTCCAGCGATGAGACATGCCAAGGCTCGAAATGAACCGAAGTTCGACGTACGATCCGCGCTTTACACGTTGCTCGGGGCAGATTTATCCCAAATTCACGGATTCGGCCCTTACACGGTGCTCCGGTTGGTTGCCGAGTGTGGCGACGATATGAATAAATGGCCGACTGCAAAACACTTCACGTCATGGTTAACGTTGGCGCCAGGGAACAAAATCTCTGGTGGTCGCCTACTCAGCTCAAAGACCCGCCGATCGTCAAACCGTGCGGCGGCACTCTTGAGGATCGCGGCAGTCAACATTGGCAAGACCCAGACATCACTCGGTGCCTTCTACCGGCGGCTTTCCGCACGTGTGGGAAAGGCGAAGGCCGTGACGGCAACAGCACGGAAGCTCGCGGTCCTCTTTTATCGCGCACTTCGATTTGGTTTGGCATATGCCGATCCTGGCGCCGAGTACTATGAGGAGCGCTACCGGCGTCGGGTTTTCGAAAATCTTCAGCGGCGCGCCCGCGGACTCGGATTCACGCTCGTCGAAACCACCAAGAGTAGTGGAGTTTCTTAGGAAAAGAGCTGGCCTCATCGACTGACGATAAACGGCAATGGATCGATCCGGCTCATCCGCGCCTCAGCATTCAGCAGCAGTGCGAACTGCTGGGAGTGCCGCGCTCGACTTATTACTACCAGCCGCGACCGGAGAGCGCAGAGAACCTGCGACTGCTTCGCCGGCTCGACCAACTGTATCTGAAGCGTCCGTTCTTCGGAAGCCGCAAGATGGCTGTCGAGCTGGAGGTGAACCGCAAGCGCATCCAACGGCTGATGCGCATCCTGGGCATCGAAGCCCACTATCCCAAACCGAACTTGAGCCGCCCGGCGCCGGGTCACCAGATCTATCCATACCTGCTGCGCGGTGTTGCTATCGAGCGGCCCAACCACGTCTGGAGCACCGATATTACTTATGTTCCGATGCGCGGCGGCTTCCTGTACCTGGTCGCGGTGATGGACTGGTTCAGCCGCTTCGTGCTGAGTTGGGAACTCTCCAATACGATGGAAACTGGTTTCTGCCTGACGGCGCTGGAGGCCGCGTTTCGTTTCGGCCAGCCCGAAATCTGGAACTCCGATCAAGGCTCGCAGTTTACCTCGTCCGACTTTCTAGCGCCACTGAAAAGCCGCGGCATCGCGATCAGCATGGACGGCCGCGGACGCGCGCTCGACAATGTTTTCATCGAACGGCTGTGGCGCTCGCTCAAGTACGAGCTGATCTATCCCGGCGACTTCGCCACCGGCCTGGAGTTGTTCCCGGCGCTGGAAAAATACTTCCACTTCTACAATCACCAGCGTCCACACCAGGCGCTCGGCTATCGGACGCCGGCAGACCTGTTCCCGCACGGAACCAAAAGGAAGAAGCCATCTTCCTGATGGGGGACTCTGTCCCCCAACCCCCCTGGGATTTATCGCTTTCGTTTTCCAGAATGGATGTTTTTGCTTTACTGCAAACGGCACCTGCCGTACAATCGAGAGGCTTGATAGGAAGACAGGGCAACGCAGGGATGCGACCCGAGCGCCGATTCAAGCCCGGAATGGATGGCGGCCTCACGGCCGCCGTCTTGGTCAGCCCGCCACTCCATCTAAGGACGGCCGAAATTTTGTCCAAACAATGGGGTCCACCTCAGACCCCCAAGGATGCTCAGACCTTGTTACAACGGCTCACCCAACGTGCTGTTGGATCATCTCCGGGTGAAGAAATAGAAGAATAATTGCGATGTTCTTCAATGTAAACGGGGATTGTGCCGCTTTTCGTTGGATAGGGCGAGTCTCGGTTTGGACGAAGGAGCGCGGTCCGATGGCGGACACTCGAGAACGCCGGAAAAGAGCTCGAATTGAGGCAACGAACCAGACCAATGTCGATACAAGAATTAGGAAGCCTTCTACCGTGTCTCGATGCTTAAGACCCAACAAGTGAGTGCGATCCCAGAGCGGGTTCCACTTCAACAAGTACAAGAAGGCGGCGTAGGTGAGAAAAAGCATGACAAGCCGGGCAGCCTTCTGGACGAAGGATGGCGCGGCGGCCAACAGCCCTCGCAAGAGTAGCCAAGTCGCGAGCGCCATCGCAAAAAGCGCGGGCCAGCTTTGGAATACCCAGTCCACCGGGCCCGGATGCGCGCCGCTTGTTGCAGATTGCGGAGTGTACAGGAAGTAGCTGAGAACGAGGACGCAGAAGACGCCGAACCAGAGAAGTCCTCGCGAAGAGAAACCGGCAAAGCGTTGGAAGGGCCAAGAAGACATACTGGTCTCCTTGGGATCTATTTAAGCGTATTTGAGAAAACTCTGCAAAATCTCTCGCCGCCTCGGCGATGAACCGGAACCGGCGTCTCCATTACGGTTGCTCGGCTGTGGCCTGGGCCAGTTGGGCATTCTGTCTTTGGTACATCTGAGTCAACTCCTGCTTCAGCTCCATGAGTTCCCGGAGCTCTTGGATGCTTGGCGTAGGGGCAGTAGTGTACTTGGGAACGGTCCCTGGATTCCCTGAGGGAGATGCGCCGCTCGGCGTTGTGCCGGCGCCAACCGAACCGGCGGGCTTGGCCAACACGATATAGAGGCGGGTGTTGCCCGGCACAGTAACCACGATATTTTGGTGATAGGCGAGGTCGTTCAATTGTTGGTCCCCGGCGAGCGCGACATTGTCCGCCACTCGCTCACGGAGAAGTACATTGTTGGAAAGCGTATCGGCTAGCCCGGTCCCGCTTTGAACGCCAACTGTGGCCGCGAGGATAGTACCTACTCCCGTTAAGCTGCGAACCAAAAACTTCATGGCCGTGTTTCTTCCTGTCACCTGGCCCCGGAGCGGTTGAAACTGCAATCCAACAGCATGCCCCTCGATCTTCTGAACGGTCTCATCCGGCATCTGGATCGTGTGGAATTGGATCCCAACGTAACCCTGCTCATTCGCCTGGCTCAGTTCTCCGAACGCCTTGGAACCGGCCGGGATCACAATTTCACCGTCTCTCTCATAGTTGTACTCGATAGCGGCGACGACAGGTGCCTTCACCGCGGAACTCACCGGCGTTTCCAGTCGTGCGAGGAGACGGGTTCCGGCCGGCAGTGCGCCAAACTCTGGAACTTGCTCGACCACGGCTGGTTCCATTTGCGAACCGGGTGTTGCTGTGCTTCGGTTCGAGCCGGAACTCACAAAGACCAGCGACGCTTTGGTCAGCTTTTCGACTTGCGGGGCCGAAGTTATTTGTGCCGCTGGTGCGGCTTGCGGCGCATCCGGCTGCTCCGGGGGAAATTGAATTCTGTTCAAAGCATAGTCCTTCGCCTCCGGACGAGGCGCAGGCGCAGGTGGCTCTGGCGGTGTGCCAAAAGAGGGACTCGCCTGCGCCAGCATCCTTTGTTTCGCTGTATTGTCTACGTCCTCTGGACTGAGTCGCCCTGGATCGTCATCCTGCCTCCGTGTATCGGCGTTGAGCAGCGGCGTCACGGAGTGGGTTTGGTCCGGATTGTCAGCGCGCGCGCCGCGGCCCAGATTCGGGTGCCTGTTTTGGGTCAACTCCCGGCGCCCGGCACTGTTGGATGAGGAGAACATCGCAAAGAATGCCAGGGCCAACACCACCGTGAGGCCGGCAAGAAGCAAGAAACTCTTGGTGCGATCGATCTTGAGCTGCTCACGTTTGACATTACTTCTGGCTTCGCCCTGGGGAGAACGCTGCATCAATTGGCGCAACTGCGCCGTGAATCCCGTGGCTTGAGGCTCCTGAGGTTCCGCCTCGGCTTCGGTCTCGGCCTCTGCTCGTGGTTTCTCCTCATCGTCGTTGCGAATAAGTCGATCTGTCCCTTTGTTATCGTCCTCATTTGCTTTCATGGGCTGAACCTTCCCGAAAAGTGCTGATTCCAAAACCGATCGGGGCGAGAGCCGGGAGATCGACGGCTCCAGAATCGGCGACCTGCAAGAACAACGTTTCATTCGACTGCTTGAAGCCTGGCCTCTCAAACACAACGACTCCATCTGCTCTTTGTCCTGCGCCGATCCGCCTCGCACTCAATCGGAAATCGATTACGTGCAACTGTTCCGCCGTGGTCCACTTCTTCTTGACCTTGCCTCCGAGTTGTACTTGAGGCGGAAGAATCTCGATCGCATGCTTGGCGGGATTCACGACGCTGAAGAGAACGACTACGTCGCGTCCCTCATCCAGCACTTCGCTGACACCGGCCTTCACGCGCGGTCCTGCCTCGACCTCGCCCGGATGCTGCCCATACAAGACTGGCAATGCGGCCTGCCTTTGACGGTCGAGCAGCTTGTCGAGAACCTCCCCGGATTTTAGTTCAGCGGCCTTGGAAGCGTCGAAGCTTGCGGGCGCAATAAGACCCGAATACATGACGATCTCTGGAGCGGGTGGCTTGGCCTCCGGGGTTTTGCTCTCAAAGTCTCCTCCCGTTACCGTTACCGGACGTGCACCGTTCCGATCGCCTCCCACGGCGCCCAGATGCCCATCCAAGGATTGTGTTTCCGCTATGAAGGAGGCCGAAGTCCCGCTATCCTCCACTAAGAAACTTCCTCCTCCCGGCGACTTCCCATATTTCAGCAAGAGATCTACTGCTTGTACTCCGGCGTTTTGCTCGCCGCTGCTGGTCAACAGAAGATTTACTTGGTGACCGAGCGTAGTTGTGATCAGTAAGTTCGTCTGGGCTGGCATGCTGGTCACCGGCTTCACCGTCACTAACTCTGGCTCGTGTTCTGAATGTTCAGCTTGAAAGGCTGCCGGGTCCCCGAGCACAACGGAATTTACGGACTCGGGCAGGCGGATGGACGTCGCTATTCGCGGGGCCAAGTGCAAGGTAATGACCTTTTCGTCCAAGCCAGCCGCCGAAAGTACAATGGGCTCAAGCTTGGTTAGATTGCTCGCTGGACTTGTCCACGCCGGAAGCGTTGGACCGACAGCGGCTTGCGGGGCGGTTTGCGCCGACGCTAGTCCTAACAAGCACACCAGACAAGTACAGGTCTTCCAGCATCCCATAGTCACCTCCCTCCTTTCTGCCTCAACTCAGCTCGATATTGTTGAGCAACCCCCTGAACGTGTGTGTAAACCTCTTCCGAGGAGTAGTCCAACCCACTGGCCAGAATTGGCTTTTCGCCGGCCGCGTAGGCTGCGATCACGAGACGCAGGTCTCCGTGGAACAGTTTTTGCAGTTCTGCCAGATAGGCAACGCCCCCGCGAATGTTTTCGTGAATGTAGAACGGGTGGCTGACTCCAAAGCGCTCCGCCGTCGCCGGCATCAACTGCATCAACCCCTTCGCCCCTTTGGGAGAAACAGCTCCTGGTTCCCACCCGGACTCCACTTGAATGACGGCGCGTACGAGAGCCGCCGAGACTGCGTACTGTCGCGCGTAGTAGCTTGCGCAGCGCTCCTCGTACGCGCGCACTCTCGGCGACTCTCCGGCGAAGGCACCAGACGCTGCGTAAACGAAAATCAATAGCGAGGCCGTTCTCTGCACACAAGCTCCTGTTGTCCGTCATGACCCAACCCTCTGCTGTGTTGCTGTGTGTCGTAGACCAAGCTCTCAAAACCATCTCGCAGCAACAGACGCTTCCGATCGTTTTGTGTCTTCGCGATCAGAGGCAGTAGAACGTCTCTGAGTTCGGGCGTGATTTTATTGACGCCCAAGATTTTCAATGCTTGAGCGAGATCGAGCATTTCGGCAATCGAGGGTGCCTTCTCCAGGGTGTATCCGCGGAGAGCATAGGCAAATCCGGCAAGTTGACCGTGTAATTCCGGATCTGCCCCGGCTGTTCGCTTGTCTAGGATCTTTGTCTCCCGTTCGATCGTAGGATGCTCGAACCGCAGATACAGGCTCCGGCGCCTGAGCGGATCTCCGATCCGACGAACCTCATTCGAAGTCAAAACCACGAACGGTCTGCTTTTGGCCTTGATCGTGCCGATCTTCGGAATGGACAACTGCCAATCGCTCAGAATCTCCAGGAGCTCGGCCTCGAATTCTTCACTGACCTTGTCGATTTCATCGATCAGTAAGACGCAGGGCTTCTCATACAGAATCGCCCTCAGGAGTGGTCCCTCCTGAAAGAAGTCCAGAGCATGTAGATCCCGACGCAAAGACGACCAGTCCGCTGAAGCGCCGCCGTTCTGCGTGCTCAGGTAAAGACGCTGCAGCGACTCGTCGAACTTGCCGATCGCCTTCTCCTCGTTGATGCCCTCATAGCACTGCAGCCTCTCCACTCGCGTGTTTGCCGCGAAAGCCACTACGTTTGCCAGCTCAGTCTTGCCGGATCCGGGCGGTCCTTCTGCCAGGACTGGCTTTTGCATCTGCGCGGCGAGATAGATCACCTTGAGGGTGACGGAATCGGTCACGTACTTGGCCGCTTCGAGCTTGTCGGTCAATTCTTGGATCGAGGAAAACACTCGCCCGCGCTCCTTGAAGCTCCATACTAATTCCTAACCATCCGGCGAGCCGTCTGATGATTGATCTTCCAAAGAGAAGTGCTGCAACCATGCAACTTCCTAAGCCCTTGAAAGTGAATCAACGATCAATGATCCGTTCCCTCTACTGGTAACATTTTTCCGGGACCCACTTTTCCTCAATCACTTCGTTCGGTGCAGGTCCGCTGCGCGATCGGTCTGGCTTGCTGGTATTATTTTTGGCGGGACCCACTTTTCCTCAATCACTTCGTTCGGTGCAGGTCCGCGGCGCGATCGGTCCGGCTTGCTGGTAATTATTTTTGGCGGGACCCACTTTGTCTCAATCACTTCGTTCGATGCAGGTCCGCTGCGCGATCGGTCCGGCTTGTTGATGATTATTTTTGGCGGGACCCACTTTTTCTCAATCACTTCGTTCGATGCGGGTCCGCTGCGCGATCGGTCCGGCTTGTTGATGATTATTTTTGGCGGGACCCACTTTTTCTCAATCACTTCGTTCGATGCAGGTCCGCTGCGCGATCGGTCCGGCTTGTTGATGATTATTTTTTTCGGGACCCACTTTTCCTCAATCACTTCGTTGTCGAGGCGTAAGCGGCCGAGGCACTCCTCGCAACGAGATACTGAAACTCCGGAAGGACGGAGAACGGACGGAGTGGCGTTTTCGCCTCTTCCGCTAACATCATGATCCGCTTCTCATGCAGGTTGCCAAGGAAGCGGCTTCCTTCCGATAGATGCAGAACTTGCCCCGGGTCAAAGCCCATGAGACGTGCGCAGGTCGCATCTGCTGCGACTGGATCATCGGCGACCACGATCTTCCCAAGCTGGCGGGCGCTCCCTTGCAGTGGCCCATTGCCTTCCATCGCGATTATGCCGTCTGCGATCACGAAGTGAATCGGAACTGTCGCGCAGATGTCGAGAATGCTCTCGTGAATGCCGCTCCAGTGGAGGAGGTTCTTCGGCCAGCCGTACTTCATGCCCGGCACGATACCAAACATATTTTTCAAACTCAGCGTTACGCCTGCCCAGTGATGGGTCTTTATTTTGGGCATCGAAACAATGAAGCTGGACGCGAGGACTGCGCGCGGGAGCCAAAGCTCGTGAAGACCACTGTAGCCGGCCTTTAGCGGCACTCTCTCAAGTTCATCGCGGTTGAGATCAACGAACTCGATCCTTCGGTCTACAAGATGAGGTTGCAGGCCGGCGGTTTGCACTATAAGCTCGGTGTCTCGCTGGTGTCCCGGACCTTCGCCAATTGTTACGCGTGCCGCGCCAAGGTGAAGGAAGCATCGGGCAGCCGCCCCGATGAGCGCGGAGTTCGTGTTGACGGGTTCTGGCAGATCCTCCACGAGATTTGGTTTGAGGAGCACCGACTTGCCAGCGACATCCAGCCGAAACAACCTCAATCCATCGAGAAGAAGTGCATCTAGCTTCTCCGAGTACCCATTTGCACTCAGGACCGCCACCGATGAAAAGGGTCTCTGATATGAGACGGAGTATTTTGGCCACGTCCATTTCGCCGCCACGCCCGCAGTTGCCGCGGCGCCCACTGCGGAGCCAAAGAAACGTCGTCGATCGAGCTTCATCGGAGTATCACGAAGGGATGGATTATCTCGCCGCAGTGGAGTGCCAATATTGCCGTAGCGAGAGTTGCGTTGTCGTGAATATTCTGACCATCTCCTATCAGCAACTCCAGCCTGCTCTTGAGCCCATCAACAGGCTCTTGATAGACGAAAAGGCAGAGAATACACCAGGCGAGGCTTGAAACGGCGCTAATGTTAGCCGCGCTGAGTTTCAGCCACTCCAAACTTTTATCGATCACTGCGCTTCGATGCTCGTCCTGGAGAGCCAACAGAGCAATGGCGGTCGCTTCAACGTGTGGGCGCAGTGGCACGCTGTAGACGACGCTGTTTCCAGAGTTCCAACCCCCTGCGATACACATACGATCCAGGAGCATTTCGACACCGAGCTTAATTCGCCTTTCCGATGCTTCGAGCCGATTGCAGACAGTGTATTGCTTCAGGGCGATGATGCTGAAGGCTGTTGGAATAACCCAACTGGCGGAACTCGAATCCCAGGGCCAGCCGTACTTATCAGGATCGAAGCGAACCTTGCGATCGGTTGTTTTGAATTTCCATCGCCACAACCAGTGGCCTTCCCGTCCACGCTCTGAGAGGAGCCAATGAAACGCCTTTTTACGAGCGCTCGTAAATTCGCCGGTCGCATTCAGAGCGGATAACACTAGAGCCGTCGTCCAACTGGCCTCGGTGTCCCCAACAAAGGCCGGCCAGGCGCCGTCTCGCCGCTGCAGATCGGAAAGATGGTTGAGTCCAGATTGAGCCGCCTCCGACGATTCGGTTGTCAATGCCATAACCGCCAAGGAAGTGGCCTCTACACTGGACTGTTCAGAGCCGAAGTAGCTCCAGCCGCCTGATCGAAGCTGTCGCCCCAGGAGCAGTCGGGCGAAGAAATTCTGGTGCATTCGAAGGATCCGCAGTGCTTGGTATTACGATGTCCTTTTCGATCTACGAGCGCGTGAACCGGCCAGCTCGCGGCACTGATCAATGAATTGCTCGACATCGCTGGGATCGAATCTCAGCGGACTCCTGCCAGGCCCCATCTTCACCGCAGGAAGATACGGCTGGCGCTTCCCGGAAGCGTGCTGGATCACCCATGAAACACTGACACCGAGTTTCAATGCGACATCCTTGGCCTTAATCAACTGGCGGACTGGGGGAATCTCGGCCGGAAAGTGTCGCAAGACACTTTCGGCTTCGGGTCCGTTCAAACGTTGCATATTGCCTCACTTCAACCTCACGTGATTCTTATTTACAGCAGGATAGACTTTGGGTCAAACGGCTTGCTTAGCGCTCCCTGCGCCGGTCGCGAACGAGCCTGCACGGGTCAGGGCGTGTATCAGGTCCGCCTTCGCCAGGCGTCAATGGACACAACGCGCTTCGGTGTCGCTTTCTCGCCTCTGGCATCCGTTGCCTGGGGAGAGGATGGCTGCGATGGACGCCACCGCTTGGACTCTCTAGGAGCAGCGGCGGCATCCTCGTCAAAGGCCGCACCAGTGGCATGCAGGTTCTCGGGAACCCTGGTCCTAGACCCAAGGGGGACTCCCATAATTTGAGAATCCAGAGCAGCAACCGCGGAGCGCAAGCTTTCCGGGATTACCTTGGCATAGTGGGTTAAGGTTGTTTGAGGATCGGAATGCCGAAGGTGACGCTGCATATCTTTGGGGGTCGCGTGGCTCTGAATGTGCGTGGATGCGGTGCGCCGGAACGCCTGGAAAGTAAGATCATGGATTCCAACGCTCTCCGCTAACGGTTTCAGATGCCGCTTCAGATAGTTGCCCACGCCGAATGGTTTGCCGAATGAGTTGGGAAATAGAAACGCACGACGATTATTGCGATCCCGGAGTCCCGCAATCCACGTCTGGACTTCGCTTGCGAGATGCGGCGGCACAGGGACGTAATTGTCGCTTTCTCTTGTCTTTGTCTCACCAATCCGATCCTCTCCTCTCTGGCGTTCTTTCAGAGCTTCGTCGATGCGGAGTTGAGTGCCCTCAAAATCTTCGATGCGCAACACGAGGATCTCCGCAGGCCGCAACCCGCAGACGGCCAGAATCCGCAAGATCAAATGCTCTCGAGGCGATGCTGCGGAGAGCAGGGCATCCAGCTCCTCCAG
>Ga0335074_10008698_pt1 | contig 14124 bp, 18 predicted proteins | sample Lox_Sample_23_FD_206715 | JGI IMG/M metagenome (GOLD analysis project Ga0335074, IMG submission 206715) | Soil microbial communities from Loxahatchee National Wildlife Refuge, Florida, United States - Lox_Sample_2.3 | ecosystem: Environmental > Terrestrial > Soil > Wetlands | place: USA...
GCTGCTTTGCGTCAAGCGCTCGAGCGGCGCTACACGCGCATCCGCGATGGTGAGATCCCGGCCCCGGAGCTGCTACTCATCGATGGGGGCCTGGGTCAGGTGAACGAGGTACACACGGTGCTCGCGGGGCTCGGCATCGAGGACGTGCTGCTCATCGGCGTCGCCAAAGGCCCCGATCGTCGTCCGGGGCAGGAACGGCTGTTCATTCACGGCGCCGCGGCCCCGCGCACGCTCGAGGCACACTCACCCGCGCTGCGGCTCATCCAGCGCGTGCGCGACGAGGCGCATCGCTTCGCGATCACCGGTCATCGGCGCAAGCGGGCGCGCCGTTACAGTGAGTCGGTGCTGGAGGCGATTCCCGGGCTCGGGCCTGCCAAGCGCCGGGCTCTGCTCAGGCACTTCGGCGGCCTTCAAGGTGTGCTGCGGGCAGCTATGGCAGAATTCGAGCAGGTCGAAGGCATCGGCGCTGCGCTCGCACGGAGCATCTATGACCATCTGCACCCGGGTGCCTGAGCCGCGCTGAGCGGCACGGCGGATGAAAGCTCACCGGTACCTTCAATGACTGGCTCACCTTTGAACCCCGAGGGCCTTCGGCCTCCCGGCCTGCACGACACCCCGCCAGCGGCGCGCGCGAGCAGCACCTGGAACTGGCCGAATGCGCTCACGTGGGTGCGCATTGCGGCGATCCCCCTGGTGGTGATCGCGTTCTACCTGCACTATCCCTGGCGAGATCCCGCTGCGGGGCTGATCTTCGCCGCGGCAGGCATCACCGATACGCTCGATGGCTATCTCGCCCGCAAGCTCGGGCAGACCTCGCGGCTCGGCGCGTTCCTCGATCCGGTCGCGGACAAGCTCATCGTGGCGACCGCGCTGGTGCTGCTCGTGGCGCGCGACCACCGCCCGATCGTGGTGTTGATGGCCGCGGTGATCATCGGTCGCGAGATCACGATCTCGGCCCTTCGCGAATGGATGGCCGAGGTGGGGCAGCGGCGCAAGGTGGCCGTCTCGATCATCGGCAAGTACAAGACAATCTTCCAAATTGTCGGCCTCGCCATGATGCTGTATCGCCAGCCGCTGTTGGGGCTGCCGATCTACCAGCTGGGGCTCGATCTCACGGTGCTCGCCGCCGTGCTCACGCTCGTCTCGATGGTCGATTACCTGCGCGCGGCGTGGCCCGAGCTGCGCGAGCCCTAGCCCCCAGGACGGGGAGGGAGCGATCCTCGGGACGGCGCCCAGGACGGTACAGCCGGAGCCCCGTAAGCCTTTGAACCATCGCCGGATTTGGCGTCCGTCCGCTGTGCCGGCGCCTTGACATCATCTGCCGGGCACCTACAATTCACTGCCTCTCGCGGGCGGGAATAGCTCAGTTGGTAGAGCACAACCTTGCCAAGGTTGGGGTCGCGAGTTCGAGTCTCGTTTCCCGCTCCACTAATTCAAAGACTTACCTCTAACAGGTCACTTTCGTACGGAATGCGTACGGAAACCCGCGCCAAGGTCAGCCGCGGTGGCGAGCCGTCGCGCGTTGCGAAGACCTGGTCGCTGTCGAGCCAGGAACCGTGCGACCAGTAATGCGTCACGAGGCTCGCGAATGCCGTGCGGAAGCGAGAGCTTTCGTAGCGACTGGCAGGGGTAGTCGCAGTGGCCAGCATGGCGATCTCCCAGTCGCACCAGGCGCGCGCCGCCCGTTCACGTACCTCGGGATCGGTATCGAACAGGAGGTGGCTGTAGGCGGCAGCAACATCTCCGTCGCGCTAACCGTTTCGATGAACTTCTTCCAGGCATCCGGAAAGACGCGCCCAAGCCCACGGGTCATCAGGTCAGTCTCCGGGCGCCTGCCGGTGCCCACGCCCGAGAGCACCATTTCGGACACGCGATCCGGATGCTGCTCTGCATACACCAGGGCGAGCACCGATCCCAAGGAAGATCCGCGGAGCAACCACGGTACCGATATGAAGCACGGCGTGTTGTCATTCAACTCGCGAACGCCGAGGAAGTCTTGGACGCATTTAGTCGTCCTGCGATCATGTCCGCCTGAGCCAGAGCGATGATCCCACGTCCCTCGCCGCGGCTCGCCTCTGACCAACGCTACTCGACCGAACTGCGTTTGCGCAACGTGTGATTATGGTGCGAGCAACGAGGGGAGGGGCTACCGATGTCGCTGGCAATTGGTTATTTGCGGGTGAGCACACGGATGCAAGGCCGCAGTGGAGTGGGCTTGGTCGCGCAGCGCGATGACATTGAACGTTTTGCCGTGCAGCAGGGGCTACGAGTTAAGTCTTGGTATCAGGACATCCAGACGGGTGGAGGCGCAGACGCGCTGATGTTACGTCCCGGACTCGCACAAGCCCTCAAGGAAGCTAAGGTTGCGCGATGTCCAATGATTGTTTCAAAGCTCGATAGGCTTTCGAGAAACGTTCATTTCATCAGTGGGCTCATGGAACATCGTGTGCACTTCATGGTTGCCGCGCTGGGTAAGGATTGCGATGAATTCACCTTGCATATATACGCATCATTAGCGGAACAGGAGCGCAGAATGATCTCCGAGCGGTGCAAGGCCGCCGCAACGGTACTGAAGCGTGCGGGGAAGAAACTCGGAGTCTTGCGCTGGCCGAAGTGGAAGCGGCGCTGGATCCAGTCGCGAGCGCACGCGGGAAAGCGCAAGGCGGCAATGGAGCGCGCGGAGACCTATCGCGGACACATCGAGTGGGCGTTTCGGCAACCCGGAGAATTCGGTCGTGCCATTTCGTGCATGGGCGCCGCGAAGCAGTTGAACGACAGGAATATCCCCTCGCCTATGGGAACAATATGGACGGGAACGCAGATCGTCAGCATGGCGCATCGCTTGGGACTTGATCCCGCACCGGCGCGGATTTCACCGAAATTGTCGCCAATTCTGGTCAAGGAGCTGTGGGAGCAAAAGCCGGGCATAACCGCAGCAGAGTTGCTCAAGAAGCTGGGCCCCAAGAACCCCTGGGGCTGGATCGGGCGATGAAGCTGCTGCGCCGTGAGGCTGAGTCCATGGTGCGCTATCAGCGTTCCTCCGGCAGGACGTGGTCCCAGCCCAGGCCGCGCCGCATGCGTTCGCGGAGGCCGGTGAGCAGGACGAGCAACCCGTTGATGTCTGCGATGCTCCCTACGCTATCCTCATCGTAGAACATAACTTCGGCACCGGCCGCAATTGCTGTGCGACGTTCCTCTGGCAGCGTCGTCCAATCGCCATCGGCCTGATAGGAACGCGCGAGCTGAAACAAAAAGTGGGTCTTTGACTGCCCCTCCTCATCAAACCGTGTTGACCCGAGGTAGACGAGCGTTTCTACCTCCGGCAGATTCACGCCGCCCTCTTGGTAGGAGACGGTAAAGTAGGGCCCACCTGGCGCCAGCTCGTTGCACCAGTCGCCGCCTATGATCCGAGGTGATTTGTCGAGATCCATGTTCTCGCTCCGGCGACGACGGCTTTATGAAGAGGTTGGAACAAGGGGCGCCCTTACCTCTTCCTTGAGCGGCGTTTGGTTCGATCGCCGTAAAACTCGTCTCGCAGCTGCTGAAACTCCTCAGCTGAAAGATGGTAATGAAAAGGCCGAGCCAACGCTTCGAACTCGAACGGTCGAAACCATTCCCTGAAACGTGGCCACAGCGACTTTTCGCTCGCAAGGTCCTCGTAAAAGGCTACCAACACGGCTGTCAGAGTGTCACTAGGTCCTGTGCCGGCGCCTTCATTAGTACACCATGAGGCGTAGCGGAGCACAGCCCCCTCCGTCGCTCGGTCACCAGACGCAATGCAATCGAGAAAACGAAAGCGCAGTTCGTTCCAGAGAGACATCGGTGACTCCGCCTGCTCGATGAGCGCACGATGCTGTGGGAGTAACTCCAACGCCTTGCGACGCCAAGCGCTCATGACCACCTCGTGGTCTGGGAAACGGCGATGAGTTTGGACTCGAGCGAAGCTCGGCATCGGTCCCTAGCTCGATGTAAGCCTGACGGCGACACGTTTTAGTCGGCGGCATGAGTCTCAAGTACTCCTTCGAGCGACTTCAGACCAACGGCGGCTTTCACAATTGCGAGTGACCGCTTCCGAGAGCCATCAACGCCTGCTCAGGGTCGACACCTTCTCCTCAATGTTGCTAGCGTAGTCGGCGTGATTGCGCACCGCCACATGGCGCTCGCGGTAATAGCGCTTGTCCTTTCCGGATGCTCCGATCCGACGCCACCGATTGGACGAGGTCTCACCCAATCATTCGGGCCGACGCCAGAATTCAACAGACGGATACAGCAGCGCTTCCCCATTGGTTCCGATGAGCGCAAATTGCCGACCGAGCTTCACAGCGAAGGATTTGCGATTACTGATAAAAACGACCCCTCTACTCGTTATAGATCTTCAGCCTTCTATGAAGGGCATTGGTTCCCCTGCAAGGAGTCGTGGACCGTCCAGTGGACCGCGGAGCGAGAGAGGATCACAGCCATTGAGGGAACGTATAGCGGCCAACTGTGCCTGTAGCGGCGTCAGTACTCGGACAGCTTTTGCCCATTGCCCGGTATGACGTAGCGTTTTCGATACTCCGATGCGGCCGCTCGCGCGTGACGGCAATGGGTCGGGAGTACCCACCGTCCGACACCAGGCGCTCTCGGCCATGAGCTGCCGTTGGTGGTCCCGACCGAATGGCGGGCAAGCGGACATTCCCTATTCGCTGGGTTGGGTCACCGAAATGGGGTCGTGTAGATGAGTGCCCAATAGTAATGCCAGCGGATAAATCGTCCATCGCCGCCGACTCCCGCCACAAGCGCAAGAAGTTCGAGCTCCGTTGGAAAGTTCTTGAGTACCCGATGAACCGTCCCATTGTCGAGCGCCCTGAGCTGATACGTGTTGCCCTCGTCGTCCCGCTCCGCGATCGGTGTACTGCTGCCTTCGACGAATAGGTTGTCGAACAAGACGACTAGAGAGCCCGATTCCAAGCGTTCGTTGAGGTGAAGGAGAAACTCCCACCGCCGCGAATGAGGTACATGCGAAAACCAGAAGCCTGCAAACGCTGCGTCGAAGACGCCAATGCCGGACGATATCCGGTATGCGTCCCCGAGGAGGAAAGTGATGTGGCTGCATTCTGCAACGCGAGTCCGTGCAATCTCCAGAGGCTCCGGTGCGGCATCAATGGCGACGATGCTCCGCGCCACTGGCGCGACAAATTGCGTCCAGTAGCCGGTTCCGCACGCCAACTCGAGGATTCGGCGGCCTGAGAGCTCCGCCGGCAGCCACCGTTGCATCGCGCGGAGATCGCGCTGGCGTTCCGGCTTCGTGTAGATCCTGTCGTATTCAGGAGCACGAGCGGAGTAGTACGCGCGTGTGTCGCCGGTCATGCCCGCCTCCCGCATTCGATCATACTCGTCGAGACTGCCCTGATCGACTGGCAGGCGCGTTATAGAGCCCGCGCGATCCAGCCGCATGCGTTGTATTTCCGCCCGCCGATCGGCTCCCGCGGGTCGCGAGCGGCAAGTCGGCGATAGCCAGCCACTTTGAGACGTTCGTCGAGGTAATCTGGCTTCCCTAATGCGGACCCTCACTTGACCGGGTACGCTGCTGAGTGATCTATGTGCGGGAATACGTTAGCTGGCGTCATCGCGTTCCTGGTGTCACAGACGGGAACTGCTTTAGCCGCAGCGCCATTCGAGTTTGATAGCCCGTTAGGTATTGTCACGAAGCTATACCACGACTATTCGTATGAGGTCGTCTTCGACCAAAACGCCCCGTACAGCACCGTCCTTGATCAACCCCAGTCGGTCCTCGGCACGTATTTTACATCGTCGCTGACGACTCTCATTCTCCAAGATCGACAGTCTGCCGAGGCCCATGCTTGGGGATATTGCCATATAGACTTTGTGCCGATGTGGGCCGGAAAGGATGCCACGGGTTTCCTCGTTCATCTGGAGCAGACCGCTAAGCCAGACGAAGTCCTCGTGACCCTAACGGTGCCTGGTGTCCCACCTGGGACCGCCGAGAAGGTTGATTTGCTCTACACCGTAACCAAGACTCCTCGGGGCTGGCACATCGCGGATATCAAAGCGAAAACGTGGGATCTGGTCTCAATCCTCAGTAATAAACTTGGCCATTAGGTCGCTCGCTGCTAGCTCCGCTGTGTTGACGATCGCCAGGCGCGAAGCTTTACTGGTTGCGATCGCGATATGCGCGGCATGCACCGCCCGCCCCGAGGCGGAGCCATCGCAGGCTCAGCTTGTTGGAACATACGTGCTCACCAAAGCGCCCAAGGAATGTAGGACACCGACTAACGCGAGTCATGCGGTCGCGCAGGTGAAGCTCGCGGCGGATAGCTCCTTCAGGATCGACGGGCTGCCCTCATGCTTCGCGGACGATCGCGCACCCGATACAAGACTTGCGGGCACGATCGCAGGCCGTTGGTCCGTCTCCAAAGTTGAAGGCGAATACGTGCTGGAACTGCTGGTGCAAAGCGGTCCACTCCAGCACGGATGGAACCTCGGCGTTGAGATTAGGGGCCGGACCGCACCATTCGAATTGTACTTTGTCGTGGGCGATCCTGACTCGCGGACCGGCCTGGTGTTCGTCCGCGCGTAATGTGCACGTTCTGAAGCTGTCAGTCGGGACCGGCAGGATTGGGTCGAAAGCGCCCAACCGCGGCAACAAGCGGTACTGATCGACTGCCTCGGGCTTCCGGCAAGCAGACAATCGCGGTACGCAGGTCGGATCATCGCTGAATCACGATGCGTTTGCCTGGAAAGTCGAGGCACACGACGTGCTTAGCAAAGAAGTTCATCCCGATGAAGCCGTCCACGCCAGGAGGCTCCGAGAACTGAAAGACTCGAAATCCCAACGGGCCAAAGTCAACTCCGTTCAGGCGAAAGTGCTCTGTAAGTACAGCTTGATTCACTGCCTCGGCGTGCGCTTGGTCAATACGGGGCTTGCGGACGAACGACACACCTGCCCCCGTATCCCATACGAGAATGAGATCGCCAAAGTCGGTCTGCACCTTCGAAACACCATCTGGTGATTGGACAGCGGTCCCAATGCAACCGGCGCGCTCGATGTCCTGGGTTTCTGGCGGTATCAGGGTCATCGTGCCGTCTCGATGGTTGAGCACGATTCGATAAGCTGCGAAGAGTGACGGTCCGATATAACCCTGGCCGAGCGGCGGAGTGTGAAAATCTACAATCCCGGGAACGTTTATAAAGACGGCGCTGCCGATCGTGAGGCGTGGGACCGCGAAGGTTCGCGACTCCAGCTTGCGTCCCTTGACATCCATGAAGCTGTGACCCGGCCCGGTCGGTTCAATCCCTAGCTCATTCAGAGTGGCGCGTGACAGGGTCAGAGAGGCCTCAGCGCCCAGATCGAACCACAAACGCACCTTGTGACCAGCGATGTCTGCTGAAAATTCGTGCTGTGCCGGGGTCAGCTGCACGGTCGTCGGCTGCCCTGCGATCGCCGCGTTTCCTGTCGGAAAAACAGGAATGAGCATCATCAGAAGAAGGCCGACCTCTCGTTGGTTCATTCGATCTGCTCTCGTGACCCGGTTCGAGTTGTTGTCGATTATGCGACGACCCTTGTCTCCCAACCAGAATAGTCAACCGGAAGTGGACGCCAGGCTGAGCCACAAAAGCCGAGTCCCCGCTCCATTCGACCGGGAAGGCTTGTCGCCCTTCGTGCGGGCGTGGAAGGGTATCGAATTTGTCATGTAACGGCCGGATCTGGAAGTGCGACGCACCGAGGTCTATTCGGCGGTACCCCACGGCCTGCCCGATTGCGAACACTTGCTGTGTGTGGACGCGGATGGACGCGTTTGCCGACCTCGGGCCGCTCTCGGGCCAGATCCGGTCGTCCAACTGCGCGCCCGATCATCTCCATAGCGGAGTTGAGCGATGGACCTGCGGCGGCATCTCGCGAGCTACCTGTCTCGCCTCACGTTCTAGCGTGAAGTATAGACGAGTCTGACGAGCGGGCGCCCGGATAACAACACAACCAATCAGTTTGCCGGGTTCATAACTTTCCCCAAAAGCTGCCGTCCGGCGCCATGGACCACGCACAACGCTCTGAGCGAAAGCGAAGCGCCGACCCGGACTTGAGGTCTCGTCTAAGCTGGCACACGTGACGCAGATACGGTGCTTCCGGCGGCCGCGAGCATGATGAACACGAGTGCGGTCCACTGCGCGGGCGAAAGACATTCCCTGCGGATAATGAATGCCGCCAGGGCCGCGAAAGCCGGGGCAGAACTCATTAAGATGCCCAGGGTGCTATGGGGTAGGCGCCGCATTCCCAGCATCTCCAGCATGTTCGGAATGACGTTCGAGACGTTAGCAGTTATGAAACCGATTGATAGTGCGCTCGCGGACAGCAGTTGTGTACCGGCGGTGGCGATCGCAAGCGGAAGTGAGACAACGCTTCCGATCAGCAGGCCCCAGGAGACGGCATGGGTATTCGGGAGGTGCGATAACCGCTTGGCACAAATCATATAGAGCGCCCAGCAAACAGCGGCCCCAATTGCATAAGCAAGCCCAACGGAATCGAGCGACAAGGTGGCGGAGTTCGCCGGCAGCAAGAGCCAAAGAGCGGCAGAGGCTAGAAACATCCAAAGGAGATCGCGCGGACGACGGGACGAACCGAGCGCCACGGCGAGAGGGCCCAGCGCCTGAATCCCCACCGTAACTCCGATTGGAATGAGGGAGAAGGCTCGATAAAGCAGAAGACCGATTCCACCTTGCAGGACGCCATACACGGCCAGTGCGGGCCAGTCGACTCGCTCGATAGGCGTACGCCAGGGGCGCTGTATGGCGAGCAAAATCAGTGCGGCGATGGAAAGGCGCAGAGCGATCATACCGTCCGGTGAAGTGTCATCGAAGCGCGACTTCGCGATCGCGCCCCCGACGTCCTGCATCGCGATCGATGTGGCAATTGCGCAGCACGAAGCAACGGAGAAGGGCCGTGTGGAGTGAGTGCCAGGCATGGCGCGCTCCTTCGAAGGAAGGTGGTCGGATGAGACTCCGAGCCTAGGCGCGCGGCACGATCGCTCGCGCTGCCGATGGGATACCATCTTCAATCGCCAGTCGCGCGAGCGGACCAACTCTACACCGGCAATCTCAAAACGCGCAACGCCTGACCAGGGCTCACCGCCCAACTTTCGTCACAATCAACGCTCGCCTTGCGTTGCCGACGGCATTGGCACTGAAAACATCTGTGGTCCCAAAAAATCCGATGTGACACTCCCAAGCGGGGTAGGGGCCTCGGTTAAGAATGATCGGAGGGTGACGCTGCCCATTCCCTGGACCGTTCGGCGCCAGAGATTCGCTGCGTCTGAGGTCCGTTCAGGGCAGCTAAGGAGAGCATGCTTGCCAAGAGGGTGCGACACGCGTATGGTACACAACCAACCAGTTAACAACAGAACAGTTTAGTAATGCCACAAGATCGCCTGAGCTCCTTGTTTTCCGCGCTGGCGGACCCGACGCGTAGGGGACTCCTCGCGCGTCTGGCGGTTGGCGATGCGACGGTGAAGGAACTGGCGCAGCCGTATGAGATGACCGTTGCGGCCGTTTCCAGGCACTTGAAAGTGCTTGAAAGTGCCGGCTTGGTTTCGCAGGGTCGTCAATCGCAGTGGCGCCCGCGTCATCTCGAGGCCGCTCCACTGCGGGAGGTCGTCCAATGGCTAGAGGACTACCGTCGCTTCTGGGACAGAAGTCTCGACGGGCTGACAGAGCACCTGCGAGTACTGCAAGCGCAGGACGCCGGGAAGAAACAGCTGCGGCCGCATCGCCCGCGGCGCACAAAGGCCACGAAGCAAGGAAGCAAGTCATGACAGCGTTCATCGACGTAAGCGTGGCTGACAGGCCGGTCGTCGTCATTACGCGCGACTTTGATGCGCCGCGCGAATTGGTCTGGAAGGTGATCACGGATCCCAAGCACGTTGCAGTTTGGTACGGCGGGTCAGGATTCACCAATCCAGTCTGCGAGATGGACCTGCGCGTGGGCGGCTCCTGGCACCATGTGATGCAGGCGCCCAATGGCAGCCGCTACACAATCAATAGTGTCTTCGAGGAAATCGTCGAACCGGAGCGCTTGGTATGGCGGACGATAAAGGACCCTGACCGTAACCCAGCTCCCCCGACTGCGCTCAACACCGTCACGCTGGAAGCCCATGGCCAGCGAACTCACTGGAGGCTGGTCACGCTCTTTGATTCTTTTACCGATCGAGACTTGGCTGCGAAGATGGGTTTCGGCCAAATGATCAGCATGGGGACAGACCGTATGGCGACTCATCTCGCGGTACTACAAGGAGCACAACATCATGGCTGAATCAATGCTTGGTCTCGGAGACAATATCGTGGCGGCCCCCCTTCAGCACGCCACAAGTCCTCAATGGATGCGGCGGGCCGGTTGGGGCATCAGCGGCCTCATGATCCTGTTCATGGCCTTCGACAGCGTGACGAAGCTGGCACTCGAGCGGCACGTTGTGGAGGCTACCACGAAGATAGGCTATCCCTTGGATTGCATTCGCCCACTTGGGTTCATCTGTCTTGTTTGCACAATACTGTATGCCATTCCGCGAACGGCGATTCTGGGTGCGATCCTGCTCACTGCATATCTCGGCGGTGCCATCGCCAGCAAGGTGCGCATCGAGGATCCACTGTTTGGCTCCGTCCTGTTCGGAGTCTACTTTGGCGTGCTCGTCTGGGGCGGGCTCTATCTGCGGGATAAGCACCTTCGTGCGCTGATCCCGCTGCGGCGAGACCTGTCTCGCGAGAGCCTCTGATGTCGTTTCAAGCCTACCTAGACAACGTCAAGGCGAAGACCGGAAAGACACCCGACGACTTTGCCAAGCTGGCGGCTGAGAAGGGCCTTGCCTCCCACGGCGACATCGTCAAGTGGCTCAAGAGCGACTTTGCCCTGCGCCACGGGCACGCAACGGCGATTGCTGGCGTGGTGAGGGGAATGGGCACCACCAAGGCGCGTCCCGGCGAGAGGCTCGAAAAGCTCTTCCGTGGGAAGAAGCAGCACTGGAGGCATCCCTGCGATCTCCTCATTGGCAAGGTCAAGAAACTTGCTCCCGATACGGAGGTGGCCGTTGGCGGCACCTACGTGAGCCTGCTTCGAGCGGGTAAGAAGTTCGCGATTCTTCAGCCCTCTGCGGCTGATCGACTGGACATCGGAATCAAGCTAACGGGTGATGTGCCAACTGAGGGGCGGCTCGAGCCCGCTGGTAGGTTGAATGCCATGGTTACGCATCGAGTGAAGATTCATGAAGCGGGTCAAATCGATGAGCAAGTGCGCTCGTGGCTCAAGCGTGCTTACGATGCGATTCCATAGGAGCAGGCCTGCAACTGCTTGAACCGACCAGCCTACCTGCGATGCGTCCTCGAGCGCATTACGGACCATCCGATCAACCGCGTCGACGACCTCCTGCCCTGGAATCTCGCACCGCAACTTCAGTCCCCACGCCTCGCTGCCTGATCGCAGCGGTACAATTCCGGACGCGTTAAATGTTGCGAGGATTCCGATGACAACTGCATGGTCACTGGGAAAGGTGTTTAGTTTTGAAGGGCAGCGCGTCGCTTACGATGTGCTTGGAGAGGGACCTCCAGTCGTATTGGTCCACGGCACCCCATTTTCGTCCTATGTCTGGCGAAGAATCGCTCGCGAGCTCGCTCGCGAGCATCAGGTCTTCCTTTTCGATCTTTTGGGCTACGGTCAGTCGGAGATGCGCGATGGTCAGGACATATCACTGGGTGTCCAGAACCGCCTCCTGTCCGCGCTGTTGAACCACTGGCATCTCAAATGCCCTAACGTACTTTGTCACGATTTTGGCGCCGCTACAGTGCTACGTGCTCATCTTCTTGACGGCTGCGATTACGCCAAAATTCTCATGTTCGACGCAGTGGCGATCCGACCCTGGGGCTCGCCTTTCGTGCAGCACGTCCGTCAGCACGAGTCCGCTTTCGCGGGCGTTCCCAAGTACCTCCAGCGGGCGATATTGACCGCCTATATCCGCGGCGCAATTACGCGCTCGATGAGCGATGTAGAGCTCGAACCCTACCTCGCTCCGTGGCTGGGCCCAACCGGACAACGCGCCTTCTATCGCCAGATTGCGCAGATGGATTTCAAATTCACCGATGAGGTCCAGAACCGATACGGCGATGTTCGCTGTCCCGTCATGTTGCTGTGGGGCATCAAGGACGAGTGGATTCCGATCGCGCGTGGCCGAGAGCTTGCCGCCATGATTGGCACTCGTCTCATCGAGATTCCTGAAGCGGGGCATCTCATGCAGGAAGATGCCCCGGAAGCAATCGTCGCCGCCGCCTTACGCTTCTTCGAGTAACGTCAAACGTCTGATCACATCGGGCCCGTCAATACGGCGATATAGCCAAGCTCGATGCACAGCCGCGGCAACTCGTCCGTGAGTACATAGCGCAGCGGGCAGCGACTAATGTCAGCGGCGAAGGTCGCAGCCCGAAGGCAGGCGCCAGGCGACCAATGGCCCGCGCTGCGCCCTATCTCTTGGTGTGGCCCCGGTCGCTGGTGCTGACGTTAGTGCCTGTCGGTCGCGTCGGGCGCGACCTGCTGATGCCGGTGAGCTGGTTTCAAGCGCGCGACGGTGAATTCGCTCTTCAAGGGGCGACGAAGGATGCCATCAAGTCGATGCATCGCGAGCACCCTGGACCTGCCCCGTTTCGGTGGACAGGATTGAGTTTGCGTAGTCGGTCTTCTCTTGATGTTCCTCCTCGATCTTACCCCGCAGCGCAGACTGACGGCGAAGCCGTCAGGAGCTCCGGCTGCGGGAGCTGGGTGGTGGCACGGTAATGGGCACGCTCGTAGTTGACCGGCGAGCGATATCCCAAGGATGAGTGGCGGCGATGCGGGTTGTACCAGCCCTCGATCCACTCGAACACGGCCATCTTCGCTTCGGCCTGCGATCGGAAGCGCCTGCGAGAGAGGAGCTCCCGCTCGAGCGTGGCAAAGAAGCTCTCGGCCATCGCGTTGTCGTACGCGTCGCCGACCGAACCCATCGAGGGCATGACGCCCGCCTCCTGACAGCGCTTGCCGAAAGCGTAACTCGTGTACTGACAGCCGCGATCGGAGTGATGGATCACACCCTCTGGCCGACGCTGAGCGAGCGCCATCTCCAGCGCAGCCAGGATCAGCTCCGTCCTCAGGTGCGTCTCCATCGCCCAACCCACCACCCGACGCGAGTAGACATCCAGCACCATCGCCAGGTACAGAAAGCCCGCCCATGTCGGGATGTAGGTGATGTCCGCCACCCAGAGCCGATCAGGTGCCGCAGCGTAGAAGCGACGGTCAACCAGGTCGATGGCGCGCGAGGCCTGTGGATCAGGCGTCGTGGTGATCACGAAGCGCTGCAACGTCACCCCGCGAAGCCCGGCGGCGCGCATGAGGCGAGCCACACGCTTGCGTCCGACGCGAATGCCGTGCTCGTCGGCAAGCTCGGCGTGGATCATCGGCGAGCCGTACGCGCCTTTCGAGCGCCGGTGGATCGCCTCGATCTTGCCAGTCAGGTACAAGTCCATACGAGCACGCTCGCACATCGGCCGATCCAGCCAGGCGTAGTAGCCGCTCCTCGAGATCTTAAGCACTCGGCACATGACCCCGACCGAATGGGTGGCCTGGTTTGCTCTTACGAATCCGAAGAGCGCTTCGAGGTCCCGCTCTCGTGTGCGAACCAGGCCGCGGCTTTTGACAGGATCTCCCGCTCTTCCTTGAGCTTGCGGTTCTCACGCCGCAGCCGTGTGAGCTCCTCGCGCTCCGCGCTCGTCAGGCCCCCGTCGCCCTTGCCCGCATCCCGAGCGTCCTGCTTCACCCACAGCGAGATCGACCAGGCCGTGGGGCCGAACTCCTTGGAAAGGGCCGCTGGCGTGCGCCCGGCGCGCACCAGCTCGACCATCTGTCGCTTAAACTCCGGCGTGTACCGGATCGATTTGACTGCCATTGCGGACTCCTCGAAAACTAACCATGAGGTGTCCACCAAAGCGGGTCAAGTCCACCCTAGCCGCTGCTCGAGAGCGCATGTGTGGCGCGAGGCGCACCGGGCTGATCGTCCCTTTGGTTCGGTCTGCTTGAGGCGATGTGCCTTGCAACAAACGGAGTCCGCGGATCTTGTCATG
>Ga0335074_10008699_pt1 | contig 14123 bp, 13 predicted proteins | sample Lox_Sample_23_FD_206715 | JGI IMG/M metagenome (GOLD analysis project Ga0335074, IMG submission 206715) | Soil microbial communities from Loxahatchee National Wildlife Refuge, Florida, United States - Lox_Sample_2.3 | ecosystem: Environmental > Terrestrial > Soil > Wetlands | place: USA...
AGAATTCCCTAGAACTGGTTCCGGCCAGCTCAAACTGCAAGCGCGCGGTTCGCTCCCGGTGCAAAGCCGGAAGCTACAGGAGTGTTCAGGTCGAAGCGCTTGCCTCCCTTATCGTCATTCCCGCGAAGCGGGAATCCATGACCGTGGACCCCCGCTTTCGCGGGGGAGACGAATGATAAAAATCGAGCGGTCGGATTCGTCTGATCCGGCAGGGCCGCTCAGCAATGGTTGCCGTCGGCGCAGACATGCGACTCCGGCGCCTCGAGCCAGACATCGCCGAGATCCTGCTCGAGATAATGGCTCGGCGTGATCGTCCAGCCATGCAAGCGCGACGAGGTGGCGACAATGCGGTTCCACCACAGGACCGGCACCGAATAGGCCTGAGTGAGGGCGCGGCGCTCGAAGGAGCGCACGATCCGGGCGCGCTCGCGCGGATCGGGGATCACCGCCTGGCCGACGAAGAGGGCATCGAGCTGCCGGTCGGTCGCGCCGGTGTAGTTGTCGGGCGAGAGATCGGGCGAGACGTATTTCGTCATCTGCAGCGTGGGATCGTCGGCATAGTCGCCATCGAAATCATAGGCGGCATCGAAGGCGCCGCTCTTGAGCGCTTCGTCCCAGTGCTTGTTGTCGAGCCGCTCCTCTTTCACGGAGACGCCGAGCTGCTTCCAGGCGGCGGTCACGTAATCGGCGCCCGGCCCATAAGGGATCGGAATGTCGCGGTTGACGACGTTGACCGTGAGGTTGCTGACGCCGGCCTGGGCCAGGAGCCGCCGCGCCTCGGCGAGGCTCGCGGTGTAGTCGCGCGAGAAGCCCGGCAGGCGCTCGAGCTCCGCCTCGGGTGTCGCCATCGCGAAGCCGGGGCGCATGATCCCGCCGACGAACTTCATATAAGTCGTCTTCGACAGCTCATCCGCCATTTTCCAGCGGTCGATGGCGAGCGAGAGCGCCTGGCGCACGCGGACATCGTCGAACGGCTTGTGCTTGGTGTTGAAGATGAGGAGAAGATTGATCTCCCAGGGGCTCTCCGAAGTCGAGATCCGGTCGCCCATCGCCGCCACGAGCTGATCGCGCTGGGTCGGCGTAACGCTGCGGAACTCGGCCTGGATCGCGCCGCTCTCGAAGGCCGAGACCAGCTTCGCGCCCGACATGAAGTGGGCGACATAGCCATCGAGATAGGGATGACCCGGGCGGAAGTAGTGATCGAAGCGCTTCCCGGTCCAGTGATCGCCCTTGACGTGGTCGACGAAGACGAAGGGGCCGGTGCCCATGATATGCGTCGCCGGATAAGCGGGGTCCTCCTTCAGCTTCGCCGCGCTGTAGATGCAATTCCAGGGCGAGGCGAAATTCTCCAGCATCGCCGCTTGCGGCCAGGAAAGGCGGAAGACCACGGTCAGCGGGTCGGGCGTATCGATCTCGCGGATCGAGGCGTAATCGGCCTGGCGTGCCGAGAACACTCCGGGCGGCGGATGGATGATGTGCTCGTAGCTCGCCTTGATGTCGGCCGAGGTGAGCTTGGTCCCGTCATGGAAGAGAACGTTCGGGTGCAGCTTGAAGGTATAGACCCGTTTGTCCGCCGACACCGTCCAGGAGTCGGCGAGGTCCCCCTCGACCGCGGGGTAGTTCTCCGGATCGAATTTGAGCAGCGTCGAATAATGCGGCGCGATCGGATGGATGAACGCGAACGATACGTTGGACGCGCAATCGTAGTTGGAGGGCTCCGCCGTCACGGCAAAGTTCAAAATCCCGCCGCGCTTGGGCGTGCCGGCGCCGTTCTCTGCGGCGCTGAGCGGCGCGGTCCAAAGCGCAACGATGGTGGCGGCGACCAAGGTGGCGCCACAGGCGAACCTCATGCTGAATACTCCTTAACGAAACCGATCAGCGCGCGTCGCTGCTTTGCTGCCAGCGCTGGAACTGGTCGAAGAGCTGGTCCTTCTCTTCCGCCGAGAAGGAGCGACCGCCGGAAAGCTTGCTGCGCTCGTCGAGGAACTTGGCGAAAATCTCGCGCAGATCCTTCTCGTTGAGCGGCTGCGCCGCAGCCACCGCATTGCTCTTGAGCCAGGCATCGGCCGGCGGGAAACGCTTCCAGCCGGGCAACTCCGCGGCGAGGTTCACCTCGCCCCATTTCGGATGGTGTGGCGGCTGCTGCAGCCGCGGAAACTGCGTGAAGAAGGCATCGACGAAGTTCGCGACGTTGCGATAGCGCTCGCTGTCCGGCTGCAGCTTCGCCACCACCAGCGCCGTGCCGACCGCGATCGTGTCGACCGACGCGTCCGACCCGATCAGGCGCGGGTAGTCGGCGGCGGTGAGCTGGGCCGGAACATAGGCCTTGGCGAGCGCCGGCGTCATCGGCACGGCGAGGAAATGCAGCCGGTCGCCGCCGCCGAACCGATCGAAGATCGGCGTCGGCTTGGCCGCAACATAGGCGACCGCCGCCACATTGCCCGCAGCGAGCTTCTGCAGCGCCAGCGCGTGGTCATCGAACAAGGCCTGGACGTTGATCTTGAGCAGGCCCAGCACCGCCGGGCCGGTGATCCGCGCGCCGCCGGCGAACTCGACCTTCTTGCCGGCGAGATCCTGAAGCTGCGCGATCTCGGGACGCGCCAGCACATGCAGCTCCTCGTTATGGAGCTTGGCGATATAGGTGATGGTCTCGATGTTGGGCGGCGTCTGATGCTGCCGGGCATAGTCGAGCACGTCGGTCTGGACGATCGTCATGTCGACGCCGCGCAGCGCCGAGAGATCGACCAGACCTTCGACGGCACCATGACCGACGACCGGCAGAACGCGCCGGGTCGCGCCGTCGTCGAGCACGCTGGCAAGGTCCTGCGCCATCTGGATCGACGCCGCATCGCCGGAGGTCAGCAGCTCGACCAGGCCGCGATTGGTACGATCGGCGAGCGTATCGGCACGCGCGGCGCTGGCGTCGCCGCAGCCCAAGCCGGTGCTCAACAGGAGCGCCGCTGCCGCACAGCGGAGCCATAGGGGGAACCTCGAGCCTTTCGGCATCATCGTCGTCACCTTTACTATTTCGACTTCGATCGGTTTGGATCGGCGGCATCGAGGCGCGCGAGCCGCGCTGCCGCCTCGTTATTGCCGGCCGCGGCCGCGCGACGATACCATTGCACGGCCGTCGCGGCATCCCCGGCGACCCCACGCGCCCCAAGCTGACGCAGGAACACGGGGTCATAGCTCTTGCCCAAACCGCATTCGGCCGCGGGATCGCCTGCCTGCGCGGCGCGCTCATAGAACTGCCGCGCCGAATAGATGTCGCCCGCCGCCAGAAGCTCGTCGCCACGCTGCACCAGAAGCGTCAACTCGGCGCTGGGATGCGCCGCCCTCGGCGGCTGCGCCTGCTGCTGCTCTTGCGACGGCTCATTCGCCGGTTCGAGCGCCGCCAACGGGGCGATCGCTTGCGTCGCGCCGGACGCAGCCGGGGCCGCCGCCTGCGCCGCGGGCGCGGGAGAAGCCGGCTCTGATGCGGCAGGGACAGGCTGCGATGCGGTCGAGGTGCCGGCCTTCGGCGGCGCGGGGCTCGCAGGCTCCGGGGCTGCGGCAGCAGCTTCTGACGGAGCGGGAGCCGCAGGCTGGTCAGACGAAGCCGGGCTTGCCGGTGCTGCATCGGCCGCGCGTGACGGCGCCGGCGCAGCGGGCGGGCTAGGCGCGGGCTGCGGCGCGGCAGAGGCGACGGGCGGAGCGGGCGGCGCGGCGGGCTCGGAGCTCGCGGAAGGCGACGGCTCGGCGTTGGCTGACGCAGTCGGCTCGGGCGCCGCGGCAGCCGCCGGCGCAGGCGCCGCGGCATCGGAAGCAGGGGGCGCCGAAGCGGTGAGCGGTACGATCTTCGCACCGATCACGATCGGGCCGTTTTGGTCGGACGCCGTTTCGGGTGCGCTCGCCGGCGGTGTCGCGGGTGGGCCGGCCGCCGGCTCAACCGCCGCCGCTTGCGCGGCCGCGGCGTCCGACGGCGCGGCTTTGGCCGCCGGCACCGCGGCCGAGGATGCCTCCGGCGCGGCCGTGATCGGCGTTTTGGCCGAATCGGCGTTCGATGCCATCGTCGCCGACGGCTCATGGCCGCGCGGCGCCAGGAAGTAGAGCAGGCCCAGCCCCGCCAGCACCGCAGCGGCGACGTAGAGAGCGAGACCGGAGCGCAGCGAGAGGCGCGCCCGACGCTTCTCCTTTGTCACGGTCACTGCCGATATCGCCGACCGGCCGCCCGCCATCAGCCGTGGCGGCGGCTCCGCCGCTTTGAGCGGCTCGGCTTGGGCCGCTTCCGCTTCGGCGGGTTTCGCCTCGGTGGCTTCCGCTTCGACCGCCTCCGCTTCGAGCGTCTCTTCGACGGACGACTCGGTTTTGAGCGGCTCCGCTTTGAGCGGCTCGGCTTTGAGTGGCTCTAGTAGCTCGGGTTCTTCGAACGGCTCCGGTTCCTCGGCCGGCTCCGGCGCCGCTTCCGCGGCGGCGGGCACAACGGCGATGGCAGGAGCGGGCTCCGGCGGCGCGGCGAGGGCCACGTCGCGCCGGCCCTGCTCCAGCACGTCGAGCGCCAGGCGGTTGACCACGGCGGCGCTGCCGCCCGCCTGCACGGCGATGAGGTTGACGATTTCGGGCGGGAAGAGCGCCCGCTCGTCTCCGGGAAGGACGTTCAGTTGGTAATGGAGAAAGGCGCCGACTTCTTCCTGCTCGATTCGATCGAACGGCACACGGCCGGTGATGGCGGAGTTGAGGAAGCCGAAGGCCGGCGTGGCGAGACGCTCGGCGAAATCGGCGCTGCCGAGCAGCACCACCGGCATCACATGCGGCTCGTCGAGCCGCATGAACCGCAGGAGCTCGTCGAAGCAGGTCAGATCGAGCGATTCGGCGTTCTCGAGCACGAGGAGACGGCGGACGCCTTTGCGCACCTCGGCCATGAGATGCGACAGCAGCGCCCAGATCCCGTCGCTGCCGGCCTCCTGGCGGAGGCCGAGACGGCGGTTATAGGCGCGCACCAGGGCGCCGAAATCCATCTCCGGCCGGCAGCGCACCAGGCTAGCGCGATAGCGGTCCCTGCCCTCCTCGTTCAGGAAGCGTTCGACCAGGTCGACATCGGCGGTGTGCTCGCCGGAGAGCAGCACCAGGCCATGGCCTTTCGCCAGCTCGCGGAAGATCGCCGTGGCGATGTAGCGGTGATGGTGGTCGCTTTCGAAATAGCCGCTGCCGGCGGAATCGCCCGCGAAGGGACGCGGCGAGGTCGCGGCGACGGCTGCCGCCACGGGCTCTGCCACGCTTCTGATGACCGAGATTGGCTCCGGCTTCCCCATGATACCGCTTCCCGCACAGTACTCCGATCCGGGATTCCGCACAGTCATGGTTAATATTTCAAGGGCGCATGTTACCGAATCGGTCAGGAAATTTCGGATTCGGCGGTAAGCGGCTGAGTCCGATGGGCAAAGCGCGAGTCATAAAATCGCCACCGGCGCCTGGGGCACGCTCTGCCAGAACGCATGGTCGTGGCCGAAAAAGATGCGGGCGCCGCCCGCCTCGAGCGCGGCGAGACGCTCGAGCGAGGCCAGCATCTCGGCGCGATCATGGACATTCTTGGGCAAGCGGCGCTCGCGCAGTGTCTGGCAGAAATAACAGGCGTCGGCGGCAAGTACGACGTCGCCCCCAGCGACTCGCAAGCGCAGCGACTGGTGTCCCGGCGTATGGCCATGCGTCGGCAGGCAGACGACGCTGCCATCGCCGAAGACGTCATGCTCGCCATCAACCTGGCGCAGCTTGTGACCGAGATCGAAATCGCGGCGGTTGAAACCGCGCCGCGCCGCGAGATCGGCATCCATGCCCGCCGCCCATTCGCGCCGCTGCACGATGACGGTGGCGTTCGGAATGAGGGCATTGCCGCCGACATGATCGAAATGCAAATGCGAGTTGATGATGAGATCGATGCGCGCGGGATCGCGGCCGAGGGCGGCGAGGCGGGCGCTGATCTCTTCACCTGGCGTATAATGAAAACGGAATAAGTCCTTGATGCGCTCACCAACGCGCGCGACCGGGTCGTGCTGGCAATCGGGATGCATGCCGGTGTCGAAGAGCGCCAGACCTTTGGAGTGCTCGATGAGATAGGCGGGAATCGGCAGCCGCGCCTCGCCCTCGCCGCCTTCCATGAGATAGCCGAGCTTGCCGGTGATGTGGCCGCAGGTCATGGCGTAGAGCTTCACGCCCATCGGACGCCTCCTCTGTCGCTGACGCCGCCGATTATGCGCGCCGCCGCGCGTTTCGCCAGAGGCGGCGCCGCGCTAGCCGCCGACACCCCAGCGCCGCGCCCAGCCGAACCCGGCCGCGGTGCCGGCGGCGGGCCGATACTCGCAGCCGACCCAGCCGTCATAACCGAGCTCGTCCAAGAGCTCGAGCAGGTAAATGAAATTGACCTCGCCGCGATCGGGCTCGTGGCGCTCCGGCACGCCGGCGATCTGCACATGCGCGACCAGCGGCAGCAACCGGCGGATGTGCGTTGCGAGATCGCCGGCGACGATCTGGCAGTGATAGAGGTCGAGCTGCAGGCGGACATTGGCGCGCTCGACCTGGGCGAGAATGGCCGCCGCCTGTTGCGGCGTGTTGAGAAAATAGCCGGGGATGTCGCGCGGATTGATCGGCTCGATCAGCAGCTCGAGGCCGTCGCGCGCGGCAAGATCAGCGGCGCGGCGCAGATTGGCGACGAGCACCGCCTCCCCCTCCGATTTGTCCCGGCCGGCCGGCCACAGCCCCGACAAAACATGGAGGCGTTTGCCGCCGGTGGCGCGCGCATAGGCGAACGCGCGCTCGAGATCGGCGAGGAAGGCCGCTTCCCGTCCGGGCAGAGCGGCGAGGCCGCGCTCGCCCTTGTCGCGATCGCCCGAGGGCAGGTTGAAAAGTGCCAGCGTAAGGCCATCGCGCCGGAGCCGGTCGGCAATGGCATCGGCCGGCGCCTCATAGGGGTTGAGGCATTCGACGCCGCGAAAGCCGCTCGCCGCCGCCGCTTCGAAGCGGTCGAGGAAAGGCAGCTCCTGAAACAGGAAATGGAGATTGGCGGCGAGCTTCGGCATCGGCGTCCCCGGCGGTTGCTGGCACTCAAGCGTAACGCGCCGGTTCGAAACTGGATATCGCCGGGAGAATATCGGCGCGCGACCCCTCACCCTCCCGGTCGCTTATGCGACCGGGCCGGCCCCCCTCCCTCTCAGGGCAGATAAGGGCCGATCTCGAGGTAGAGGCTGTAGGCGCCGACTGCGGCAAGGACGAGGAGGACGGCGAAGCCGAGGACGCGGAGGAAGCCGGTCTGCCGCGGCGCGCTGCCGCCGGTGATGGCCGAAGAGACGACGATGCGGTCGGCATCGGTCAGCGTCAGCGGCGCTTCCAGCCCGCGACGCGGCTCGGCGGAGAGCCGCATCGGCTCGCGCTCGGCGCCGCTATCGTTCGCCGATGGCCGCAGGGCAGAGGCAGCACGAGGCGCAGCGGCGCGAAGCGGCACTGCGTCGCGCGGCGCGGCGCCGAGGGGGGTGAAGCTCGGCTCGGCGCGGGCGGAACGGGAACGCGGGGGAAAGGCCATGGCGGGTCCGATCGAAAGTTGCCGGACCCTCCCATTTCCGTGTGGCGAGAGTTAGGCGGCGCTTGCCACATCGCCGCCGCAATTGACCCTACCCCGCCGCACCCGCCGCCCGGGACCGCCGGCCGCGCGGGCGCTGCGTCGCGGCGAGTTCGGCGTCGATCGCCTCAAAGGTGCGGCCGCGCGTCTCGAAAGCGAAGGCGAGATAAACGATCCCCGCCAGCGCGAACCAGGCGGCAAGATAGAGGAAGGCCGGGGTGATCGCCGCGATGGTCATCTGCGGATTCACCATGTTGGACGAGCCGAGGATGAGGGCGAGCCCGGCCGGACCGATCACCTTGCCGATGCCGCCGAAGCCATAGGCCGAGCCCATGCCAGTGGCGCGCAGCTGCTGCGGCCAGACCTCGGCTGCATAAGGCCCGACGATCGGCCAGCCGCCATTGCCGATGGTCTGGACCAGAATGAGCAGCAGCCAGAACACCGAGACGGTGCCGATCATCGCCGTCGGGAAGAAGCCGGCCACGACCGTCGCCGCCGCCCCGCCCAGCCCGACGATCGCGCCGGAGCTGCGCCGCCCGATCGCCTCGGAAAGCCAGGCGAAGACGAAGCGGCCGACCAGGCTGCCGATATTGACGAAGATCATCCAGAAGGACGCCTCTTGCGCGGAGACCCCCATGACCAGCATGAGCAGGATCGGCGACCAGAGCCCGAGACCGTAGACGGCGGTCTGAATGCCGAGATTGCTGAGCCACGAGACCGCGAGGCTGCGCGGATAGCGGAACAGCTCGAGGAAGCGGGGCGGCGGCGCCGCGGGCGTCGCCGCCGGCAGCGGCAGGGTTTTGGGATCGACCTTGAGCGCCCAACCGAGCGCACGGCGCGCCTCCTCCTGCCGCCCGGCGCGCAGCAACCAGTGCGGCGATTCCGGGACCCAAGCGCGGATGAGCAGGGTGAGCAGCGCCGGAACGAGACCGACGGCGAAGAGGCCGCGCCAGCCGACATGCGGCGCCAGATAAGCGCCGAGAACCGCGCCCAACATGGTGCCGAGCGGAATGAAGCAGGTGACGAGCCCGCTGATGAAGCCGCGCTTTGCCGTCGGAATGAACTCCTGCACCAAGGGCAGGTCGACGCAGTAGAGCCCGCCAACGCCGAAGCCGACGAAGAAGCGGAAGACGATGAGGAAGATCCAGCCATGCTCCGGCGTCAGCGCCAGGATGCCGGTGGCGAGAGAGAAATTGAGGACGGTCGCCAGGAACACCGTGCGCCGGCCGATGCGGTCGGCGATGTAGCCCCAGATATAAGCGCCGGCGATCGCGCCGACACCCGAGGAGAGCAGGATGAGGCCGGACTGGCCGTAGGTGAGCCGCCAGGGCTTGATGATGAAGGCGAGGACGTAGCCGATGAGGTAGTAGTCGAAGAACTCGAGCGCATCGCCGATGGCGGCGGCAGAGACGATCTTCCACTGATTGGCCGTGAGCCGCGTCTGCCGGTCGAGATAATCAAGCATCGCCTTCCTCCCTCCCCGTTCGCCGCCTCGGCGCGGCATATCCTTTATGTGATCATTTGATCGCCAGCGGATTGACCGGCGAGCCGACGGCGCCGGTGATCGGCAGCGCCGGCGCGACGAACATGAACTCGTAGCGGCCATCGGCAGCGCAGTCGCGCGCGAGCTCGGCGAGATAGAAGATCTCGCCGAGGCTGAGGCCCATCATCGGGATGGCGATCCAGTGCCAGGGCTGCGTCGCCTCGGCGGTCTCGTTCGGCCGGACCTCGACGCCCCAGGTGTCGGTGGCGATCGCCGCCACTTCACGCGCATGGAGCCAGTCGAGCGTCTCGAAGGCGAGGCCGGGCGCGTCGCCGCCGGAATAGCCGTCCCAATTCCGCGCCGCGAGCTTTGCCTCCATCTGCCCGGTGCGCACGAGCAGGAAGTCGCCGCGCCGCACCGCGACGCCGAAGCGCCGCTCGGCTTCCTCCAGCATCGCATTGGTGACGGCGAAACCGTCGGGCAGATGGTCGACGCCCTGCAGCCGGGCGATGTCGAGCAGCACGCCGCGGCCGATCATGCGCTCGCGCGTCTGTTCGATGCCGCATTTCTGCGCCCCGGCGCTGGTCACCGTGCGGCAATCATAGCCGTTCCACATATGGTCGCCGTAGAAGATGTGGCCGAGCCCGTCCCATTGCGTGCCGCATTGCAGCGGCAGGATCAGGATGTCGTCGGCGGCGCGGATCTTGCGGTGGTCGAGCACGCCGGAATAGGCGTCCGTGCCGGTGCGGGTCATGACATGGATCGGGTTGAAGCGGCCGAGCGGCGGGTAATTGCTCTTGCCGCCCTGCGGCCCGCCGGTGTCGTAGGCGAGCGCCAGGGACATGACCTTGCCCTTCTGGACGAGGCGCGCGGCGGCGACGATGTCCTCGGGGCGGGTGAAATTGAGCGTGCCGATCTCGTCCGCGGGTCCCCAGCGTCCCCAGTTCTTCAATCGCTCGGCCGCGGCGCGGATATCGGCCATGGTGAGCTTTCGCCGGCCGTCGCCGCTGCCTGTCATGCTTCCTCCCGGGACCGTCGTTATCGATCGATCACAATTAAACGGAGCTTGGGCGGCCCGGTCAATCGCGGCGGCGCGGCGGCTGACCCAGAGCATGCACACGTCTTGCCTCCTACTCTCGCTTTGCCCGCGAAAGAACGCGTGAAGAAATCGAAGTGGACGAAGGTGGCGCTTCGAGATCGGATCGATTCCCGCTTTCGCGGGAATGACGGAATAATTTGATTTTGCTTTAGAATTCGTCGCCCCCGCGAAAGCGGGGGTCCATTTCCAAACCGCAGCATTTTTCTTTCGGGTGGGTGCATGTCCTTGCGCTGCTGACAGAATCTGTCACCGGCCGCCGCTATTCTTAGTGTCGGCACGATCCCACATCGGCAATGAGAATTCCCATGACCGGCACCGCGCTCGACCGCATCCCCGCGCCACCCTCCGCCAAGCTGCTCGGCTGGCGTCTCGTCGATAGCGACGCGGCGCGCGGCTGGGTCCGGATCGCCTTCGAGGGCAAGCGCGACTTCCTCAACCCCGCCGGCTTCATCCAAGGCGGCATTCAAGCCGCCATGCTCGACGACACCATGGGGCCCGCGGTGTGGCTGATGACGGAAGGCGCGCTTTATCCCGCGACGATCGACATGAGCATCAGCTTCCTCGCGCCGGCAAAGCCGGGGCCGCTCTTCGGCGAAGGCACGGTACTGCGGCTCGGCAGCACGATCGCGTTTCTCGAGGCGAAGCTGCTCGACGGGGCGGGGCGCCTCATCGCCCGCGCCAGCGCCTCGGCGCGGCTGCTGCCGGCGAGCTGCGCGCTCAGCCTCCGGCAAGAGCTGCCGCGCGCCGCCAATGATGCCTTCGCGATGGCGCCATGAGCAACGGCCGCGACACGATCACGCTCTATGGCTTCGGGCCGAAATTCGCTCTGCCCGAGGCAAGCCCGTTCGTGATGAAGACCGAGCTGCAGCTCAAGCTGGCCGGCGTGCCCTATCGTCTCGAGCGGGGCTCACCGCGGGATGCGCCCAAGGGCAAGCTGCCCTTCATCCGGGATGGCGCGCGGGTGGTCGCGGATTCGACGTTCATCCGCCGACACATCGAAAGCTCGCGGCAGATCGATCTCGAGGCGGGGCTCGGCACCGCCGAGCGCGCGACGGGTTGGGCGATCGAGCGGATGCTCGAGGATCAGCTCTATTGGGCGATGCTGCATCTGCGCTGGGCCGATGATGCCAATTTCGCCAAAGGCCCGAGCCAGTTCTTCGCCGGCCTCCCCGACGAGGTCCGCGATGCGCGCCGCGCGCAGCTCCTGGCGAACATCGGGGTGCATGGTCTCGGCCGGCATAACCCCGCGGAGATCGCCGCGCTCGGCGATCGCTCGCTCGCCGCGCTCGCGGCACTGCTCGGCGAGCGGCCCTATCTCTTCGGCGATGCGCCCAGCGCGGCCGACGCCACTGCCGCCGCCATGGTCGTCTCGGTCGCAACGCCGTTCTTCGACGGCGCGCTCACCCGTGCCGCGCGCGGCTATGCCAATCTCATGGCGTATGGCGAGCGCATGATGACGCGCTACTACCCGGATTTCGCGCCGGGCTGGTTTCCTTAGAGAGCGAGCGACGCGCTACCGCCCGGTCCGGTTGGGACGGTAGCCATGGCCGATGAGGTCCTTGCGGCAGGCATAGCCGCCGGTCTTGGTGCTGCCGTAGCGATTCTGGCCGCGGTAGTAGTAGATGCGCGTCGCCGGATCGACCCAGACGACGAGATCCGTCGGGCAATGCTGCTCGGCTGCCGCTTCGCTGGCGAAGAGCGGCGCCTCGGATGTTGCCGCGAGCGCGGCCCCCGCCAGCGCCGGCAAGATCAATATCAGGAGTGAGCCCAGAAGCCGCGCCATGGCATTCCGCCGCGCCAGATCCCACCGCTCTCCCGAGAATGGGCGCAAGCGCGGCGCGGCGCAACCCGAGCGCCTCGACGCGCCTCAATACTGCGAGCTTATGCCGCCGGCTTCAGTCCGAAATCGTATTTCGCCTCCGACGTCTTGCCGCCGGGCTTCGGCTTGAAGGCGATGATCAGCGAGTTCTTGACGCCGAACACCACGTCGCTGTCGAGATAGGGATCGCCATCGACGAACAGATGCGTCGTGACGGTCTCGTAGCCGGGTGCGCTGACGATGAAATGGAGATGCGCCGGACGCATGGGATGGCGCCCCATCGCGTTGAGGATGGTGCCGACCGGCCCGTCCGTCGGCACGGGATAGCTGGTCGGCTTGATGGTGCGGAAGAAATAGGCGCCGCTGGCATCGGTGCGGAAGCGGCCGCGCAGGTTGAAGCGATCCTGGTTCGGGTCCTGCGTGCTGTAGAAGCCGTTGGGCGCGGTCTGCCAGACATCGAGCACCGCGTCCTTGATCGGCTTGCCGTCCGGCGTCAGCACGCGGCCCGATACTTCGGTCGGCTCGCCGGGACCGCCATGCGAAATGTCGGCGCCCATCGGCAGATCGGGCGCGCCTTCGATGTAGAAGGGGCCGAGCACCGTCGATTGCGTGACGCCGCGGCCGCCACGGTGATTGACGGCGTCGACCAGCATCGAGACGCCGAGCACGTCGGAGAGCAGGATGAATTCCTGCCGATCGCCGACCGAGGCCCGGCCGGTGGCGGTGAGGAAGCGGATCGCCGCCGTCCATTCCGCTTCGGTGAGCTCGACCTCGCGCACGAAGGCGTGGAGATGACGGATCAGCGCCGTCATCACCGCTTTGAAGCGCGCATCCTCCGTGCGCGCGAGCCGCGCCACCACGGCATCGGTCAGAGTCTCTTCGGTGAATTCGCGCATCGCTTCCTCCTCAGGCGGGCCGGCGCCCGTGCCAGGCATCCTCGATCAGCCGCTTCACGCCAGCATAGTCGACCGGGCGCGGGTTTTGGTACGGGCTCTCGGTCGCGAGCGTGGCCGCGCGGTCGATGCCGTCCTCGGGCATGCCGAGCTCCTTGAGCGAGAGCGGTGCGCCAAGCTTTTTGGCGAGATCGTAGAGACCTTGCGGCGCATCGCCGACGCCGAGCGCGCCCGCGACGAGGCGCATCGCGCCCGTGGCGGCGGCGCGGTTGTAGGCGGCGGCATGCGGCAGGATCACGGTGTGCAGCTCGGCATGGGGCAGGTTGAAGGTGCCGCCCAAGGTATGGCAGAGCTTGTGATGAAGGCCCATCGCCGTGGTGCCCAGCACCGTGCCGGCGAGCCAGGCGCCGGAGAGCGCCTCGCCGCGCGCCTCGAGATTGAGCGGGTCCTTGACGACCAGCGGCAGGGCCCGGCCGAGGGCGCGAATGCCTTGCGCCGCCATCAACGCGGTGATGGGGTTGCCGTCCGGCGCATAGAGCGCCTCGACGCAATGGGCGAGCGCGTTCAGGCCCGACGGGCCGGAGACTTTCGCCGGCAGGCCGACGGTGAGCGCGGCGTCGTAGATCACGACCCGAGGCAGCACTTTGCGGTCGCGTCCGGTGCGCTTCACCCCGCCATCAGTGAGGCCGTAGATCGGCGTCATCTCCGAGCCGGAATAGGTCGTCGGCACGGCGATGATCGGCAGGCCGGTGTCGAGCGCCACCGCCTTGGCAAGGCCGATGGTCGAGCCGCCGCCGATGGCGACGAGACAGTCGGCGGCAAGCCGCCGCGCCGTCTCGCGCGCGAGCCGCGCCGTCTCCACCGGCACATGCATCACCGCTTCCGCATGGATGCCGGCGGTGGCGACGCCGAGGCGCTTTGCCGCCTCTTCGGCGAGCCGCCGCTGCCCCGGCGTCGACAGCACCATGGCGCGCTTCAAGCCAAGCCGCTCCACCTCTTCCGCCAGCCGGTCGAAGCTGCCGGCGGCGAAGACGACGCGCACGGGTAGTTGCTCATAGATGAAGTTCAGCATGTCTTACTCTTGTCGCAGCGTGCGGCGGCACCCCCCTCCCTGCCCTCCCCCTCTGTATGGACCGGGGAGATGGTGAGCGGGTGTTCGGAGACATGGTGAACACATTCTGCTGGCATTGGAAGCCTCTGAGGGAGGCGCACATTGCCGTGGAGGAAGGTGTCCATCGTGT
>Ga0335074_10008700_pt1 | contig 14123 bp, 10 predicted proteins | sample Lox_Sample_23_FD_206715 | JGI IMG/M metagenome (GOLD analysis project Ga0335074, IMG submission 206715) | Soil microbial communities from Loxahatchee National Wildlife Refuge, Florida, United States - Lox_Sample_2.3 | ecosystem: Environmental > Terrestrial > Soil > Wetlands | place: USA...
CGTGCGGAAGGGCAAAGGTCACGTTCTGCTCGGCAAGAAGCACGGTGACGGCGGTCGTCTGCCGCAGGCGTTCGAGCGCCTTGGAAATTTGCTCGAGAATGACGGGAGCCAACCCCAGTGTCGGTTCATCGAGCATGAGCAGTTTCGGTTTCATCATCAGCGCGCGGGCGATCGTGAGCATCTGCTGTTCGCCGCCGGACAACGTGCCGGCGGCCTGCCGCTGCCGCTCGCGCAAGATCGGAAAAAGTTCGAACAGCCACTCGATCTGCGCGGTGCTTTCCGCGGACGGCAGATGCTGGCCGCCGAGGTCGAGATTTTCGCGCACGCTCATGTCGGTGAACAGCTCGCGCCCCTCGGGGCATTGCACGATGCCGCCGCGGGCAATCGCCGCAGCCGAATGGCCGCGCAGCGATGTGCCTTGGCGGCGAATGTCTCCGCTATAGGGCAGCAGCCCTGAAATGGTGTTGAACAAAGTGGTCTTGCCGGCGCCGTTCAGACCGACGACGGCGACGAATTCGCGCTCGTGCACGTGGATCGAGACATCCTGCAAGGCCTGCGCCTTGCCGTACTGGACGCTGATCCGGTCGACCGCGAGGAACGGAGTGGCGGCGTCGGGAAAAGAGGATTCCGGCCGCGCCGCGGTTTCGATCGCGCCGCCGAGATAGACCCGGCGCACCGTATCGTCGCGCATCACCTCCTCGGCGCTGCCTTCGGCGATTCGCTCGCCCACATACATGGCGATGACGCGATCGACCAGGCGCGCGACGCTTTTGACGTTGTGGTCGACCAGAAGGACGGCGCGGCCGTCATCGCGCAGTTCGCAGATCAGATCGGAAAAAGCCGCGGTTTCCTTGGCGGTCAGTCCGGCAAACGGCTCGTCGATCAACAGCACCTGCGGATCGCGCGCGATCGCCTTGGCGATTTCGATCTTGCGCAGATCGGCGAAGGGCAGCGTCGCCGGGCGGCGATCGAGGACGTTGCTCAGACCCACGCGTCCGGCGATGACGCGGGCGTGCTCGTCGATCTTGGGGTCGGCGAGAAGCCGTGTCAGCTTGTCGGGCAGCAGCGCGAGCTTGATGTTTTCCAGCACGGTCTGCCGGTGCAGCGGACGCGAATGCTGGAACACGATGCCGGCGCCCATGCGCGCGATTTTGTGCGACGGCCAGCCGGCCACTTCGACGCCATTGATGCGCACCGAGCCGGCATCCGGGCGCTCGATGCCCATGATCAGCTTCATCACCGTCGATTTGCCGGAGCCGTTCGGCCCGATCAGGCCCAGAATCTTGCCGGCGGTGATGGAGAGCGACATCCCGTTGACCGCAAGCAGGCCGCCAAAACGCTTGGTGAGTCCGGTCACGTCGAGATGGGCGCGCTCGGCCATGCTCAGGCGTCTTCCCTGGCGCGCGTCAGCAGGCCGAAAAGGCCGTTGGGGAAGAACAGTACGACGCCGAGCGCCAGCGTAAAGACCACGAAATTCGACAAATCTCCAAGCGGGCGCAGCGCCTCGCTCATGGCCACGAGAAAGACCGCACCGAGCACGGCGCCCAAGATGGTACGCCGGCCGCCGATGACGGCGGCAATGATGATTTGTACCCCGACGGTAATGTCGACGATCGAACTGGCCGAGGCCGAGCCCACGTAGAAGACCAACAGCGCGCCGGCGAGCCCGGAGAAGAAGGCGCTGATGATGAAGGCGGTAAGCTTGTGCTTGGTCACGTTGAAGCCGAGCGCTCCGGCCTGCACCGCATCCTGCCCGCTGGCCTGCAGGATGAGCCCGACCGGCGAGCGCGCCAAGGCGAACAGGATGGCGCCGCTCACGGCCATGAACCACAGCGCGATTTCGTAGTTTGTCGTGTCGTTGATCGAAATGACGTCGGGTACGGTGAGCCCGTTTTCGCCGCCGGTCAGATGGGCATCGACAACTATGAAGTTCTGCAGCATCAGAACGGCGACGAGCGTCGTCAGCCCGAAATAGGGCCCGCGCACGCGCAGCGCCGGCAACGCCAGCACCACGCCGCCGACCACGGCCGCGGCCGTACCGGCGGCGACGCACAGCCAGATCGGCGGCTGATAAAGACTGTCCAGGATCCCGGCGGTGTAGGCGCCGGTGCCGATCAGAAAAGTTGGTCCGAAATTGACTTCGCCGGCAAAGCCGAACAGCAGGTCCCAGGCCATGGCGAAAACGCCGGAATAATAGGCCATCGTCAACAGCCCGAGGATATAGGCGTTAAGCCACAGCGGCAGGAAGGCCGAGAGCACCACCACGCCGAACGCGACGAGCAAAATAGTGGTGGTGCGCGAATGCATCTAACGCCGCCCCAACAGGCCGCGCGGGCGCACGTACATCACCGCCACCAACAGCAGCAGGGCCGGAATAGTGCGGTAGGCCGGCGAGATCAGATAGGCGGTCACGGTTTCCAGATAGCCGACAACGTAGGCGGCAATCAGCGCGCCGGGCACGCTGCCCAGACCGCCAAGCACCACAATGGCGAAGGCACTCGCCGTCAACGGCCCGGCGCTGTAGGAGGACACGCCGAGAAACATTCCGAGCAGCACGCCGGCAATGCCGACGAGGAGTCCGTAAATTGCCCAGATGGCGACGTAAATGCGCGAGAGTTCGACGCCCAACAGCGTGACCCCGCGCGGATTCATCGAGGCGGCGAGCACCGCCTTGCCGGCGCGTGTGCGGTTCACCAGGAGCCACAACAGGGCGATGACCAGCCAGCAGATGATAGCAGTGAAAAATTCGTTGGCCGGCGTGCGCACGCCGGCAACGGAAACCACGCCCTGGACGATCGGGTCCACCGTCTTGGCATTGTCCGTGTACAGATAGGCGATCAGCTGCTGGATCATGATGCCCCAAAGCAGCGTCGCGGTGAGAATGAAGATCTCCTTTTCTTCCTCGCGAATCTTGCGCGTACGCTGCAGCGGCTGCACCACCACGAAATAGGTCAGCAACGAGAGGGCGAAACCGACGGCCACGCCGATGGCCGCGCCGGCATAGGGGCCGGTGTGCAAATCGGCGCCCGCGGCCCAGGCGGCGACGACGGCGGCGACCATCAACGCGCCATGGGACAGATTGAGCACGCCGGAGACGCCGAAGATGAGCGCAAATCCCGTCGCGCCGAGCGCATAGAGCGAACTGATCGCAAAGCCATCGATCAGGATCTGCCAGAACAGCGTCATCGCATCATGCACTCAAGAAAACTCCCCGCTCGCAGGCGCGCGGGCGGGGAGCAAGGCATTCCGATCATTTCATCTTCAGTCGGCAGAGCCGACCTTGATGAACGGCGGGAACTTCACTTTGCCGTTGGCCACGTTGGCCGGCCACAGATTGACCTGTTTGCCGTTCTGCCATTGCAGCATCAGTCCGGTGATGGTTTGCGGACCGATCTTGAGCGCGTGCGGATTGGCGGTATCGCGGCCTTTGAACTCCACGCGGCCGATGGTGCCGACGTAGTCGGTCTTTTCCAGTGCGTCGACGAGCTTGTCGGGGTCGGTCGAGCCGGCTCGCTTAATGGCGTCGGCGATGTAATAGACCTCGTCGTAGGCGGTATAGCCGCAATAGGACGGGGTGTTGCCGAAGCGCTTCACGAACGCCTGCACGAACGGCAGCGTTTTTGGCGTCACCGCCACGTCGGGCCCGGAGAAGCCTTGGAACAGTACGCCTTCGGTGGCGCCATTGGTGTCATTCCAGAAGCTCGAGTTGGTCGCCTGCGAGGACACGCCGAACATCGGAATCGGCACTTCCTGCTGCTTCCACTGCACGGTCGGCTGCACCCCGACGTGGGAAATGCCGGTGATGATCACGTCCGGCTTTTCGCCCTCGATCTTGTTGAAGATCGGCGTGAAGTCCGTGGTGTCGGGCGAGAAGCGGATGTGATCGAGCACCTTGAGCCCGATCTGCGGCAGGCATTTCAAATATTCGACGTCGAGCGGCGTCGTCCAGGCGGCGTCCTCGCTCATCACGACGGCGGATTTCATGTGCAACTGGCCGACGAGGAGGTCCTTGGCGGCGGCGCAGGTGGCGTCGGCGATGCTGGTCGAGGTCGCATAGCCGTGGAACATGTATTTGAGGTGGTCGTAGTCCTTGGCAATGTTCTGGGTGATGACGTCGGAAGCGGCGCCGGGAGTGACGGTCACGGTCTTCAGACGGCCGGCCCAGGGCTCGAGCGCGAGCACCACCTCGCTGATGTAGCTGGCGATCACCGCGTTGACGTGATCCTGGCTGACCGCGCGCTGGAAGGCGCGCACCGCTTCCGGCGCGGTCGAATGGTCGTCATAGGAGACTATCTGAATCTTGCGGCCGTTGACGCCGCCGGCGGCGTTGATCTCGTCGGCGGCAAGCTGCGCGGCTTGCGGAATCGAGGAGCCGGCAACCGCAGTGGCCTCGGCGATGACGCCGATCTTGATTGGATCGTTCGCCTGCGCGAACGCGGGCGTCGCCAGCGAAAGCACCGCCACGGCGGCTCCCGCGCTCAGCGTCGCCAAAATCGGCGCGCGCATCCCGCGCCTGTCGGTTCTCTTCATTGTTAGTCCTCCCTCAACTTTGCTCGTGCCACCAAAAAAGCGGCGGCCTGCGGGCAGTCTATCTGATCGCTGCGGGACGGCAAGCCCGACGCTATCAGGGCGGTGCCGGTCCGAGGGCCAGTGCCCACGCATCGTCACACCGGACCTCACGGCTTCGGGCTTTGTGAGTGTCGCGACCGATATGCCGGAGCCGAAAGTGGCGCTTCCGGCGCGCGAAGATGCGCGTCTTATTGGTGCTGCACCTGCACGGTGACATGCGACAGGGCGCGGAAGCGCCGCAGTAGCGACTGATAATACTCGGCCCCGCGCGGGCGCCGCGTCGCGACCGATAAGATCGCGCCCAGATGCCCCGGACCGAGCCGCCATAGGTGCAGGTCGGTCAAGCGGTCGCCGTCCGCCTCGATGACCGCGCGCATGCGTTCGGCCATGCCGCGGTCGGGATTCATGTCGAGCAGGATGGCGCCGGTGTCGCGGATGAGGCTGTAGGACCAGGCGGCGATGACGACCGCGCCGATCAGGCCGACTGTGGGGTCCATGAAGGTCCAGCCGAAATACCAGCCGATCGAGAGGCCGACGATGACGAGAAGCGACACCGCGGCATCGGCCAGCACGTGGATGATGGCGGCGCGGATGTTGTTGTCGCGCTGCGTCGACGCGGGCGCCGCTTCGTGCTCGGCAAACGCGATCTCGTGACTTTCGATGCCGCAATGAAGCGCCAGCCGCACGGTAAAGGCATGCGGCTCGGGAATTTCATCGATCGATTCGAGATAGCCGGCACGCGCGGCGAGCGGAACCGCTTGGGCCGCGCCGGCACGCAGAAGTTCGATGCTCACGTCGTCGGCGGCAAGGTCCTTACCGGCACGGAAGAGACGCAAGCGCGGCGGCACGCCATCCTCGAAGATTTCCAGCGTCAGCGGACCGGCGCTGGTTTGCAGCAGGTGCGCCTGGTCGTCGTCGTGGTCGTGGCCGCCATGGCCGTGAGCATGACCATGCGGGTGGTCGCCGGCGCTGAGCAGAACGACGCTGAGAACATTGACGGCCAGTCCCAGCGCGGCAATCGGGATCGCCTCGCCGAAATGGACGGCCACCGGCCAGATGAAGCGTGTGATCGCCTCGTAGCCGATCAGGACTGCGATCATCGCCAGCACGATGGCGCTGGTGAAGCCGGCAAGGTCGCCGAGCTTGCCGGTGCCGAACGAGAAGCGCGCGTCCTCGGCGTGGCGACGCGCGTAACGGTAGGCGAGCGCCGCCAGCAGCAACGCGCTGGCGTGCGTCGACATGTGCAGGCCGTCGGCGACCAGCGCGATCGAGCCGAACAGCAATCCGCCGACGATCTCCGCCACCATCATGAAAGCGCAGAGGGCGATGACCATCCAGGTGCGGCGCTCATTTTTCTCATGGCCTTGACCGAGAAAAATGTGCGTGTGGACGCCGGGGACGCTGTCTGCTGCCATGGCCGAACTCCCGGTCCGCGGCTTTACTTCAAATAGGCCTGCACGGCCTCGATCAGCTCTTCGGCGCCGCGCGTTCGCTCCGCGTCCTTGACCGGATCGACCACGTGCAGCCGGATATGGTCCTCGATGACTTCAGTCATCAGGCTGTTCATCGCCCCGCGCGCCGCGACGATCAGGTGCAGTACCGTGGCGCAGCCCTTCTCGCCCTCGAGGGCGCGCTCGACCGCCTCGATCTGGCCGCGGACGCGGCGCACGCGGTTGAGCAGTTTGACTTTCTCGCGTTGTGTGTGGGACACCGCTCGCCTCCGCCGATAGGATAGGGGGTATGGTATAGGATATGGGCGAGCGGATGGCTTGTCGAGGGCGCGGCAAAGCAACGAGTCGGAAATTCAGCCGACCGTATTATTTGGCGTCGATCACGATCGGCGCGGCAAGCCGCAGGCGCCGGTTAGTGGCGAGCAACGCGTCAACCGTGACCGTCCAGTTGCCTGGCTCGGTCAGTTCGATGCCGTCGACGTGCCACTCGCCGTCGGAATCCTGCAAGGCCGCGCGCGAGATCGGCTTGCCGGCCGGCGTGGGCGCGGTCAGCGTGAGCGTCACGGCTTGCGCCGGCAGCGTCTCGAGATCGTCGTCCAGGAGATGAATGGTGACGCTTGCCGTGCCGACGCGGCCCGGCTCGACCAAAACGTCCGCCATGCCGTTTTCGCTGTGGATGTGCTGGAACGATGCGTCGGCGGGGATGGCGCCTTCGATCGCGTGGTGATTGGCATGACTCGCCGGCGCCATCGTTCCCAACGCCGCGACGATGGCGACGATGACGGCGCCGAGTGCCGCCTCGGCCGCGGCGTTGCGGCATAATTGGCGCCGTGCCTTCCGCGCCGCCGCCAGGTCGGCGTCCTGGATCAATTTGGGCGTCAGTTGCGACCAGTTCCAGGCCGCGATGCCGACCATGGCGGCAAACAAGGCGATCTTGACCAGCAGCAACTGGCCGTACGCGGTCTCGGTGAACGCCGGAATACTGCCGACCAAATACCAGCTGTTGACCATGCCGGTGATGAGGATCGTCGTGACGCACACAATGCCGAGGGTTGAAAAGCGCAAGGTTGCGGTGCGCGCGACGGCGAGCGTATCGGCGTTCTCTCCCGTAAGCGACAGCAACAGCGCGAGTGGACCGAGCGCGCCGGCCCAGGCCGCCACGGCAGTCAGATGCGAGATGTCGGCGATCGGATGAACGATGCCGGCGATACCTTCATCGCCGATGCCGTGGCCGGCGAAGGCCAACGAGCCGACGAAGGAAGCGCCAACGAGAACCGCTGCCGCCTTGAGCCAAACCGATGTGGCGCCCTTTGCCGAGAGAAGGGGAACAAGAACGGCGGCGACCAAAACAACCAAGACCGAGCGCGCGAGCCAATCCTGGCCGAAATCGGTTTGTGAAAGCACGGTCAACAGCACGCCCTGCGACAGCACATCCGCCACAGTCTCGCCGCTCATCGAGGACGCAGTCAGCACCAGCCAGGCCGCGCCGGAAAGAACGGCAAGCGCGAGACTGATCCATGCGATCCAGCCGATCCGAGAGCGCAACGTCACGGCCATGGCCGCGGCGTGCGGCGCCTTGCGCAACGCCGGGTCGGCGATAAAGACGGCAAAGAGGGTAGTGCCGCTCACCGTCAGGGTGGCGGCGAAATGCACGGCGCGCGCGTAATAGAGCGGATCGTCCAAGTCGTTCTCTCCGGCGCGCAGTCGGTTCACGGATGGCGCGAAGCGAAGTGCCGCTACTGTCCGCCGACGTGGAACGTGTAGTTTCCCTGCGTCGTGTGCGTATCGACCGACAGCGCGTGCCAGTGCACGTGATAGGTGCCGGGGCCGGCCGCCTTGATCGACACGCGCATGGTATTGCCGCTGATCTGCGCTTTGCCCTGGCCCAATTGGGTGCCGTTGGGCCCGGTGACCTGAACCGTACTGAACGCCGCCTCGAGATTCTGCGTGAACGACAGCGTGAGTTCGTGCGGCGCCGTGGCGACCGTGCCGCCGACCGGCGGACTGGCGTGATCGAGGAAGGCGTGGGCGAAGGCCTGCGAGCCCGACAAGAACGCGCCGGCGGCGAACGTTGCGGCGATGAGTACTCGGTTCATGATTTTCCTCCGAAGATGGGTTTGCCGAGTGAGTTGGGGAAAATGTCGTCGAGGAAGAAGTGCAGCTCGCCGACGACGCCGACCCCGTGACCGCTCGCGGCGTTCATGGGAATGATCGCCTCAAGCGCGAACTGCCATGTGTCCGCCATATAGATCGCCCCCGGCTGAATCGTGCCGGTCGTCTGGTTCGTTCCCGGCGCGAAATTCGCGATCGGCACGCTGAAGGTGAATTCGGTGATCGGCACCAGGCGCTTCAGGAAGGCGTTGTCGATCTGGGCCACGTTGGAATTGTAGTAGGGCAGGCTGTATTGGACGGTGAATCCCCAGTTGAGGTTGGTTGAGTTCTGGTTTCCATTCGTCCAGCCTTGGCCTGGCACGCTTTCGCTGACCTCGGCCGTCACCGCGAAAGGACGCAGGAAGCTCGTCGGCAGGTCGCCGAAGCCTTTGCCCACGTCGAGCACCGGCTGATAGGTGTTGAAAGGATCCGACATGTTGGGGGAGCCTGTATTGGCCCAGGTCACGTCGAGACCCGCCGAAGCCATGAATTCGTGGTCGGCGACGCAGGCGAAATTGTATTTGGCCTCGGTGTCGACGTCGCCCCAGCCGTATCCGCCGGGCTTGAGCCAGGTCGGGCCGTCCGTGACCGATAGCCCGAAGTTGGGAAAGATGGTCTTGGTGTAGCTGAAGCTCGCGTCAAACTCTTGCGCTCCGTCGGAATTCTGCGGCAGCCAGGTCAGCGTCGGCAGCGCCAGTTCGTCGCCCACCCCGGGATCGTCGATGCCGAGCGTGGCGGGAAAGATGCGGTCGCCGCAAACGGCGTGCGCGAAGGCGCGGGAAAACAATAGCGGCAGAAAGAGCAGCGCGAGCGCGAACGCGCGCGATGACCCCGAGTTCCTGGGCATGAGGCTTCTCCATAGCCGGCGTGACAAATCTTCAAACCGTCGCTGCTGCGGCGGCAGGCGTCACGCGGCGAGTGGAGGCGCTCGCGATTGATGGGATCTGGCTTGCGGATCGAAGGGAAGCTCGTGCTTTCCCGGCAGCGGCAGAGGCCGGCCCGGCGTCCGCTCGATGGCGATCGTCACAGTGGGCGGCGGCGGTACGGCGGCGAGGAGGACGAGACAGCCGATGCAGCACGACTGACAATCCCTCGGCATGCCGGATGGCGCCGTCTCCCCGAGGTGAGTTTGCTGGCAAATGACGATGCCGTACGACGTGGCGTCGACGACTGCGGCACGAACGGCGTAGAGGCTTGCGATCAAGCTGGACAGCGCGATCGCATAAGCGGCCGCGAGTGCGATCACCCGCCGCAGCAGAGGCCTTTTAGCGAAGCGTTTGTGCACGTTCGGGTTCGCTTTAGGTCGACGCCGCAAGACCAGAACATGCTAACCGCAAAGATATTCCCTGGCCAGCGTGAAAATCGCTCGGGCGATCCGCCACACCGGCGCGGCGGCAATCGTGACGTGCCGGCTAATTTGGCAGGCCGGCGGTTGCGGCCTGGAAATCGGCGGCGATGCGCTGGGCCATGGCGGGAACCGGCAGAAAGCGGCCCACCGCGGCGCCGATGTTCTTTTGCCAGGACGGATAGAATTGCGACAGCATGGCAAGATCGAGCTGCGCGCGGCCCAGATCGCCGTCCTTGTCGGCGACGAGCGCGTCGAGCACCAGACCGGGCGGAAAGTACGGGTTGGCGATCTGCCGGGACTGCGCGGCGGCGGCCGCGAGGTTGCCCTTGAGATAGCAGCCGAGCGCCATCAGGACGTGATAGCCGATCCAGCCGTTGGGCATCTTGGCCGCCTCCTCATTGAGCAGGGGGAGGCCGGCATCGAGTTGGCCCGTCAGGATCAGCAGCGAGGCATGGCCGAAGATGATTCTGCTGTCGTCGGGATTGAGTCGAAACGAATTGTCGCCCGCGATCTTCGCTCGCGCGATGTCGCCCTCGGCCAGCAATACCTCCTGCAGCGCGTATTGGGCGAATGCGCTGTTGGGCTTGATCTGGACGGCGCGCGCGGCCATCGCGCGGGCTTTGTCGAGCAGGGCGCGGTCGCCCGGCGACGACGAGATGCCGAACCGATAACTGCGAAGATACAGGAAGGCGAGATCGGCAAAGACCGTGACCCGGGGAGGCAATTCGGTGCTGGCACGCAGCAGACAATCATGCACCGGCTGATATTGCGACGGATCGAAGGAGTGCAGATAGGATTCGGCGTCGAGAATGCAGCGATAGGTATCCCGCATGGGGTCGGCCGTGGCGTGCCTGATGCGCTCGCGCGCTTCAATCGCGCCGAGCGGGGCGAGCAGCGTTCGTGCGACGTCGGCAACGATGCGGTCCTTCTTGCGATTTGGATCGAGGTTGACCGGGTGCTTGTAGGTCTTCGACCATGCGAGCGTATTGTCCGTCGTATCGATCGCCTGCACGATGACGTCGAGGGAACCGTCGGGGTAGTAGTGGATCGTGAACGAAAGACGGTATAAATCGGACGATGGTTCATTTTTCGATCGAGGCTCCAAGACTGCTGCAGCCAGCGCTTTCTCCCGCGGGTCGGCGGCGACTACCGTGACGTCGTCGAAGCGCGCCAGCGCATCGATCATTCGCTCGCGGACCATCGCGGGCGAAAGCGTTCCCGAAACGCGTTCGCCGATCGCCGTGACCGGTTCGACGTAGAATATCGGCTCGCCCACGCCATCCTGCGGTTCTGAAGTCGTCGTGCCGGATGCGGCCCAGAGCCTGAAAAGCAGGCCGTGATTCGGGCCGCCGACGAGCGGACGGTCGATATCGAACGCAATTTCGAAGAGAGCGAGAACCGCGATGACGACGAATGCGCCTTTGAAAATACGCGCGGGCGCCGGCTTTGCTGCCGGCCCGGCCAGTCGGCGCGTCGGCTCGTCTGTCTGCGGGGGTTCCGGTTTCACCTGGGGCGGCTGCCCGGACGCAGACGCGGTGAGGACTTCTTCCGGGAAACCAGTGTCGGAGGCGCCGGCCGCGTAAGCAGCTTCCGTTGCGGTTGGCGGCCGCGGCGGCGCTGGACGCTCACGAGAATCGAGCTGTCCGCTCAATTTGAGAAGATCGCGCGATTGCCGCAGCGTTTTTCTGACAGAGTCCAGTTCAACCAAAAACACGGTCATTTGCTGCTTGTGTCGGGTGTGAAGCAGTTCAACACTGCCGAATATATTGTTCGCGAGTTCGAGGGCGCGGCCGGTCGGTTGCGGGGAGGTCGGAGAGGCGACGCTTGGCGAGGCGGGCGAACGGTCCCCGCGGACAATTTGCGGGGGCGGGAGGCACGGACGGCTTTGGAACGTCGGTACGTAGCTACCGCGCGGCAGATCGATGATGATCCGGTCGCCGCGGCCCTCCTCGGCATAGTAGCGGCTCAGCGCTTGCCGCAGCCGCCCCGCCTCCACCCGCACGATCGGGTCGTTCTGCGGATCGAAATCGGCACCGCGCCCGAGCGCTTCCACGGCGATGGTGTAGGCTTTGATCCTGCCGCACTTGCCGGCGAGCGTCATCTCGACGACGAAGCTGAGAAAGCACTTCAGGCGCAGGGAATCGCGAAAGACCGCACTGTCGCCAATGCGCGCGCACTGGCCGTGGACTTCGTCGGCTGAGAAGGTGCCGGATGCCCCGGATATCTCGGGACTGTCGCTCGCCCGTGAAGCGGTATTAAGTGACCGATCCATTGCGCGCGTTCTGTTGCCAAAAATCCCAGTTAATCACGCAGCCAACCCATGCGGGGCTGCGAATCACGCTCATTGGCTAATGTCGGAAAACTGACATGCAATCGCCTGTTGTGCTGTGCAATTTCGTACATTCCCGGTATTTTCCAACGCCACGAATTGGGCGGATTGCGACGCAAGCACCACATCTTTTAATTGAATCGAGGTTGCGCGCCTGAGATCGCTTGCGTGCTCGCAGCGGTGCGTCGCGTGCGGCGGCAATGCTTAGCAATCCCTCAAGACTTCTCGCAGCGAATCGCGCACGTCGAGATGACCCTGCCGGTCGTATTCGATGAACCCGTTCCGCCTGAACTTGTTCATGAAAAAGCTGACGCGCGAGCGCGTAGTGCCGATCATGCTCGCGAGATCGGCCTGATTGACTGGTATCGAAATCGATTGCGAAGCATCGCCGCCAGGACGATCGCCGAGTTGTAACAGGACGCGTGCGAGGCGTTTTTCGCTGGGATTCGTCAACTGGTCGATGATCGTTCTCTGGTCTCGCAGATGCTGGCGGACCAGGTGGGTTACGAGCAGTTCCGCGAAGCCCGGTTCCTCATGCAGCATCCGGTTCAGCGATGACGGGGTTATTCGCACCAGCGAGCATTCGGTCAACGTGATCGCCGTGGCGGAGCGTCGCTGGGCAATCAAACTCCGCATGCCGAATATTTCGCCGGGACCGCGGAGCGCGAACAGCACTTCCTTGCCGTTCGCCGCGACAACGGACATTTTGACCCGGCCGCTTTCGAGGTAGAATACCGCATCGGCGGCCCCGCCCTGAGCGTAAACGATCGCACCCGGCGCCAATCGCTGCCGCGATTGGCCGGGTCTGCTTCCGGTTAGAACCCGCGTCAATTCGGGTGCGTCGGATCTTGGCGTGCCCTGTTCCATAGGCGGGTCGCTGTCTCGTCTTCACGTACCGCATCCGTGCAGGCCGGTTATTGCTTGAATGTGGCCGGCCTCTACGGCAGTCGCGGCACACAGACCTTGATTTAAATCAAGAGCGGGCGAAATTCTATCAGGATTAGACTTCGCGCGGGCAATGGCCTACGCGCTGTTATCGCTCCGAAATTGCCGTTGGCACCATAATAGTCCCGCTTAACGAGGTTCCGGCATTGCAAACAAACGATCTTGAAGCGTTCTGGCTTCCGTTCACGCCCAACCGCGCCTTCAAGCGCTCGCCGCGGCTGCTCGCGCGCGCCAAGGACATGCATTACTTCACGCCCGAGGGGAGGGCGGTGCTGGACGGCACGGCGGGGCTGTGGTGCAGCAATGCCGGGCATAACCGCGACCCGATCGTGGCGGCCATCAAGCGGCAGGCGGAAGAGCTGGATTATGCGCCGGCTTTCCAGTTCGCCCATCCGAAGGCTTTCGAACTCGCCAGCCGCATCGCGGCGCTGGCGCCGGCCGATCTCGATCGCGTGTTTTTCTGCAATTCGGGCTCGGAGGCCATCGACACCGCGCTCAAGATCGCGCTCGCCTACTACAATGTTCGCGGCGAGGGCGCGCGCACCCGGCTGATCGGCCGCGAACGCGGCTATCACGGCGTCGGCTTCGGCGGCATTTCGGTGGGCGGCATCGTCAACAACCGCAAATTCTTCGGCACGCTGTTGGCCGGCGTCGATCATCTGCCCGCGACCTACAACCGCGAGCATCAGGCTTTCACCAAGGGCGAGCCGGCATGGGGCGCGCATCTTGCGGACGACCTGAACCGCATCATCGCGTTGCACGATGCATCCACCATCGCGGCGGTGATCGTCGAGCCGATGGCCGGTTCGACCGGGGTTCTGCCGGCGCCAACAGGATACCTGGAGCGATTGCGCGCCATCTGCGATCGTCACGGCATCTTGTTGATCTTCGATGAGGTGATCACCGGCTTCGGCCGTCTCGGCCACGCCTTCGCCGCGGAACGCTATGGCGTGACGCCCGATCTCATCGCCTTTGCCAAGGGCGTGACGTCCGGCAGCGTGCCGATGGGCGGCGTGATTGCGCGTCAGGCAATCTACGACGCGTTCATGCGGGGACCGGAACAGACGATCGAACTTTTCCACGGTTATACGTACTCGGCGCACCCGCTCGCTTGCGCCGCCGGCCTCGCCGCGCTCGATGTCTACCGCGACGAAGGTTTGTTCGAGCGGGCCCGCGCGCTGGAGCCGCAGTTTGCCGACGCCGCCATGGCGCTGAAAGGGTTGCCCGGTGTACTCGATATTCGCACCGTGGGGCTTACCGCCGGCATCGATCTCGCGTCGCGTCCCGGTGTCCTCGGGGCGCGCGGCTATGAGGCCATGGATCGCGCTTT
>Ga0335074_10008701_pt1 | contig 14121 bp, 12 predicted proteins | sample Lox_Sample_23_FD_206715 | JGI IMG/M metagenome (GOLD analysis project Ga0335074, IMG submission 206715) | Soil microbial communities from Loxahatchee National Wildlife Refuge, Florida, United States - Lox_Sample_2.3 | ecosystem: Environmental > Terrestrial > Soil > Wetlands | place: USA...
ACCTCCTGGACCTGCGCGACCGCCGTGATGATCTGGTCAAGCTGGGGCGCCAGGTGGTCGAGTTCGGCGTCGGACAGCGCGATCCTGGACAGCCGCGCCAGGTGCGCGACCTCATCACGGGTAATGGACATGCCCGCCATCTTATGGGCCCGGCGATAGCGGGCCGTAAGCAATAACGTCGCCACCGTGGCGCAGGCTGCGCGGCGGCCCACGTCGCGGTGCAGACGCGGCACCGTGCTGCGATGGCACGCCGTGGTGCCTGGGCACCGTAAAAGATCTTGGAAGATCCGGGTTCGGTGGAGGATTTTGGGGATCATGGTCCCCTCGATCTTCCACGAAGCGTGGATCTTCCACGCAAATCCCGGCCTCTGCGTGATTACTGCGCATTGAGGGTACTCAGAGGCCGGCGAGGCTAGCGCGGCTCGCGGGCGGCGGCCGGGCCCTGGTCGAGCAGGACGCGGAAGGCGGCCTCGTCCAGGATCTTCACCCCCAGCTCGACGGCCTTGTCGTACTTGGAACCCGCGTTCTCGCCGGCGACCACGAAGTCGGTCTTCTTGGAGACCGAGGAGGTCACCTTGCCGCCCGCGGCGCGGACCGCCTCCCCGGCCTCGTCCCGGCTGAAGCCGGGCAGCGTGCCGGTGATGACCACGGTCACGCCGGCCAGCAGGCGGGCCGCGGCCCGGTTCGGGTCGAAGTCCGGGTCGGCCAGCCGCACCCCGGCGTCCCGCCACTTGGCGACGATGGCCCGGTGCCAGTCCTCGGCGAACCAGTCGCGCAGCGACGCGGCGATCGTGGGTCCCACGCCGTCGACCGCGGCCAGCGCGTCCACGCTCGCCGTCTCGATCGCGTCGAGCGAGCCGAACTCGGCCGCCAGCGCCCGCGCCGCCGTCGGTCCCACGTGCCGGATGGACAGCGCGACCAGGATCCGCCAGAGCGGCCTGGTCCGGGCCTCGGCGAGGTTGCCGAGCAGCCGGGCGGCGTTGGCGCTCAGCGTGCCCTGCTTGACGACGAAGAACGGGCAGGTCAGGAGGCGCTCCTCGGTGAGGGAGAACACGTCGCCCTCGTCGGTGACCAGGCCGGCCTCCAGCAGCGCGCTGACCGCCTCGTAGCCGAGCACCTCGATGTCGAACGCGCCGCGCCCGGCCAGGTGGAACAGGCGCTCGCGGAGCTGGGCGGGGCAGCCGCGGGTGTTCGGGCAGCGCCAGTCGACCTCGCCTTCCTCGCGGGTCAGCACCGTTCCGCACTCCGGGCACGCGGAGGGGTACTCGTACTCGCGCTCCGCGCCGGTCCGCAGGTCGGCCACCGGCCCGAGCACCTCGGGGATCACGTCTCCGGCCTTGCGCAAGATGACCATGTCGCCGATCAGCACGCCCTTGCGCTTGATCTCGTCGGCGTTGTGCAACGTGGCGTTGACCACCGTCGACCCGCTGACCTTGACCGGTTCCATGACGGCGAACGGGGTGACCCGGCCCGTGCGCCCGACGTTCACCCTGATGTCGAGCAGCCGGGTGGTGACCTCCTCAGGCGGGTACTTGTAGGCGATCGCCCACCTCGGGGCCCGGCTGGTCGAGCCGAGCGCGCGCTGCAGCGCGATCTGGTCCAGCTTGACCACCACGCCGTCGATCTCGTACGGCGGGTCATGCCGGTGCTCGGCGTAGTAGGCGATGTACTCGCGGACCCCGGCCATGTCGGGGACGACCTTGCACAGCCGGCTGACCGGCAGGTTCCAGCCGTTCAGCCGCTCGTACCAGCCGGACTGGGTGTCCGGTGCCCCCTCGAGACCCGCCACCCGGCCGATGCCGTGGACGATGGCGTCGAGCGCCCGGGAGGCGGTGACGCGGGGATCCTTCTGCCGCAGCGACCCGGCCGCGGAGTTGCGCGGGTTGGCGAAGGCGGGCTTGCCCGCGTCCTGGAGCGACTCGTTCAGCTTGCCGAACGCCTCGACGGGCATGAACACCTCGCCGCGGACCTCAAGCACGTCGGGGTAGCCCTCGCCGGCCAGGCGGGCCGGGATGGCGTCGATCGTCCTGATGTTCGGCGTGACGTCCTCGCCGGTCCGTCCGTCGCCCCTGGTCGCGGCCCGGACCAGCGCGCCGGCGCGGTACACAAGGTCGATCGCGAGCCCGTCGATCTTCAGCTCGCACAGGAACGGGCCCCCGCCGCCGAGCCGCACGGCCCGGTCCGCCCAGCCGCCCAGGTCCTCGTCGGTGAAGACGTTGTCCAGGCTGAGCAGCCGCTCCAGGTGCTCGACCGGGGTGAACAGCGTGGAGACCGTCCCGTGCACGGTCTGGGTCGGCGAATCCGGCGTGCGCAGGTCCGGGTAGCGGTCCTCAAGCGCGCGCAGTTCCCGCATCTTGGTGTCGTAGTCGATGTCGGAGATGGTCGGCGAGTCCAGGACGTAGTACCGGTGGTCGGCCTCGGTGATCTCCAGGCTCAGGTCCGCGTGCCGCCGCCTGGCCTCGGCCGGCGCGGCCTCGGGACCGGCGTCGTCGCCGCTCATGTCGCTGTCGCTCACCTAGTCGCCCCCTGTGTCCTCGATCAACTCGGCCAGCATTCCGGCCGCCTGGTGGCAGCGGGCCAGCACCTCGCGCGCCCGGCCCGGGCTGGCACCGGCCAGGCCGCAGGCCGGCGTGATCACCGCCTGCGCCGCGCACGTGGCGAGCGGCAGCCCCAGCCGCCGCCACAGCCGGATGACGCGCTCCGCGGTCTGCCGGGCCCCGCCTGCCTCACCCGGCGGCTCGCTCCCTGCCGCCTCACCGGCGATCGCCGGGACCGCTCCCGTCAGCAACCCCAGCCCCGCCTCGGCGGCCTCGGCCACCGCGTCTTCTTCCCCCCGCCGTAGCTGGCTGAGGTCGAAGGAGAGCCCGTCCGCTCCCGCCTTCTGGATTATGCCGAACGGGACGGCGGCGGCGCAGCAGTGCACGACCGTGTACGCCGCGGTGGCCGCCAGGACCTGGCCCAGCACGCCCTGCACGGTGTCGGCCTCGACGGCGGCCAGCCGGGACATCCCGCTCTGGGTCGGCACCAGGCCCGCGACGACCGACGGCAGCGCAGGCTCGTCGAACTGGACCACCAGCCGCGCGCCCGGGACCCGCCTGGCCACGTCGGCCGCGTGCGCGGCCGCACCTTCGGCCAGAGAGGCCGTCAGGTCGGCTACCGCACCGGGATCGGCCAGTGCCACGTTCATCGTTTTCGGTAGCTCCAGGGTCGCGGCCAGCGTCCACGGCCCGCAGAGCTGGATTTTCACCGCCCCCTGGTAGCCCTGGAGCGCCTCCTCCAGCACGTCCAGGTCGGAGGAGAGCATCGACCTGGCCCGGGCCAGGTCACGGCCGGAATGCTCGGCCAGGCGCCAGCCGCGCAGGGTAACCTCGGCCGGGATGTCGACCAGCACCCCGGCGGTGCGCCCGGTCAGGTCAGCGCCCGGCCCCCGGTCCGGCAGTTCAGGCAGATGCGGGAAGCCGGGCAGCTCCCCGGCGATGACCCGCATCGCCTCGCCCGGGTCCGTTCCCGGCATCGACCCGATCCCGGTAGCGCTGCCCGGCACCCAGGGGTACCCGGTGCGGTTGGTGTGGTCGTCATGCACATGACGAGCTTAGAACGGCCAGGGCGACCAGGCCGTGACCAGCGCCGGGCGCCGCGGGCCGGCTGTCTTAACTACCGCTCCACGACGCCGGCCGGCCCGCTTCCCGGTCGTCCGGGCCGACCCCTGGTACGTGCGGCCGGGTGCGCCGCCATGTCCGCACCGGGCGGGTCCGCCGGATCGTGGCCGAGACCATGAAGACGACTCCGGCCAGAACCCCGCAGCCGAACACCAGGCTCGTTCCGATTACCACTGCTAGCGCGATGCGGTCCATACCAGCCTCCGCATCTCGGCCGGCGGTGCCGGGCACCGCCGGGTCCCCCTGCCTGCGGCTCGCGCAGAACTCCGCAGGCCTTGTGCTGACGGCGGGCTCGCAGACCGAGCCCGCGCGGGCCCTTGCTGCCCCGGTGTAGCAAGGGCCGTGATCCGGGTCAGGCGCTAGCGACGACCAGCGACCAGCGGGCCGACGGGCCGGAGGAACTCATCGTCCATACCCACGCGGGTCATGCCGGTCAGCCGGCGCGTGTTCCTGGACATCCGGTCGGGCGCCTCGCCGACCAGCGTGTGACGACGGTCCTCGCGACGGATGGCTACGGCCATAACCGCCAGGACCCCGATCATGATTCCGCCGAGGAACACGGCGATTGCGACTGTGACTACAGCTCCGGCCATGGTGGCCTCCAGCTCTTCCGTCCCACGGAGTTCCTTCCGCGGGACACGCCTCCTGCGAGGTGGCCCGGCGAGGTGGTCCCGCCTGCCTGATGCCTCGTGGGCCACGGTGTCCCCGTCCGTCCACGATCTGCACTTGTTGTCGGGTACGTCCAGTTGAGCCCGATAGTCCTGCTGTCCTGACTGATCTGACAGATCCAGCTGCAACCAAGCAGTCGGACTGCTAGGATTGAACCTATGGATCCTGTCATCCGAGCCATCCCAACCTTTGGTACCTATCCGGGTGTTACCCACGCCCGGACGGGGTATAAACCGGCCAACCGGAAAATATTCCAGCCAGTTGGGCGGCAAGGATGATCTGGACAGGTGGGATCACCCCGATCACCGGGTGCTCGAACCCGGGGGACAGCTGATGTCGACCCCCTTGTACCGGCAGATCGCCGAAGACCTGCGGGGCCAGATCGAGGCAGGCGGGCTCCTGCCCGGCCAGCAGCTCCGGACCGAACTTGAGCTCAGGGAGCACTACGGAGCCTCACGGAACACCGTCCGCGACGCGATCAAGTGGCTTACCAACCTCGGCCTAGTCGAGACCCGTCCGGGCCAGGGCACTTTCGTGGTCCAGAAGATCGACCCGTTCGTCAGCCGCTTGTCAGGTGATCCTGAGGGCAAGTCAGGTGGCGGCGAGGGAGCCAGCTACCTGTCCGAGGTCAGCGAACAGAACAGGAAGCCGCTGATCAGCCCGATCCAGGTTGAGATCCAGGAAGCCACCGAGGTAGTCGCCAACGGGCTATGGGTGCCGAAGGGAACCGACGTAATCAGCCGGCACGAGCGGCGCTTCATCGACGGCACGCCATGGGCCATGGTGACGTGTTTCTATCCGGCCGAGTTCGCGGACCGCGGAGCGGAGCGGCTCAGGCGGGCAGGCGACATCGGGGAGGGGACCGTACGATATCTGGCCTCCTCGCTGCAGATGTACCAGGTCGGTTACCGTGACTGGATCACCGTCCGGGCACCGAACGCGACCGAGGCCGATTTCTTCAAGCTGCCCGCTGACGGCCGGGTCTCCGTGTACGAGGTATTCAGAACTGTGTTTGACGGGGGAAAACAACCCATGCTGCTCATGGTCAGCGTATATCCGACCGACCGGAATCAATTCATCGTTGAGGTCGGGCCGGTACCGCCGCCCAGGCCGGGCGGCCAGCTATGACGGTCGCTCAGCACGCCTGGTGTACGCAGGCCGACTTGGTCGCCGCCCGGTTCTTCGGCCCTCCTGGCCGTCTGCACAAAATTAACGAAGCTCGCTCCTTACGCAGTTCCTGAGCGAGAAAGGCTCCGAATCTTCCGGGTCATCTAAGTGGCCCCAGCGGGAAAGGAGCCACGTATAGGTTCCGGTCGCCGCCCCGATACCCAGGGGTGCGGTCGGCACAGGGTCATTCTGGCCCAGGCACCTGGAGAACCCTGCGTGCCGGGGGACAGCGTCATCCTGTTTTAGGCACAAAGAACCCACGTGCCGACAGCGTCAATTTCCATGCCAGCGACGCACTACGGTTGGAGTGCGGACGAGAAAGGAAGCGCCATGGCGAAGCTGCATGCGCGGCCATCAAATCAGTACCGGTACGAGCATTACGACCCCCGCTTCTAACAGCGGTGCGTGAGCTGCCGGTGCTGGTCGGCAACCCAGCACCGGCAGTAACGGCCACCATGGTGCTGGCGGCCGGGTCCGGGCTCGCACGCAGAATGTTCCCTTCCCATGAACAGGACGGCTCTAGCCATGCCGGTTAATGTTGTTTCATATGACGTGATTGACAGGCTTCCCCTGGGTTGGCAGGACGATATACGCGACGTCACCGCCGAAGCCGACGTGCGCGATTATCCGCGGACCCCGACGCTGTCACGCGAATCGGAGGACGTGACGCATATCACGCGCGGCCGAGTCCGCGCTGACGTAGTGCAGGAGCGCCTGCCCTGGCTGTACAAGCTCTACCGGGGTGACTTCCTTGAACTGGCCGAGCAGGCCGGCACGGAACCCATCAAGGCGGCATTCGATGACCGGTACGGCGTCGTCCTTAACGTTCAATGCGGGATGAAGATGCGGTTTGAATGCCATGTGGATTCAAATCCGGTGACCGGTCTCTTGTTCTTTACTCAACACCCGCGGGGCGGAGGGGAACTCGTGGTGGGGCACGATCCGGCGGCGGTCGGCATCGATGCCGTAGAACGAGACTGCACGATCATTGAGCCGCAGGCAGGCCAGCTGATCTTCTTCGACGGAAAGAACTACCCGCACTACGCGCGGGCCCTGCTGTCGGAGTCGGACATGCGCGTCGTCGCGGTCATGAACTTCTACACCGGATCCTGTCCCGAATCGACCCGTCCGGCGGGGCTTAACCGGCACCTGTTCGGTAAGGATTGACGTCGCGACGGCACTTAACCCTGCGCCACGTCCGTCAGGACGGGATCAGCGCGGGCTTGACATGGGTACCAGTGATGGTAGCGCTGCCCAGGACGGTCTCGCCGTCGTACAGGACGGCGGCCTGGCCCCTGGCGACGCCGCGCGCCGGGTGGTTCAGGCGGACCCGCAGGGCGCCACCATCGAGCCAGGCCGTGCAGGCGTGGACTTCGCCGTGGGCGCGGAGCTGGACGAGGCAGTCGCGCGGCTCGGCGGGCGGGGCGCAGCCGGTCCAGACCGGGCGGTCGGCAGTGATCTCGGTGACGTCCAGGCCCTCGGCGGGTCCGACGGTGACCGTCCGGGTCACCGGCTCGATGTCCAGGACGTACCGGGGCCTCCCGTCATCGGCCGGCCTGCCCACATGCAGGCCGCGGCGCTGGCCGACGGTGAAGGCGTAGGCGCCGTCGTGCTGGCCGAGGACCGCGCCTGAGGCGTCGACGATCTGGCCGGGAGCCTGGCCGAGATGCCGGGTCAGGAAGCCCTTCGTGTCGCCGTCGGCAATGAAGCAGACGTCGTGGCTGTCCGGCTTGTCTGCGACGGCCAGCCCGCGCCGCGCCGCCTCGGCCCGTACCTGGTCCTTCGGCGTGTCGCCGAGCGGGAACATCGCGTGCGCGATCTGGGCCCGGGTGAGGACGGCCAGCACGTACGACTGGTCCTTGGCCTGGTCCGCGGCCCGGTGCAGGACGCCGCCGGAGATCCGGGCGTAGTGGCCGGTGCATACCGCGTCGAATCCGAGCGCCAGCGCGCGATCGAGCACCGCGGCGAACTTGATCTTCTCGTTGCAGCGCAGGCACGGGTTGGGGGTGCGGCCCGCGGCGTATTCCGCGACGAAGTCTTCGACCACGTCGCGATGAAAGCGTTCGGCCATGTCCCACACGTAGAACGGGATTCCGATCACGTCGGCGGCCCGCCGCGCGTCCCGCGCGTCCTCCAGCGTGCAGCACCCGCGCGCGCCGGTCCGGTAGGACGACGGGTTCGAGGACAGCGCCAGGTGGACGCCGGTCACCTCGTGACCCGCGTCCACCGCACGAGCCGCGGCGGTCGCGGAGTCCACCCCGCCTGACATCGCCGCCAGCACCTTGAGCCCGCTCATCGTCTACACAGGCTACGCGTCCTGCCCCACCACTCCCGCTGTATTGGTCCCCGCGTCACCTTAGCGGGCGGCGGCGCGGCGGGCGCGGTCTACGGCCTCGCCGATGACGGCGCCGAGCGCGTCAACGTCCTGCTGGGTGGAGGTGTGACCGAGGGAGAAGCGGAGCGAGCCGCGGGCGCGCGAGTCGTCGGCGCCCATCGCGAGCAGCACGTGGCTGGGCTCGGCCACGCCCGCGGTACACGCCGAGCCCGTGGAGCACGCGATAGCCTGCGCGTCGAGCAGCATGAGCAGGGCGTCGCCCTCGCAGCCGGGAAAGGAGAAGTGCGCGTTCCCGGGCAGCCTGCCCTCTCCCGGCGGCGGCCCGTTGAGCACCGCGTCGGGAACGGCGGCGGTGACCTGGCGGACGAGGTCGTCCCGCAGCGCGGCGAGCCGGACGGCTTCGTCCGCCCACTGCTTCGCGCACGCGCCGGCCGCGACCGCGAACGCCCTGATCGCAGGGGTATCGAGGGTGCCGGAGCGGATCTCGCGCTCCTGCCCGCCGCCGTGCAGCACGGGAACAGGCTCCATGCTGCGCGCCAGGATCAGCGCGCCGACACCGACCGGGCCGCCGAGCTTGTGGCCGGTAACGGTCATCGCATCGGCCCCGCTCGCGGCGAAATCCACCGGCAACTGGGCGGCGGCCTGCACGGCGTCGGTGTGGAACGGGATGCCGTACTCTCGGGCCACCGCGGCGAGGTCGCTGACCGGTTGGACGGTGCCGACTTCGTTGTTGGCCCACATCACGCTGACCATCGCCACCCGGTCGGGCGCCTGCAGGATGACCGCGCGGAGCAACTCCGGGCTCAGCGTCCCGTCGGTGCCGACGCTCAGCCATACGGCCTCGGCGCCCTGGGCCTGCTCTAGCCAGCGCACCGAGTCGAGGACCGCGTGGTGTTCGGTCGCGGTGGTCAGCACCCGCCGGCGCGAACCGTCCTGCCGGGCCCAGTACAAGCCCTTCACGGCGAGGTTGTCCGCCTCGGTCCCGCCGCTGGTGAAGACCACCTCGCTCGGCCGGGCGCCGAACACCTCGGCGATCTGCTCCCTGGACTCCTCCACCACCCGGCGGGCCCGCCTGCCCTCGGTGTGCAGCGAGGACGGGTTCCCGAGCCGGGCAAGCTCCTCGGTCATCGCGGCGATGGCTTCAGGCCGCATCGGCGTGGTCGCCGCGTGATCCAGGTACACGGACCTGGGGAACGTCGAACTCATGGCGCAGCCCAGCCTAGCCGCGGCCAGGCCGCAGAGGTAACGGGAGAAGTCAGAGCTGCTTGCGCCGGCTGATCTCGTCGAGGAGCTGCGGAACCACCGTGAACAGGTCGCCGACCACGCCGTAGTCGGCCAGTTCGAAGATGGGGGCTTCCGGGTCCTTGTTGATGGCCACGATCGTCTTGGAGGTCTGCATGCCGGCCCGGTGCTGGATCGCGCCGGAGATGCCGATCGCCATGTACAGCTGCGGGGAGACGGTCTTGCCGGTCTGCCCGACCTGGAACTGGTGCGGGTACCACCCGGCGTCGGTCACCGCGCGGGACGCTCCGACGGCCGCGCCGAGCGCGTCCGCGAGCTTCTCGATGATGCCGAAGCCCTCCGGGCTGCCGGTCCCCCGGCCGCCGGACACCACGATCGAGGCCTCGGTCAGGTCGGGGCGCTCGCCGCGCTCGGCCACGACGTGCCCGGTGATCGTGGCGCCGTCGGCCGCGCCGGCCAGGGATACCGGCGACAGCTCCGCCGCTCCGGCGGCGGGTTCGGGCGCGACCGAGTGGGGGCGCATCGCGATGATGGGCGTGCCCCGCTTGACCCGGGAGTGAACCACCGTGGATCCGCCGAAGATGGACTGCTCGGCGACCGGGTTCCCGTCGGCGTCCGCGGACAGGTCCACGGCGTCGGTGATCAGCCCCGAGTCGGTCTTGACCGCCAGCCGGGCGGCGATTTCCTTACCCTCGCCGGTGCCTGCGATGAGGACGAGAACAGGAGCCTTGTCGCTGACCAGCTCGGCGAGAAGCTCCGCGGTCGGCGCGACAACGTAGCGGTCGAACGCCGGATCGGCGTCGACGTAGATCCTGGCCGCGCCGAACTCCGCGCAGCGCCGCTGTCCCTGCTCGGCGCCCGGCCCCGTCCACACCACGGCAGGCTCGCCGAACTTGCGGGCGAGCGTGAGAAGCTCGCAGGTGACCTTCTTGACCTCGCCGTCCGCGTGCTCCGCGAGGACCAGGACCTCAGCCATGGCGTCTTCCCTCCAGACCCTCAGATGAACTTCTGCGCGGCGAGGAACTCCGCGACCTTGACGCCGCCGTCGCCATCGTCCTTCACGATCACGCCCGCCTGCCGGGGCGGCCGCTGGGCGAAATCGACCACCTCGGTACCCGCGCCTGCCAGCCCCACGGCGGCCGGGTCAATCCCGGCGTCGGCGAGGGTCAGCGTCTGGACCGGCTTCTTCTTCGCGGCCATGATGCCCTTGAACGACGGGTAGCGGGGCTCGTTGGTCTTCTCGACCACGCTGATCACCGCGGGGAGCGTGGCCTCGACCTCGTGGTAGCCCTCGTCGGAAACCCGGCGGATGCGGACCACCCGCCCGTCGACGTCGACCTTGCTGGCCAGCGAGACCTGCGGGACGCCCAGGCGCTCGGCCAGCATCGCGGCCAGCACGCCCATCCTGGCGTCGGTCGATTCCGATCCGCAGATCACCAGGTCGAAGCCGGCCTGGCCGATGATCTTCGCGAGCGCGTACGAGGTCGACAGGGCATCGGAACCCGCCAGGCCGTCGTCGAGCAGGTGCACGGCCTTGTCCGCGCCCATCGACAGCGCCTTGCGGATCGATTCCGCGGCCTTCTCCGGGCCCATCGAGACGATGGTGACCTCAGCCTCGGCACCCGCCTCGCGCTGCGCCTCGGCGATCTGCAGGCCCTCCTCGATGGCATACTCGTCAAGCTCGTTGATCAGCCCGTCCACCGCCGCCCGGTCGAGCGTGGCGTCCGAGGGCCTGAGCTTACGATCGGCCGCGGTGTCTGGCACCTGCTTGACGCAGACGACGATGTTCATGGACGACACCGACCTCCTTCGCTGCTGGCCTACAGCCTGCCAAACCGCCGGACACGGCCGGGCACCGGGCTCCAAGCTCAATGTTACTCACTGGTAATAATGGGTTGTTAAGCCAACGGCAAGACGACAGCTACCTGGCCTTCGGCGTCTGGCAGCCGCCGGAAAAGTATCGTGAGGCGGAGACCGACCTCAAGGAGCGCGCATTTGCCTCGGGTCACCGTTATCGGGACCGGATACCTCGGCCTGACCCACGCCGTCTGCATGGCGGATCTCGGGCACGACGTGCTGGCCATCGACATCGACGAAGAGAAGATCACCAAGGCCGCCAAGGGCGAGGCACCGTTCTTCGAACCCGGCCTGGAACCGCTGCTGCGGAAGAACCTGGATTCCGGCCGGCTGCGCTTCACCATGTCGTTCGCTGAGGTCGCGGACTTCGGGAGGGTGCACTTCCTCTGCGTGGGCACGCCCGAGGGCGAGTCCGGCCAGGCCGACCTCAGCTTCGTCGACGGGGCGGCCGATGTGCTGGCCCCGCACCTGATGTCGCCGTGCCTGATCGTGGGGAAGTCAACGGTCCCGGTCGGGACGGCACGGCGGGTGCTGAGCCGGGTCCGCGCGACGGCGCCTGCGGGCCAGGACGTCGAGCTGGCCTGGAATCCGGAGTTCCTGCGGGAGGGGTTCGCGGTGCGGGACAGCCTCGCCCCCGACCGCATCGTGCTCGGCGTCACATCGGTGGAGGCCGAGGCCCTGTTGCGGGAGGTCTACGCCACCCCGCTGGTGAACGGGGTCCCGATACTCGTGACGGATCTCGAGACGGCTGAGCTGGTCAAGGTGGCGGCGAACGCGTTCCTCGCGACCAAGATCTCCTTCATCAACGCGATGGCCGAGGTGTGCGAGGCGTCGGGCGCCGACGTGATGCCGCTCGCGGAGGCGCTCGGGTACGACAGCAGGATCGGCCGGCGGTTCCTCTCGCCTGGGCTCGGGTTCGGCGGCGGGTGCCTGCCCAAGGACGTCCGGGCGTTCCGGGCCGCGGCGGCCGACCTGGGGGTCGACTCGGTGGTCAGCCTGCTGACCACCGTGGACGCGATCAATCAAGGCCGGCGAGACCGGGTCACCACGCTGGCCAGCCGGGTTGCCGGGGGCACGCTGACCGGCAAGCGCGTGGCGGTCCTGGGCGTGGCGTTCAAGCCGAACAGCGACGACGTCCGTGACTCGCCCAGCCTGGCCGTCTGCGATCGCCTCGTGACGGAAGGGGCGATCGTGTCCGTTCACGACCCCGTCGCCATGCCCAACGCGGCGAAGAAGCGGCCAGACCTGACCTACGCGCCGTCGGTCTTCCAGGCGGCGCAGGACGCGGACCTCGTGCTGCACCTCACCGAGTGGTCGGATTACCGGGCCATTGACCCAGCCGCGCTCGCCGGCGTCGTCGCCCGCCGGGTGATCATCGACGCACGGGGCACCCTGGACGCCGGGCTGTGGAGCGACGCGGGCTGGTCGGTGCACATCCTGGGGCGACCCTAGGTCAGCCCTGGCCGGAGCGCGCGCTTCGGGCAGGCGGTCGTGCGGCCGCTCAGTGGTAGAAGTGCCGGACGCCGGTGAAGTAGAGCGGGATGCCCGCGGCGTCGGCGGCAGCGATGGTCAGGTGGTCCCGGATCGAGCCGCCCGGCTCGGCCACCGCGGCCACCCCGGCCGCGGCCAGGATCTCGAAGCCGTCGGCGAACGGGAAGTACGCGTCGCTGGCGGCAACCGAGCCCGCGGCCCGGTCCCCCGCGCGCAGCACGGCGAGGCGGGCCGAGTCCACCCGGTTGACCTGGCCCATGCCGATGCCGACCGAGGCACCGCCGCGGGCCAGCAGGATCGCGTTCGATTTGACCGAACGGCACGCCTTCCACGCGAAAGCGAGGTCCTCGAGCTCCGCAGGGCTCGCCGCCGGGCCCGCCTTCAGCTCCCAGCGGGCGGGGTCGTCGCCTGGCTCGCTCACCAGGTCGGCGGACTGCAGCAGGACCCCTCCGGTCACCGGGCGCAGCTCCCAGGGGGGTACGGGGGGGCGGGGAGCCCCTCCGTGAGCGGGGGGGTCTGGGGGGGGCGTCCCCCCGGGACAACGCAGCAGCCGGACGTTCTTGCTCGCGGTCAGGATACCGAGCGCCTCGGCGTCGAACTCGGGAGCGATCACCACCTCGGTGAAGACCTCGGCGATCTGCCGGGCCAGCCCGCCGGTCACCGGGCCGTTGGCCGCGATCACCCCGCCGAACGCCGAGGTCGGGTCGCACGCGTGCGCCTTGGCGTGCGCGTCGGCCAGGTCGGTGCCGATGGCGATGCCGCACGGGTTGGAGTGCTTGACGATCGCCACGCACGGCCGGGCGAAGTCGTAGGCCGCCCGCCGGGCCGCATCGGCGTCGACGTAGTTGTTGTACGACATGGCCTTGCCGTGGAGCAACTCGGCGGCCGCGATCCCGGTCGGGGGGTCCGCTGCGTACAGCGCCGCGCGCTGGTGCGGGTTCTCGCCGTACCGCAGCACCTCGGCACGCCGCCACAGCGCGCCCGCCACCTGGGGCCAGCCGGTCTCGCGCGCGAGCTCGTCCGGCGCGTAGGCGGAAGCGAACCAGGAAGCGACCGCGACGTCGTAGGCGGCGGTGCGTGCGAACGCCTCCGCGGCGAGGAGCTTACGCTGGTCCAGGGTGAAACCGCCGTCTTCCAGCGCGGCGAGCACGTCGGCGTACCTGGACGGCTCGGTGATCACGGCCACCGAGCCGTGGTTCTTCGCCGCGGCCCGGACCATCGCCGGACCGCCGATATCGATCTGCTCGACGCATTCGGCCGGCGAAGCGCCCGAGGCGACCGTGGCCGCGAACGGGTACAGGTTCGATACGAGCAGCTGGAACGGCTCGATGGCGAGCCGGGCCAACTCGGCCTGGTGGCCGGCGTCCGCGCTGTCGGCGAGCAGGCCCGCGTGCACCCGGGGGTGCAGCGTCTTGACCCGGCCGTCGAGGCACTCGGGGAACGCGGTGAGCTCTTCGACGGGCGTAACCGGCACCCCGGCCGCCCCGATCCTGGCCGCGGTGCTGCCGGTGGAGACGATCTCGACGCCGGCCGCGTGCAGGCCGGCCGCCAGGTGCTCCAGGCCGGTCTTGTCATAGACGCTTATCAGCGCCCGCCTGATGCGGATCCTGGTCACATCGCCTCCCCGATCGTTGCCTTCCTGCCCCGGACGCACCAGCCTTCGCGGAGCATCCGGCCCACGGTGCCGACGAGCAGCGCCCG
>Ga0335074_10008702_pt1 | contig 14121 bp, 9 predicted proteins | sample Lox_Sample_23_FD_206715 | JGI IMG/M metagenome (GOLD analysis project Ga0335074, IMG submission 206715) | Soil microbial communities from Loxahatchee National Wildlife Refuge, Florida, United States - Lox_Sample_2.3 | ecosystem: Environmental > Terrestrial > Soil > Wetlands | place: USA: Florida...
AGTATCAACCAGGCAAGCGGCGCGATGCTGATTTGATAAAACATGTTGAACAGGAACACTGTGATTACCGGATAAAGCCCTGGAACACCGCTGCGCAGAAAGAATCCGAGCAGTATCAGCATTACGGCCATACCCAGTGAGCCGGTGAGCAACAATGGCCTCCTGCCTGCGACGTCAACCAAAATGAGGGCCACTGTTGTAAAGACAAGGGACGAGACATTTAGCATAAGAGTCTGAAGTATTGCGCCACTTGCCCCGGATGATCCAGCCTTCTGAAAGATTAGCGGCGCGTAGAAATTTACCGCTGTTCCGCCGCTCCATCCTTGAAAGAAACAGAGCGCTACTCCAACCAGAAGCGCGATGCGGACTCCCGGGCCCGACAACTCTCTCCACGTTCCCTTCTCCGCAGCGATGGTTTCCCGAATCGCGTTGATCTCCTTCTGCGCGCTGACTGGTCCTTCTATCCTGGTCATCACCGTGACGGCTTCGGAGAACCTATTCTTCTCCATGAGCCACCTGGGGCTCTCAGGAATCCATAGCAATCCCATCATCAGCGCCAGCGCGGGGATCGCGGCACAGGCAAACATCGCTCTCCAGTTCCCACTGAAAGAGAACAGATAGCTGACTCCGTACGAGCTCATTGCTCCAATCACGATGGCGAACTGGTTCATACTCACAAGGCGCCCACGAATACCTGCCGGCGCTATCTCCGCAATGTACATGGGAGAGACTACTGAAGCCAGGCCAATCGCAGCTCCAGCCACTATCCGAAACAAATTGAACTCGAACATTGTCCGCGGCAGCGCTGTCCCAGCTGCAGCAATCGCGAAGAGAAAAGCGGCCGCCATGAGGCTGCGTTTTCTTCCCCAGCGTTCGGTAAGCGAGCTCGCAAAGAACGGCGCCGCAATGCAACCAATTTGAGCGCTTCCAATCGCGAACCCCACTGCATAGGTGCTCAACGAAAACTGCTTCTGCAGAAAGATAATTGCGCCGGAAACGACCGCGAGATCGTAACCGAAGAGAAAGCCGCCCACTGCCGCCACCGTTGCAATGAGGAACACATACAAACTGTCCCCCCGGTCATTGTTGGTCAAGGCTGTTCTCCTGTTCTGAATAGCGGCAGATTCCAGTCAAATTCCCATTTGCATTGGGCGCGTTCCCACAGTCGTACCAGCGGAAGGCTCCGCCATGATGGTATGAAAATCGCACGTCTCGAACTCGTGCGAGCTGTTGCTGGATCCGGGCTGAACTGACCAGTCCGATTACGCCTGCGCTCCGCATCCTTACATGCCCGGTCCGACTGTAGCGCGCCTTGCCCGGCCAAGAGACGGAAGCTAGCCCAGCTTCAGTCGCCCGGAACGAGTGCGTCGTCGCGACATTCTTGTGAGCTGTTCAGATGGGACTGAATCTCACGTCGTGGGGGCAACGGTCCGGCTGAGGTGAACACCCGCTTTCCAGCGATCGGTAGGTTCTCGGCCGGGAAACGCGTGATGACTTCGCACCCGGTCTTCGTGACAACCAGTTCTTCCTCGATGCGGGCAGCGGACCAGCCATCCGAGGAAGGCCAGAAAGTCTCTAGCGCAAAGACCATGTTCTCCTCAATAACCTCGGGATGTTCTAAGGAGACCATGCGGCTGAATACCGGCTTCTCCCAAACGGAAAGGCCGACCCCATGGCCGTATTGGAGCGCAAAGCACGATTCCTCGTTAGGAAATCCGAATTCCTGGGCCTTGGGCCACAGCTTTACGACATCTGCCGTCGACACACCCGGCTTGATCATGTTGATTGCGGCGTCCAAGTAGTCGCGGCATCTCTTGTACGCATCGACCAGCGGCGGTGTCGCACTGCTAATGGCAAAGGTCCGGTAATAGCAGGTTCGATATCCCATGTAGCTGTGGACAAGGTCGAAGTATGCCGGATCTCCGGGGCGCATCACCCGATCTGTAAAGACGTGGGGATGAGGACTGCAACGCTCTCCCGAAATTGCATTGACGCCCTCCACCTGCTCGGAGCCGAGGTCAAAGAGAACCTTGCTCGCCAGTCCAACGCATTGGCTCTCACGAATTCCAGGCCGCATTGCCTCATAGAGATGCTCATAGGCGACGTCGACCATCATGCAGGATGTGTTGAGGAGTGTGATCTCATCTTGTGTCTTGATGATGCGCGCGTTCTGCATGATCTGCTGCCCGTCAACAATCTTGATTCCTTCATTCTGCAGCGCGAAAAGAACGGGCAGTTCGACAACATCGACCGCAAGGGATTCATTGAGCAGTTTCCGCTCCTCGAGTTCGATCCGGATCTTGCGCGCTACATCTTCTGCGCGTCCCATCTCCGGGGCCATCGCACCCCGCAGGGTGGATATACCTGCCCGCGAGCGTCCCTCTCCAAGCCATGGGCAATACATCGCGTGGTGTCGCGCTGCAGAACCGAAGTCCCACATGATCGGATCGTCATTTTGGGGGAGGAGGCAGAAGCGCACCAGTTTGTCCTGGGCCCATGTGCCTATATGGGTTGAGGTGATATAGCGGATATTGTTCATGTCAAAGCACAGAAGTGCTCCGACGCCCGATTTCCGAAGCTGCTGCTTGGCACGTTCGAGCCTCTCCCGGCGCAACCGGTCCATGTTAATCCGCTCTTCCCAGTCGACCTGCATCTGACCGAACGATTTCAAAGCCATCCGTTCCTCTCCCTTAATAGCGCTGAGATTTCATCAATCGTGCCATACCAGATTGGGCGACACACACTCCCCTCCATACGCCAAGACCTTGACTCCGGGTTGGGCTCAATTTGGCCCAATAGCTGGTCCAAATCAGTGATGGTCTACTCTTATAAGCTTTTGGCGGCAGAGCTGTCAAACATCCTCTTGTCGCGCACCCGCGTCCGCGCCCGCGTTGATGCCGGCTGAGAATGGTCCGCATCTTGTTCGTTGCTTAGAGGGTCCGCTTTCTCTTGACAACAACGAACGCGAATTGCAACATAAGACTAGATTTTGGTCCAACCATCCAACCCACTTTAAGGCAGGATCGCTCGCGGAAATGAGGATCATTTGTGAATCGCAGGCGCTTCGTTCGCTCCTCTTTGCTGGGGGCCGTGGGCGTTCTTAACGTCAGTCGCAAGCTCCACCTGCGGGCTCTTGGACTACCCTCCGCGCCTTCACAAATCCAGTACATCCGTAACGAAATCCCGTCTTTTGCTGTCCCTCCCCTTCGCGGCAAGACTTACGACGACCTGGTTCCTGACACTCTGGACATAGCCGGACGCGCGAAACTCGGCGTCCATGCTCTTACCGCCGTTACCGACCCTGGGGCGGATGACCAGATCTACTGGGCCGTCGACCTTCGACGGAATCCAGTAATCATGCAGCACCAGTTCGATGACTATGACGTCCAGGTGGTCGAGGGCTTTCTGGAAGCTCTTCCTTTGCTTCGCGTGGTCACGGGTTCAAACCTCAATGATTACATCGATGAACATTGGCCCCGTAACTTCCTGCGCTGCCTCGGGCCGGACGGACTTTTTTATCTGCCCCTCGTGGGTGGACCCTGGGACCTCCCCCCTGGTCAGGGTTCCGGCGGGGTCTGGGGTAGCAATGGAACGACCACCGGTAACTCATCCGTCACGCAGATCTCATCAAGCCAGCTGAGCGCGCGTTGCCTGGGGACAATGGCGTTGTATTACACGCGCGATGGGAATCCTGTCTGGAAGGACGCATGCCACCGCATGGTGAAGCGCCTCTCCCAGTTGGTGATGCGCAACCAGGACTACTGCTATTTCCCGACCGGTTCTCTGGCACCAAATGCGTCCTACGGAGCAAGCGCACCGGCTCCTCTTGGGCTAGATGCCATTGAAATGAATAGCCGTTTGCCTCAGGGGCTCTCCCAATACTGTCGAGCTGCCGGCGACGAACAAGCTTTGTTGCTGGCAGGGCAACTGGTCACCTTCATCCGGCATCATTCGGGGGCATTCGATGGTCAAGGTCGCTTTCTTTGGTCGGACTCCGATCGCAGATCACTTGGATGGGGTTACAACGCCAAATACGAAGTTGTCGGGGGCCACGGGCATGGCCGCACGATTGCGCTACTCTCATTGCTGGAATATGCCCTGGCCTCAGGAGACAAGGATACGGCGGCATTCGTCAGGACCTCCTTCGAGTGGGCCAAAGGACAACAGGGTTCGCCCTTTGGTGTTTCCACGCTCGTCGGCTGGTTTCCCGAATGGTATTACCCGCAGTACCCGACCTGCGAAGGCTGCATTGCGGCCGACATGGTTGCTCTGGCAGTGCGCCTCAGCGCCGCCGGAGTCGGAGACTATTGGGATGAAGTGTGCCGCTGGGTCCGCAATGATTTCGCAGAGCAGCAACTCACTTCTTTCGACTGGATTTACCGCAGCACCGAGCACTTGCCGATTCAGCCTATCCCGCCCCATGCCGTGTCGCAAAACACCCCTGAGCGCAATGTGGGTGCGTTTGCCGGATGGTCAAGCGGCAACGATTGGGTTCTAAACGATGGTATTATGCATTGCTGCACCGGGAATGGGAACCGTACCATTTACTACGTTTGGGAAAATATGATCCAGCACAACGCGAGCGAATTGCGCGTTAATCTCCTTCTCAATCACGCTTCGCGGTTGGCTGATGTTTACAGCTACTTGCCCTACTCAGGCCGAGTCGACTTGAAGATGAAAACTGACTGCCGGAACGTCCTGGTCCGAGCACCGGAGTGGATTCCGTCCGGAACCCCGGAGATGCGGTGCTCAATCGCGGGCGTCGCGCGATCACCTCAGTGGGACGGCCGCTATGTCCGCCTTGGCCCAGTCGAGGCGGGCAACACGGTCACGGTGCAATTCCCAATCAAAACGCGCACTGTGCGCGAGCGCATCGGGCCAGAGACATACACTCTTGTCCTAAAGGGAAACACCGTGGTTTCGATCGACCCTCCCGGTGAGCATGGTCCTCTCTATGCCGATCGCAGCCCTTGCGGCGAGGGTGACTTGAAGTGGCGCAAAGTGAGCCGTTTCATCGCGGATGAATCGCTCGTATGGTGATGAAATCGCGCATGCGCCAAAAGTTTCGCGGCGCCCTGAATGAGGGCGGCAGCAATTGCCGGCTTTCGACGCCAATCGTAGGGAATTCCGGATTGACATCGCAACCATATTTTCGCGCATTGGGCATCACGAAAAGCTTTGGGCTCGTCCGAGCTCTGAAAGACGTGAATGCCGAGATACGGGAAGGTGAAGTGCTCGCCATTGTCGGTGACAATGGCGCCGGAAAATCAACGCTCACCAAAATTCTCAGTGGTGTTGTCGAGCCCGACCTCGGCGATCTCTTTATAGCAGGCAAGAAGGTGCGGCTGCGCGGGGCTGCGGCGGCGCAGAGCCACGGCATCGCCACAGTCTACCAGACGCTCGCTCTCGTCAATTGCCGGGATGTTGCCAGCAATTTGCTCCTCGGGCGCGAGCCAACCATTGCCCGCATCTTTATCGACCGCGCACGCATGCTGCGTGAAGCACATGCCGCCCTCTCTGCTGTCGGAGTACATATCCCCAACCTCACCGCAGAAGTGGGACAACTTTCCGGTGGACAGCGTCAGTGCATTGCGATTGCGAGAGCAACTGCTCAAAATGGAAAGATCATCATCATGGATGAACCGACAGCGGCCTTGGGTGTCAGAGAATCCGCCCGGGTCCTTGATCTGATTCTGCATCTCAGGTCGATCGGGCGTGGTGTCATCATCATCAGCCACAACATGCACCACGTGTTTTCAGTTGCTGATCGAATCATGGTCTTAAGGCGGGGTGCGGTGGCGGGTGTCCGCGAAAAAAGCTGCACGACCCCGGACGAAATCATTGGCCTAATTGTAGGTGGCCGGGAAACCCGCTCCGCTGAATGATTGCCGCCCGCCCGTCACGCGCGATCTGTGTGGCATCTCCACAAAATCCGAATGAGCGACCCGATACGAGACCAGCTTGGGAGTGCAATGAACGAGAGCCTAAATCGCCTACTCCTTGGCAGCGAATCCAGGCATCAACGGAAAGTCTCGCAACTCTCCGATCCACCAAAGATGCGCCCTGTGCTTGAGGAACCTTATGCCAGCCTTGTTGAATGATTTACGCGCAAGAGAATACCTGAAGCAAGGACAGCTGGAAGCAATCGTCGCGACTTCAGCGGCGAATATCCGGTATTTTTCCGGCTACGTCTGCTGGATGGAGACGCTTTTTCGGGAGTTCATGCTTGAGCCCGGCGCCTCAACGGAATTTAGCATTCCTTGCTTCGCGCTGTTCTCTGCCGAAGGAGGCTTAGGGCTGATTGTCAAATCGGCCATGTCGCTGAACGCCGCCAGCCTCGGCATTGAGGACATCCGTGTCTACGGTAATTCCGGATTCGACAACTCTCTTCCAGCCCGCCCCCGCGACGAGATCGAGGCGAGGTTCCATTCCTTAATCGCCGGAAATCTCGACTCGACTTCCGCTGTGGATACTCTCGTCGCGGCTCTGCGGGACCGGGGCCTCAGTCACGCACGAATCGGTCTGGAAATGGAGGGTCTCTCCCCAACCACAAAGCGTGCGATCTTGGTCGCCCTGCCGAAGGCTCGGATTCTCGATTGTTCGAACCTGATCCGCCTTATTCGAGCCGTAAAAACTCCCGCGGAGATTATACTGCTGGCCCAGGCCGCGGAAATTGCCGAGAAGGCCGCAAGGGAAAGCCTTGCCAAGGTGAAGGTTGGTAGCCGCACACGGGACCTCGTGAGGCGATATCGAGAGGGGGTAGGTCGACGGGGCGCCGACTATGATCATTTCTCCTTGAGCCTAGCCGGCATGGGGATTTCTAGCGAGCCGGACCGTGAGTTCCGCGGAGATGACGTTATGTTCATCGATTATGGATGCATCCTTTCTGGCTATTTCTCTGATACTGGCACTACTCTCGCTTTTTCGGCGCTCCCTCCCGAGCTCGAGCGTCGTCGCGAAGCCCTGCTCTTGTCGGTGCACCGCGGCGCGGCGAGAATGCGGCCCGGAGTGCCAGCCTCCGCGATTCAATTGGAAATGGCAAGTACGCTGCGCGAAATGGGAATCACAAATTGCTTCCCGCACGGCCACGGTATGGGCCTTGAGATTCGCGACTATCCCATCTTGGTTCCTGCCAACGGACTGAAGATCAAGGATGAAAGCATCGCAATCGAGTCCGACATGCTTCTGGAAGCAGGAATGGTCATTAACCTCGAAGCGCCTCTGTTCATGCCAGCTGTCGGCGCTCTCCAAGTGGAAATGAGCTTTGTCGTCACGTCTGACGGAAATCGACGACTTGCCGATCAGGATCGTTCCCATCCCTGGATTGTGACGCATTAGACGGCGCGATGAGGCAGCTTCGAAAAATATGGAATCCTTGCTGCAGGTCGCTGATGGCAAACCTAACGAAAATCGGCTCACTCGAGCCGGACTTATATTTGACAATTTTGCGGTGCATTACAAAACGAAGACACCCTTGCCAGAATCCTGCCGGTCAAATTGTCGATATGCCTCCGCAGCGTCTTCCAGCTTCCAGCTTTCGGTGAACAGACGGTCGATGTTCAGATTCCTCTGCACGACAAAGTCGGCGCATTCTCTTTGGCCGGCCTTTGACATGCTCCACGACGTGAGAATCGCAATCTGTTTCGGCAGCATCTGACGCACATCAAATTTCACTTCGCTTCCCAGTCCTACAAAGCACACTGTGCCCCAAGTGTCGACACACCCCAGCGCATCTGCGATTGCAGTCGAAGATCCGGAGGTCTCAAGTGCCTTGGCGGCGCCTGAGCCCGACGTGGCGTCGCGGATGAGTTTCACGGCGCCTCCTGCTCGAATGTCAATTACGACATCGGCACCGAATTCCCGCGCGCGAGACAGCCTTTCAGGCTCGCGATCGAGAGCGAGCACCCGAGCGCCCTGAGCTGAAGCCAGCATAGTTGCAGAGAGTCCAACTGGGCCCTGGCCGAAGATAGCGAGTGTGTCGCCGGCCGCGATTTGCATGCGCCGCAAAGCGCCCCAAGCAGTCCCTGTACCGCAGCTGATCGCAGCACCTGCGCGAAAACTAAGAGCCTCATCGAGCGGCAACAACGTATGCGCCGGCACGCGCAGCCAGGGAGCATGGGAGCCATGCGCATTTATGCCATAAATCTGGGGGGGAACATTCCTGCAAAGCTGAGTCCAGCCTGATAGACAATGACGACAAGCCGTGCACGCGTGATAGTGATGGACCATGACACGCTGGCCCACCCTCCCGACGTTCGCCGGCACGGATGCTCCACAGCTTACAATCTCGCCCGCAGGCTCGTGCCCTGCAATCACTGGCACAGCCTGATTCCCTGGCGCACGATACGTGTGCAGATCGCTCCCGCACATGCCCGAAGCCCGGATGCCTACAATCACGTCTTCAGGGCCTGGCGAGGGGTCGGGAAAATCAGCCAGCACAAGCTTTCTGTCCCCCAGGAAAACCACTCCTCGCATGGTAAGCCTCGTCTCTGCTATGCGGCCTTCGGCATTAGAGGCGGCTCTCCCCGACTCACTTTAGTGGGCCCGTAGGTCGACCGTGCTCGAGGTCTCGCCCAACTGGCCGGCCTGACGCAGCGACTCCATTACTCCCTGCAATGCACCAAGCAACAGCGAAGTATCAGAGCCTACCGCGACCCATCGCATGCCCTTATTGATCCATTTGCGAGCCAATTCTGCCTGTGGCCCGACGCCGATACCGACCGGCACGCCGGCCCGGTTTCCCTTCTCGATCACTACTTCAATTGCTCGTTCAACTGCAGGGGCGCTAGGATCCCCCATAAGACTCATCGAGCCCGCTAGGTCGTTAGGCCCGACTACCAACGCGGTGATGCCGGGAACTCTGAGGATCGAATCAATTTTGCTCACAGCGTCGATGTGCTCAATTTGCAAAATACAGATCATTTGTTCATTCGCTTGGCGACAGAACGAAGGACCGCCGAGCCGCCCGTACTGCGAGGGCCGACGAGGTCCGAATCCACGGATGCCCTCAGGTGAATAAAGACAGGCCGAAATCGCCCGTCGCGCCTCCTCCTCCGTTCGCACCATCGGAACGATGACGCCGGCTGCGCCGCAGTCGAGCACCTGCTTAATGGGAACTTCATCGTTCCAAGGAACCCGCACCAGCGTAGTCGCCCCCGTCCCCTTCGCCGCCATCAGGTGCGCCTGCAAGGTCACCAGCGTCTGGGGGCTGTGTTCCATGTCAATCCACACAAAATCCATATCCTTTGCCAACAGTTCGGTTATGGCCGGATCCATTGAAGAAATTACGGTTCCAAATGCAGTTTCCCGCCGCTTCAGCCTCTGCAAGAACTGATCATCTTTCATCGTCATCCTTTCGCTGCGCTCCGCTGCCTTGTTTGACTTAATTTACCGGCTTGGCGCCTGGCTCGCGACTCTTCCGAGTTGACCATGGTGGGCAATGAAGAGGATCTGGGCTTCATCGTCATTGTGCGGATTCTCCGACTTTGCCGGCGCGAGCAGGGTCTGAGTCGCCACCCAGTCTCCGCCCAATGCCGACGAGCCATTGACTCCTTATTAGACGCGCGCGAGCCTTCGAATAGACTGAGCGAATAGATATAGGCGATCTTTCCAACGAAAGCTTGCGTATTGAGGTTCCGGAATCTGAGTAGGCTTGGCTTCTCTCGCATTTGGTCCGATCGCTGATCCAAACTCAAAGTTATACATCACTCCGTGCATTTGGCAAGAGGCCTTCATCTTGATCCTCAGTGCCCTCCATAACGCCGGCGGTGCGCCGCGTCCATCTTTGTCCCACGCAATCCAGAACCGAAACAGCGAGAATCAGTCCCCCCGTCGCCACATCTTTCCACTGCTGCGACAAGCCCAGCAAAACGAGCGCACTGCTCAGCATTTCGATAATGGACGCGCCGATTAGGCTCGCGAGAACCGTTCCGTTTCCACCACGCAGAGAGGTTCCCCCGAGAATTACCGCCGCGATTACGCTGAACTCCAGTCCGGTTCCCGTTACTGGCGCGGCCACTCGCAGCCATCCGAAGAGGAGCGCCCCACTCAGGCCGCACAGCGCAGCCATCGATGTAAAACAGAGAACGGTTATGCGGTTCACCGGGATGCCCCAGCTTGCACTAGCCTGCCGGTCGCCTCCGGTTGCATAGATATGAGCACCAAATTTGCTCTTCGCGAGAACAAAGCCGCCCACAGCCGCGATGCCTAGCATCCAAACAGCGAGGCAAGGGAAGCTGCCGCCGAGATATCCACCGGTGGCAGAATAGAATGAATTCGGCTGGTCGGCCACGAAGGGTTGCTCCCCTGAAATCAAAAGGGCCGAACTGCGATATGCGACCAGTTCCGCGAGCGTGACTAAGAAAGAGGGGACACCCATCCGCGTCACAATGGCGCCTGTCGCAGTACCTTTCGCCGCACCAAGGAGAACTACCACCGCAGCCGCGAACCACGCATTCCATCCGAGTCTCACCACCAGGATGCCCATGACCACGTTGAGAAGACCGTAGACGGAACCTACCGAAATATCGATCTCACCTGCCACGAAGATTAGCGTCATCCCGGTCGCCAGTATTCCCAGAATCGCCGTTTCCCGCAGCATATTGATTAAGCTTTCGACTCTGAGAAAGCGGGGTACCGTCACAGCGAAAGTTAGAAATAGAGCCGTTGCCGTCAGCAGGATGGCGAACGTGCGATTTGGCAGTCTCAACCGTCGGGAACCCCGAATTTTTTTAGTCAATCGCATGGCCAAGTAAAATCGCACCGTCCGAATTCACGATGCGGTTAACCCCAGTTCTCGGGCGCGCAACATCCATCGATCGGTCCTTAAGCGAGCTTCGTCAACATTAGCTCGGGTAATCACCTGCCCCGGGCTGTCCATTCTCCATGCGGGATACCCATGCTCTAGTTGCATCCAGGCTGCTGCGGCTGACAAGAATCCCATGACCAGGAAGTCCTGATCAATGCCCCACTGCAAATACCCCTCCTCGATTCCTGTCTGTTGATCGGGGAAGATGTCCGTTGACCCCGCCGCGATCTGTTTGCCTGGCGTGATGTCATTTTCCCGTAGGGTCTTCCAGATGGCAATTCCACTGGCTCCCCCTAGACCTACCATTGCTACCAGGTCGTCTCCCTTCTGTTCCATGTGATAGCTGTACTTCGAAATGCTGGCAGCGATGTCGTCAAATGCGCTGTCCGCAAAGCTCTCCGTGGTGAATTGCGCGCCGTGGTCCCGGTTGTATGTCGCGACCCCGGCTTCAGTCGAAGTTTGCAGCGCATCGATCAATGCGGACCCCGGATTGCCGTTGCCGATCAGAATGACCCCAGTTTTTTTCGCAGAGATTCGCTCTGCCCACTGCGCGGCCTGTTGTCCGTTTAGTTGGCCCAGCACCACCGGATCCTGGCTTATGGACCATAGACCCAACTTCGCTGCTTCTGTGCTAACTACTTGATCCACAATCACGACAGTGATTCCTCGCTCGAGGGCGCGCTCGAAGCCGCTCAGCATTCCAGCGCTCTCCAGCTCCGTGATAATTACGTCCGGCTTCGCTGCAATAGCTTCGTCCAGTTGGTCAAGGTGATTCTGCACTGAGTAAATTGGATTGCCGATGTGCTGATAGTCCCAGTTGACCATCCGGCAAAACTCCAACTGACCCACGCGAATGGGCAATTCCCAATCGCCGGCTGCCTGTGGAATCCACACGAGTCTCCGCTGCTTTGTCCTCGGCTCTGCAGCGTGGGCCTGCTTTGCAGTCGGGTTTCTACAACCCGCCGCCATCAGGCTCAGTGCGGGCAGAGCCAGTGAAGACACCCCGATCCGCAGCATCGCCCGACGCGTAAGCGCCTCGGGTTCTTCCACTGTCTCCATGTGTCTTCACCCTTTCCGGGTCGATCTCACAGCCGTCCGCCCCGAATCCAAGTCCCTCACAGGTCTGTCGCCATCGCGTAACGTTGGGCCATCATGACTGCGCTCCGACGCACAAATTGATCCAGGGCAGCAACACAAATAATCAGAACACCTGTGGCAACGCCGTCCCAGAACTGTCGCACGCCTGTCAGGATCAGCCCGTTTGTCAGCATTCCCAGCAGCAGCAAACCCACAAACGTGCCGAAGACCGTCCCTCGCCCTCCAAACAAACTAGTCCCACCCACGACTGCAGCGGCAATAGCCTTGAGCTCGAATCCGTTGCCCGCGTTATAGGGGGCAAGACCAATCCAGCCGAACATCAGCACTGCGGCCAACCCGCACAAACCGCCCGTGATGGCGAAACAGATCACCTTGACTCGTGCCGTGTCGATCCCGTTGCACGAAGCTGCTTCGCTATCGCCGCCGGTCGCATAAATGGCAGCTCCGAAACGTGTCTTCGCGAGAAGGATACCTCCGGCGATGAAAACGGTCGCCATCGCAAGGCTCAGATTCGGAAACCGCCAGAGCCAGTGCCCTCCAATCGAGCGGTAGAAGAATTGATCTTCATTGCGAGTAGAGACCGGATAGCCGCCCGAGATGATAACTGCGGCACCTCGCAAAATCGCCATAGAACCCAGCGTCGCAATAAATGACTGCAGCCTCGCTTGAGTGACCAGCAAACCGTTCATGATGCCCACAGCGGAGCCGAGGAGCATGATCATGGCTCCCGCAGCAAACGGATTAACTTTGTGCAAGACCGTCAGATAAGCAAGGCAGGTCAAGAGGAATCCAAAGTTCGCGCCGACAGAAAGGTCGAATTCACCCGCGATTAACAGGAACGTCATTCCAACCGAGATAACGCCAAGCAGGGATGCTTCGCGCACAATAGCCAGGACGTTCGGTACCGACGCAAAGCGGGGAGCGATTGTGGAAAAGGTGATAAACGTAGCCGTCGAGACGACAACGATTCCCAATTCCCGTCTTGCGATCAGGCGGTTGATCAATAATCCTGATTTCCTCATTGCGATCCTAATTTGCTCATTTCGGGTCACTCCATGATGTCTTTCGCATCGGGCCCCAACCTGATGTGCAATCTCGCCGATCGACTGTTCGCTGCTTAACGCCAGCCCGCGTTGCGTTGATGAGAAAGCAGTGGCAGCATGCCTCGATTCACAATCGGCATTGACAAATGGGATTTGCTGCAGCTATACCGGTGCAAGGATGTGGCTGGATGGCCGGTCCAAATACTCCCTTAACAGGATACTCCAAAGGATGAACAGACGGCATTTTCTGGGTAAGGGTCTGGGATGTTTGGGCACTCCTGGCTGGCCGCGTAAGCTCGTACCTGGAAGGTTCACCGGCGCAGCGATTCACGATTCCGTATGTTCGGAACGAAATTTCCGAATTTGACGTTCCTCGCCCTGATACGGGGGTGGTATGAAAATGCGATTCCAGACACCCTCGACCTGACTGAGCGCCTCCGAGAGGCGCTTCGCTTTGGACCAGAACCTCATTTGGTAGCGACCGCCAACCACCCGGAAGAAGCAGTCCTTCCCTGAACTGAACTCAGAGGTCGTCCTCAAGGCTGAGTTATTGGAGAAAATGAACCGATGCGTCTGGGTGCAACCATCAATTCGTACTTTACTGACACGGATCCCGGGGCCTATGTGGCCGAATGCGTGCGCCATGGATACCGTACCGCACCGTGTCCAGCTGTGGGTGTAGCGGAGCACGAGAAGATCAGTGCAATTCGCAACGCGTTTTCCCGCGCTGACGTTGTGATTGGGGAGGTGCAGGCATGGGTTAGCGCACTCGATCCAAGACCGGAGGTGAAGAAGAAGCACGAGCAGGCGATCGCTGAAGCCCTCGCCATCGCCGACGAGCTAAACGCGGTTTGCTGTGTTACTGTTGCTGGTACGCTCGATCCGCAGAACAACGATGCATCGGATATGCCGCACCCGGATAACTTCCGCGACAGCACCTTCGAAGCCGTCGTTGATTGGGTGATTCGTGTCCTCCAAACAGTTAAGCCCCGTCGTACCAAACTCGGTCTCGAGATGTCCCCATGGACACCCGTTGATGGCCCGGACGCATATCTCCGGATTCTGAAAGCGGTGAATCACCCCGCACTGGCCGTCCATCTTGATCCGTGCAATGCCATCCTGACCCCGCGGTTACTTTGGTCGACCACCGATTTGGTCAATTATTGCTTTGAC
>Ga0335074_10008703_pt1 | contig 14119 bp, 13 predicted proteins | sample Lox_Sample_23_FD_206715 | JGI IMG/M metagenome (GOLD analysis project Ga0335074, IMG submission 206715) | Soil microbial communities from Loxahatchee National Wildlife Refuge, Florida, United States - Lox_Sample_2.3 | ecosystem: Environmental > Terrestrial > Soil > Wetlands | place: USA...
CGCGGACGCCGGGGCCGGTGGTGTTGACGATGCGGGGCAACGCTTACGCGGAAAGGTTCGTGCGCACCGCCCGGACCGAGTGCACCGACCGGATGCTCCTCGCCGGCGAACGGCATCTGCACGCGACCCTGTCCGGGTACGTCGGGCATTACAACACCGGCCGCAGCCACCAAGGGCACGACATGAACCTGCGCGCTCCCGAGGACAACCCGGACATCATCCCGTTCCCGCCCTCGGCAGGCCGGATACTCCGGAAGCAGGTACTCGGCGGACTGATCAACTAGTATGAACAAGCGGCGTGATTTACCAGCTCAGACCCCCATGGCCGAGTTTTAGAAGCACTACAGGATCCTGAAGCGGCTGCGGATACCGCCTGCGCCTCAGCGCAGCCGTACGGCCTGGCGCCAGTTCCTGCACACGCACCCGTCACCTGCACGTCTCTTGGGGGTGACCGCGCATCCGGATGGCGCGTGGACGATGCGGCAGGCGCGGAACCTGCTGATGGACCTGGGGGAGCGGGCTGCTGAGTTCCGGTTCCTGGTCCGGGACCGGGCCGGGCAGTTCACCGGGGCGTTTGACGCGGTGCTGTCCGCGGCGGGCATCGAGGTGGTGAAGATCCCGCCGCGAACCCCCACAGCAAACTGCTTTTCCGAGCGCTGGGTGCGCACCGTCCGGGCTGAGGTCACCGACCGGATGCTGATCGGCGGGATCCGGCACCAGCATCGCCCGCACCGGGCCAGGAGCCCATCACCTCATGGCGCAGGACTAAGATCTCCGCGTCCTTCGAAGCCTGGCGGCGGCCCCAGCAGGACCAGCCAGCCGGACAGCTGCAGCGCGATCAGATACAGCAGACGGACAGACACAGACCGCGATCCTCCTCCGCCTCGCCGACGACAGCAAATCGCAGCTCAACCATCCTGCGCCGTGTTTTGAAGCGGTACAGTTTCGGAACCACGCACGCATCACACGGGATATGTGTTACACTTAATATGTGGTACGGGAGGTTCCAAGTGACCAATCTTACGCTGACCGTCGATGAGGACATCCTCAGGACGGCTCGCATCAGGGCCCTTGAACTGGGGACTTCGGTAAATGCCTTGGTGCGTGAATATCTTAAGCAGCTAGCAGGGCGTTCCACCGCTGCCGAGGGGGTGGCGGAGTTCTTTGCGGCTACCAAGGGCGCCGGGGCTGGGAGCGGCATCGAGGGCCGGTCGTGGTCCAGGGACGAACTGTATGAGCGGTAAGACATTCCTCGACAGCAACATCCTCGTGTACTCCGTTGACGAGAGCCCTGCCGAGAAGGCCAAGCACGAGCGAGCGGTCGAGTTGCTCAGCGTGCAGCCAGAGAACCTGGTAGTGAGCACGCAGGTCCTGCAGGAGTTCTACGTGGTGACCACCCGCAAGCTTAAGTGCCCGCTCAGCGAGGACCGCGCGGCCCGCGCGGTACGCGGGATCGCGAAGCTCGATGTGGTTGGCGTCGATGCACCCTTGGTGCTCGCCGCGGTCGATACATCGCGGACTGTCCAGATATCGCTGTGGGACGCGCTGATCATAGAGGCCGCGAGCAGGGCCGGATGCGAGCGAGTCCTATCGGAGGACCTGAACGCCAGCCAGGTGATCCGCGGCGTCCGCATCGAGAACCCCTTCACCTGACTGGTTGGTGCCGTTTCCGGCACTTGCGACATCGGCGATCTGCAACACTGTGGGTGCCGACAACTCCTGTCATAGCTTCTGACCTGGTGTCTTGTGCAGGAAGAAGAGCGGTCGGTTTGGGCGTGTGACTGCGCGAGGGCCTTACGGTCGGGCCCGGCTGGCTGTAGGGTTCCAGAACCTTGGTCATGGCCTCTGATCTGCGGCTTTGCTCTGGATCCAGCATGCGGTCGCCAACGGGCATAGGTTGCTTATCCGCGAGTACGACTGCGCTGGTTGTCTTCCGGCTGTCAGTATCGCGGACTGTGACCGTACGGCTGCTGTACTTGATGTTCGTCCGCCTGACCGCCTGGCACCGACAGCTAGTCCGCCAGTACTGGACCTACCCGCACCGCGGAGGCTGCCCCCGGTCGACGCCAAGATCGCCATACTGATCGAGCAGATGGCGCGGGACAACCCTGTGGGGTTCCAGAACTCAGCCACTGGTCTTGACCTGGGCTTCTATGCGGCTCGCTCGTACTCGTTGATGAGGCCGCCGAGGACAGGCCGGCGCTGGATCCGCTTCTTGGAGAGGCCGGAGACAGGGTGGTCAGGCCGGGGCGGGCGGAACTGGCGGCTGCGATGGGGCCGGCGTCCGTTGTAGTGGACCTCGTACCGGGCCAGGATCGTCCGCAGATGCCGCTGGCCGGAGATGAGCATCCGGTCGGTGATCTCTGTCCGGGCGGTGAGCACGAACCTCTCGGCATAGGCGTTTGCACGAGGACTCCGGGGCGGGATCTTCACCACTTCGGTGTCGGCGTCGCCTAGGACTGTGTCAGATGACGCAGTGAACTGCCCGGCCCGGTCGCGAACCAGGAACCGGAAGCTGGCGGCGTGGTCTCCCAGATCCATCAGCAGGTTGCGGATCTGCTGCACGGTCCGCGGGCCGTCCGGGTTCGCGGTGACACCGGGTATATGTACGTAACGGCTGCCGGCCTCCATGACGAACAGGCAGTACAGGCGCTGCAGCGTGACCGCGCAGTCGACGTGGGAGAAGCCGGCGGCGAGCATCGTGGCTGACTGGCGGTCGTCTTGTCCGGTGCGGGTAAGTCCAGTGGCGGGTGACCAGGCGGCGGTGCCAGCGCAGGACGGTGCCGGGCGTGACCAGCCGGTGCGCTCGCAGCCGTGGCGGCAGGAGCCGGATCAGCGCGGCGAGGACCGCGCGGCCGGCCCAGTCCAGCCGGGGCCGCGGATGCGCCCGGCGCGACACGGCGACCTCATGCCGCAGCACCAGCAGTCCGGCGTCCTTGGAGGCCGATGACCGGCCGGGCAGGACCAGCCGGCCGCAGAGCCGGACGAAGATGAGGTAGAGCAGGCGCAAAGACACGGATGATCATCATGCCCTGCAACTGACGCTGATCATCGCTACAGGTCAGCGGCATGGCACTGTTTTGACACCCCACACGCCGCCACCCTCCTGGCTACGGACTTCTTTCACGTCGACTGCGTGATCACGCTCTAGCGCCTGTACGTCGCGTTCGTCATCGAGACCGGGGCCCGGCGTGTGCATCTGCTCGGCATCACCGCGCATCCCACGAGCAGCTGGGCCACCCAGCTCGCCCGCAATCTCGCCGGTCAGCTTGAGGAGGGCCGGCCGCCGGTTCACCCACCTGATCCGGGACCGGGACGCAAAATTTACCGCCGCCTTCGACGCCGTATTCGCCTCGATCGGGATCACCGTGCTTCCCACCGCTCCCCAGGCGCCTCGAATGAACGTCTATGCGGAACGCTTCGTGCGCACCGTCCGCGCCGAGTGCACTGACCGGATGCTGATCATCGGGGCGCGTCACCTGCACGCGGTCCTGTCCGAGTACGTCATCTATTACAACACCGGTCGCAGCCACCAAGGCCACGGCATGAGCCTCCGTGGCACGAACCACGAACCTCGATGGTCTGAGGCGGAGCCTCGCTAGAACGACGCATACCGGAACTCACAATGAAACCGCGACTGTAATACTGGCTAGACCATCCCCTCCCGGATAGCGTGAGCAACCGCGTGCGTGCGGTTGCGCAATCCGTACCTGACAACCACCCCGTGAAGAAGCGACTTTACTGTGCGCTCAGAAAATCCCAGGCGACGCGCGATTCCAGCCGTGTCATATCCGTCCGCAGCCAGTTTCAGAATCTGTGCCTCCCTGGTGGTGAGACCACTCAAGGTAATCCCGTTCGGACTTAGGAACTCGTGATGGAGATGCCCGACCTGCGTCAGGAGGTGACTTAACAAATCGCCCGGCATGACGCCCTCGCCATTGGCCGCGGCGACGATGGTCGAGACGAGTCGCTCGGGGGTGGCGAAATGCCGGTAGAGCAGTGCCCGGACTCCGCAAGCGGCGGCCTGAGGGAGTTCGTTCACTTCGATGTGGCCGATCAGTAGCACCGACACCGGCGTCGTGGCGCTGCGGATCCGCTGCAGGGTCCGCACTGTGGACTCGCTAAGTGTCTCGGAAACCACAAGGTTAACAGCAGGTTCGTCAGCGCCCCGGCAAGAGCCAGAGAGAAGGGTGATCTCGGGACGTGCTCTGAGGTGACTTGCCACCCCAGCTTCCAGAATTGAGTCATCCGCGTATACGCGAACCGCAATACGAGCCACTTATGCCTCCTCAATCACTATTCCACATTTATGCTCATATATCGGATATGCTCATACATCTATATCGGATATGCTCATACATCTATATCGGGTATGCTCATACATCGAGCGCTTGGGTCGCGAAGCCATAGCTCACACAAGGCAACCTCGTGATTGCAGGCGGTACTCATAAACGGGTCGAATGGGAGCGGTCAGACGACAGGGGACCGGTCAGGGAAGTCGGCCCAGTCGCCGGTTTGCGTGCCGTACGGTGTTGACGTTACCTCGTGAAGCGCCCACTGTCCCTACCTGAATTCGATGGAAAAGTGGGCTTCGAGGTTAGCCAGGATCTTGGTATGGCCTGGTTACCGACTGCGTTCGACATTTGGTAGCGGTGCGTGATCGTCGTCAGGTGTCTCGGCCCGAGGCTGTGCTCCACAGTCATCAAGCAGTAACGCCATCCCGGTCACCTTCGAAGGCTCGATATGGCTCGATAGGTGAGACCTCGGGGACCGGAGACAGGTTGCCCAAAAGGGCTAGCACGCTGCCTTGTTCGGCTCCCCTTTGGGCATGGCCTTGATCGGGAAGCACAGTCATCCTGGGTGAGGAAGCCCACCGTCGAAGGAGCAATTCTATGGTTATCCCGGCCCCCTCGCAGGCTGCCGTCCCCGGTCGTGCACCCGGGGTCTATTTTCGCTACGAACCGAGCGGCATGCGGGTCATCGCGGCGGCGGGTACCTCGGTCGCGGCGTTCCTCGGCACCGCCGACAGGGACCAGCCGGCGAACACGCCGATCTTGGTGAACTCCTGGCCGGACTTCAAAGAAAAATTCGTTAACCCGGAACGTGCTGCGGACTTTCCGTTGCTGCCCGACGCAGTGTACGGCTGGTTCACCAACGGCGGCGGGCCCTGCTACATCTGCCGAATCCCGGCGGGGGAGGGAACGCTCCAGACCGCGCTGACCGCCCTGGAGGAAAAGCCGGACGTGACGATGGTCGCCGTGCCTGGCCTGTCGAACATCACCGGTATCTTGCCTGAGCAGCGGCCCGCCGAGCAGACACTGGTGGTCAAGCACTGCCAGGAGATGGGGAACCGGATGGCCCTGCTCGACCTGCCGGTCGCGACGCCGCCGCAGGCCCAGGCTCTCCCGCCAGGCGGCGGTGACGGGAGCGACGGGGCGGTGCCCCCGGATCCGATCGACGGCGCGGCCGAGGCCGCAGGAAAGATCAATCTGAGTCAGGAGCAGGCGGCCTTCGCGACCGTGTACTACCCCTGGCTGCTGGCGCCGAGCGTGTACGAGACCACTGCGCGGTACGTCCCGCCGAGCGGGCACGTCGCCGGGACGTGGGCGCGCACAGACACCGAGCGCGGCGTATTCAAGGCCCCGGCGAACGTGGTCGTGCTGGGCATACTCGGCCTGGAGTTCGCGCTCACCAACCAGACCCAGGCGCCGCTGAACAAGGAAGGCATCAACTGCCTGCGTACCTTCCCAGGCCAGGGCAACCTGGTCTGGGGCGCTCGGACCCGGGCAGCTCGAGACGCCAGCGACCTGGACTTCCGGTACGTGAACGTCCGCCGGTACATCAACTTCCTCGACGACTCGATTACCCAGTCCACCCGGTGGGCGGTATTCGAGCCGAACAACGCCGAGCTGCAGGCCAAGGTTACCGGAGCGGTGAGCAGCTTCCTTGTCGACCAGTGGCGGACCGGCGCGCTGGTCGGGGCCACCGCCCCGGAGGCGTTTTACGTCGTCTGCGACTCGACGAACAACACGCCGATCACGATGGCGGAGGGAAACCTCTTCTGCGACATCGGGGTCGCGCTCACGCGGCCCGCCGAGTTCGTCGACTTCCGCGTCACGCAGACCTATTCCTGAGGCCGCAGCTCCGAGGAGGGCATATCACCATGGTTACCGGCGACACGCTCATGGCCTTTCAGTACGCGATCGACCTGGGCAAATTTCAGGTAGAGACCGTTCAGGACGTCAGCGGCCTGGTCATCGAGCAGGAAGTTGTAGAGGTGCGGCAGGTGACCTCCACCGGCGAACTTCTTATCAGAAAGCAGCCGGGGGCACGCCGAAGCGGGCAGCTGACGGTGTCTCGCGGCATGGACAAAAGCCAGGCGTTCACCGACTGGATCAAGACGACCATGGAAAACAAAGACCTGGCCGCGGCCCGGCAGGACATCACGGTGTCGTTGATGGACCCGACAAAGCGGGTCGTGCAGCGTATCCGCATGTCGAACGCCTGGGCCTCGCGATGGGAAGGCCCGTCGTTGGAAGCCGCCAGTACCGGGCCGGCGGTGGAGCAGGTGACCATCGAGTTCGAGGACATCACGATCGTATGACCGGGCGGATAACGGAAGCATTGGCCGAGCGGACCGCCGCCCGGCAGCAGGCGGTGGACCCTGGTTACCAGGGTCTGCGGACGGAGTTCGAGTTCGAGCTGCCGCTTGGTTACGTCGATCCCGCGGGCAATGTGCACCGCCGGGGCACGATGCGGCTGGCGACAGCCAGGGATGAACTGGCGCCGCTGATCGACCAGCGGGTGAAGGAAAACCCGGCGTACCTTGGGGTGGTGCTGCTGAGTCTGGTGATCACCCGGCTCGGTGACCTGCGCGAGGTGTACCCGGATATCGTCGAGCAGTTTTTCGCCGCTGACGTTGCCTATCTTCAGGACTTCTACGAGCAGGTCAACCGCGTCGATCCGCTTGGTCCAGGGGCGGGTGACCGCCTGGGGGAATACTGATCCGCCCGGCGGCCCGACTGTACGAGGAGATCGCCTACCTCGCCTACCACCTCCACTGGCCACCGGACGACCTGCTGGATCTCGGCCACACAGAACGGCTCCGCTACGTCGCGGAGGTCGCGCGGATCAATACGCGGATAAACAGGGGAAGAGGGTGACTTCATGGTGGCAGGGCGGCGTCAGCGCTGGGCGCGGCGAGCCGGTGCCACCCGCGCGCCCGATGCCGCTGTGGCTGTGGGCGAACCCGGACCTGAGCAAGCCTGGCGCTCCGCGCCCCCAGTGCGGCGGTGCTTGAGCGAGCCCATGTCGCCGGTCATCCCGCCAGCGTTCACCGACCGGCTGGCCACCTGGCGCCTGACGATGATGACGGCCATTACCCGGCCGCCCAGCACGTGGACCTGTCTGACACCGCTGACCCAGTCGGCTTGGATCACGCGCCGCGGCGCGCGCACCGCACCGCAGGTGGCGCAGGCCAGGCCTGAGCAGAACCCTGGCCCGGCCCGGTGGCGGTCAGCCGCCGAACCAGGAGGGGATCTGGCGACCGTCGCTCGGCTGTCCACGAGGCCGTCGCGTGGGGCCGTCGAGGACGGGAGCGGCGGCCCTGACCCCGTTGCCGTCCCGAACAGATCGATCGCGGCTGACATACGGAGACCGGCGGCTCTCATTCCGGGGGACGTGGACGGGCCTGTTGCCGGGCCACCGCAGCGGGCGAGTCCCGCCGACGCGGCGGCCCGGCGGGCGAGTCATGAGGGGACGCCGGGCGCGACCCGGCGTGACCGGCCGCCGCTGGCGGGCCTGGGACCGGCCCTGCCTGGTCTGCCGCTCACGGCCCGGCCGCTAAGGCCCAGGGACGAGGAACAACTGCCGGCGCGGTCACCGGAAAGCCGATTGCCCGTTGCCCGTCGCGTCGAGTCGGCGGCCGAGGCTGGGCCGGGGCGTTCGCCGGCCACGGACTCGGCGGCGCTGCGGCTGTCGCGGCCGCTAAGGCACAGGGACGACGAGCAGCCGCAGGCGCGGTCATCGGAGCGCCCGTTGCCTGTCGTCCGCCCCTTCAGTCAGGCGGCCGGGACCGGGCTGATGCACTCGCCGGCCACGGGCTCGGCGCCGCTGCGGGCGCCGGGTGGTTCAGGGCCGGGTGGTTCAGGTCCAGGTGATCCGGTGCCGGGCCATGTCGCGATCAGTTCGTACGGGCAGTCCTCCGTCCCGGCCGATCATCTTCGCCCGGTGGACGTGGCGGCGCTGGCCCGCGAGATCGCACAGCCGCTAAGGCCTAGGGAGGAAGAACAGTTGCGGGCGCGGTCACCGGAGCTCCCGTTGCCTGTGGTCCATCGCTTCGAGTCGGCGGCCGGGGCTGGGCCGGTGCGTTCGACGCCTGCGGATTCGGCGCCGCTGCACCCGCTGCGGGCGCAAGGTGGTTCAGGGCCGGGTAGTTCAGGGCCAGGTGGACCGGTGCCAGGTGGTCCGGTGCCGGGGCACGTCACGATCAGCTCGTACGGGCAGCGCTTCGCGTCGGCCGATCATCATCGCGCGGTGGACACGGCGGCGCTGGCCCGCGAGATCGCGCGGCGCCACGGCGACGAAATCGCCCAGGCGGCGGCTCCGGTGCTAGCCCGGCTGCTGCGGCCGCCGAGGGACCGGAGCGCCGAACGCGACAAGTCGCCTCCGGAACTGCCCCGCTGACCCCGATAGCCCCACTAGACCGCAGCCGCGGCACGAGCCGAGAGGAGCGCTCGCCGTGATCGAGCAGGTATTCGCCACCAGCGTGCTGTTCCGCGTGTATATCGGCGACGTTGACCTAGGATCGTTCACTACTTGTGACGGCTTGGCCTGCGAGGTGCAGTACGAGGAGTACTGGGAAGGCGGCCTCAACGCCAACCCGTGGATCCTGCCGTCGCGCCTGCACTACTCGAACATTGTGCTGACCCGGCCGCTCGCCGAATCGAAGGTGTCCCTGTGGTCGTGGCTGCAGAAACGGGTGATCGAGCCCGAACCCACCATCGGCCAGATCTCCGCGCTGGCCCCGGATCGCCGCACCATCGCCCGGTGGAGCCTGGACCGGGTGCTGCCGGTGCGCTGGCAGGGCCCCTCGTTCACGGCCGAGGCGTCCCGGCCGGCGATGGAGACACTCGAACTTGCCCACCACGGATTCCTCACCTGAACGGAGCCGCCCGGTGCAGTCGCTATCGGACGCCGGCCTGACCCACGCGGTGCTGGTGCTACTCGAGCCGCCGCCCTCGCTGACCAACGAACCGACCGTGATACGAAGCCGCATCCCGCTGCAGTTCAATCCCGAGCAGATCAAACTGTCCAAGAAGGCCACCTGGGATCGGACCCTGGCCAGCAAGGCCACGACGACGGCGATGCCGGAGTTTCGCGGTGCCGACCCCCGCGTGCTGTCAACTGACCTGTTCCTCGACGCCACCTTCGCGTCGAAGAGCACCGTTGAGGATCAGGTGGAGGCGCTCCTGGCGTGCTGCGTTCCGACCAACCAAAGCATCGACGCCGACCGGCCGTCGCCGCCCTGGGTACGGCTGGAATGGGGGCTGAGCCGCAGCATGGCGTTCACCGCCTGCGTCACGTCGGTGGACGCCACCTACACGCTGTTCGCTGCCGACGGCTCGCCGAAGCGGGCGACCTGCTCGGTGGAGCTTGCCGAGATAGGCGGGTCCGTTCCGAAGCAGAACCCCACCTCGGGATCGCCGGGATCGGAGGTGGCGCACGAGGTACAGGCCGGGGACAGCCTGGCGTCGCTGGCTTTCCGGCAGTACGGTGACGCCGGGCAGTGGCGGGTGATCGCCGACGCCAACGGCATCCTCGACCCCGCCGAGCTGATACCGGGAACTGTCCTGGTATTCCCGTCGCTACCGCCAGAACGGCCCGCCATCGGCACCGCGCCGGGGAGTACCCGGTGAGCGCCCGAGCCTACGCGGCCGTGCCGGTGGTCGCCGCCGACCGTGCGCTGCCGGCGCAATGGGCCGACCGGCTGGTGGAGGTGCGGGTCGAAACCAGCGATACGGCACCCGCGTTCGCCGCGTTGAGGTTCCGCGACCCCGGCCATCAGCTGCTGACCGGGACCGGCATCGGCATCGGCACGCCGCTCACGGTGAGCGCGGTGACGGTGGCAACCAGGCGGCAGGTCCGGTTGTTCACCGGCGAGGTGACCGGGCTGGCCAGCGAGTACGGCGACGACGGCACCTTCACCGTGCTGCGCGCCCACGACCAGGCACACCGGCTGACCCAGGGGCGCCGCCTCGCGGTCTGGCCTGGCACCACCTTGGGTCAGGTCGTCAGCGACCTCGCCCGGCAGGCGTCGCTGAAGGTCGGGCAGGTGACGGAATCGGCGGCCAAGTACCCACGCCTAGTCCAGCCGAATATCACCGACTGGCAGTTCCTGCGGTCGCTGGCCGAGGTGCATGGCGCAGTGGTCGCCGTCGAGGACGGCGTGCTCTCGCTGGTGCCGCCGGCCCCCGCCGGGACCGCCCCCGATCCACGGCAGGGCGACAGCCAGAACCCTTACCTGCTGACCTACGGCGAGAACCTGCTAGCCCTGGACGTCGCCGTGGACGCGACGGGGCCAGTAGGTGCTATCGAGGTGCGCGGCTGGAACCGCGACACCAAGGAGCCGCTGGTGGAAGATGCCACCGTTGGCGCCAGCGACCAGGTGAAGATCGGCACCACCGCGGGTGACCTGGCCAAGACCTTCACCGGCGAAAGCATCACTGAGCTGGTCGCGACCAGATACGCCTTGGAGTACCACCTGCCCGCCGCGGCGAAGTCGTTCGCCGGCGCGGCGGCGGCGGCGTTCGCGGAGCTTGAGGCGACGGTCGCTGGCACGCCCGAGCTCAAGGCCGGAAGCGCGGTCACCCTCGCCGGAGTCGGGCCGCCGTTTACCGGGCGGTACACCGTCACCGGGGCCAAGCACCTGTTCGACCCGGACCACGGCTACCGCACCCAGGTATCGGTCAGCTCCCGGCAGCGCTCCGGCGGGCCCGCCGTTGCCGGCCCCGCCGCGTCCGCGATTCCCGGCCTGGCCATCGGCGTCGTGGCCGACGTCAGGGAACCCGACGACGTCCAGTCGGGCGCGGTCAAGGTCACCTTTCCCTGGCTGGACGACAACTACACCTCGGACTGGGCCCGAACGCTGCAATGGGGCGGAGTCGGCGGCGGCGGCGTGATCAGCCCGAGCCAGGGCGACGAGGTGCTTGTCGGCTTCGAGCAGGGCCGCCTGGACCGCCCCTATGTGCTCGGCGGCCTGTACAACGGCAAGGACAAGCCCAGCGACGACCCCGTCCCGCTCACCACGGACGCAGGGAAGGTCAACCGCCGCTCCCTGTCGTCACGGGGCGGTGACCGCATCGACCTGCTTGACACCGATGAGGAACCGGGCGTCCTGCTCACCACCGGCGACGGGAACGTGCAGATCCGCCTGGACCGCGCGAGCGGCGCCCTCACGCTGACCGCGGCGACGATCAGCTTCGAGGCCTCGGACGGCATCGTCATCAAGTCGGCGAAGGACATCAGCCTCGAATCCGACGCCAGCGTCGCCATCAAGGCGCCGCAGGAGATCAGCCTCAAGGCCGACGCCAGCATTGTCATCAACGCGCCGAAGGTGGACGTTAAATGACCGGTGCCACGGACCCGATAGTCGGTCAGGGGTGGACTTTCCCCACCCGGGTCGCGAGCGACGGAACCATCGCGCTTATCGGCGGCGGCGCCGACATCGACCGCTCCATCGAGCTGATCCTGACCACGGCGCCCGGCGAGCGGCCGATGCGCCCGGAGTTCGGCTGCGGCATCTACGCCCTGATCTTCGCTCCCGTGGACGCGGCTACCGGCGGGCAGGTCGCGGGCGCGGTGCGGGCCGCACTTCAGCGGTGGGAGCCGCGGATCGCCGTCGACGCGGTGGAGGTCTCGGCCGACGACGCCGTCTCCGGCCTGCTCTACATCGACATCGTCTACACGATCCTGGCCACCAACAGCCCACGCAACCTCGTCTTCCCCTTCTATACGCTGCCCGGCGAACCCGGCGCGGCGCTGGACCAGGGGGCGCCGTGACCGACGTGCCCGTGCCGTACCTGGACGACCTGCGGTTCCAGGAGCTGGTAGACGAGGCCAAGCGCTACATCCCGGTGCGCGCCCCGGCGTGGACCGACCACAACGTCTCCGATCCCGGCATCACGCTCATCGAGGCGTGCGCGGCCCGCGTCGACCAGCTCTCGTACCGGACCAACCAGGTTCCCGACGCGGTCAGGTACCGGCTGCTGCGCCTGGCCGGGCTCCGCCCGACCCCACCGGTCAGCGCCCGCACCCAGCTCACCTTCGCCAGGTCAGGCCAGCCGCGACGCAGGACCAGGATCACCGTTCCGGCTGGCACCGCCGTCTCCACGTCGGCCGCCTACCCCGGTCCGGCCATCACCTTCCGTACCGTTCATGACCTGGTCATTCGCCAACGGGAGACGGTCGGCGTGGTCGAGGCCGTCAACGTCGTCACGGTGGACGAAGTCCTCGGCACCTCGACCGGCGAGCCCGGCCAGCGGTTCACTCCGAGCGGGACGCCGTTCGCTTCGGAGAACCTGGACGGCACCCAGTTCGCCATGCTGACGGTCACGGTGGTGGACCCGGACGGGATCGGACGCCTCTGGACTCAGGTGTCGACGTTCGCGGACGCCGACGAGTACGACTCGTGCTTCCTGTGGGACGCGGTCGCGCATCAGGTGGCCTTCGGCCCCCGTACGCGGTACGCCACCGGCCACCGTCATCACGGGGCGGTGCCGGTGCGGGGCGCCATCATCCAGGCGCGGTACGACACCAGCCAGGGCTCACTCGGCAACATCCCCGCGAATACCCTCACCGCCTGGGACGGCTCGGAGACCGTCGCGGTCACCAACCCCGCACCGACGGCGGGCGGCGTGGACGCCGAGAGCGTGCCCGAGGCGGTGGCCCGCACCAACGCGGTGCTGGTCCCGCTGGACCGCGCCGTCACCGCCGACGACTACGCGCTGGTGCTGACCCAGCGGGTCGCCGGGATCGCTCGCGTCCGCACCGCCGCGGTTCCTGGCCAGCCGGGACCGGGCGATCCCGGATACCTCCGGGTCACCGTGGTCCCGGCGCCTCAAGGCCCGCCCGGCGAACCGCTGACGGAGTCGGACCTGCGATTGTCCGACGCCACCGCCGCGGCGGTCGGCCAGTGCGCGGGGAGCGTCCGGCTGCTGTGCGCTCGGGTCCAGATCGCCGACCCGGCCTGGGTTCCGTTCAGCGTCACCGCCACGGTGTACTCCTGGGCGAGCGGCCACAGCCCCGCCGGGCAGGCCGGCCGGCGGGACGCCGAGGCGGCGCTGTTCAAGTACTTCCACCCGACGCTCGGCGGTCCCGGCGGCACCGGCTGGCCCTTCGGCCGCCCGGTTCACGTCGGGGACGCCTACGCCGTGCTCGCGGGCCTGCCGGACACCATCACGGTCGTCAACGTCGCGATCGCCAACCAGGCGGGCATCCCGACCAGCTGGATCTACGTGCCCGATCACGGGCTGCCGCTGCTGTGTCAGGCCCAGGTCGTCTACGTGGACTCAAGCACCGAGGAGCGCGAACTGTCGGCTGGTATGTGGGGACTCTTCGACGGCGCCGACGCCACCGGGAACCTGCTCGGCATCTTCTCTGGCGATGTCGTCGGCCTGGAGACCGGGATCGGCCTCCACGCGAAGTCCGTCGTCAACCTCACTTCTTACACAATCGAGGTCTCCTTGCTTGCCGCGACGCGGCGGACGAGAGCCCGCCGGCCCAGCGTTGTCCGCCAGTCCGTCTATCCCGGCACCGTGGCCAACGTCAGCGGCGTGACCAGCTCGGTGGTCGTCCATCGCCAGGTTCTCGACGGGACGTTCTGCCTCTACGAGCACCCGGCCCGGATGGGGAAGCAGTGGCTCTTCTGGCCCGCCGACAGCCCGGTTGACCTGGCGTCGCCGGGCATCGGCGCCGACCGGACCGTGTCGTCGGCGTTCAACCGGACCGCCCGCACGGTCCAGCTCCGCGGCGACGCCGCTGCCAGCGACGCCGAGCAGCTCGTCTGGCCCGACGCCGCCGCCGACCTCAGCCCCGCCCTCGACGACCAGGCGCGCTTCGC
>Ga0335074_10008704_pt1 | contig 14119 bp, 7 predicted proteins | sample Lox_Sample_23_FD_206715 | JGI IMG/M metagenome (GOLD analysis project Ga0335074, IMG submission 206715) | Soil microbial communities from Loxahatchee National Wildlife Refuge, Florida, United States - Lox_Sample_2.3 | ecosystem: Environmental > Terrestrial > Soil > Wetlands | place: USA: Florida...
CCGCAGTATCCCGGGCAGCTGCTGGTCTCCTACATGCAGGCCGGGCTGGTGTGCGACTTCATCGATCGCCGCTTCGGGTTCGACCGGCTGCTCGCGCTGCTGCACGCCTTCGAGCACACCAGCGACCCGTCGGTGGCGCTGCAGCGCTCGCTCGGCCTGAGCGCCGCGCAGTTCGACACGCGCTTCCAGGCGGATCTCGGGCAGCGCTACGGCACGCTGTTCGCGCATATCGATGACTGGCGCGCGGCGCGCGCGGCCGCGAGCGCGGCCGCGGCGCGCTCCGACTGGAGCGGCGCCGCCGCCGCCGCGCAGCGTGCCCTCGGGTGGCTGGCGCAGGACGTGGGTGACGGCAGTCCCTACCTGCCGCTGGCGGCCGCCTACGCCGCCGGCGGCCAGCGGCCGCGCGTGCTCGCGACGCTGCTGGACTACTGGCAGCGCGGCGGGCACGACCCGGGGGCGCTGCGCGAGCTCGCGCGCGGTCTGCACGGGGCCGGCCGGCTCGATGAGGCCATCGCGGTGCTCGACAGCGTCAACTACGTGGCCCCGATGGACGATGAGCTGCACGGCGAGCTCGGCGACTGGCTGCTCGAGGCGCACCGGGCGCAGGAGGCGCTCGGCGAGTATCGCATTGCCATGGCGCTCAATCCGCCCGACCAGGCGGGCGCGCACCTGCGCCTGGCGCGCGCGCAGTTCGCCCTGCACGCGCTGCCCGAGGCGCGCCGCGAGGTGCTCGCCGCCCTGGAGATCGCTCCCAACTTCCTGCCCGCCCAGCAGCTGCTGCTGCAGGTGGTCGGCGCGCGCGGCGCGGGCGCCGCGGCGGCTTCCAATCCCTATCCCCGATAAAGGCTCCCCATGAACCAGGTCACCACCAGTCCCCGCGCCGACGAAGCCGTCAACCGGCTGGGCGAGGAAGCGCGCGCTCTGGTCGCGCAGTTCCGGCCGGCGATGCAGGCCATCCGCACCGAGGTCGCCAGGGTCGTGGTCGGCCAGGGCGAGGTCGTCGAGCACCTGCTGATCACGCTGCTGGTGGGCGGGCACTGCCTGATCACCGGCATGCCCGGCACCGCCAAGACGCTGCTGGTGCGCACGCTCGCCGGTGCGCTCGGCCTCACCTTCAAGCGCATCCAGTTCACGCCGGATCTCATGCCGACCGACGTGACCGGGACCGACGTCGTCGAGGAGGAGGCCGGCAGCGGGCGGCGCGTGTGGACCTTCGTCCCCGGTCCGGTGTTCGCCAATGTGCTGCTGGCCGACGAGATCAACCGCACGCCCCCGAAGACGCAGTCGGCGCTGCTGGAGGCGATGCAGGAGCGCTGCGTGACGGTGCGCGGTCACGCGCATGCGCTCGAGCCGCCGTTCTTCGTGCTCGCCACGCAGAACCCGATCGAGCTCGAGGGCACCTATCCGCTGCCCGAGGCGCAGCTCGACCGCTTCCTGTTCAACGTGATTCTCGATCATCTGGGCATCGAGGAGGAGCTGGCCGTGATCGAGCGCTTCACCACGCGCATCGACGTGCCCGAGGTGCGCGCCTGCACCGACGCTGCGCAGCTGCTGAAATTCCAGTGGCTGGTGCGTCAGGTGCCGGTCGCGGAGGAAGTGAGCCGCTACGCGGTCGAGCTGGTGCGCGCCACGCGACCCGACGATCCGCTCGCCCCCGACGCGGTGCGCTCCTACGTCAAGTTCGGCGCGAGCGTGCGCGCCACGATGTTTCTGGTGCTGGCCGCCAAGGCGCGCGCGCTGCTGCAGGGGCGCTATCACGTCACCCCCGCCGACGTGGCGGCGCTCACGCTGCCGGTGCTGCGCCATCGGGTGCTGACCAACTACCAGGCCGAGTCGCACGGCAAGAGCGTGGACGACGTGCTGCGCGCGCTGCTGGTCGCGCACCGGCATTGAGGCTGGCGGACGCGGCCATGACGGTGCCATCGATCGAGGAGGCCATGCCCGAGCAGCCCACGCCCGCCGAGCGCGCGCCGGCGCGGCACGCCGCGGCGTCGGCGGCGCGGCTGCTGGCGCCGGAGGTGCTGGCGGGGCTCGCCAACCTCCCGCTGGCGGCGCGGGTGGCCGTGGAAGGCACGCTGGTCGGGCTGCATCGCTCGCCGCGACTCGGCTTCAGCCAGGAGTTCGTCGAATACCGCGCCTACATGGAGGGCGACGACCCGCGATTCATCGACTGGAACGTGTACGCGCGCACCGATCGCACCGTGATCAAGCGCTTCCTCGGCGAGACCAACAGCCACCTGATGCTGCTGCTGGACGCGAGCGCATCGATGGGTTACGGCGCACCCGGACTGAGCAAGTTCCGCTACGCGCAGCTGCTCGCCGCCAGTCTCGCCTACCTCGCCTCGCGCCAGCACGACGCCGTCGGCCTGCTGGTGTTCGACGAGGCCGTGCGCGAGCTGCGCGCGCCCTCGACGCGCACCGGACAGCTCGAGGGGGTGCTGCACCTGATCGAGCGCGCCGCGCCCGCGCACCGCACCGACTACCGCCAGCCGGTGGAGCGCTTTCGCTCGCACAGCGCGCGGCGCGGCATGGTCGCGCTGCTGTCGGACTTCTACTGCGATCCGGCGGCGCTCATCGACAGCGTGCGGCCGCTCGCCTTCCAGGGCAGCGACGTCATGCTCTTCCAGATCCTCCATCCGCGCGAGCTCGAGCCGGCGCTGCGCGACGGCGCGCTGCTCGAGGACATGGAAACCGGCGAGCAGGTCGAGGTGTCGGCCGAGTATGCGCGGCGCGTCTACCCGGCGCGCGTGCGCCGCCACGTGCAGGCACTGCGCGATGCCGCCGCCGCGGCCGGCGCCGATCACCTGCTGCTGGACACCTCGCAGCCGCTCGCCGTGCCGCTGCGCCAGTACCTGCGGTTTCGCGAGCGGCGCCGATGAGCCTGCTGGCACCGCTGTACCTGCTGGGTCTCGCGGCCATCGCGCTGCCGCTGTGGCTGCACCGCCGGCGCGTGCGCGAGACGCGGCGCGAGCCCTTCAGCTCCGCATGGCTGCTCGAGCCGCAGCCGCAGCCGCTGCGCGCGCGCAGGCGCTGGCAGCACCTGACGCTGCTGGCGCTGCGCCTGCTGCTGCTGGCGGCGCTTTGCTGCGCCTTCGCGCAGCCGCTGTGGCGGCGTCACGGCGCCCCGGCCGGCACGCACGCGGCCTTGCAGCTGATCGTGCTGGACACCTCGATGTCGATGGGCGCCGACGGACGCCTCGGGCGCGCGCGCGCCGTGGCGCGCGGGCTGATCGATCGGCTGGGAGCGGGCGAGCGCGCGCAGATTCTCAGCGCCGCGGACGGTCTGTCGGTGGTCTCCGGCGCCGAGCCCACCGCGGACGCCACGGCGCTGCGGGCCGCGCTCGCCGGCGTGCGCGTCGGGCCCGGGCGGCTCGACTACGGAGCGGCGATGGCGGGCCTGGATGCCGTGCTCGCGCGGCGGCGCGGAGCCGTGGACGTGCACTTCATCAGCGACTTTCAGGCGAGCGGCACGCCCACGCGCTTTGCGGACCTGATGCCGCCGGCCTCACCCGATCGCACGCTCTCCGTGCAGCTGTACCCGGTCGGTCCGCTCGCGGCGGGGGAAGCGGGAGAGCCCAACTGGGCGATCAGCGCCATTCGCCGCTCCGGCAACGACATCGTCGTGAGCGTGCGCGGCTTTCACACCCCGATGCGCGCGCTCACGGTGAGCCTGGAGATCGCCGGCAGGCCCGCGGGCCGCCTCACGCAGACGCTGGCCGCCGACGCGCAGGCCGAGTTTCGCTTTGCGCAGCCGTTGCTGCCGCTCGGGGATGATCGCGTGATCGCCCGCCTGGTGGCCGGCATCGACGCCGATGCGCTGCCCGCCGACAACATCCGCTGGGCGGTGATCCACAACGCACCCGCCGAGCCCGTGCCGCTGCTCACCGACGCGGCGGATGAGCGCGCCGTGAGCTATCTGTCCACCGCGCTCGCCGCCGCAGACAGCGGCTATGTCGCCCAGGTGCAGCCGCTCGCGAGCTTCGATGCGCGCACGCTGCCGCGCTACCGCTGGCTCATGATCGATGATCTGGGCGCGGTCGGTGCGGATCTGGCCGCGCAGCTGCACGCCTACGTCGCCGGCGGAGGCGCGATCTTCGCGGCCCTCGGCGCGCACGCCGCGGCGGTGGATCGACTGCCGGTGATCGGCGATGCCGTGCGGGGCAGCGCCGGCGCGAACGACGCGCCGCTGTCGGTCGGCCAGCTCGAGGCCGGTGACCCGGTGCTGGCGGGTTTGAGCGGCTGGGAGGCGCTCAACCTCAGCCACCTGCTGCTGCTCGCGCCGCAGCCCGCCGATCGGGTGCTGGTCGCGGCGAGCAACGGCGCGCCGCTGCTGCTCGAGCGGCCTATCGGGCGCGGGCGTGTGCTGCTGTACACGAGCGATCTGGACGATGACGGCAATGACCTGCCGGTGCAGCCGCTGTTCGTCGGGCTCATGGCGCAGACGGCGCGCTACCTGAGCGGTCGCGGCGAGCTGCCGGCGGCCGAGACCGTGGGGGCGAGCCTGGCGCTCGGCCGCGCCGGGGGTCCGGCCGGCCAGCTCATCGATCCTGCCGGCAGGACGGTGCTGTCGCTGGCCGATACCAGCCGGCCGCTGACCGTGAAGTTGGACCAGACCGGCTTCTATCAGATCTATACTGCCGCCGGGGAGGCACTGGTGGCCGTGAATCCCGATCCGCTGGAGTCCGACCTGACGCCGATGTCGAGCGCCATGCTGGCGCGCTGGCGCCGCGCGCTCGCGGCGCTGCAGTCCGGCGGCGGCGGGGCGTCTGCCGGCGCGGAGTCCGCCGGAGGCGCGGCTGCGGCGCGCGGCGCCGCGGGCCCGGCCGCCGCGGCGAGCGGCAGCGTGGTGCGTGTACCGCTGGCACCGCTGCTGCTGCTGCTCACGGCGCTGCTGGTGCTCGCCGAATCGCTGCTCGGCACCTACAGCCTGCGCACCCTGCGGCAGCGGTCCGAGCCGCAGCCCCGCGGATCATCATGAGCGCCGGCTCCTCCGAACAGCGCCTGGCGCGCTACCTGGCGCAGTTCGCCGCACGTCTCGGAGGCGAGCTGTGGCTGCGCGCGGCGGCGGCGATGGCGCTGGCCGCGCTGCTGCTGACGCTCGCGGGCAGCTGGCTTGCGATTCGCACCGGCTTCGGCAGCGGCACGCTCGCGCTGGTCCGCGTGACGCTGCTGGTGGTGCTGGCCAGCCTGGCGCTGCTGCTGCTCGCGCTGCCGCTGCGGCGACTGCGACAGCGGCGCGCCAGCGCCGTGGAGACGCTCGCAAAGGAATTCGACGGCCGCCTGCACACCCTCGATCAGCTCGCCGCGCAGCACCCGTTCCGTGAGCTGCTGGCCGAAGACGCGCTCGGCATCGCCGAGCGGCATCCCCCGCAAGCTCACCTCAGCGCCGCGCGTCTGGTGGTTCCCGCCGCCACGGCGGCCGTCCTGCTGCTGGGGCTCATCGGGCTGGCGGCCTTCGGACCGGGTCTGTACCGCGACGGCGCGCGCGTCATCTGGGCCGGCTGGCTGCTGCGCGATCTGGCTCCCGTGCGGCGCATCGCCGTGCAGCCCGGCAACGTGGCCGTGCGCCGCGGCGGCAGCGTCACCGTACGCTCCTGGATGCAGGGGTTTGCGCCGCCGGGAGCACAGCTGCACGCGCGCGTCGGCGCCGGCCCGTGGGAGCAGATCAACATGACGCGCGAGCCGGGCGAGGCGGGCGAGGCGGTCGGCGGCGGTGCGCTCGCGGGTGCCCCGGTCACCGGCGTCCCGCTCGCGGGCGCGTCGGTCAATCCCGCCTTCAGCTTCACCTTCTTCTCGGTGCGCGAGCCGGTGAGCTACTACGTATCCGCGGCCGCGGTGCGCAGCCCGACCTTCCAGCTGCAGGTCGTGGATGTCCCCAGCGTCGCGCAGCTGCGGCTCATCTATCACTACCCGACGTGGACCCGCCGGCCCGACGCGGTGCAGGAGGGCGACGGGGACATCCGCGCCATCGCCGGCACCCGGGTCGATGTACAGCTGCGCACCGACCCGCCGCTCACCGGCGCCGAGCTGGTGCTCGACTCCACGGCGACACCGCTCGCGATACGCGCAGACCGAGCCGAGGGTACCCTGCAGGTGGCGCGTGATGCGCGCTACTATCTCGCCGCGCGCATCGGCAGCGAGCGCGTGCGTCTCACCGACGACTACCTGATCAAGGTGCTGCCGGTGCCGCCGCCCCAGGTGCGCGTGACGTGGCCCGGTCGCGATTACTCTGCCAGCCGCATCGAGGAGGTGACCACCGACGTGCAGGCGAGCGACGACTACGGGCTGCAATCGCTCGAGCTGCGCTATGCGGTCAACGGCGGTGCCTGGCGCACGCTCGCGCTTCCCGTCAGGGGTGCGGACAAGCGGGGCCCCGGCGCGCGTGACAGCGGCGCGCAGGACGGTGGACCCACCGAGGCCGCCCGATTCACCGGGGCTGCCGGGGCTGCCGGGGCCGCCACCGCCGACCAGTACGTGTTCGCGCTCGAGTCTCTGCGACCCGACGGGGCGGCGCGTGCGCTCGCGCCCGGCGATCTGGTGAGCTACTACGCGGTGGCGCGCGGCCATGAGCTGAGCGCCCAGAGCGATATGTATTTCATCGACGTGCAGCCCTTCGATCGGCGCTACTCGCAGTCGCAGGCCGCGGGTGGCGGCGGCGCGCAGAACGAGCAGCAGCAGATCTCGCAGCGCCAGCGCGAGATTCTGCTGTCGACGTGGAACCTGCTGCGCGCGCAGCAGCAGAGCCTGCAGGGGGCTGCCGATGATGCCGCCGCCGGCTCCGACGCGGCTGCACCCGCCGGCTCGAGCGGCCACGCGGTCGCGGCGCTGCACGACAGCGCGACGATGCTCGCCACGCTGCAGGGCAAGCTCGCCGCTCAGGCGCAGTCGCTGGCGGCGCGCTCGCAGGCGCGCCAGCTCGTGAGCGCCGATCCGCAGATTGCGCGCTTCATCGACAGCATGCAGCAGGCCGCCAAGGCGATGCAGCCGGCGGCCCGGCATCTGGCCGCGACCGAGCTGTCGGCGGCACTCGGACCCGAGCAGCAGGCGCTGCAGTACCTGTTGCAGGCACAGGCGCAATACACGGATGTGCAGGTCGCCGTGCAGCACGGCAACGGCGGCGGCAGTCCGCAGTCCGGGCAGGACATGGCGCAGATCTACCAGCTGGAGATGGACCTGCAGAAGAATCAATATGAGAGCGGCGGCGGCGTGACCGCGCAGTCCACCGATCAGCAGGCCGACCGGCTCGCGCGGCGCCTGCAGGATCTGGCCCGGCGCCAGCAGCAGCTCGCCGCGCAGCTGCAGCACTCCCAGCCGCTCACGCCCGAGCAGCGCTGGCAGCAGCAATCGCTGCAGCGCGATGCCGAAAATCTGCAGCAGCAGCTGCAGCAGCAGACGCAGCAGACGCAGCAGACGCAGCAGGCGCCGCGCCCGGCCGAGGCCGGCGCGCATGGTGGGGCGCAGGGCCAGCAGGATGGGCAGGGCTCGCCGGGCGCGCAGGGCTCTCAGGGTGAGCAGGGCTCTCAGGGTGAGCAGGGCTCTCAGGATGCGCAGGGTTCTCAGGGTGCGCAGGGCAGCTCCGGCGCGGGGGGGCTGCTCGCGCAGCGCCTCGCCGATGCGATCCGCGCGATGAATCAGGCCGCCACCGCCATGGGTAGCGACGGTGCGAGCGCGGCCCAGCAGGCGCGACTCGCGGCCCAGCAGGCCCAGCAGGCGCTGGCCGGGGCGAGCGACGAGCTGGCACGCGAGCGCGCCCAGCAGATCCAGCGGCAGGTCGCAAGGCTGGCCGATCGGGCGGGCGAGCTGTACGAGCAGCAGGCGGCCGCCGAGCGGCAGCTGCAGCAGGGCGTGAAGTCCGGAACCCTCGGCGAAGGCCCGCGCTTCAGTCTGCCGCTGGGAGACGACAGCTCCTACGGCGCAACGCCGCAGGCACGGCTCACCGAGCAGAAGCGCGAGCTGAGCGACGGTGTGCAGCGCCTGGGTGATCAGATCGCGTCGGCCGCGCAGCAGTATCACGCCGAGGCGCCGCAGACTTCGCAGGCGCTCAACGATGCCGCTCGGGGGCTGGCGGACAGCGGTACGGTGAGTCGCCTGGAGATCGAGGTGCAGTCCATCAACGAGGGTGGCGCATCCCGCGTCGTGGCGGGCGACGCCGCCGTCACGCAGGCGCTGGGGGAGCTGCGCCAGCGACTGCAGCTCGCCGCGGGCGAGGCCACACGCGCAGCCGAGGCCGCCTCCGCTCGACCCGATCCGGTCGCAGACGAGCTGGCGCGCCTGCGCGCGCTGCGCGGCCGGCTGCAGCAGCTTGCCGATGCCGCGCAGCTCCAGGCCAGCGGCCCACGCGGAACCAGTGGCCGGGGTGGTGCGGGAGCCGCGGGTGTCATGGGAGCCACGGATGTCGCGAGCGCAGGGCGCGCGGTCGCGGCGGGAGCCGCAGGGGTGGTGCCGCTGCTGCGCGCGCAGGGTGCGGATGCGCAGCAGCTGGCGCAGATACAGCGCCTGTCGCGACAGCTCGGCGAGGCCGCTATCGTCACCGGCCGCGCGCAGCGGCTTGCCGAGCAGCTGCGCGGTGAGATCGACGTGCTCGACGCGCTGGAGGCGCAGCTCATAGGCCGCGGTCAACCGCAGGAGGCGATCCGCGCGGCGGCCCAGGATCGCGGCGCCGAACAGTACCGGGAAGCCGTCGCCGAATACTACCGGCAGCTGAGTCGCCAGTAGCGCCGGCGCGCAAGGCACGGGCGGTGGCGGAACAGGCGTCTCCGGCGTCGACGGATCGGTTCAGCGCGGCGGAGCTGCGGCTGCTGTGGCTGGTGGCCGCGGGCTTCTTCATGCAGACGCTCGACTCGACCATCGTCACCACGGCGCTGCCGGCGATGGCGACGAGCCTGCACGAGAGCCCGCTGCGCATGCAGTCGGTGATCATCGCCTACACGCTGACGATGGCGATGCTGATCCCCGCCTCGGGCTGGCTCGCCGACCGCTTCGGCACGCGCACCAGCTTCTTCTGCGCCATCCTGCTGTTCGTGGCCGGCTCGACGCTGTGCGCGCTGTCCTCGAGCCTGCGCGAGCTGGCCCTGTCGCGCGTCATCCAGGGCGCGGGCGGCTCGATGCTGCTGCCGGTGGGCCGACTGGCGGTGCTGCGCAATATGCCCAGCGAGCGCTATCTGCCGGCGCTCGCCATGGTCACGATCCCGGGTCTGATCGGCCCGCTGATCGGGCCGACGGTCGGCGGCTGGCTGGCCCAGTACTCCTCGTGGCACTGGATCTTCCTGATCAACATTCCGGTCGGATTCGTGGGCGCGCTGTTCACCGGGACGGTCATGCCGCAGTCCCGCCGCCCGCCGGGGAGCTTCGACGTGACCGGATACGTGATGATCGCCCTGGCGATGGTCACCCTGTCGGTGGCGCTCGACGGGCTGGCGGAACTGCATCTGCAGCATGCCGTGGTGCTGGTGCTGTTCGTATTCGGGCTCGCCACGCTCAGCGGCTACTGGCTGCACGCCTCGCAGCGCGAGCAGCCGCTGTTTTCCCCGCACCTGTTCGGCGTGTCGACCTTCAGCATCGGGATCCTCGGCAATCTGTTCGCGCGCATCGGCAGCGGCAGCGTGCCCTTCCTGCTGCCCCTCACCCTGCAGGTCGCGCTCGGCTACACGCCGCTGCAATCGGGCCTGATGATGATCCCGGCCGCGGCGGCGGCGATGCTGACCAAGCGCCCGGCGACGCCGCTGATCGTGCGCTTCGGCTACCGGCGGGTGCTGATGATCAACACCCTGCTCGTGGGCGCCTCGATCGCCGGCTTCGCGCTGGTGGTGCCCGGCCAGCCGCTGTGGCTGCGGGTGGTGCAGTTCGCGCTGTTCGGCGCCGTCAACTCGCTGCAGTTCACGGCGATGAACACGCTGACGCTGAAGGATCTGGGCCAGCACTTCGCGAGCAGCGGCAACAGCCTGCTGTCCATGGTGCAGATGGTAGCCATGAGTTTCGGGGTCGCGGCGGCCGCGGCGCTGCTGACGACGTTCACGACCATGCTCGCCGCGGTGCAACCGCTGCAGGTGCTGCGCGCCTTCCGCCTGACGTTCCTGTGCGTCGGGGTGATCACCATGGCCGCGACCTGGATCTTCTCGCAGCTGTCGGGCGAGGTGCGCGGCCAGGGTGAGCGCGAGCGTGAAGTGGACATGGCGCCCTCGTGAGCGGCGGCGGTCTTGTCGGCACGGCGCAGCGGCGCGATGCTTTGCGCATGGCAGAGCCGCCGTCGCCACCGACCGTGCCGGCGGAGCACGAGGCCGAGCGAGACCGCATCGCCCGCGTGAGCGCGCGCGACGGTGTCGAGCAGGCGCGCGCCTGGGCGCGCCGCACGCTGGCCCTGTACCGCACGGCGGTGCTCGATCACGAGCACTACGCGCACACGCCGGCCTATCGGCGGCGCTTCATCGCGTCGTATCTGCAGCTCAAGCGCTTCGCTCGCGGCCCATGAGGGCGACCGCGTACGGGCCGACTCAAGCGAGGGGCGTACTGGCGTGAGGAGCGCACTCAGCTGAGGGGCGCGCTCACGCGCAGCGGGCGACTCTACGTGCGGGCGCGCACCAGGCGTGACCAGATGCGTCCGTAGGTCGCGGCGCGCGCGCCGGCGCTCTGCAGCGTCGCGCTCACCTCTTCCTCGTCCATCCCGCCCCGTACGTGCAACAACGCGAGTGCACCCAGATAGCGACCGATCAGCAGCGAGCGGCCAAGCGCGCTCGCGGGGCTGGCGGCGCCTACCGATGTCTGCTCGGCGAGCGCCGTATCGATGCGCTCGGACAGATCCCAGCTCGCGGCGATACGGCGCGCGACGGCAGCGGATTCCAGATCGATCAGCGCGGCGAGCGCGGCGGGGTTGGGGCGCACCTGGCGCGCGAGGAACTCATCGGTGGCGACGCGGAACACCACGATGGTCGCAAGTCCCAGCAGCAGCGCCAGCAGCTGCGCGGCGAACGGATCGGAGTTCTCCAGCACCGCCGCGTGCGCCTCGGCGGCCGCCGACGAATACAGCGTGTGTTCCCAGGTGACCTCGCCGAACTGCAGGAACATGCCGCCGCTGATGCGAAACACCGGTTGCAGCAGCGCCGTGGCGATCAGCGAGCGCATGCCTTCCAGGCCGAGCAGCGCGATCGCGCGGTCCAGGCTCTCCACCGGATCGGGCTGCAGGCGGTAGAACGGACTGTTCGCCAGGCGCAGCAGGTTGCCCGCGAGCGCCGGATCGGTGCCGATGATGCGCGCGAGCTCGCGGCGCGACACCTCGTCATCGTTCATCGCCTGCATCAGCTTCGGCAGCAGCAGCGGACGACGCGGGGCATAGTTGGGCCGATCGGCGATGCCCAGCAGGGTCTGGCGGATCGCCGCCGTGATCTGCTCGTGCTGCGCGGAGGCGTCGTGGGCCGCCGGCCGGGCGCCGCCGCCCGCGCTCCCGGCGGCGCCGCGCGGCGCGGTCGGAGCGGCCGCCGCGCCCGCACCGGCCGCACCGGCCGCACTCGCCGCGCCGCCCGGCGTGGGCCCGGCGCTCGGGCGCCGCGCGGCCGCGTCGGCGCGTTCCAGTGCCGCGGCGCGTGCCGCCGCGGCACTGCCCGGCGCCGGAATCGGCGCCAGGCCGAAGGCGAGCATCTGCAGCCGCTGCAGCGTCTGCCGACGCGCCTCGCGCTGCTCGGCAGGCTCGGCGGTGGCGGCTGGCGCCGCGGCGCCGGCCGCGCCCGCGGGGTGAGCGGGTGGTGCGAAGGCCGCTCCCACGGGGCCCGCCTCGGGCGGCAGCCGCGGCTGCGGCGCATGCGGGCTGTGCGGTGCGCCCGCCTGCAGCGGCTGCAGGGCGCGCGCTCTGCCGGCACGAGCCAACGCGCGCAGCAACGCCGCGATGACCCCGATCGCCACCGCTACCCCAACCAGCATCCACGCAAGCTGCCAGGTCCCCATCGACCCTCAGCGGGCAGCCGCGCCGTGCACGTCTCCCTGTCCCTGTGCTGCGCGCATGGGTATAGAGTAGTTCATATTGAAATTTTTTTAGTATCGATCTGTCTGAAATTTGACTTGCCGCGCATTGACTTGCACATACCGTGGCGGCTAGCGTCGAGCCTCGCCGGTAGCGCGTGCGGGCGATCGACGCCCGTCGCGGCCGCGGCGTCCGGCCCGCAGTGGCCCGTCAGGAGCCCCCGAAGCATCTCCGATGTTCCGCTCGATCCTCCTCCGCTCGGTGCTGCCGCTGCTGATCGCGGCCGGATTGGTCGCGTTCTTCGGCCTGCCGTACGTCAACCGGCTGCTGCGCGACTGGTTCAGCGCGGACATGCAGGTCCGGGCGCGACTGGTGGAGAGCACCCTGCAGGATTCGCTGCCGCCGCTGGTGAAGCGCGACGACCTGGCCGCCCTCGGTGAGTTCGCCAACCGGATCACGGCGGACCAGCGGTTGCTCGGCCTGCTCGTCTGCCAGCCCGATGGTCAGCTGATGTTCGAGACCGCGCGCGCCTCGGCGGTGGTGTCCTGCGCGGACACGGTGCACATCGCCGACGGCCACAGCGCGGTCCTGCATTCCAGCACCGGCTCGGTACAGGTGACGATGTTCACGCAGATGCCCGCCGGGCAGCCGCCGTACCGCGTCGGCGTCGTCTACGACATGAGCTTCGTGGACCGCCGCCAGACCACCGCGCGCGATTTCGTCATCACCTTCGGCGGCGTGTCGGTCGTGATCCTGGGGCTGATCCTGGTGCTGGCCGGGTGGCTGCTGCTGCGCCGCTGGGCCAACGTGTTGATCCACGACATCAGCGGCCGACGCTTTCTCGATGACGCGCAGTCGCCGACGCTGTGGATGCCGGTGCTGCGCCAGGTGCGCAAGGTGCTGCACGAGATGGAGGAGAGCCAGCGGCTGGAGATGGACTATCGGGAGAACTGGACTCCGCAGGCGCTGCAGCTGGTGGTGCGCGAGCAGCTGCGCTCGCCGCGCATGATCGTGGTGTCCAACCGCGAGCCGTACATTCACGACTACGGCCCGGACGGGCAGATCGAAGTCGAGGTGCCGGCGAGCGGCATGGTGAGCGCGCTCGAGCCGGTGATGCGGGCCTGCTCTGGCACCTGGGTTGCGCACGGCAGCGGCCCGGCCGACCGCGCGGTCGTGGATCGCCACGATCACGTGGCGGTGCCGCCGGGCAACCCCTCCTACACGCTGCGGCGCGTGTGGCTCACACCCGAGGAGGAGGAGGGGTATTACTACGGGCTGTCCAACGAGGGCCTCTGGCCGCTGTGTCATCTGGCCTACGTGCGCCCGAGCTTTCGCGAGGCGGACTGGAACGCGTACTGCTCCGTGAATCGCAAGTTCGCCGACGTGGTGGCGCGCGAGGCGGGCTCGCAGGAGCCGGTGATCCTCATCCAGGACTTTCACTTCGCGGTGCTGCCCGGGCAGCTGCGCCCGCGCCGTCCCGGCGCCACCATCGTGCTGTTCTGGCACATTCCGTGGCCGAACGCCGAGACCTTCGGCGTCTGCCCGTGGAAGCGCGAGATGCTCTCCAACATGCTCATGGCCGACGTGCTCGGCTTTCACACGCTGTATCACTGCCAGAATTTCCTCTCCACGGTCGACCGCTTCATCGAGTGCCAGATCGATCAGGAGCGCATGACCGTGGCCCTGCAGGGTCACGTCTGCCACGTCAACGCCTACCCCATCTCGATCGAATGGCCGCCGCACTGGCTGGCGAGCGCGCCCGAAATCGCCACCTGCCGCCGCAGTGTGCGCGCGCGCCACGGCATCGCCGAGCACGTCACCCTCGGCCTGGGAGTGGAGCGCTGGGATTTCACCAAGGGTGTGATCGAGCGCTTCCACGCGCTCGAGCTGCTGCTGGATCAGCGACCGCAGCTGCGTGGCCAGGTGACGCTGCTGCAGATCGCCGCGCCTTCGCGCAGCAAGCTGCCGGCCTATCAGGCCCTGCAGCGCGACACGATCGGGGAAGCCGAGCGCATCAACGCGCGCTTCGGCAACGAGGTGTGGAAGCCGATCGTGCTGGTCGGCAAGCACCAGCGTCCCGAGCAGGTGTTCGAGCTGTACCGCGCGGCCGACTTCTGCGTCGTCAACAGCCTGCACGACGGCATGAACCTGGTCGCCAAGGAGTTCGTG
>Ga0335074_10008705_pt1 | contig 14118 bp, 10 predicted proteins | sample Lox_Sample_23_FD_206715 | JGI IMG/M metagenome (GOLD analysis project Ga0335074, IMG submission 206715) | Soil microbial communities from Loxahatchee National Wildlife Refuge, Florida, United States - Lox_Sample_2.3 | ecosystem: Environmental > Terrestrial > Soil > Wetlands | place: USA...
CCGGCCGTTGCCGAACAGCTCGCCCAGCCCGCCAACCTGGCTGGCCAGCACCGGGACGCCCAGGGCGACGGCCAGCCCGGCTACCCCGCTCTCCTCGATCCGCCAGTACGGGAGCACGGCCGCGTCGGCTGCAGCGAACCAGCCGGCGACCTCACTGTCTGGCACGTAGCCGGTCAGGACGAGCTGCTCCCGGACGCCCACGCGATTTGCCTGCCAGAGCGCAACCCGCAGGTGCAGCTGGTCGCGTGCCTCGAACAGTCGCATCGGCCCGTTGCGCCGGCGCACCGCGCCCGCGATGACGACGCGGACCTGACCTGCTGCCGTAGGGTCGTCCCGTCGCAGCAGGCCCAGGGCTCGAACCAGGTCGGGCAGGCCCTTGTCCACGTGAACGAAGCCGAAGGCGAGAAAGATCCGCTCGTCAGCGAGGCCGAAGCGCGCGCGCAGTTCGGCAGCCGCCACGCCGCTCGCCGGCCGCTTGGCAGCTGGGTGCGGGATGACCGCGACCTTCCCCGCAGACCCTGCTTTTCCGGCCAGCGCTGCCACCGGACCAGCCAGCACTCTGCCAGCGGCCTCGGTGTGCACGATGACCAGGTCGCTGAGGCTGCAGATGCGCCGGTACAGCGCCCGGCCGGGCCCGCCCAGCAGCGCGGTGTCCCTGGTCACCTCGTGCATGGTGACGACGACCGGGACACCGAGCTTGCGCCGCGCCGCCCTCAGCCAGCGGAGCAGCGCGAGCGTACGCACTCCGAATGCGGCCACTGCGAACTGGACATGGACAACTTCCGGCCCGAACGTGGCGATGCGCTGCCAGACTTCGTCCGTAGCCCCGGACCGCCAGCTCAGCGCGCCGATCACCTCGGGCGGGCAGCCCGGCCCCTGGCGGGGCAGGAGCACGCGCACCTCGACTCCCTGACTGCGGACGGCGCGGGCTAGCACGCTGGTGTAGTCGCCAATGCCGTCCCTGGCAGGCGGGTACGGTGCCACGTAGAGGACTCTCATGGCAGCAGCGCCCCCGCTACTGCAGCAGCAGCAGCGTCCCAGCCGAACTCGGTCAGCCACGTGTCGTCCTGCAGCCAGGAACCGGCCGGCCCGGCAGGCGTGCGGTCTAGCAGGTCGGCCAGCGCGTCGGCGAGCGCCTGGGCCGACTCACCGCAGATGGTGCCACGCTCGGACCTGGCTACCAGATGGCGGGCCTGATTGTCTGGCGCTGACGTGGTGACCACGGGGAGCCCGCAGGCGATGGCCTCCAGGACGGCTATGCCGAAACCCTCGCGGGCCGACGGGAACGCTGACACCCGGGCGGACTTGAGCAGCCCGTAGAGCTCCTTCTGCTCGCCAACGTCGTGGCGGAACTCAACCGCTCCGGAGATGCCGAGCCGCCCGGCCCGCTCGTGCAGCGCGGCACGATCTGGCCCGTCTCCGATGACCCGGCAGGTGACGTGGCGGCCCGCAGCATGCATCAGGGCGACCGCGTCCAAAAGCATTCCGACGCGCTTGTGGTCAATCAGCCTGCCTACCACGACGACGTCGACCAGATCGCCGGCTGGCGGCGTGCTGGCGACCGCATCGAGATCGATGCCGTTCGGCGCTACCGTGAGTCGCGTGCGGCCGCGGGTAGCGCTGCGGAGCCGGTCGGCTGTCTGAGCTGATGCCGCGATGATGTGGTCAGGCGCTCGCATCGCGAGCCATTCAAGCAGCCAGGCAAGCGCTCCCGCCCGGCCCAGATACTGGTGCCAGTAATCCCGGCCCCAGACCTCGTGCCAGGTCACGACAAGACGCTTGCGCCGGATGGTTGCGACCAGCCAGAGCACCATGATCTGCGGGTACGGCATGTGGTCGGCTTCCAGCACGTCGAACCGGCGGGCCAGCAGTCGCAGGCACGCCAGCGCGAAGAACGCTGCCTGCCTGATCGACCGGCGGCTGCCGACGTACATCGGATGACACCGGCACAGCGCGTGAAAGGTTGCCGACTCGCCCTCGCGGACTCGCTCACCTCGCCACCAGTTCATCGTGTAAACGTGCAGCTCGGCGCGGCTAGACAGGCGGTTGATCAGCTCGTGATAGCGGATCTCCTTGCCGCCGCGGTGGTAGGGGTAGATCGCGTCCGTCACCAGCGCGATAACCGGGCGCCGTTCGGGGCTAGCTGTGCTGGCCGTCACGGGGTTCCGCCGGCGAAGCACGTTGTCCAGTAGCCGATCGAATCGCCGGTCCCGGGCAGGCTGACCTCGATCTTCATCCGGCCGCCACTGCACGATGCCACGAACATGCCGTTCACGGTCGTGGTAGCACCCGCTGCCACAGTAGCCTGGCCGCTAGCGAGCTGGCGGACCTGCCCGTTTCGTATCTCATCGATAATCCACGGATAGTGACGCGGCTGCGCCGAGCTATTCCGGATGGCGAATGCGGCTGGCATCAGCCCTTCCGGTGAGTACAGCTGCGTCGGCAGCTCGCCGGGGCTGGCAAAGGAGAGGGCCGTGTAGCTCGGGCTTTTCCCCTCGAGCCCGGTGTCCCGCAGCAAGGCGCGACCCGTGTCAGTCTGCGCGAAGCCAGCCGCAGCCAGTACGACCGCGACTGCTGCGATTGCGCCCCTGACTTTCCGCATCCGAGCGCTTACCCGCTCCTCCGCAGGCTCATCTCGCCAGCTGGCTCACTGACCAGCACGGCTGGCACCTGCCATGGCTCGGCCGCCGCAGCAGAACTGGCGGACGAGGCTCGCCGACCGGTTCGGGCGGACTCAATGGCGTCGCGGAAGGTCGATCGCCGCTGGACGCGGACGCGGAGCAGGATCCTGAGACAGGCGAACGCATCGCGCCAGCTGATCTTCTTGCCCTCCTCGTGCGAGCGGCTGAAGTAGCTGACCGGCACCTCGAACGGACGGATGCCGCAGCGCAGCAGGCTGGCGCTGATCTCGGTGTCCAGACCGAAGCCTGTCTCCGTAAGGCGCAGGTTCCGCAGCACGTCGATCGGCACCAGCTTCAGGCAGGTGTGCAGGTCGGACAGGCACGCGCCGAAGAGCAGGTTGGCGGTCCTGGTGAACGTCCTGTTCCCGGCCGCGTAAATGAACGATCGGTAAACCGTGTTGCAGCCGAAGAGGCGCACCCCGTAGACGACGCTGCACCGCCCGCGCAGAACCGGCTCGAGCAGCCGCAGGATGTCGTCAGGGACATACTCGAGGTCCGCATCGAACGGCAGGATGTGCGTCCCGGTAGCAGCCGCCAGTGCGGACATGACCGCCGCGCCCTTGCCCCGGTTGACCGCGTGACGGAGCACCTTCACCCGCGGATCAGCGATTTGTGCCAGCAGCTCGCCGGTCTGGTCCTTGCTGCCGTCGTCAACGACGAGCAGCTCCATGTCGCATGGATAAGCGACGGCGAGCACTTCCTCGATCGCCTCGGTGATCGTCTCGGCCTCGTTGTAGGCAGCCATCACGATCGAGAGCTTCAGCCCTGCAGCGTGGCGCGACGACCGCTGACCGGCCCGGTCCCTCGTCGCCAAGCGGGGGTCGGGGATGACTTGGTCGGATCGCTGCGGCCGCGTGGTCGGCGCAAGGGTCGGCCGAGGAGGCGCAGGCTGGCCGGGCACAGTCTCGTAACGACTAGCGGTCTCCGGTCCGCAATCAGCGGCCAAGTCGGGCCCTCCTCGCGATCGGCAAGCCAAGCTGCCAGCGAACGCATCCCCCGGGGCATGCGATGGTCAGCCAGGGTGAAAGCGCTTGCCCCGTCTCTGTGAGAGCACGCGCCAGCCACCCAGGCGGTTAGCGGAGATAGGCCACGATACGCAGAAGCCGAAGATCATGCTGGTAATCAGGTAAACAACCTGTATCGATACAATGCGTGCCTAAGGTGACCCCCAGCGTCACCCTCCGTGTCTGCGGCCCCCTCCGCACCAGGCGTCGATCCGGCACAGAAGCCACCATCTGTCTGATTTCCGTTGCAGCCAGGCACCCCTGCTGGCAGAGTGTCACGGTCAGGCACAGGCTGCTGCTGCTCCGCACCGCGGCCGGGCAGCCTGTTGTCGCATGTCCTTCGAGCTCGGAGCAGCGTTGACAGCCACACCTGCCGGGACGACCGCGTTCCGGTCCGGCCACCGACGGCGGCGCAGACATCTCCTCGTCGTGCCGCTTCTCGCCATCTCCGTCGCGATCGCAGCCTGCGGAACCGGCGGCGGCAAGCCCGCATCCAGCGCGGCCAGCAGCGGCGCCCCGGCCAAGCACCCGAGCGCCGGGGCCAGTGCGGGAGCTCTCGATGGCCCGTTGGCTGGGACCGGCTGGAAGCTGACCTGGAGTGCGGATTTCGGTCAGCCCGGCGCGATGAGCAAGTGGCTTTACTACTCCGGCGGCAATGGCTTTGGTCTCCACCAGCTTCAGTGGTACGACGCTGGCAACGCAACGGTCGATAAGAGCGGTCAGCTCGTCATCTCGGCGGATAAGGGCGGCGGAAGCAACACGTGCTGGTATGGCGCGTGCCAGTACACGTCTGCGCGAATGGAGACCAAGAACACCTTCAGCCAGACCTACGGCGAGTTCGAGGCACGGATTGAGTTCCCGCCGGGCACTGGCTTGTGGCCGGCATTCTGGATCGAGGGCGACAATGTCTACCAGGTCGGCTGGCCGGCCTGTGGCGAACTGGACATCATTGAGCCCGAGGCGCAGAACCCCTACCTCGTCGCCGGGTACGCACACGCCAAGCACTACCGGCATCAGTCATTCCTGACGGTGCCACAGTCGATCACCGCAGGCTTTCACACTTATGGCGTCGTCTGGAACCCGCAGGGTGTGACCTGGTACTTCGACGGCCATGCGTTCTCGCACATGGCCTCGTACAAGGGCTGGCCGTTCGACAAGCCGTTCTTCATCATCCTCGACCTGGCGATTGGCGGCGGCTATCCGGGCAAGGTAACAGCGAAGACGCCGTTCCCGGCGAAAATGACGGTGGACTGGATCCGCGTATACCGGCACACCGGCAGATAGACAGGCCTCACAATCAAGGACCGCTACCGCCGACCGAATCGCCCGGGTTCGCCATCTCATCGGGCGTCCGTCAGCTAGGCGGCTGGCCATAGCCGGTGAAGGCGTACAGGGCGCCGTCGCTGCCGCCAGCGTAGACCGTGCCGTCGACAAGTGCGGGCGGTGCGCTGATCTCGGCGGCGCTGGTGGTCATCCGCCAGACCTGCTCTCCGGTAAAGGTCCGGCTGACGCCGACCTCCCCTGACGATGTGGTGAACGCGACCACCGAGTCGGCAACGGCGAGGCCAGTGATTGCCTCGCCGACGTCGTTCTGCCACAGCAGCTTGCCGGTGGCGCCGTTGATAGCACGCAACGTGCCGTCGTCGGAGCCGGTCAGCAGCATCTCGATGCGGCCGGAGGTGATGAGAGCCGGGGTAGCGGCGACGGCGGCGCCGGTCCGGTAGGACCAGAGCAGATCGTGGTGGGTCTCGCTGACCGCATCGATGTCATCGCCAGAGCCGAAGTACACGGTGCCGTGATCGATCATGGGCGCGGCGGCGACCGCTCCGCCGCTGACGTATCCCCATCGGACCTTGCCGTTCGCCGTGTTGAACGCGCGCACATCGCCGTTGACCGCTCCGGCCACCAGGGTTCCCGCGGCCGGGTCAACCGCCGGGGCGCCGGTAACGCTGGCCGGCATGGTGGCGGACCACCGCTTGGCGCCGGTGGACTCGGAGAGCGCCTCGACCGTGCCGTTGCTGGTGGTGACGTAGACGGTACCGTCGGCCAGAGCCGGATCGTTGACAGTGCCGCCGACCGTCGCCGACCAGACCAGGGTCCCGTTACGGGTGCTGACGGCGGCCACGGTGCCATCCTCGGTACCGATGATCACGAGGCCCTTGACCGGGTCGACGGCTGGCGAGCCGGTGATCGCCGCCCCCGAGGTGTCCTTCCAGGTCCACCTGTCCGCTCCGTTGTGCACGTCGACCGCGACAAGGTGCCCGAGCGCGTTGCCCTCATAGGCGACCTCGTTGGCGACCGCCGGAGCGGTGCTGATGGCGCCGCCAGAACTGAACTTCCACGCCTGATCAAGAAACACATCGCCGCCAGGAGCCACCAGGTTGTACAGCGTTGGGTCGCTGGCCTCGAACCCGGTGTGGGCTGGGCCGTTGCCTAGCTGAGCCCAGTCGTTGGTGACAACGATCGCCGCGGTGGCGACCCGGCCCGACGTGCGCCCGGTAGCAGCCAGAGAAGCCGAGCCGAACGGCGCGCTTCGCGGGATCGCGACCGCTGCGGCGAACCGCCCGCCGGATGTCGCGGTCACGGCCGCGAGCGTGCGGGACAACAAGGTGATCTTGACTTGCTCCGAGCCGCCGAAACCAGCGCCCTTGACGGTCACCCTGGCGCCCGGCGCCAGGTAGCTGGCGGATGTGGTCAGTCTCGGCGCTCCCCGCTCTGCGCGGACCAGGAACTCCGAATGCGCGGCACTGATACCAGACTGGTTCGTCGTGGTCACCGCGTACGCGATCGCCTTGTAGGTGTCCCCCGACCGCGGCACCGGATAGGCGAATGTCCAGCCCGTCGAGGTGCTGCCGGCCGAGGTCAGCCTGGCCGGGTTGCCGATCGGCCCGTCCACCCACTTCCTGCTCGTGGCATCCCACCACGGCCCGTCCTGCCCGCCGGCCTGGACTGCGACCTGAACCGCACCGACGCCAGCGGCATCGCTCGCGGTGCCAGCGATCGTGAGGCGACGGGCGACTGGGTACTTCACCGCCGCGAAGTCGGCCGGTGAGGTGATCGACGCCTGCGGCAGGACCGTGTCGTTGCCCCCGCCGACGGCGAAGTCATAAAGGAACCCGTCGGACGAGGCAATGAGGATGTTCCCGTCTGACACGGCCGGCGACCCCGTGATGTACCCGCCGGTCTGGTAATCGTAAAGCTGACTGCCGTCCGCCAGGGATGTCACCTCGAAGCCGCCGCCGAGATCGGCATCGGCCACGATTTCCTGCCCGGCGGCCCCGGCGATTGCCGGCGAGGAATCGCCGCTCAGCTCGGCCGGTTCCTTGCTGGTCCAGATCAGCGCTCCGGTGACCGCGTTGACGTCCATCATCCCCGGGTGGTAGCCGAGGACGAGATTAGTGCCGTCGAGGGCAGGCGTGGAGATGTCGGAACGCGGCACGCCGAGCGCCGAGGCGAAGTCGTAGGCCCAGATCTGCGCTCCCGTGCTCAGGTTGAGCGCGAACAAGATCCCGTACTTGCTGACCGCGTACGCCACCCCGTCGGCGAAGCCGTTCACGCCGGGCGGGGAAATCGTGATCCCGGACCCGATGTCGTAGTCGCCGGGCGGGGTTGGCGCCGCGAAGCGCCACACCTCGTGCCCGGTAACCGCATTCAGGGCGTAGACCGAGGAGTCCGGGTCGGCCGAGCCGAACAGCACCAGCGGCGTGCCGGCCGCGTCCACGGCGTACCCCATCGGGTCCCAGCTCCCCGACTTGTTCTTGTAGCTGTCCCAGGACCACTCCTGCTTGCAGTCGCTGGTCCTGATCGCCAGCACCGGACCGGTCTCCTCGGTGTTGATGTAGAGCGTTGACACCCCGCCTTTCGGCGTGGCGACGACGCCGGACCCTTCGATCTGGTCCGGCGCGGACACCGAGCACGCAACTGCACCGGTCGTAGCGTTGATCTTGTAGATCCGCGCGCTGTTCCACGTCTCCACCCACACGTAGCCGCCGGCCACGGTCGGCGTCGACCTGATCGGGGGACCCAGGGAGTCAGACCACACGATGTGGCCGGTCGCCACGTTTACCGCGAAGAAGTTGCCGTGCTCGGTGCCGATGTAGGCGAGCGTCTCGCTGAGCTTCTTGTCGTACACCACGACGGGCGAATCCAGTGCCGGCCCGTACAGATCGGTAGCCCAGGCCACGCCGAGCTGACTCGCGTCCGCCGCCGATAGCGGGGAGTTCGACGCGTACCCCTGGAGCTGCGGGCCGCGGTGGAATGTTGGCCAGTTATACGCCGGGCTGTTGCCCGTCACCGCCGCCGAGATGGGCGCCGAAGGCTGCGCCGCCCTCGTGGCAGCCGACGCCGCCGGCACAGCAGCGCTGATGACGCAGGCCGCACATAGCGTCACCGCGAGCAGCGGGCTGCGAACCATATGGAACTGACCAACCGGCGAAGCAGTTCGCGGCAGACCGACCATTCAGACCATCCCTAGGCACAACCTGATGTGCGCTCACCGGCGCACCGTGCTGCCGGAGATGGTCCTAGCCAGCCTGAGAGAGAGCAAGGGAAGGGCTCCCCATCCGGGATTTCTCCTAGCTGAGATCGTTTATTTTGTCAGCCAGTCCCGACGATCACGGCCGCACATACCCCAGACAGATACCGGTGGGCTAACCCGCCTGAAAGCCCGCCTACAGTGATCAGCATGAGTGTGGCTGGTAGCAGCAACAGACGGCTCGGCGTCGAGGCGGTCGCTTTCGGGCTCGGCTACACCGGCCTGCTGTGCTGGGCAAGCACATGTCTGGTAGCCACCTTCGGCGGGGCGCCACTTGCCAGCCCTTACTGGCCGGCGGTGCCCTGGCTGCGCACTGATACCACCGGCGTGATCGCTTTCGCTGTCGCCGGCATCAGCCTTGTCGTGAGCAGATACCTGCGGCTGCGGCGAGGCAGCGCCCGCACCGTAGTCCAGCACCCCGTCGACCGACCTGCCGCCGTGCATGCCGCCCAGGCCGTCGCCGAGACGGCGGCGATCCTGGCGACGGGACTCGTCGCCTACCTGTCGCTGAACGTCGTGACACACAGTGTCACCCTCCGGCTCCAGCTGACGCACCTCTGGCCATGGCCTAGCGAGGGCACAGTCCGGGTAATCGCACTGGGAATCTGCCTTGCGTCGGTCTCGACGGCGCGGTATCTGCGATCCTCGGGCCGCTCTGCGACCACGGATGACGCGCTCGCCAGGGACCCTGTGCCTACAGGCCCGTGACCGGCGCATGGCCCAGCCCGGAACGGCTAGCACACGACCTCTTCATGCGGATCAGACCGTCCAGGGCTGGGACCATCTGCGCGGACGTGGCCTGGAAGAGCCGCCGCGGCCATCCGGCGGGCCGGGACGGGCTATCTCAGGCCAGGTCGGAGATGAGAGAGCCCCTGGGCCGTGCAACCCAGGGGCTCTCGATCCGTCAGGTGGCCGGTTGCTACTTGCGTACCACCAGCCGGAAGGTCGCTGAACCCGTAATGCCGGCCGAGTCAGTTGCCGTCAGGGTCACAGTGCGATGCAGAGACCTCGTGACCTTGCCGCGGACCAGGCCGGACTTGTTGACCGATAGGCCCAGCCCCGGAGTAATCGACCATCCGGTGATAGAAGCGCCCGCCGACGAGTCAGCGTGCACCCTGAACCGGATGAGCGTGCCGGCGCGGACCGATATCCGGGCGTCCGGGACCCTGACCTTCACCTTGTCCGGCGCGCTCCCGCCCGGGTACGAGCCAAGCTGCACGGCGAAGTTCGCCAGCGGCAGGCTGTTGGTGTTCTCGGTGGGAATCCAGAAGTAGCTAGGACCGCCGGTGTTGGACGGGGTTGCCGTCACGCCGTTGACCGAGACCGGAGCGTCCAGCTCGCCCTGCCACACGGCGTAGCCGGTCGCCTCGCTGCTGACGCTCTGGTTCAGGGCGACGGTGCCCGCGTCCGGGGTGAAGTCCCAGACCAGCCGGTACCATCCGGCCTTCGTGACCTGCGCGGTCGTCGCCCCGTCACAGGACTCCATCGTGCCGGCACTGACAGCCAGGCCACCGCTCGCGACCGGGCAGAAGTTGATGAAGATGTCATTGCCGTAGGCACCATCGTTATTGTTCAGGCCGATGTCCGCGGTGATGTCGCCTGGCTCTGACCGAGTCAGGTACAGGTCGGCCGTCACCGTGAAGCCCTGCGACGGGAACGTGGCAACCCCGCCGCCGTCGAACAGCGCGTACGGCCCGGTGCAGTACTCCGATGTCGTACTCGGGCAGCCGGAGGAGGTGGCCTGCGAGCCGGCCGTCTCGGCGTAGTGCGAGCCGTCCAGCGCAGTGACACCGCCGGTACCTGACGCCACTCGGCTGATCGTCCCGTAGTCACCCACCGCGCCGTCGCACGGCACGTTGCCGTTGCCGGCCGGGCAGAACGGGCTCGTGTTGGCACCGAACTCCTGCACGAGGGGAGTCAGCGTGCTGCCGGCACTCGCACTGGCAGCCAGATGCGGCCGGCCACTGCTTGCATGAGCGGCGCCAGCACCGGCGAGCAACGCCAGGCCGGCCGCAGCGGCGGCAATTGCCGCAGCAAACCTGTAATTGAGCATCCTCATCTCCTGATTGATTCGATCTCCTGCTACGAGCCCGCGAGATGTACCGAGAGTGGCCGGAGGGCGGCGCCGGCGTATGTCTTATGCCGCGCCTCAAAACTGCGTTCAGGCACGACCGCCCCCAGACTGATATGTCCCGCCCTCTGCTAGCCGTGAAGGTTTGGTTGCAGAGAAGCAAATTCCGACCGTTGTACGTGTGACGCGGCGCTTGCGTCATGGGTTGTCACGCACAGGACTGACTTGCCGATTTCGCCCCTCTTTGCGATATGACGACGCTAGTGCGTCAGCTCCCGCATCGGTGGGAATCTAGCGGTCCGCCAGCTCCGGGGGACGGCATCCGCTAATAACCAGACAAGGTCGGACAGCACCCGCGATCTGGACCTAACTCGGCAAGTGGCAGGTAACGGAGCCGCCTGGCCAGGCCTGTTCAGAGAAGGTCAGCTGTTCTCGGTGATCATGGCGGCGCCGACGGTGGACCCGGTCGCCTCGTCGATGAGGATCAGGCCGCCGGTCATCCGGTTCCGCTGGTACGGGTCGCAGAAGATGGGCTGGGTCAGCCGCAGCGTCACCCGGCCGATCTCGTTCAGCCCGAGCTGGCCCGCCGCCTCGTCCCGGTGCAGCGTGTTCACGTCCAGCCGGTACTGCAGGCTGCGGACGATCGCCTTCACCGTCCTCGTGGTGTGCTTGACGATCAGCCTGCTCTGCGGCGTCAGCGTCCTGGCGTCGGTCATCCAGCACACCATCGCGTCCACGTCCTGCGTGGAGACAGCCTGGTTGTGCGGCCGGCAGAACATGTCGCCGCGGGACACGTCCAGATCGTCGGCGAGAAGCAGGGTCACGGACATGGGCGGGAACGCCTCGGGCACTGGCCCCTTCGCCGTGTCGATCTGGCGGATCGTGGTGGTGAGGCCCGAAGGCAGGTGCACGACCTCGTCGCCTGGCTTGAGCACGCCGCCCGCGACCTGGCCGGCGTAGCCACGGTAGTCGTGCAGCTCCGGGTCGGTCGCCTGATGCGGCCTGATCACGTACTGGACAGGGAACCGGACGTCGATCAGGTTCCGGTCCGAGGCGATGTGCAGGTGCTCGAGGTGGTGCAGCAGCGACGGGCCGTCGTACCACGGCGTGTTGTTCGACCGCTCCACGACGTTGTCGCCGTGCAGGGCTGAGATCGGGATGAAGGTCAGGTCACCGATCTCCAGCTTCGCCGCGAACGCGGTGAACTCATCGGTGATCCGCTCGAACACCTCGGCGCTGTAGTCGACCAGGTCCATCTTGTTGATGGCCAGCACCAGGTGCGGTACGCGCAGCAGTGTGGCCAGGAACGCGTGCCGGCGGCTTTGCTCGGTCAGCCCGTTCCGCGCGTCGACGAGCACGATGGCCAGGTCGGCGGTGGACGCTCCGGTCACCATGTTGCGCGTGTACTGGATGTGGCCGGGGGTGTCGGCGATGATGAACTTCCGCCGCGGCGTGGCAAAGTAGCGGTAGGCGACGTCGATCGTGATGCCCTGCTCGCGCTCGGCCCGCAGGCCGTCGGTCAGCAGCGCAAGGTTGGTGAAGTCCTCACCGCGCTCCTTGCTGGTCCGCTCCACCGCGGCCAGCTGGTCCTCGAAGATCGCCTTGGAGTCGAACAGCAGCCGCCCGATCAGCGTGCTCTTGCCGTCGTCCACCGAGCCGGCCGTGGCCAGCCGCAGGATGTCCATGTGGCGCTCAGCGCCGGCGAGGGCGCCCGCACCTGCCGAGCCGCCCGCCAGGGCGCCCGCGCCCGCCGGGGAACCCGCGCCCGCCGGGGAACCCGCGCCGGTGTCTGCCGGACTCGCCGTCATCAGAAGTAGCCCTCCCGCTTGCGATCTTCCATGGCCGCCTCGCTTGCCCTGTCGTCCGCTCGCGTCTGACCACGCTCGGTGATCCTGGTGGCGCCCACCTCGGTGATCACCTCGTCAACGGTGGCAGCCGCGGACTCCACCGCGCCAGTGCAGGTCATGTCGCCGACGGTCCGGTACCGCACCCGGGCTTCGAAGACCGGCTCGTCATCGGACCTGGTGATGAACTCGTTGTCGGCGAGCAGGATTCCGTCCCGCTCGAAGACCATGCGGTTGTGCGCGAAGTAGATGGACGGGATCTCTAGCTGCTCCCTGGCGATGTAGTGCCAGATGTCGAGCTCGGTCCAGTTCGACAGCGGGAAGACCCGGATGTGCTCGCCCCGCCGGATCCGGGTGTTGTAGAGGTTCCATAGCTCCGGCCGCTGGTTCTTCGGATCCCACTGGCCGAACTCGTCGCGGAACGAGAACACCCGCTCCTTCGCGCGCGCCTTCTCTTCGTCCCGGCGCGCCCCGCCGAACACGGCGTCAAACTTGTTGTCCTCGATGGCGTCGAGCAGCGAGGTGGTCTGCAGCCGGTTCCGGCTCGCCCACCGGCCCGTCTCCTCGACCACCTTGCCCGCGTCGATGGACTCCTGCACCGAGGCGACCACCAGCCGCACGCCGAGTTCGGACACCCGCCGGTCCCGGAAGTCGAGCACCTCAGCGAAATTGTGCCCGGTGTCAACGTGCATGACCGGGAACGGGATCCTGGCCGGCCAGAATGCGCGCTCGGCCAGCGCCAGCATCACGATGGAGTCCTTGCCGCCGGAGAACAGCAGCACCGGCCGCTCGAACTCGGCGGCCACCTCCCGCATGACGTGGACGGACTCGGCCTCGAGCACGTCGAGCTGGGACAGCAGATAGTCAGCGCGCGATGGCGGCATCAGTACAGCTCTCCGGTCACTGGACGGTAGTGGGCTGGTTCGGCCCGCCCGGCCGGGCGGATTCTCGCGATCGGCTGATGGCATCCAGCAGCATGGCCGCAAGCCCGATCGGGCAAATGAGGATATCAGGTACCGACGGCACAGCCTGGTTGTACCGCAGGTCCGACCCGTCGATCCTGGACGCGTGCAGGCCAGCCGCCCTGGCGACCGCCACCGGCGCGGCCGAGTCCCACTCGTACTGCCCGCCGCTGTGCACGTACGCATCGGCCTCGCCCTGAATGACCGCGGCGGCCTTGGCCCCGGCCGACCCCATCGGCACCAGCTTGGCGTCCAGGCCCTCAGCCATCCTGGTCACGAACTCCGGTGGCCGCGATCGGCTCACCAGCAGCCGGAGCGGGCCGGGTGAGTCCGTCCCGCTGGCCTGGCAATCCATGCCATATTTGGAAACGTGGCCGTCCGGGCTGGCGGTACTCAGCACGCTGCCCTGGGCAGGGAGTGCCACGGCCCCGGCGGTGAGCTGTCCGTCCTGCCAGAGCGCGACGTGTACAGCCCAGTCGGTCCGGCCGGGCTCGCCGAACTCCCTGGTGCCGTCGAGCGGGTCGATAATCCACACCCGGTCTGCCGTGAGCCGGGCAGGGTCGTCGGCGCCTTCCTCAGAGAGCACGGCGTCCGCAGGCCGGAACTTGGCTAGCTCCGCGACGAGGAACTCGTGGGACGACCGGTCGCCAGTCTTGCGGAGGGCCGTCGGGTCGCCACCGCGGGCGCGCAGGTCGAGGAGCAGGCGGCCTGCGTCACTGGCCAGGGTCGCGGCCAGATCGTCGTCAGATACCGTCAAGTGCGCTCCAGGGTCCGGGCTCGCATGGGCGGGCCAGACGCCAGCCTAAGGCCTTCTCCGGGCAGCCTTGCCCGCGACGGCTGAGGTCACACCGTGCCCAGACTGGCCGGGATGAGGCAACAGGTGCAGCTTCTCTGACACGCTGGCGGTCTTGGCGTTTCCAGGCGTCCATTTGCCCGGCTCTGTCTGGCCCAAACGCCGTGTCGCCGGGTCAGGCACTGGCCGAATGGAACTTGTTCTGGGCAACGGCAAGACCTTCGGTGAG
>Ga0335074_10008706_pt1 | contig 14118 bp, 11 predicted proteins | sample Lox_Sample_23_FD_206715 | JGI IMG/M metagenome (GOLD analysis project Ga0335074, IMG submission 206715) | Soil microbial communities from Loxahatchee National Wildlife Refuge, Florida, United States - Lox_Sample_2.3 | ecosystem: Environmental > Terrestrial > Soil > Wetlands | place: USA...
AACCCGGTGAAGAGCTTGGTGCGCTGGGCGCGATCGGCCGCCTTGGCTTGCGGGGTGGCGAGCTGTGACTGATCGTAGAAGAGGCTGTAGATGATTTCGGAGTGCCCGGCGCCGGCCGGCTCCACGTCGACGGTACCGTGATAGAGGATCTTCGTATCGGGCTGAGTGTAGGTATATGAGTGGCTCGTCTGCGCCACCATGACCTCAGTGATCCTCTCGCCAAGGCGGCGCACGGTGCCGAGACCGCCCGACCCTGAGGTGTATGTGCAGCTCATCTTGATGAAGGTACCGAGCGCGCAGAACTCGCCGATCCTCTTCCAGACACCATCGGCCGGCCGATCGACCGGTGTTTTCAGGATGATCGTGGCGTAATCGGCACCCCAGGCCGTACCGGCTCCGAAAGCGAGCGCGAGGGCAAGGATGGCGCCGAGCGAACAGGACGGTCCGAGCTTCATGGTGCGTTCCCCTGGTGACGGCTTCGTGATCGCAATTATCACCAACCCGTGCCCAAGCCGTCACGTGCCGGACGCCGCAAGCCCGGATTCGTCCCACCCGGACACGGTACAGCGCTCCCTCATCGTGGCTGACGGGGGTCGTCGATTGCGACCGGGGTGACCAAGGCGTTGAAAGACCGACTGTCAGCGTTGCTGCGCGGTAAGTGGCGCGAGCCTGATCTGCTTCGCGAGCTTATAGGCGGCGGCGACATCGCCGTCGCTGTACACCAGCACACGCCCAAGAACGAGGACCGAGTTGGTCCGAGCGAACCTGACCGAGCGCCGACCATCCCGCGCCGGCGTCTCCGTCGATGAGCGCCGGTAACGCACCAGCCGCTCGAATTGACGCTGCAGATTATCTGACTAAAATCAGATATTATGTTGTTGGATCCGATCGCCCGCGTCCGTCGATTCAATCGCGTCGTCACCTCCGAGGTCGGCGCGCTCGACAGCTCCTTTCTCGGCCGGGGCCGGCCACTGGGCGCGGCGCGCGTGCTCAATGCGATCGGTCAAGGGCAAAGGGACGTGGCCGCAGTCCGCAACTATCTCGGGCTCGACTCCGGGCTGATGAGCCGTCTACTGCGAAGTCTCGAGGAGGAAGGCCTGATCGAGACCGCGTCGAATCCCCAGGACGCCCGCCGCCGCGTAGTCAGGCTGACCGAGGCCGGCCGATCCGAGTTCAAGGTCTACGAGGCGCTGTCCAACGCCCAAGCCAAGGCGTTCCTCGCTCGTCATTCCCAGCCAGAGACGCTTCTACGCGCGATGGATCTGGTCGCTTCCGCGCTTGGGCGAGGTCGGATTGTGGTGGAGGAGGCCGATCCGAGAAGCCGCGAACCGAGATATTGCCTCGGCGAATACTATGCCGAACTTGCTCGCCGGTTCGAGGGCGGCTTCGAGGTATCGCGCTCTCGCGATCCCGAGGCGAAGGACATGATTCGCCCACGCGGCGCGTTTCTCGTCGCAATATCGGATGGGCTACCGATCGGCTGTGTTGGTCTGAAGGGCAGCGGCGGCGAGGTCGCTGAGGTCAAGCGGCTCTGGGTCGCACCATCGGCGCGTGGCCTTGGGATCGCGCGTCGTCTGATGACGGCTGTGGAGGACGTCGCCCGTGAGCTGTCCATCAAGACCCTCCGCCTAGATACGAACCGCGCCCTGCCGGAGGCGCAACGGCTTTACCGCCGGACGGGATGGACCCAGATCGACCGCTTCAACGACGATCCCTATGCTGACGTCTTTTTTAGAAAGCAGCTCTGACAGGTGTCTGGCACTGCAAGACGGAACCTCGGCAGCACCCTGAGTCAAACAACGATGGAACCCAGGCTTCGCTGTTTGATTGTTTATTCAATAAATTCAATGGTCGGGGTGACAGGATTTGAACCTGCGACTCCTGCGTGCCGAACATGGCGGTAGTCCACCGGTTCAAGCTGGCGCGTCGCGTCGACGCATCTATGGGGGGCCACTGCCGACCAGCGCACCGGCTGCCTTTTCGAGTTGGCTCGCAACGTTTCTGCAATGTGTGGTCAGGCCGTCGAGGAGTCCGCTCAGCATGTCGCCAGTAGTCCTTGTTTGGTGTAACTCGCCGATGAGTGCCGAGGCCTCATCGGGTAGCCGCGTTGCAAGCTCCGTAAGAATCGCGAACAGAGTCGCGGGTGAAAAGCGACAGGATCTGGCTAGTTCGGTAAAGTGGCGAGGCTGGATTTCACGCCACCGGTAATGGCGTCCGATGCGCATCGCGAGCTTCATCTTTTGCACAGGAATCTGCTTAGGATAGGGCCAAGCGCTCGCGATATCGTACAGGGGGGCTAACCGCATGCTGTATCGCTCGCCGCCGCGGCCATAGAGCAAGGAAAAGTTTTTGGCGTGCGCATCCGTCGCGGCGATCAGGTACACAAGACAAGCACTGCGCATCAAACGCTCGCGATCCGCTTCAGGTTCGTCGGTCCCCTCAAGCAGTGTCATGACTTGGGCGAAACCTGGACCGCCTTGGTTCTCGTACTTGGATCCCGGATGGATCCCCAATGCCTGACAGCAATCCTCCTGATGAATGCGCAGCCAGCGGCCTTCCCTCCGAATACGATCGTAGCGTTCGGCGATCAACGTGGGGACGCCGCCGATGACGCGGCATTCAGTGCTGGCAGCGGCAAGACCCACTCGGCGTGCGAGCATTAGGCAGAAATGTTCGTTGAGATCGAACGCATCGAACTCAGTAGTCACCGGCTTCAGTACATGAGTAGTGGGAGTGCGTCCCTGCGGCACTCCCCAGCGCCGATGACGCTTATCGAAATACAATGCAGTCTTTGCCTGCGCGCCGGAGAGAGAAAACTGTCCCTCGGTCGCACTTTCGCGAGCCGCGCTCGCATCCTGCGCAAGGTGTTGAATGCGCCGCTCCAGTTGAGCATCGTTCAGCCATTCGATCTGTAGCGGCGCATCGGCTGCGGCCTGGACTTCATCCAATCGGTCCTCGCGCACGAATTGCACGGCGCCGGCGCAGTCCTCGCCCACATGGGAGAGCAGTGCCACGGGATTTCGCGCGGAGACCTGGAATCGGCGCGCCCACGCATCGAGTGTGCGCTCGTTATCCGGTAGCAGTCCCCAGAGGAAATTGGTCACCACGCTACCGGTGATGCCCGTGGGCTGAATCGGCCAGGCTTGCGAGACCGGGTAAGCGCCTTCGTCAGCGAGCCAGGCCTCGCTGTAAGCGAAGCGCACTGTCGAGCCGCGCATCTCGAGTGTGCCGGCGACCTCGCCGTCGAGGCAGACAAAGAGTCTCATGACTTGTCGGCTGGTCGACTGGGTCGCACATGGGAATCGATGATGTCAGATAGCGATACGTCCTTACGGGAAGATCGTCGAGGTTTGGGCTCGCTCCACGGGACGACACCAGTCTGCAGTCGCACGCCGAGGTAACCAAGCGCTCGAAGGATCTTACCAACTTGGGCGGTATCCTTGCCCTGCTCGACTTCCGAGACCCAGGCTTGCGTAGCGCCAATCGCCCGCGCCAATTCGGTCTGGCTGAGGCCGCGATGGCGCCGCGCTGCCAAGATGATCTTGCCGACATCGGCGGCTGAGTGTGCCCACATGATCGATTACCACTGTATGGTCGAGCGTATATAATGCAATATATAGCCGCTCCGGCATATATGCAACTATATGCGATCGACAATAGCTTTCGCTCCTGTTCATTCGCCCCCCGCCAGGCAGCGCAGCACCGCCGGCGTCCGGGGCCCAGAGGTCGAACGGTCGAACTGCGCGCGAGCGCCGAGCGCCAGCAGAGAGGGCCTAATCGAGTTGCGCACGTGACAGCAGGAGGGACATGTCGGGCGAGGGAGAAGGATAGGACCATCTTCTTGCTCTGCCGGAGTGCCGCTAAACGGGAAGCGAATTGCGACGTCTCAGGGCGCCGTCGGCGCGCAGAAACTGGACCCCAATTGGACCCCACAGTCGAGCGTACGTGGACCCCAATGAGAATGCTCAGAGAAATTCTTGAGAAAATTCAATGGTCGGGGTGACAGGATTTGAACCTGCGACTCCTACGTCCCGAACGGTTCAGGTCAAACGGGAATGCGGAATCGCTTCTTGCGACCGATACGATAGACGGAAAAATCTCGTTGGTCGGTGGTTAAGACCATGTCTGTTCCGAGCTCTTCGGCCAAGACGACGAGGGTCGCGTCCGCGAAATCCATGGGACAATCCGCGTAGCGTTGCATGAGTTGACGCGCGCGGCGAAGCGCAGCTGTGCTTATTGGGATCAGTACCGCACCGCCCGACAGCACAAAGTCCAGGCAGGCGATCGCACCTCCCGACACGCGTCCTAATAGATGCGTTGACTCCGTGACGACCGCCTCAGTGGTAACGATCTGTCCGGTCCAAACGGCGAAGAACTCCGAAAACTCCCGGTGCCGGTTCTGACTGCGATCCAGTATTGAGACGAGCGCACCGGTATCCAGGAGCAACTCACTTGGCACGCGTCAAGGACTCGATGATGTACGCGCGATGCTGCTCGGCGAGGTCCGAGATTCCGGAGTCTAGCGATCCGATGAGACCCTTGACGCGCTCGGCGGGACGCAATCCCTGCGAGCTATGCGGATTCAGGTAGTCGCGCAGAGCGACACGCACGATCTCGGACGCCTTGCGACCGGACTTGCGACTGGCATGCGCGAGTGCATTCGAAAGGTCCGCCGGAAGACGAACAGTGAGCTGCCTATCCATAATGCACTGCATTGTAATGCAATGTCATGCATGGGACCAGATCTGGGCCTGAACCGACCCATCCGCAACTGCGCTCGCGGCTGGCCGCGTACGCTCAGGTGCCATGAGCCGAGCTGGCATGCGCCCGACCGCAGACTGGACCTCAGTGGACCCCAGACAGTGGGGTGACTCTGGACCCCAGCAGCAAAGAGAGAAAAAAAGCTCAGTGTGTGCGCTTTCGGGCACACAGGTCATTCCGGACACATAGGTAACACTCTTGGCATTTGCAGGGGGGATCCGCAAATGCCCTGGAAGGAGTGTTCCAAAGTGGACGAACGGCTCAGATTCGTGGCCCGGTTGCTAGAAGGCGAGAAGATGGCGGTGCCATGCCGGGAATTCGATATTTCCCGCAAAACCGGCCACAAGATCTTCAATCGATACCGAGAGTGCGGATTGGAAGGTCTGACCGACCGCAGCCGCCGGCCCTACCGACAAGCCAACCGTTTACCCTTTCAGATCGAAGCGTTGATTTTGCAGCTGAAGAAGAAGCATCCGACCTGGGGGAGCTCCCAAGATCCGCGAGAAGATCCGCCGCGTGGATGCAGAATGTACGCATGACAGGGTCCACCGCTGGCCGCTTCCGGCTGGAACACGCGCTGCACGAGGAGCGGTCCTTCGTGCCGGCACTGCGCGAGCCGGCGTGTTCGAAGCGCAGCCGCATGTGAGCCCGCCATGGCTGGGGCGCTCTCGGACTCGCGAGCCGCCCGAGGCTCATAACGGTCGGATCGCTCATACGGTCAGCTCTCTCATACGGTCAGATGGGCTCGCACCGTCTCGTCAGTGAGAACGTCGCTCTTTCCGGAGACCACGATGCGCCCCTTGTCGAGTATGCGCACGTCGCTCGCGACGCGACGCGCGAACGGGAGCTTCTGCTCGACCAGCAGCACCGTGAGGCCGGTCTCGCGGTTCAAGCGCAAGATCAACTCGCCGATCTCGTGCACGATGTTGGGCTGAATACCCTCCGTCGGCTCATCGAGGAGCAGCAGCTGCGGCTCGAGCACGAGCGCCCGGGCAATCGCGAGCTGCTGCTGCTGGCCACCCGAAAGGTCGCCCCCGCGACGGTGCAGCATGCTGCCGAGCGCGGGAAAGAGTGCGACGACGTGCGCAGGAACCCGCCGCCGCCTGCGCACCGCAAGTCCAAGGCGCAAGTTTTCCTCCACCGTGAGCTGGGAGAAGATCTCGCGTCCCTGAGGAACATAGCCGATCCCGAGGCGGGCGCGCTCGGTCGCCGGCAGCGGGAGCAGGTCGCGGCCGCCGTAACTCACCCGGCCCGATCGAGCCGGCTGCAACCCCATGATGCACTTCAGCAGGGTCGTCTTGCCCATGCCGTTGCGGCCCATGAGGCAGGTGCGCGAGCCTGCGGGGACATCCATCGAGACGTCCCAGAGCGTGTGACTCCCGCCGTAGAACTGGTTCAGATTCGAGATCTCGAGCACCTCTACACTCCGAGGTAGACCTCGATGACGCGAGGATCCCGCTGCACCTCCTCGATCGAGCCCTCGGCGAGCACGCTGCCCTCGTGCAGCACGGTGACGCGCCGGGCTATCGAGCGAACGAAATCCATGTCGTGCTCCACCACGATGACCGAGTGCCGACCGGCAAGGGAGCGCAGCAGCGCCGCCGTTCGCTCCGTTTCCTGGGGCGTCATGCCGGCCACGGGCTCATCGACCAGCAGCAGCTGGGGGTCCTGCATGAGGAGCATCCCGATCTCGAGCCATTGCTTCTCGCCGTGCGAGAGGGCGCCGGCGAGTTCGTTCCAGCGCGCCGCAAGCTGCACGACCTCAAGGACTTCCTCGATGCGCGCGCGCTCGGCGCCCGCCAGCCGAGCATGCAGCCAGCGCCACACCGATTTGTTGCCCGCCATGGCGAGCTCGAGATTCTCGGCGACCGTGTGGCGCTCAAAGACGGTGGGCTTCTGGAACTTGCGTCCGATGCCGGCCTGCGCGATCTCGGGTTCGGTCAGCGACAGGAGGTCTATCGTCTGTCCGAACCACGCCGACCCGGAGTCCGGCCGCGTTTTGCCGGTGATCACGTCCATCATCGTCGTCTTGCCCGCCCCGTTCGGGCCGATGATGCAGCGGAGCTCGCCGAGCTGCACGTACAACGTCAGCGCATTGAGTGCGCGAAAGCCGTCGAAGCTCACCGTCACGTCCTCGAGGTAGAGGATGACCCCGTGCGAGGCATCGGGGCCGCTGTCGACGGGGTTCGCGCCGAGCAGCGCCCCGACCCGCGGCGGAGGCTTCGCGCTTCGCGAGCGAGCAGGGAACCGATCGATCACCGCGCGGATCATGAGGTGTGGCCGCGTCGCCTCGGGCCGCGGCGGACGGGTGGCTGCCGCGGCGCCCGCGGCCGGCGCAGCCGTGCGAGCGCGCCGACCGCGCCGCGTGGCAAAAATATCGTGACCAGCACGAACAATGCGCCGAGGGCGTAGAGCCACAGGCTCGGCAGCGCCGCCGTGAAGTACGTCTTGGCATAGTTGACGACCAGCGCGCCGAGCGCGGCGCCGTAGAGCGTGCCTCGGCCGCCGACCGCCACCCACACGACGATCTCGATGGAGTTCTCCGGCGAGAACTCGCTCGGATTGATGATCCCGATCTGCGGAACGTAGAGTGCGCCAGCGATGCCGGCGAGCACCGCGGACAGCGCGAAAACCCAGAGCTTGTAGGACTCGACGCGGTACCCGAGGAATCGGGCGCGGCTCTCGGCGTCGCGGATCGCCTGGATGACGCGCCCCGCGCGCGAGGCAACGACGTACCGGCACAGCGCGTAGCTTGCCGCGAGCACCCCGATCGTGAGCAGAAACAGACTCATGCGGGTGCCGGGAGACTGCAGATCGAAGCCAGCGATGTCCTTGAAGTCGGTGAAGCCGTTGTTACCGCCGAAGCCCATCTCGTTGCGGAAGAAGGCGAGCATGAGCGCGTAGGTGAGCGCCTGGGAGATGATCGAGAAATAAACTCCGGAGACGCGCGCACGAAACGCGAGCCAGCCGAAGACCAGCGCGAGCGCGCCGGGCACGAGCAGGACCATCAGGAGCGCGTACGGGAGGTGCTGAAAGCCGTGCCAGAACCAGGGCAGCTCCTTCCAGTTCAGGAACACCATGAAATCCGGCAGGACCGGGTTGCCGTACACGCCGCGCGTCCCGATCTCGCGCATGAGGTACATCCCCATCGCATAGCCGCCGAGGGCGAAGAAGGCGCCATGACCCAGGCTCAGGATGCCGCAGTAGCCCCAGATGAGATCGACGGCGATCGCGAGGATCGCGTAGCTCATGTACTTTCCGAGCAGCGTCACGGTATAGCCCGAGACGTGCAGAGCGGATGCCGGCGGCACTGCGAGGTTGAGCAGGGGCACGAGCACGGCACCGGCCGTGAGGGCGGCGAAGAAGACGTGGCCGCCACGGTCGCGCCGCAGCGCGTCCCACACTCCCATGCCAGTGCCTCGCTGCCGGCTCAGGCTCGAAGAACTGCTCGGCGCCGCGGGGAGACTGGCTGCATCCACACTACGCCTCGCTCGCGCGCCCCTTCTGCGGGAACAGGCCCCGGGGTCGGCGCTGGATGAACAGAATCAGGAACACCAGCACGAGGATCTTGGCTAGAACGGCCCCGGAGTAGGGCTCGAGGAGCTTGTTGACGATCCCGAGCGTATAGCCCGCGACGAGCGTCCCCCACAGATTGCCGACACCCCCGAAGACGACCACCATGAACGAATCGACGATGTAGCTCTGACCGAGGTTCGGGCCGACGTTGGTGAGCTGGCTCAACGCGACGCCCGCGATCCCGGCGATGCCGGCGCCCAGCCCGAAGGTGAGCGCATCGACCCACTCGGTGCGGATCCCCATCGCGCGCGCCATCGCGCGGTTCTGGGCGACGGCGCGTACCTGCAGCCCGAGCCGCGTGTACTTCAGCACCAGCAGCAGCGCGACGAACACCACGAACGTGAACACGATCACGTAGAGGTGGTTGTAGCCGATCGACAGCGCGGGATTGATCTGCAGCGAGCCCGAGAGCCAGCTCGGGGAGGCGACCGGGCGGTTGTCGGCGGTGAAGAGGTCGCGCACGGACTGCTGCAGGATGAGACTCAGGCCGAAGGTGGCGAGCAGCGTCTCGAGGGGCCGGCCGTACAGGTGGCGCACGATGCCGCGCTCGATGGCGACGCCGGCGAGTCCCGAGACCAGGAACGCAGCCGGAATCGCTAGGATGATCGAGGCGCCGAGGTGCTGTGGCATCAGCAGCTGCATCACGTACGTGGTGTAGGCGCCGAGCATCAGGAGCTCCCCGTGCGCCATGTTGATGACGCCCATGACCCCGAAGGTGATTGCCAACCCGATGGCGGCCAGCACCAGCACGGAGCCCTGGCTCAACCCGAAGAGGAGCGTCTGGAGGCGCTCGTAGAGGCTGCGCTTGCGATCGATACGACGCAGCGCCCGCTCCGCCGCAGCGCGCACCCGTGCATCGCTTTCGACGAACTGTCCCGGGCTGCTCTGCGCGAGGGTGGCGCTCAGCCGGGCGTACACCGCCGGATCGAGCGTACCCGAGAGCGTCTCGATCGCGGCGAGCTTGGCGCTCGTGTCCCCGGAACCGAGTGCGGACAGGGCGAGTCCAACCCGGATCTCCCGCTGGACGGTCGCATCGTGCTCCTGCGCCAGACGGCGGCGCAGCGCCGCCGTGGTCTGAGGATCGACCGAGCGCAGCAGCTCGTGCACGGCCGCGAGGCGCACCCCCGGATCGGCGCTCGTCAGATCGAACTGCGCGAGGGCGAGATGCAGCGTGCGCCTGAGCTGATTGTTGACGCCGATCTCATCCACGTCATCCGAGCTCGCCGTCCCCGCTGCGGCGCCGGTGAGCGCATCGGTCAGCTCGAGGCGGTCACCCTCCGCCGTGGCGATGCATACCTTGCCGTCGCTCTTGCGCGCGTAGAGGTTCTCATCGAGAAACGCCTGCAGCACCACGCGCACTCGCCGGTCCGGGAGCGCGGCGATGCGATGGATGAGGACCTCCTTCGCGCTGTAGTCCGCGCTCGGCAGCGTGCCTAGCAGCTCCCGCAGCGGCGGGCCGCCCGAGGCCGCCTGCGCGTTCGCGGCGACGGGGGACAGCGCGAGAGCGAGCGGCAGGACGAGCAGCGTGACGCACCCCCGCACGAACCTACCGCTCTCTGGAGCACGCGCTACTTGTAGTTCTGTCCGGAGCATTCCCGAGTTCGGGTGTTGTAGTGACCGCACTTGAGCTTCACCCAGTCGGCCACGACGTTCTGATCCGCCGCTAGGTACGGGGACCAGGCTTGGCCGGGAACTTCCTTGGCGGTCTTCCAGACCACATCGAACTGCCCGTCCGCGCGGATCTCGCCGATGTAGACGGGCTTGGTGATGTGATGGTTGGGCAGCACCCGGGCGACCCCGCCGGTCAGGTTGGGCACTTCGAGTCCCGGGAGCGCGGCGATGACCTTTTCCGTGTCGGTGGTGCCCGACTTCTGGACCGCCTTCACCCAGAGCTGGAAGCCGATGACACTGGCCTCCATCGGATCGTTGAACACGCGCTTGGGATCGTGCGTGAACTGGTGCCAGCGCGCGACCCACACCTTGTTGAGCGGTGAATTGATGCTCTCGAAGTAGTTCCAGGCCGCGAGGTGCCCGACCAGCGGGCGCGTGTCGAGTCCCGAGAGCTCCTGCTCGCCGACCGAGAAGGCGATGACCGGAATGTCCTCGGCCGAGACGCTCTGGTTGCCGAGCTCCTTGTAGAAGGGCACGTTCGCGTCACCGTTGATGGTCGAGACGACGGCCGTCTTCTTGCCGGCAGAGCCGAAGGCCTTGATTCTCGCGACCTCGCTCGTCCAGTCCGAGAAGCCGAACGGTGTGTAGTTGATCATGATGTCGGAGGGCGAGACGCCCTTCAGCTTGAGGTAGGCCTCGAGGATCTTGTTGGTGGTGCGCGGATAAACGTAGTCCGTCCCCTCGAGAACCCAGCGCTTTACGCCCACCTGGTTCATCAGGTAGTCGACTGCGGGTATCGCCTGTTGGTTGGGCGCAGCTCCCGTGTAGATGACGTTCTTCGAGGATTCCTCGCCCTCGTACTGTACCGGATAGAAGAGCAGGCCGTCGTCTTTCTCGAAGACCGGGAGCACGGACTTGCGCGAGACGGACGTCCAGCAGCCGAAGACCACCGCCACCTTGTCCTTCTCGAGCAGCTCGGCCGCCTTCTCCGCGAAGAGCGGCCAGTTCGATGCCGGATCGACCACCACGGGCTCGATCTTCTTCCCGAGCAATCCGCCCCGTTTGTTCTGCTCGGCGATCATCATCAGGATCGTGTCCTTCAGGGTCGACTCGCTGATCGCCATGGTCCCGGAGAGCGAGTGCAGCACGCCGACCTTGATGGTGTCGGCGGCATGCGCAGCGCCGCACACGATCATCGCGGCGAGGGAGGCGAGCAGCCCCGGCGCCGAACGCTTCAGCCGATTATGCAGGTTCATGCTAGGTGTCCCCACGGTTGATGTCACATCTGGAGCTGGATCTTCAGCCCGAATTCGTTCGGCGACGCCACGCCGGCGAAGGAAGACGAGGTGCTCGATTGGTGCAGGTAGTAGAGCCCGACCCGCGCATTGAATTCCTTGATGATGTAGTTGAGATCGACCTCGGTCGTCTTCAGCACGTATCCCGGCAGATAGATCGTCGCGAGCGACCCCGCGGAACCCGAGGAGCTCGTGGGGCTCGGGATGACTTCGTAGCCGTTCTCGTAGGTCTTGTCGCTGTACTTCACCAGGGGCTGGATCCTCCCCCAGCCGAGGGGCCGCGGAAGGAGATAGCTCGCAAGCGCATACCAGCCGTGCGAGGGGGCCGCGCCGGCGAGTCCGTTGTCGCTCTGGTATTCGGTCTCGAACGTGAACACACCGGCGCCCCCGAGCCGCTTGTCGAGCAGTCCGTCCAGGTTCCAGCCGGAGCGGCCGTTCTGGGTCTGCCCCGCGGCGCCCAGCGCGAGCACGTCCTTGTCGCCGTAGTAAGTTCCGTTGAGGTAGTAGCCGCTTTCCTTGTCGAGGAAGTCCCACATCACGCGCGCGGCGCTCAGGACCTTGTCCTTGTCGGTCACGGCGCTGTTGAGCGACTCGCCGTCGAAGCCGCCGACCTGCACCTTGAGCGGCCCGAAGTCGCCCCAGTACGCGAGCCCGTTGTCCCGTCCGTCGAATGCGTCGGGGTAGTAGTCGGCGACGCCGTCCGCGTAGGGCGCCCAGTCGTTGGCGAAGTACGGGCCGTACAGGTTCGCCCGGTCGCTCGGCTCGAGGAAGCGTCCCGCCCAGAGATTGAACTCGCTCGAGTACTCGAAGCGCGCGATCGCATCGAGCACGGCGACCTTGTTGTCCCCCGGCCCGCTGCCCGTGCCCGTGTACTCGGTATCGAACGTCATTTTCAGCTGATCGGTGATGCTGCCGTTGACGTAGAGACGGATGCTGTCGACCGCAAAGCCCTGGACGCTTCCGCCGGCGCTGCTCGGCGTACCGGGGCTGTAGATGCAGGCGGTCTGGCAATCGAAGAAGCTCGACTGGATGCCGCCGCCGACGGTGACCGACGGCGTGCCGTCCGCGGCGGCAGGTGCGATGTGAGCGATGAGCATCACGGCACCGACCGCTGCCGCAGTAGTCGCGTGCGGCGCCCGGCGTGCGCATCGTCTTGAGACTCCCATGAAGTATTCCTCGTTGTTGGTGGATGACGGCCGGCCCCGACTCGCGGCGGATGGCGCATCAGGTGCAGTGCCCACTTGGTGCAGCGGCCCGTGGGTGAGAACCAGACTGGTGCAGGCGCCAGACTGCGGGTCCGCATGCCGGTCATCCGGCGGTGGCGCTCACGTTCCATCGATCCGTCCTGCCTCAAGTGCGGGCCTAAGCTAATGGAGCGCGACGGCGGCCGGTATGCGTCGATTGACGTAGAGCGAGCGTGAACTGCTTTCGTGTCGTGGCAAGACGCCGCCGCTGGCACGGTGGCTGCAACGAGAGTCGGGTGGTCCGAGGGGCCCCAGACCGACCGGCGGGTGCGAGTGACAGCAAATCAGCGAGTCGTCCGGGAGAGGCGGCAGTACAACCAGTGGGTGGCGCGCGAGACGCTGGAGGACTACGCGCTCCGGTACACGGCCGCGAGCGCTCGCAAGTCCTCGTTCCGCGTGGGCAACACCGCTCTCGGACCGATTGCGTTCCTCGCCTGCGAAGCCATCGGGGGCACGATCACGGTCGCGTGCGGCTTTCCGAACGCGCTCGCTGCGATCACGGCGTTCTCGGCGCTCATGTTCCTCGTCGCTTTGCCGATCGCCTACTACGCCGCCCGCTACGGCGTCGACGTCGACCTGCTCACGCGCGGCGCCGGCTTCGGGTATCTCGGCTCGACGCTCACCTCGCTCATCTACGCCTCCTTCACGTTTCTGCTCTTCTCGATCGAGGCGAGCATCCTGTCACTCGCGCTGAAGATGCTGTTCGGGATCCCGCTCGCGGTGGCGCACCTCGTGAGCGCGCTGGTGGTGATTCCGATTGCCATCTACGGCATCACTCTCATCAGCCGCACGCAGCTCGCGACTCAGCCCATCTGGCTCGCGTTGCAGTTTTTGCCGGTGCTGTACGTCGCCTGGAAGAGCCCGCAGGACGTTGCGGCGTGGACGCACTTCGCGGGGGTGAGGGGCGGCGGAGGGAGTCTGCGTGTGTCCCTGTTCGGCGTGGCCGCATCCCTGTTGCTCTCGCTGCTGCCCCAGATCGGCGAGCAGGTGGACTATCTGCGTTTTCTGCCGGCACGCGCCGCGCGCGGGCGGCTCGGCTGGTGGACGGCTCTCGTCTCGACGGGGCCGGGTTGGGTGCTGATCGGTGCCTTCAAGCTCCTCGCGGGCTCCTTGCTTGCGGTGATGGCATTGCGGCACGGAATGTCGGCTACGGCGGCAACCCAACCCACGGAGATGTACCGCATCGCCTTCGAGCGGCTAGTTGGATCCCCGCGCGCCGCGCTCGTGATCACCGGTGTGTTCGTGATCGTCTGCCAGCTCAAGATCAACGTCACGAACGCCTATGCCGGCTCGATCGCCTGGTCGAACTTCTTCTCGCGTCTCACGCACAGCCATCCGGGGCGGGTGGTCTGGCTGGTCTTCAATGTCCTGCTCGCGTTCATCCTCATGGAGGTCGGCGTCTTCGGGACGATCGAGGCGATTCTGCAGATCTACGCGAACTTCGCCGCGGGCTGGATCGGCGCCATCACCGCGGACCTGGTCGTCAACAAGCGCCTCGGGTGGAGTCCCCCTTTTATCGAGTTCCGGCGCGCGCACCTCTACGACGTGAATCCGGTCGGCGTCGGCGCTCTCCTGCTCTCCGTCGTTGCCTCCACCCTTGCCTATCTGGGCGTATTCGGGACGCTCGCCCA
>Ga0335074_10008708_pt1 | contig 14116 bp, 12 predicted proteins | sample Lox_Sample_23_FD_206715 | JGI IMG/M metagenome (GOLD analysis project Ga0335074, IMG submission 206715) | Soil microbial communities from Loxahatchee National Wildlife Refuge, Florida, United States - Lox_Sample_2.3 | ecosystem: Environmental > Terrestrial > Soil > Wetlands | place: USA...
GACCGGCCCGGTGATGGCACCTCCAGTCACATCCGCCTCAAGGGCCGCTCATTCGAATTATCGTGCGGGATTCGCCCCGGATTGTGACGCCAAATCCCGCACGATCTTCGCGCTTACGTTTCAAGCCGGCCCGGCGCTGAGAACGCCGGCCCGGCGATTGCCGGCTCCGGCTGTGTGGGGCGAAGTGGGGGATCGCCGGCTCGCCGCTCTCGGCGCCGATTCTTCCCCCACTTCACCCCACTGACGCTGACCTGCGGGTTTGCGGTACAAGAAGCCGCCGACACGGCCGATTCGGGGTTGACGGTGGAGCAATGTGGGGTACAGTGGAGCGCGGTGGAGTGAGATGGCTGTCTAAGCCCGGCCCGCCGGGGGTTGGAGGTGAGCACCGGATGTTCCTCGGTACTCACGCGCCCCGGCTGGACGAGAAGGGACGCCTCTTCTTGCCGGCGAAGTACCGTGACGAGCTCGCCGGGGGAGTCGTGATTACCAAGGGGCAGGAGCGCTGCCTGTACGTCTTCCCGCACGAGGAGTTCGAGCGGATCACCGAGGCGTTGCGCGCCGCGCCGGTCACCGCCAAGGCGGTGAGGGACTACAGCCGCGTCTTCTTCGCCAGCGCCTCCGACGAGACTCCGGACAAGACGGGCAGGATCACCGTCCCGCCCGGCCTGCGTGAGTACGCGGGGCTGCAGCGGGACTGCATCGTGATCGGGGCCAACACCCGGCTCGAGATCTGGGACGCCCAGGCATGGGAGACCTACCTGGCCGCACAGGAGGACACGTTCTCCGAAGCCGCGGAGGAGGTGCTGCCAGGGATCTTGTAGGCGGTCACCGGGCTACCCGGTGGCCATGGCTGTCCGGCGAGTCTCCACCCGCGCCCGGGCTGCGCAGGCTGGCGCCACTTCCCCGGTGCCAGGCGGCGGCCCTCACGGGGCGCGGAGGAGACCCGGCCGGTCACCAACTGCTGATAACAGCAAGAAGCGTCGCGACAGCGCCACGCCACAGGCATCGCGGCCACAGGCATCGCGATAACAGCGGGAAGCCGCGATAGCAGGGAGAAGCACAGCGCGGAGCGCTGGAGCGGAGGGGTCAAGTGGGCGAGCACGCCTATGCGCACGTGCCGGTGCTGGCCGGCCGGGTGACCGCCTTGCTCGTGCCCGCGTTGACCGGCCCAGGACCGGATGGCGGCCCGCCCGTTCTCGTGGACGCGACGCTCGGCCGCGCGGGACACGCCCGCGCCCTGCTCGAAGCCTGCCCAGGGCTGCTGCTCATCGGCATCGACGCCGATGAGGCCGCGATCGAGGCGGGCCGGGCCCTGGCCGCCGAGTACCCGGGCCAGGTGACGCTCGCGCACGCCTTTTACGACCAGATCGCCGCGATCGTCGCCCGCGCCGGGCACCGCCGCGTCCAGGGCGTGCTGTTCGACCTCGGGGTGTCCTCGCCGCAGCTGGACGACACCAGCCGGGGCTTCTCCTACGCACAGGACGCGCCGCTGGACATGCGGATGGACCAGACGGCCAGCAAGACGGCAGAACGCGTCGTCAACGACTACCCGGTCAGCGAGCTGACCCGGGTGCTCGCCGAGTACGGCGAGGAGCGCTTCGCGCGGCGGATCGCCGAGGCAGTCGCGCGGGAACGCGCGCGCGAGCCGGTCACCTCGACGCTGCGGCTGAGCGCGATCGTGAAGGACGCCATCCCCGCCGCTGCGCGGCGCACCGGCGGCAACCCCGCCAAGCGGACCTTCCAGGCGCTGCGCATCGAGGTGAACGACGAACTCGGCGCGCTGCGGCGGGCGCTGCCCGCCGCCCTTGACTTGCTCTCACCCGGCGGGCGGTTCGTGGCGCTCGCCTACCACTCGCTCGAGGACCGGCTGGTCAAGAGGGAACTCGCGGCGAGGACCGCCGATCCCGCGCCGCCAGGGCTGCCGGTGCGGGCCGGTGACCTGCTGCCAGGAACCGCGCCGCGGTTCCGGCTGCTGACCAGGGGCGCGGAGCGCCCCGGCGAGGCGGAACTGGCGGCCAACCCCAGGTCGGCCTCCGCACGTCTTCGCGCGGCCGAGCGAATCCGGGAGGCAGCATGAGCGACTCAGATACCCGCGACCAGAAGGCGGGCGGCGTCGGAACGATGCCCAGGCCAGCGGCTCCGCCGCGGCGTCCCGCCCGGCCTCGCCCGCCCGCTGAGCCGGGGCAACGGCCCGGCCTGCCCGACGGCGTACGGCTAGCCTCCAGCGCCCCTAGCGTCCCGGGGGCCCCCAGCGTCACCCGCGGCGCACCGCGCCGCGGCCACCGGATGCCGTTCATCCTGATGCTGTGCGTCCTGCTCGGCGGGGCACTGCTCTGCACGCTGCTGATCAGCACGACGCTGGCCGCGGGTTCCTACCGGATCACGAAGCTGCAGCAGTCGGTCGACGCGCTCGCCAGGCAGCGCCAGACGCTACAGGAACAGGTGGCCCAGGCGCAGTCCGCGCAGGTCATCGAGCAGCAGGCGGAGCAGCTCGGCATGACCGAGCAAGGCCAGCTGCGGTTCTTCGACCTCAAGACCGGCGAGGTGCAGACCGACGCGGGGAGCGGAGCCGAGCAGGCCATCAACGTGCCCGGATACACCCCATGACCCAACGCGGCCGGGACCCGGGCCCCCCCGGCCGCCCCGGCGGGGGCGACCGCCCCAGGCGGCCTGGCGGGACTGACCGGCCCGGCTCCCCGGGACGCCCGGGCCGTCGCCCGGGCGACGGCCGCCGCGCAGGCGACCACCCCCAGCGCCGCCCTGCGCCTGGAAGGCAGGGGCCGCGGGGAGATTCCCCGCGGCGTTCCGAAGGACTGCCGCGGAAACCATCCCCGCGGCTTCCGCCAGCCCCGCCACCTCCCCCAAGGCGCCGGCCGCGGCGCATCACCATCCGCCGTGGCGAGCCCGGCAAGCGCATCGGCATCGCGCTGATCGCTGTCGCGGTCACGCTCACCCTGTTCGCCGGCCGCCTGGTGCAGATCCAGGGCATGGAGGCCGGTTATTACCGGCAGGTGGCCAAGAAGCAGACGTTCGAGGCGATCCCGCTGCCCGCGATGCGCGGCACCATCTACGGCGCGGACGGGCAGGTCCTGGCGATGACCGTGGAGACCTACACGGTGACGGCGGACCCGCCGCAGATAGCCGACAAGGCGCTCGCCGCCCAGCAGCTCGCCGGCCCGCTCGGCCTGACGCAGCAGCAGGTGCTCAACCTCCTCGAGCACCCGACGTCGAAGGACTACGTCGTGCTCGCCAAGGGCGTGTCCGCCCCGAACCAGGCCAAGATCGCCGCGCTGAACATCGTCGGCATCGCCTCCTCGCCGACGTACGCCAGGGACTACCCCGACGGCGACGCCACCGCGAACGTCGTCGGCTTCACGAACGTGAACCCGGCCACCGGCGTGATCGCCGGGCAGACCGGCATCGAGCAGGAGTACAACAAGCTGTTGTCCGGCACGCCGGGCAGCGAGCAGGTGGAGATCGGCGCCGACGGGCAGCCGATCCCGCTGGCGGGCAGCAAGGACACCCCAGCGCAGAACGGCACCAGCATCCGGCTGACGATCATCCCGGCGCTGCAGCTGGCCGCGCAGCAGGCGTGCGAGGCGGAAGTGAACAAGACGCACGCCAGGCAGTGCACCGTCGTGATCATCCAGCCGAAGACCGGCGCCATCCTCGCCATGGCGCAGTGGCCGACCTACGACCAGAACACGCTGACCAACGTGGCGGACGCCAAGGACCTCGATGTGCAGGACATCTTCGCGCCCGGCTCCACAGCCAAGGTGATGACGGCCGCCGCGGCGTTCGAGCGCGGCGGCCAGACGCCGATGAGCCCGTACTACATCCCGTCCGAGATCTACAGAGGCGGCCAGTGGATCACCGACGCGGAGGCCGACGGCGGCTCGCACTACACGATCGCGGGCATCATCGCGCACTCCAGCAACGTCGGCATGTCCCAGGTGGTCGAGCACGTCTCGCCGCAGGTCCAGTACGACTACCTGCGCGCCTTCGGCCTCGGCCAGCCGACCGGACTGAACCTGCCGGGGGAGAGCCCGGGGATCCTGCCGACGCCGGACAAGTGGGCGGGCGACGAGCGGTACACGCTGTCGTTCGGCCAGGGCGTGGCGGTGAACGCGGTGCAGATGGCCAGCGTGTACGCGACGATCGCGAACAACGGCGTCCGGGTGCAGCCGACGCTGATCGCCGGCACGTACAACTCGAGCGGCCAGTACACCCCGGCGGCGCCGCAGCCGTCCCGCCGGGTAATCCAGCCGAAGACCGCGCACGAACTGATCCAGATCCTGCAGCAGGTGCCCGGGCTGGACGCGGAGGGCAACGCACCGTGGGCCCTCATCCCCGGCTACGCGGTCGCCGCCAAGACCGGCACCGCGCAGGAGCCGGGCCCGAACTGCGCGCTGTGCCAGTACGGGTCGAGCTTCATCGGAATAGCGCCGGGCAACGCCCCGCAGGTCGTGGTCTCGGCGAACGTGCAGGATCCGGACAGCAACATCGCGTACTTCGGGGCCAACGTCGCGGGCCCGGTCCTCTACAACGCGATGAAGTTCGCCCTGCAGACGTTGCAGATTCCTCCGCAACCTGGGCTTGTTGCACCGTATGTCCGGCTCAATGCGGGCTGATATTGGATACTCTCGGGGCGTGATCCGACCCGCCCGCGTTCCGCCCCGTCCGTTGTCCGGGCTGGCTGAGCTCCTTGGCGTGGGAAGAACCGATTTCATTCCGAACGGTCCAGGCCGGCTCACCGGCGTCACCCTCGACTCCCGGCAGGTGCTGGCCGGTGACCTGTACGCCGCGCTGCCCGGTGAGCACACCCACGGCGCCGCGTACTGCGATCAGGCCGTCGCGGCCGGGGCGATCGCCATCCTCACCGACCCGGCCGGCCGGGACCGGGCGGCCCGCACCGGCGTGCCGGTGTTCGTGGTATCCGCACCGCGGGACCGGCTCGGCGACATCTCCTGCTGGATCTACGGCGACCCGTCGCACCGGATGACGATGATCGGGGTGACCGGGACCAGCGGCAAGACGACCACCAGCTACCTGGCCGAGGCCGGGCTGCGCGCGGCCGGGCACGAGACCGGGCTGGTCGGCGGGGTGGAGATCAGGATCGGGACGGAGCGGATCGGCTCCGCGCTGACCACGCCGGAGGCGCCTGACCTGCAGGCGCTGCTCGCCGTCATGGTGGAGCGCCGCGTGACGGCGGCCGCGATGGAGGTGTCCAGCCATTCGCTGGCGCTCGGCCGGGTGGACGGCACCCGGTACGACGTGGCGGTGTTCACCAACCTGTCGCAGGACCACCTGGACTTCCACGCGGGGTTCGAGGACTACTTCAAGGCGAAGGCGCAGCTGTTCACCCCGCGGTACGCCGGGCTCGCCGTGCTGAACGTGGCCGACAGGTACGGCAGGCGGCTGGTGGCGGAGGCGTCGGTGCCCGTCGTCACGTTCTGCGCCGATCCGGCGTCGGGCGCCTACAAGAACGCGGACTGGCGGGCCGCCGACGTGCGCTGCGGCGCTGACGGCTCGACGTTCCGGGTGATCGGGCCCGGCGGGGTGGAGGCGGACGCGTCGGTGACGCTGCCCGGCGCGTTCAACGTCGCCAACGCGCTCGGCGCGATCGTGGCGCTCGTCGAGGCGGGCGTCCCGCTCGAGGACGCGGTCGCCGGCGTGGCCGGCTGCCCCGGCGTGCCGGGCCGGCTGGAGCGGGTCACGGCCTTTTCCGGGGGGCCGGCCCCCCGGACCCCCCAGACGAACCAGCCGGACGTCTTCGTGGACTACTCGCACAAGCCCGGCGCGGTCGAGGCGGTGCTCGGCGCGCTGCGTTCGGTGACCCCCGGCGACCTGATCGTGGTGCTCGGCTGCGGCGGCGACCGGGACCGCGGCAAGCGGCCGCTGATGGGCGCCGCCGCCGCCCGGCTGGCGGACGTGGCCATCCTCACCAGCGACAACCCGCGTTCAGAGGATCCGCTGGCGATCCTCGACGAGATGCTGCACGGAGTGCTCGGCGTCCATGAAGGGGCGCGGGCCCGGGTGATCGTCGAACCGGACCGGGCGGCGGCCATCGGCCTCGCCGTCGGCCTGGCGGGAAAGGGCGACGTGGTCCTGGTAGCCGGGAAGGGGCACGAGACCGGGCAGTACATGGCCGGGACCGTGCTGCCGTTCGACGACCGGGCGGTTACCGCAACCGCGCTCGCGCGGCGCGCCTCGGCGGGGGACGGGACGGACCTGTCATGATCCCGCTGACGCTGGCCGAGATCGCGGCGCTGACCCGCGGGTCGCTCGCTCCCGCCGACGCCGCCGCCCGCGCCGTCACGGGGCCCGTGATCATCGACTCCCGGCTCGTGACCCACGGCGCGCTGTTCGCGGCGCTGCCCGGCGAGCGCGCGGACGGCCACGACTACGCGCCCGCCGCGGTCGCCGCCGGGGCGGCCGGGGTACTCGCCTCCCGGCCGGTGCCCGGCGGGCCGGCGGTCGTCGTCCCCGACGTGACCGTCGCGCTCGGCGCGCTGGCCAAGGGGGTGCTCGGCCGGCTGCCCGCCGCCGCCGTCACCGGGATCACCGGGTCGTCGGGCAAGACCTCGACCAAGGACCTCGCGGCTCAGGTGGTGGAGCACCTCGGGCCGACCATCGCCCCCGAGGGCTCGTTCAACAACGAGATCGGCCTGCCGCTGACCGTGCTGCGCGCCGACTCCTCGACCCGCTTCCTGGTGCTGGAGATGTCCGCCCGCGGCATCGGGCACATCGCCGCGCTGTGCGACATCGCGCCGCCGCGCATCGGCGCGGTGCTGAACGTCGGCCGGGCGCACGCCGGAGAGTTCGGCTCTCTTGACGCGGTGGCGAAGGCGAAGGGCGAACTGCCCGAGGCGCTGCCGGCCGACGGCGTGGCGGTGCTGAACGCCGACGACCCGCGGGTGCTCGCGATGGCCGCCCGCACGGCGGCCCGCGTGGTGACGTTCGGCGTGCGCGACAGCGCGGCCGCGGTGCGAGCCGGGGACATTCGCCTCGACGACCTGGGCCGCGCCTCGTTCCGGCTGCTGATGCCCGGCGGCAGCGCGGACGTCGCGCTGCGGTTGCACGGCGCCCATCATGTGTCCAACGCGCTGGGCGCCGCCGCCATCGCGGCCGAACTCGGCCTGGACACCGAGGCCATCGCCGCCGCGCTGAGCGCGGCGACCGCGCGCAGCAGGCGGCGGATGGAGGTGCGCGAGCGGCCCGACGGGGTACTCGTAGTAAACGACGCCTACAACGCCAACCCCGACTCGGCCCGCGCCGCGATCGAGGCGCTGCGGCACCTGGCGCGGGGCGGCCGACGGGGCTTCGCGGTGCTCGGCCACATGGCCGAGCTCGGCGACATCGCGGACGACAGCCACGCGGAGGTCGGCCGGCTCGCCGCCCAGGCGGGCGTGGCCGGGCTGATCGCGGTGGGCGAGGAGGCTCGCTCCGTGCTCGACGGCGCGCGCACGGAAACCGGCTGGCACGGCGAAGCCATCGCCGCGCCGGATGCGGCGGGCGCCGTCGCGGCGCTAGACAACCTGTTGCGACCTGGAGACGTCGTACTAGTGAAGGCATCCAAGTCTGCCGGGCTCTGGGAAGTCGCGGACAGGCTACTCGCGGAGGCTGCACCGTGAAGACCATCCTGCTTTCCGCCGCGATCTCGCTGGTCGTCGCGCTGCTCGGCACCCGCCCGACGATCAGCATCCTGCGCAAGCGCAAGCTCGGCCAGCAGATCAGGACCGACGGCCCGCAGGCGCACCTGGGCAAGAGCGGCACGCCGACCATGGGCGGCATCGTCATCATCATCGCGTCGCTGATCGGCTACCTGCTCGGGCACTGGTTCACTAATGACCCGATGACCCCCTCAGGCCTGCTCGTGCTGTTCCTGATGACCGGCCTGGGCCTGGTCGGCTTCATCGACGACTTCATCAAGCTGTTCATGCGGCGCAGTCTCGGGCTGCGCAGCGGCGCCAAGCTGCTCGGGCAGGCGGGGGTCGGCGCGATCTTCGCGATCCTCGCGCTGCACTTCCCCGACGGGTACGACCTGACGCCGGCGTCGCCGCACCTCTCGTTCCTGACCGACTTCGGGGTCTCGATCGGCTCGCTGCTGTTCGTGATCTGGGTGATCGTCATGGTCACCGGCACCTCCAACGGGGTGAACCTCACCGACGGCCTCGACGGCCTCGCGTCGGGCGCCGCCATCCTGGTGCTCGCCGCGTACGTGATCATCGGGAACTGGCAGTACCGCAACGACTGCACGGTCGCGCTGGCGCAGAACTGCTACAACGTCCGCGACCCGCTGGACGCGGCGGTGGTCGCCGCGGCCGTGATGGGCGCCTGCTTCGGGTTCCTGTGGTGGAACGCGCCGCCCGCCAAGATCTTCATGGGCGACACCGGCTCGCTCGCCCTCGGCGGCGCGCTGGCCGGCCTGGCGATCATCACCAGGACCGAGCTGCTGCTGGTCCTGCTCGGCGGCCTGTTCGTGATCATCGTGCTGTCGGATGTGATCCAGATCGGCGTGTTCAAGATAAGCAAGTGGAGGACCGGAAAGCCGATCCGGGTGTTCCGGATGGCGCCACTGCAGCACCACTTCGAGCTCGTGGGCTGGGCCGAAACGACGATCGTGGTGCGCTTCTGGCTCATCTCCGGCATGTTCGTCGCCCTCGGCCTTGGCATTTTCTACGTAGGCTGGTTCCCGAAGTAGCGCCTGGTCACCCGCGATGGGTGATGACCTGCGGCGCGTCCCGGCACACGATCGGAACGTGCGGCCCAACGAATACGAGCCGGGCGAGGATGAACTCGGCCCGGTCGATTTCCTCGCGGTCGAGTTTCCTGACGGGCGGATCGGCGCGGCGGATCTCGCGGAACTGCTGTCCCTCGTCTCTCAGGGCACCATCCGCATCCTGGACGCGGAGTTCATCGTCAAAGACGCCGCGGGCAATGCCCGCAAGGCCGATGCCGCCGAACTCGGCGAGCCGGACGGCACCGGTATCGGCGCCTGGAGCGGTGCCTCGGCAGGCCTGCTCGACGACGCCGACGTCCAGCACATCTCGGCGGCGATCCGGCCCGGCGCGGCTGCGGCGGTCATCGTCTACGAGAACCGCTGGATCCTCCGCCTGGCCGACAGCTGGCGGCGCAGCGGCGCCCGGCTGATCGAGGACGGCGGGATTCCGGTCGATGACCTGGTGGCCGCCCTGGACGCCGCCGAGCGTTCCTGACCGCGGCAGACAGGGGGGTACGGTGGGCATCTTGAAGACCGCCGCGACGGTGGCGGTGGCGAGTTCCGTGCACGGGCGGATACAGCGCAGGCAGCAGCAACGGTGGGCGGCGCAGGACCAGGCCGCCGGCCAGGCGCCGCCGCCTGCCGCACCGCCGCCTGCCGCACCGCCGCCTGCCGCACCGCCGCCTGCCGCGCAGCCGCCGCCCGAGGCCGCGCCGCCACCGCAGGCGGCGCCCGTGCAGCCGCCTGCCGTCAGCATGAGCGAACGGCTCGCCCAGCTCTCAACGCTCAGCGACCTGAAGGACGCCGGCGTTCTGACGGACGCCGAATTCGACGAGCAGAAGGCCCGCATCCTCAACGGCTGACCGCCGGGATGTTCGCCGCCCGAGTCACTTTGGAGCAGAAACCCGCGCCAAAACGCTGATAACAGCAAGAAAAGCGTAGGGTTCTGCTCCAATGTCGGTGGCTCGGGGTCCGGGTTAGGCGTTCAGGGCCGCGCCGATGTCCGCGAGCAGATCCTCGACGGGTTCGATGCCTGCCGACAGGCGGATGAGCGTGCCGGGGGCCGACTCGCCCGCCCAGCGGGCGCGGCGCTCCCAGGTGGACTCGACGCCGCCGAGGCTGGTCGCCGGCACCACGAGCCGGGCGGCGGCGACGACGCTGTCGGCGTCCGCGGCCGTGCCGGCTAGCTCGAACGACAGGAGCGGGCCGAAGCCGCGGGGCATCTGCGCCTTCGCCGCGGCTGACGGCCTGAGCCCGGGGTAGTGCACGGCCGTGACGCGGGGGTGGGCGGCCAGGAAGTCGGCGATCGCCGAGGCGTTCTCCGACTGGCGCGTGATGCGCAGGTCAAGGGTCTTCATGCCGCGCAGGACCAGCCAGGACTCGAAGGGACCCGGGATGCCGCCGCCCGCGGTGCGCCAGTCGCGCAGGTCACGGGCCAGGTTCTCGTCCCTGGTGACGACCGCGCCGCCAAGCACGTCCGAGTGGCCGGAGACGGCCTTGGTGAGCGAGTACAGCGACGCCAGCGCGCCGAACTCCAGCGGCTTCTGCAGCAGCGCCGTCGCGACCGTGTTGTCCACGACGAACGGGGCCGCCGTCGCGGCGGCCAGCTCGCCGAGCGCCGCGAGGTCGGCGACCCGCAGCAGCGGGTTGGTCGGCGTCTCCGCCCACAGCACCGCCGGGCCGGCGCGGAGCGCCTGGCCGACGGCGGCGAGGTCGAGCTGGTCGGCCGCGACCGCTTCGGCGCCGTGCGGCCGCAGCCTGTCCGCGAGGGCGCGGGTGTTGTAGTAGCCGTCGGGCGGGAACACGATCCTGCTCCGGCCGGCCGCCAGGCTCAGCATCAGCGCCATCGAGGCGGCCTGCCCGGAGGCGAAGCTCACCGCGACCGCGCCGGGCCCCTCGATCGCCGCGAGCGCCTCCTCGACCGCCGTCCACCCCGGGTTGGCCATCCGCCCGTAGCCCCGCTCCGGGTCCGGCTCGCCCTGCGACACGTACGTGCTGGTCGCGAGCAGCGGCGGCGCGAGCGGCGCGCCGGCGGTCCGTTCGGTCCCCGCGTGCGCGAGCCGCGCCTCAGCGCTGAAGTCCATGACCCCATTGTCGCTGACCCCTCCACCCCGTCTCCAACCGCCAGCCAAGGTGGTCGATGGCCCATGGACCGCGTTCCGGAGGGTCCGCGGACGGCATTCCCGGGGTAGTTGCGCGACACGCGGCGGATGTTCCCGGTATGGGCGCGGGCGGCACGGACACTAGAAGGCATGTACGTCCGCGCGGTGGAGGACACGGTTGAGACGGGTGAGGACGCCGAATCGCTCGAGGCGGCCGCCGGCCGGCCCGCGCCGCGGCTGCCCGGGATCGGCGAGCAGCTGCGCGCCTGGCGCGCGCTGCTCGACCGGCCGCTCACGCCGTACTACCTGATCGTCGGCATCACCGTACTGCTGCTCGCGCTCGGCCTGGTGATGGTGCTGTCGACCGCGTCGGTGACCGACCTGTCCTTCGGCCTGTCGCCGTACTCGGACTTCGAGAAGCAGCTGGTGGGCGTCTGCATCGGCCTGCCGCTCATGTGGGTCGCGGCGCGCTCGTCGCCGCGGCTGTTCCGCGCGGCGGCTTACCCGCTGCTCGCGGTGGCGATCATCGGGCTCTGCCTGATCCTGATCCACGGCGTCGGCGTGACGAAGAACGGCGCCGTCCGGTGGATCGCCCTGGGGCCGTTCCAGTTCCAGCCGTCCGAGCTGGCCAAGCTCGCGCTCGCCGTCTGGGGCGCGGACCTGCTGGCCCGCAAGGAGAAGATGGGCATGCTGGCCGACTGGCGGCACATGCTCGTGCCGCTCATGCCGGGCACCGGCCTGCTCGCCCTGCTGGTGATGGCCGGCGACGACGTTGGCACCACGTTCGTGCTGCTGATGGTCTTCCTGGCGCTGCTCTGGTTCGCGGGCGCCCCGGGACGGGTGTTCAGCGCCCTGCTCATCTTGATGGGAATGGTGCTGCTGCTGCTCGTGGTGACGCAGAGCTGGCGGATCAGGCGCATCACGGGCCTGTTCGACACGTCGAACGCGAACCCGGTGGGGTCGAACCAGCAGGCCATCCAGGGCCGGGTCGCGCTCGGCGACGGCGGCCTGTTCGGCGTGGGGCTCGGCGCGAGCAAGATCAAGTGGGGCTGGCTGCCCGAGTCGACCAGCGACTTCATCTTCGCGATCATCGGGGAGGAACTCGGCCTGGTCGGCACGCTCTGCGTCACCGCGATGTACGGCGGGCTGGCGTTCGCCGGGCTGCGGGTCGCGCGCCGCGCCCCCGACTCGTTCAGCAGGTTCTGCTCGGCCGCGATCACCTCGTGGATCGTCATCCAGGCGGTGGTGAACATCGGCGCGGTGGTCGGCGTGGTCCCGATCACCGGCGTGCCGCTCCCGCTGGTGTCCCAGGGCTTGTCATCCGTGCTCGTGACGATGGTCGCGCTCGGTATGCTCATGTCGTTTGCGCGGCGGTCGCCCGGCGCCAGCGAGGCGCTGGCCGCACGCGGCCCCGGCGCGGCGTCCCGCGTTCTAAGCTGGCTTGGCCGGGGGAAGCGCCGCGATAGCGGGTGACAGGCACCCGCGGCGCCGCGATGGCAGCCGACGAGCGAGGAGCATCGTAATGAGGGTCGTCCTAGCTGGCGGAGGGTCGGCCGGCCACATCGAGCCGGCGCTCGCTCTCGCCGACGCGCTTCGGCAGGCGGACCGGACTATCGAGGTGACGTGCCTCGGCACTGAACGCGGCCTGGAGACCCGGCTGGTCCCGATGCGCGGCTACGAGCTGGCGCTCATCCCGGCGGTGCCGCTCCCGCGCTCGGTGACGCCGCGGCTGCTCACCGTCCCCGGCAGGCTCGCCGGCGCCGTGCACAAGGCCGGAATCGTGCTGGAGCGGACCGGTGCGGACGTGCTCGTCGGGTTCGGCGGGTACGTGGCGACCCCGGCTTACCTGGCGGCCAAGCGGCACAAGGTGCCGATCGTCGTGCACGAGGCCAACCCCTCCCCGGGCATCGCCAACCGGCTCGGCGCGCACTTCACCACGCACGTCTTCACCGGCCACCCGGACACCAAGATGCGCAACGCCCAGTACCTGGGGCAGCCGATCAGGCGGCAGATCGCCGAGCTCGACAGGTTCGCGGTCGGCGACAAGGCCCGCGCGCACTTCGGGCTGCGGCCGGACCTGCCGGTGCTGCTGGTCTTCGGCGGCTCGCAGGGCGCCAGGTCGCTCAACAGCGCGCTGGCGGGGGCGCTCGACGCCATCCGCGCCGCGGGCGTGCAGGTGCTGCACGTCACCGGCCCGCGGAACGCCTCGGACGCCCAGTCGGCGGGCGGGACCGTGCCGTACGTGGCGGTGCCGTACGTGGACCGGATGGACCTGGCCTACGCCGCCGCGGACTTCGCCTTGTGCCGCGCCGGGGCGATGACCTGTGCGGAGCTCACCGCCGTCGGCATGCCCGCCGCGTACGTCCCGCTGCCCATCGGCAACGGCGAGCAGCGGCTCAACGCGCTGCCGATCGTGCAGCGCGGCGGCGGCCTGCTCGTCGAGGACGATGAGCTCACCGCCGACTGGATCAAGGGCGCGCTGCTTCCGGTGCTGACCAACATCGACCAGGTAGCGGCCATGTCAGAGGCGGCCGCCGCGCTCGGCCGCAGGGACGCGGACCGCTGGCTGGCCAGGGCCGTCATCGACGTCGCCACCGAGGCGGCGGCAACCCGGAACGCCCAGGCCGTCCAGGCCGTCCAGGCCGCCGACGCGGCAGACCCGCACTCCCTGGCGCCAGGCAGGCACCGGCAGAACCGGTAACAGTTCACGTGAGCGAGGAGATTGCTGATGCCCCTGGTGACCCCGACCGAACCGGTGCCGCTCGACCAGCTAGGCCGGGTGCACTTCACGGGCATCGGCGGCGCGGGCATGTCGGGCATCGCGAAGATCATGCTGGCCCGCGGGGTCACGGTGTCCGGCACCGACTCCGCGGCGTCCGCGACGCTCACCGAGCTGGAGGCGCTCGGCGCCCGGGTGTACGTCGGGCATAGCGCCGCCCGCCTGGGCGACGCCGACACCCTGGTGGTGTCCAGCGCCATCCGGCAGGACAACCCGGAACTGGCGGAGGCCAGGCGGCGCGGCATCCGCGTGCTGCACCGGGCCGGGGCGCTCGCCGCGCTGATGTCCGGCCGCCGGGTCATCGCGGTCAGCGGGACGCACGGCAAGACCACCACCACGTCCATGATCACCACGGTGCTCCGCGAGACCGGGGCGGACCCCGGCTACGTGATCGGCGGCGTCCTCGCCGCCACCGGGACCGGCGCGGCCGACGGCGCGGGCCCCGACTTCGTGGCCGAGGCCGACGAGAGCGACGGCTCGTTCCTCATGCTGGCACCCGACGCCGCGGTCGTC
>Ga0335074_10008709_pt1 | contig 14116 bp, 10 predicted proteins | sample Lox_Sample_23_FD_206715 | JGI IMG/M metagenome (GOLD analysis project Ga0335074, IMG submission 206715) | Soil microbial communities from Loxahatchee National Wildlife Refuge, Florida, United States - Lox_Sample_2.3 | ecosystem: Environmental > Terrestrial > Soil > Wetlands | place: USA...
GAACTGGCACTCCAGGAAACGGTCACGTCTACAATCCCTGATTCGTCCGCCGGGTTGTTCGCACGCATCAATGGCGCAATGCAATTCGTTACACGGGGCTCGGCCGCCATGGCGAGCCTCGGGCGTCCTCGCATTGCTCCTCACAGCGCTGTTCGCCATGCCGCCGGCCTCGGCCGACGTCAGCATCACCATTCGCGGCGTGAGCGACCCGCTACGGAACAACGTGCTCGCGTACTTGAGCTTCGCCCGCTACCAGCGCAGCAAGGACTTGACCCCCGATACGGTCGACAGGCTGCAGAGCCGCATCGGGCGGGAGGTGCAATCGGCCCTGCGCCCTTTCGGGTACTTCGAGCCGAAGGTGCGCTCGACCGTGACGGCCTCCAAACCCGGCAAGTGGCAGGTCACGATCACCATCCAGCCCGGTCAGCCGGTGATCCTCACGAAGGTCGACGTTCGCGTGGTCGGGCCCGGAGCCTCGAGCCCGCTCTTCACCCGCATCACCTCCAAGCTCCCCTTCCATGTCGGCGAGCGGCTGAAGCAGGCCGAGTACGAAGCCCTCAAGACCAACCTGCTGAGCACGGCGGCGACGTATGGCTATCTCGATGCGACGCTGACCCATCATGAGTTGTTGGTCGATCCCGCAAAGCACACGGCCGGCATCACCCTCGAGCTCGCGACCGGCGAGCGCTATCGCTTTGGCGCGACCACCATCGAGCAGCACGCGGTGAAGGAGAAGCTGGTACGCCGGTACTTGCGCTACCGGCAGGGCGATCCCTTCGACCTGACGGAGGTCCTGCGCACCCAGTTCGCACTCGATGACACGGAATATTTCTCCGATCTGGAGGTGTTGCCGGGAACGCCAGATCGGGCGACGCGCACGGTGCCGGTGAGCATCCGCGCCGCTACCAGCCGGCCGAACGTCTACTCCTTCGCAGGCGGCTACGCGACTGATACCGGCGCGCGCGGCATCCTCAGCTGGCAGGACCGACGGGTCAACTCCTACGGCCACAAGATGAGCGTCGATCTGGAGGCCGCCCAGGTGACGAAGTACAGTCTGCAGAGCCGCTACGTCATTCCAATCGGCGACCCTGCGGTCGAGAATCTGACTCTGGCCGGCACCGTCGAGCAGCAGCAGCTCGCGGACGTCGATGCGCGCACCGACTCCATCGGGCCGAGCCTGACCCGGGTGACGGGACGCTGGCAGACGGTATTGTTCGTCAACGCCGTGCACGCCACCGGCACCGTGCAGACGACCGCCCCCGGGGCGCTCAATTCGTCGAATGCCTGTATCGCCGGCGCCAGCGGACCGGGCGCGGCCTGCAGCACCAACGTCACCATCGGCATACCGACCAGCGACATGTTGGTGCCGGGCGTGGATATTGCCTCGGTGCCGAAGGGATATCTCGGCGAGCCGATGTTCGAGCACGGATTCTTCGCCGAAGTCCGCGGCTCCCCGGGCGGCTTCGGCTCCAATGCGGACTTCATCCAGGTCCATGTGCAGCTCGAACGGGTGTTCGCACTGGCGCCGAAGTGGCACCTGCTGCTGCGCGATGAGTTCGGCGCGACCTTCGCTTCGCATTTCACGCAGATGCCGCCGGTGATGCGTTTCTTCGCGGGTGGCGAGGACAGCGTGCGTGGCTTCGCCTACAACGATCTGTCGCCGACGCAGCAATACTGCCTTCCCGGCAACCAGATCTGCGATCTCGCGAAGGCCGGCGGCAAGGACGTGATCACCGGCACGGTGGAATTCGATCGCGACCTGCCGCGCAACTTCGGCGTCGCCGCGTTCTTCGACTACGGCAACGCCTTCAATCACTTCGGCGCGCAGTGCGCGCCGGTGTCGGGCCCGGGTCCACCGCAATGCAGCGGCCTGATCCAGTACGGCGCCGGCCTTGGATTTCGCGTCCGCCTGCCGGTCCTGACGCTCGGCATCGATATCGGGCAGCCGCTCTCGCAGTCGGGCGGCCCGCGTCTTTACATCAACTTCTCGCCGAAGCTTTGAGAGCACGGTAGCCGACCATGCGCCGCTTTCTGCTGCTCGCCACCGTTCTCTTCGCTCTGATCGCGATCGCCCTGCCGTGCGCCGCGCTCTACTCCGTGCTCTTCACTCAGAGCGGGCTGCGATTTCTCGTGAGCCATCTGCCGCAGCGATTCGGCCATGTCGGTGTCAGGATCGAGGATGTGAGCGGCACGATCGCGAGCGGCGCCCGCGCCGGACTGGTCGAGATCGATCAGGAGCGGGTGCATCTCGAGATTCGCGGCATCTACACCCGGGTGCTGCTCGAGCCGCTCCTCTGGCAGACGCTGCGCACGCCCGACACCACGGTCGAGAGCGTCTATATCGAGGTCAAGCGCCCACCGGGCCCGCCAACCGGGGCTCCCCATGCGCCGCTATTCCTGCCCCGCTGGATGACCATCCGAATCGGACACGCGAAGGTCGGCAAGGCGGTGCTGGTGGTCCCGGACGGCACGCGTCTTACGGGCACCGACATCTCCGGGTCGGCGCTGCTGCGCCACCGGGATATCCGCTTTTACGAGGCGCACCTGCAGATGGGTGAAGTGCATTTCGATGCCTCCGGGACGCTCCACGCCAGCGACCCGCTGCGCCTCTCGGCCACGGGTGAGATCACCTGGCAGCCGCCCGGGCAGCCCGCTTGGAGAATGACCGCCACTACCGCGGGCGACCTCGACAAGCTGCCGATCAGCGGCAGGTTTCTCACTCCCTTCCAGAGCGATGTCAGCGGCGAGATGCTCGATCTGACGCACGACTGGCACTGGCGGGGCGAGGCCGTGGTGCAGGACTTCGACCTGCGCGCCTGGCATCTCACCGGCGCGCTCGGCGCCATCAGCGGCAAGCTCGCCCTGAGCGGCGCCGGCAAGACATTCACCGCGCGCGGCTCGTTGGTTCCGGCGGGTCTCAAGGTCGGCTCATTCGATGTCCGGTTCGATGGCTCATATTCGAAGGACGTTCTCACCGCATCCCGGATCGACATCGCGCATCCAGCCTCGGGGGCGCACGCCATCGCCTCCGGCGCCATCGGTATCGTCGCCGGCGGCCCGCGTCTGGATCTAAAGGGTAGCTGGCGCGACTTTCGCTGGCCACTCGCCGGGGCGAGCGTGCCGTTTCGCAGCGGCGCGGGCACCTTCGAGTTATCGGGCCTGCGTCCGTACGACTTCAGAACGACGGGACTGGCGCAGATCGAAGAGCTTGCCCCGCTTCCGGCCGACGTCACCGGTAAGTTGGGTGACGACGGGGTCAGCTTCAGCCGCGCGCAGGTCGATCTTCTTCACGGTCACGCCGACCTGCATGGCGAAGTGACCTGGACGCCGCTGCAGCGCTGGACCGTGAGCGGCCGCGCGACCGGGATCGATCCGGCAGGGCTGCGATCGGACCTGCCCGGCAGCCTCAACTTCGGCGTGACGCTCTCGGGGCGCGGATTTAACTCGGGCGATCCGCTGAGCTTGAGTATCGATGGGCTGAGTGGGCGGCTGCGGGGCGTTGCGGCCAGCGGCGGCGGCGCACTCACTCATGCCGGCGGCACCTGGACATTCCAACAGGTTCGTGTGGGCCTCGGCCGCACGCACCTCGCGCTCGATGGCCGTATCGCTCGCAACGTCGACCTGCAATTCGCGGTGAGGGCCGAGGATCTGAGTCTCCTCTCGGCGGGCAGCCGCGGCCGCCTGCAGGCGAAGGGGACCATCCGCGGACCGCTCGCGAGTCCCGATATTCTCGCCACAGCGAAGGGCGCGGATATCCTCTACGACGGCGTGTCGCTCGCGGGTTTCGATGCGCGAGTGGATTTCGATCCGAGCTCGCGCCGACGCTCCTCGATCGCGGCGCACTTGCGCGAGCTGCGCTTCAAGCGGCGCGCCGTGCGCAGCTTCGACTTCACGCTCGACGGTCCAGCGTCCGCGGTCATTGCCCATCTCGACGCCGAGGCGCCGGGGCTGCATCTCGCGGCAAGCGCCAGCGGCGGTTTCGATCACGGCGCCTTCGCCGGGCGGCTGGATGCGCTCACCCTCTCGGGCGATGAGTCGCTGCGGCTGCATCTCGAGCGGGCCGTATCGCTGACCGTGTCCGCGTCGGCGAGCAGCATCGACCGGCTCTGCCTGATCGGCACGCCGGGTAACCTCTGCGCGCAAGCGAGTTGGACGCCCGCGGCCTGGTCCACCACGCTCACCGCCAGCCAGCTGCCCCTGAGCACGCTCACCGCGGGACGCACGCCCGCCGTCGAGTATCTCGGCACCATCGACGTCGGCGCGCGCCTCTTCGGCGCCGGCAACAACCCGGCTGAGGGCGCGCTGCACGTCGAGCTCGAGCACGCGGTGCTGTCGCGGCGGCTCGTCAGCGGACGCACCGAGCGCACTTCGATCGGCTCGGGCACGTTCACGGCGACGGCGACGCCGCAGGCGATCAACGCCGAGGCATCCCTGACGTCGGGAGAGATCGGCACGCTCGAGGGAACGCTCGAGATCCGCCGCAATGCGCCGCGCTGGCAGGACATGCCGATCACCGGCGAGCTGCGCGCTCAAACCTCCAAGCTCGATCTACTCTCGGTCTATGTTCCTGAGCTCGACCGTGCCGCCGGCCATCTGACCGCGGACGCCCACCTCACCGGCACGGTGGCCGATCCGCACTTGAGCGGTGCGTTCAGCGTTGCCGACGGCGAGGTCGATCTCTACCAGACGAATCTGCGGCTGCGTCAGATCGGTCTGACGGCGCATCTGACGGACGACGGCCTGGTGTTCGACGGCGCCGCGCGGGCGGGCAACGGGAGCGTGCATGCCCAGGGCCAGCTGCAATGGCGTGATTCGCTGCCCTACGGGCAGCTGCACCTCGCCGGCGAGAAACTGCGGGTGGTCGACATCCCGGAAGCGCAGATCGACGCCTCGCCTAACCTCGACTTCAAGGTGGCCGCGCGCGAGATCGACATCACCGGCACGGTCGCCGTGCCTTACGCGAAGATCGTGCCGACCGACTATACCGGTGCGGTGACCTCCTCCTCGGACGAGGTCATCGTGGGTGAGGAGTCGCAGAATCCCGCCGACCGCTTCAAGGTGAGGACCCAGATCACCATGACACTCGGGCCCAACGTCAACATCGACACCTTGGGCCTCACCGGGCAGCTCGTGGGCAGCATCACCGTGCGCAGCGGCTACGATGCGATCACCCGGGCCACTGGCGAGCTCTCGGTGCAGAAGGGCGAGTATGCGGCCTACGCCCGCCAGCTCGAGATCCAGCGCGGGCGCCTCATCTTCACCGGCGGCCCGATCGACAACCCCGGCATCGAGATCCGCGCCATCAAGCGCTATCCCGACGTGACCGCCGGGATCAACGTGCGCGGCACCCTGCAGCAGCCGCAGATGTCGTTTTTCTCCGATCCGTCGCTGCCGCAATCGCAGATCGTCTCGCTGATTCTCTCCGGCGGCGGCGGCGGCGGCTCGCTGCAGATGTTGCAGGCGGCCTCCACGCCGCAGAACCAGCAGGCGACCGCCGCCAACGAGCTGCTCACCCAGGGCGGCGCCATCCTCGCCCAGCAGCTGGGCTCGCGGATCGGCCTGCCGGATATCAGCCTGGAAACCGATCTCAACAACGAGACCTCGCTGGTCCTCGGCAAGTATCTCTCGCCGCGGCTTTACGTGAGCTACGGCCTGGGAATCACCCAGCAGTTGAACGCGATCCGGCTGCGCTACAGCCTGGGGGATCACTGGACGATCCGCACCGAGGCGGGCCAGATCAGGGGGGCGGATCTGGTCTTCAGCGTGGAGAAATAGCCATCGGACACCCTTGACGCTCACGCATGAATATGCATAATTGTCGCACTTTTATGCATGAGCTTTTTCCTTTCTGATCCACCGATGGACGCCCAGCAGCTCGAGCGACGCCAGGTGATCGTGCGGATCCTGCGCGACGGACACGTTCGCCGGCAGCAGGATCTCGCGCGCCTGCTGAAGACCGAGGGATTCGAGGTGACGCAGTCGTCCGTGAGCCGCGATCTGCGCGACCTCGGCGTGCTCAAGGCAAGCGGCCGGTACGTGCTGCCTCCAGATGAGGTATCGCGAGCCAACGGCGATTTCGCCATGCTCGCGCAGTTCGTGCGCGGGCTGAAGCGCGCCGGCCCCTCGCTCACGGTGGTCAGAACCACGATCGGCGCGGCGCAGAGCGTCGCCGTCGCCATCGACAGGGCGGAGTGGCCCGAGGTCGCCGGCACCATCTCCGGCGACGACACCATCTTCATCGCAACCGCCAATGCCCGTGCGCAGGATGCCCTCGTCGCCCGGCTGCAGGCGATCTTTCGAGTCTGAGCATGCCCAACCCCGTTCCCGACAAGGGCGAGCAGCCCATCGTTCTGGCTTACTCCGGCGGTCTCGACACCTCGTTTCTCGTGCCGTGGCTGAAGGAGAATTACGGCCGGCCCATCATCACCGTGACGGTCGATACCGGCGGCATCGATGCGGCGGCGGCGCGCACGCTGGCCGAGCGCGCGCGTGCCCTCGGCGCCGTGGAGCACCATCAGATCGATGCGCGCGCCGAGTACTTCGAGCAGGTGCTGCGCTTTCTCATCATGGGCAACGTGAAACGCGGCCAGATGTACCCGCTCTGCGTCGGCGCGGAACGAGTCATGCAGGCGCAGACCATCGCGCACATGGCGCGCCGGCTCGGCACCCGCATGATCGCGCACGGCTGCACGGCGGCCGGCAACGACCAGGTTCGCTTCGAGGTCGCGATGCGCACGCTCGCGCCCGAGCTCGAAGTGCTCGCCCCGGTGCGCGATCGGGCGTTCAAGCGCCAGGAGGAGCTCGATTACCTGCAAGCCCGCGGGCTCCCCGTACCGCCCTTCGGAGCCGCCTATTCGGTCAACCGCGGCCTCTGGGGTGTCACGATCGGCGGCAAGGAGACGCTGACTTCCTCCGGCAGCATTCCGGATCACGCCTGGGTGTTGACGCGCGATGCCTTTGTTCGCCCGCGGGAGCCCGAATCGCACGTCGTCGCGTTCGAGCGCGGCCGGCCGGTCGGGCTCGACGGTCGCCCGCTCGCGCCGGTGGCGCTCATCGAGGCGCTGGAGGCGCTGGCCGCGCCGTTCGGCATCGGCCGGGGCATTCACCTCGGTGACACCATCATCGGCACCAAGGGCCGCGTCGCTTTCGAGGCACCGGCCGCCGAAGTGCTGCTCACCGCCCACCGCGAGCTCGAGAAGCTCGTGCTCACGGGGCGGCAGCAGCGCATCAAGGAGACGGTCGCGCAGCCCTATGGCGATCTGGTGCATGAAGGTCAGCTCCTCGATCCGGTCTGCCGCGACATCGAGGCGCTGCTGCTCTGCTCGCAGGAGCGGGTGAGCGGTGAGGTGCGCCTGCAGCTTCGCCCCGGGAATCTGTTCATCGAAGGCGTCGAGTCGCCCCATTCGCTCATGGCCGCCTCCAAGGGCGTCTACGGCGAGGCGGCGGGCGAGTGGACTGCGGCCGATGCGCTCGGCTTTTCGAAGATCGTCGCCCTGACGGGTGTGTTTCACCGGCGCGCCGGGCGAGCCGACTCAGGAGGCGAGCGCCCGGACACGATGTCCGGGCAGGGTGCCCTGCCGCCAGGGATGGCCAGTAGCACGGCCCGGGAGTCCTGACATGGTGAGCATGAGAAGCGTCGTCGTCGACAAGATCGCCTCCGTGGCGCAGGCCTGCGGCCTCTCGCGCGAGGTACGGATCTCGACCGACATCCCCGCGGAGGAAGGCGTGGTGTTGGTCGTCGAGATCCTGACCAACAAGTCGACTTACAACACGCTGGAGCTCGCCAGCGGCCGCATGGCCAAGGTGGGCAAGGGCGACATCGTGGTGGGCGCCCTCGGCCACCGCAAGGCGCTCTTCGGCTACTCCGGGCATGTGCCACCCTCGGTGCAGGCGGGCGATGTCATCCAGATGCTCAACATCGGCGGCGTGCTCGGGATCTGCGACTCGATCAATCCCGACAAGGGCAAGCCCTTCGATTGCCGGGTGCTCGGCGTGGCGCTGCATTTTCCGTATCTCGGCGAGCGCATCGGCGTGCCGGCGCGGGTCGGACTCCGCCGGCTCGATCTCGAGGCGAAGCTCGAATCGCGGCAGGTACCGGTCGTCGCCCTGGCGGGCACCTGCATGGAAGCGGGCAAGACGGCCGCCGCCTGCGCCATCATCAGCCGGATGCGCCATCGCGGCCTTACGATCGACGCCTTCAAGGCGACCGGGGTTTCCTTGCGCCGCGATGTCCTCGCGATGGAGGATGCCGGTGCGCGCCGATCAGCGATCTTCACCGACCTGGGCGTCGTCACCACGACCCGCATCAACGGCCCGGCGCTCACCCGCACCATGCTGACCGAGCTCTCGGCCGGCAAGCCCGATGTGATCGTGTTCGAGCTCGGCGACGGCATTCTTGGCACCTACGGCGTCGATGCCATCCTCGAGTGTCCCGACATCCGCGCGGCGCTGAGCGGCGTCGTGCTCTCGGCCAACGACCCGGTCGCGGCCTGGGGCGGCGTGAAGCTGCTGCGCGAACGGTTTGGGATCGAGCCCTGCGCCGTCACCGGTCCCTCCACCGACAACCAGGTCGGCGTCGAGATCATCACCACGCAGATGGGCGTACCCGCCTTCAATGCGATGAGCACGGGCGCCGCGCTCGGCGATCGTGTCATGGAAGCCTTGGGCCTGGTGCGGGAGTCGGCCGCATGAACGGTCCCATCCCGACCATCGTGCTCGGTGGCACGGGCTACGTCGCGGGCGAGCTGTTGCGCCTCATCGCGGGACATCCGCATCTTAAGCTCGCAGCCGTGATGTCCGAGAGCCAGCCCGGGGAGCCGGTCGCGGCCGCATTCCCGCATCTCGCGGCGGCCTGCGGCGACACGCGTTTCGCATCGCAAGCCGAGGTGCAGGCGCTCGTCACCGACACGGCTGCGTGCGCGCTCTTTTCCGCGGCGCCGCACGGGGTCTCGGCCGGGCTCATCGACGCGCTGTTGCAAGCGGCGTCACGGGCCGGAACCCGCCCACGGGTGGTCGACATCTCGGCCGATTTCCGCTTCCGCTCTGCAGCCGCATACGAAGCCGTCTACAAGCACGCGCACGCTGCTCCGGCACGGCTGGCGGAATTCACCTGCGCGCTGCCGGAGCACCTGGGCAAGCTCGAGACCCCGCACGTCGCGCATCCCGGCTGCTTCGCCACGGCGACGCTGCTCGCGAGCGTGCCGCTCCTCGCCCTGGGGCTGACGCCGCCGGTGCTCTTCGTGACGGGCATCACCGGCAGCACCGGCTCCGGCCGCAAGCCCGTCGAAGGGACCCACCATCCGCTGCGGCACGGTGATCTCTATTCCTATAACGCGCTGACGCATCGACATGCCCCGGAAGTCGCGGCCTGCGCGCGCGCCGCGACCGGCATCGACGCGCAGTTCGCCTTCGTGCCGCACTCGGGGCCGTACGCTCGCGGCATTCACCTCACGGTGCAGGCGCCCCTGAAGAGTGCCATCGATACGCCGCAGGCGCTGGCGGCGCTGCGCGAGTTCTATGCCGGATCGCCCTTCGTGCGGGTGAGCGACTCCGCCCCCCGGATCAAGGAAGTCGCGACCACCAACTACGCGCACCTCTCCGCGGTGGCGAACGGCCGTACCGTGGCGGTGATGTGTGCCATCGACAATCTCAACAAGGGCGCGGCCGGAGGCGCCGTGCAGTGGATGAACCGGATGTTGGGCCTGCCGGAGACCCTTGGACTCACGGCCTGCGCGCCCGGCTGGACCTGAAAGCTCGAGACCCCCATGCAAGTGCGAATGCAAGCCGATACCACCGCGAAACCCGACCATCCGCCGACGCGGGATTTCCTCGCGCCGGTGTTCGCCCAATATCCGTTCGAGGTCGCCTCCGCCCGCGGCGTGTGGCTGCTGAACAGCCGCGGCGAGCGGGTGCTCGATCTTTACGGCGGACATGCCGTGGCCGCGCTCGGGTACGCTCATCCGGGCTGGACCGAGGCACTCACGAGCCAAGCGCGCTCGTGCAACTTCCAGACGAACGCGATCCCGATGCAGATCCGCGCGCGGGCGGCCGAGCGGCTGGTGCGCTTCTCCCAACTCGATTTCACCAGCGTGTTCTTCGTCAACAGCGGCGCGGAGGCCAACGAGAATGCGCTGCGGCTCGCCTTTCGCCTGACCTCCCGCCCGCACATCGCCGCCGTCGAGGGTGGCTTCCACGGCCGCACGGCGGCGGCCGGGGCGGTGACCTGGGGCTCGGAGAGCTGGTACGGATTTCCGGCCAAGCCGTTCGATGTCAGCTTCATGCCGCGCGGCGACCTCGGCGCCATCGCGGCCCACGTCACCGAGCGTACGGCGGCGGTGATCGTCGAGCCGGTACAGGGCCTCGCGGGCGCGATCGATCTCGGCAAACCGTATCTGTCGGCGCTGCGCCGCCGCTGTGACGAGGTCGGCGCGCAACTCATCTTCGATGAGGTGCAGTGCGGCCTGGGCCGCGTGGGGTATCCGTTCGCCGCCAACCTCTACGAGATCATGCCCGACATGATCACCGTGGCGAAGGCGCTCGGGAACGGCTTCCCGTGCGCGGCGCTTCTGACATCCGCCAGGGTGTCGGCGAGCTTGGGTGTAGGGCTCCTCGGCACCACCTACGGTGGCGGCCCAATGGCCTGCGCGGCGATCGAGGCGGTGATCGAGGCGATAGAGTCCGAGAAGCTGCTCGAGAACGTGCGCCGCGTTTCCGAGTATATCCGCCGCACCTGCATCGTGGGCCCGGTGCTGGCGAGCCAGGGCGAGGGCTTTCTCCTCGGCCTGCGCGTAAGCCGCCCCGCGAAGCAGATCCATGCCGAGCTGTTGGAAGGCGGCATTCTCGCGGGCACGGCGAGCGACAGCCATATCCTGCGGCTGCTGCCGCCCTACACACTCGAGGAGGAGCACGTTGACATGCTGCGGGATGCGCTCGCGAGCCTCGAGTCATGAAGCGCTTTGTCGATCTGGCGGAGCTCGAGCGCGAGGAGGTGTTGGAGCTGCTCGAGCTCGCACGCCGCCTCGAGACACGCCCGGAGCCGCACGCGCTCGCCGGCAGGATCCTGGGGCTCCTCTTCCTCAACCCTTCGCTGCGCACCCTGGCCTCCTTCCAGGCGGGCATGGCGCGGCTCGGCGGCACCTCGTTCGTCATCTCACCGGGCCAGGGCACGTGGCAGCTCGAGACGCGCTTGGGCGCGGTCATGAGCGGCGCGGCCGCCGAGCACGTGCGCGAGGGCGTTCCGGTGCTCGCCTCCTACTGCGATGCGCTCGGTGTGCGGGCGTTCGCGGACGGCAAGGATCTCGCGGCGGACCTCGCCGATGAGCTCTTCAAGTCGATGGCGAGTCTCATCGACAAGCCGCTCATCAACCTCGAGTCGGCGATCAGTCACCCCTGCCAGGCGCTCGCCGACTGGAAGACCATGGACGATCTCGGCGTACCGCGAAGCGGCCGATTCGTGCTGTCCTGGGCTTATCATCCGCGCGCGCTGCCGCTCGCGGTGCCTGCCACCGCGGTCCACATGGCGGCTCTTCGCGGCATGGAGGTGATCGTGCTGCGCCCCGAGGGGTTCGCGTTGCCGCCGCCGATCATGGAGAAGGCGCGGCGCGCGGCGGCCGCATCCGGCGGCTCCGTCACCGAGACCGCGGACCGCAACCAGGCGCTGACGGGCGCGCAGATCATTTATGCCAAGGAATGGGGCGCCACCTCCTGCTATGGCGATGCGGCCGCGGATGCGCGGTTGCGCAGCTCGCTCAAGGACTGGTGCGTTCGCGACGACTGGTTCGCGCGCGCGGCCGCGGACTGCCGCCTGATGCACTGCCTCCCGGTGCGGCGCAACGTCGCGGTCGCCGATGAGGTGCTCGACGGCCCGCGCAGCATCGTGCAGCGGGAGGCCTACAATCGCCTCACCGCGCAGATGGCGGTTCTCCATCGCATGTTGAAGAGTAGCTGAGGGACAACACTCAATGATCATGCATCCTGGCGATCAAGCCCTGGCGATCCGGGCACTGAAGAGCGCCGCGCCCTACATCCGCATGTACAAGGGCAAGACCTTCGTGGTGAAGGCCGGTGGCGGCGTGTTTGCCGATATCGCCTCCACCCGGGTCCTCATCGAGCAGATCGCGATCCTGCACTATTTCGGCGTGCGGGTGGTGCTCGTGCACGGCGGCGGTCCGCAGCTCTCCGAGCTCGCCACCGCACTCGGCGTCCCCACCCGCATGGTGGAGGGAAGACGCATCACCGACCAGAAATCGATCGATGTGACGGCGATGGTGCTGAACGGCCTCATCAACACCCGCATCCTCGGGATCTGCCGCGAGCTCGACATCGAGGCCGTGGGTATCAGCGGCGTCGATGCGGGCCTGGTGCGCGCGCACAAGCGTCCGCCGGTCCGGGTCGACTCGAGCGGCGAGCTCATCGACTACGGATTCGTGGGCGACATCGATGCCGTGGACCCGACCGCGGTGCGCAAGCTCCTCGACAACGGACTCATGCCGGTCGTAAGTCCGCTGTCGGCGGATGACGGCGGAGTGCTCCTCAACATCAACGCCGACACGGTGGCCGCCGCTCTCGGCGCCGCCCTCGGCGCGGAGAAGCTGATCCTCTGCACCGGCGCCCCGGGGATTCTGGGCAACGTGACCGACCCGGGGTCGCTCATTTCCTACCTCGACTTGCGCGGTCTCAAGCGCCTGCGCGAGGAGGGCCGCATCGCCGATGGCATGCTGCCCAAGGCGAAGGCCATCGAGGAGGCCCTCCGCGGCGGCGTGCGCCGCGTGCACGTGGTGTCCTATCAGGCCCCGGAGGGGATCCTCGGCGAGGTGTTCACCAACGAGGGCACGGGCACGCTCATCGTGGCGGACATCAACGCGCTCACCCCGGCCGAGCAACTGGGCTCGCAATCCTGATGTCGGCCCCATGACTCGCTTGTGGGACAAGGGCGCGCCGCTCGATGACAAGGTGCTGAGCTACACCGCCGGCGAGGATCACGCGCTCGATGAGCGGTTGGTTCGCTACGACGTGCGCGCATCGATCGCTCACGCGCGGATGCTGCGGGCGCAGAAGCTCCTCTCGCCCGCGGATTTCGAGACGATCCGCTCGGGGCTCGAGGCGCTTGCGGACGAGCATGCGCGCGGCCTGTGGCGGGTCGAGCTCGCGGATGAGGACGGGCAGACCGCCCTCGAGCGGCGCCTCACCGAGCGCATCGGGCCCGCCGGCGCACGCGTGCACCTCGGGCGCTCGCGCAATGATCAGGTGCTGACGGCGCTGCGCCTCTACATGCGGGACGCCGTGGAGCGGCTGGCGGCCAGCGCCGTCGGCGTGGCCGAAGCGCTCGATCATCTGGCGGCGCGCGAGAAGGGCACGGCGCTTCCCGGCTACACCCACATGCAGCAGGCCATGCCGAGCTCGGTGGCGCTCTGGGCGGGCGGCTTTGCGGCGGAGATTCGCGATGACGCGCACGGACTTCACGGCGTGCAACGTCGGATCGGCAAATCCCCGTTGGGATCGGCCGCCGGCTACGGCACGCCGGGCGTCGCCGTAGACCGGGAATCGACCCGGGACGAGCTCGAGTTCGGCAGCGTGCACGAGCCGGTGACCGCGGTGCAGCTTTCCCGCGGCAAGGCGGAGGCGCAGCTGCTGTTCGAGATCGCGCTCCTCATGCAGGACCTCGGACGTCTCGCCGCCGACGTGCTGCTCTTCTATACCCGGGAATTCGGCTTTCTCGTGCTGCCCGATGCGTTCACCACCGGCTCCTCCATCATGCCGCAGAAGCGCAACCCCGATGTGTTCGAGCTGATCCGGGGTCGCACGGCCACGGCCCAGGCCTGCCTCGCCGAAGCGCTCGGCCTCTGCGCCAAGCTCCCATCCGGCTACCAACGCGACCTGCAGCTGCTGAAGTTCCCGCTCTTCCGCGGCATCGACCTTGCCGAGCAGACGCTCGAGATCCTGCCCGCGGCTCTCCATGCGATGCGCTTTCTGCGTGAGCGCATCCGACTCGATCCAGCGATCGACGCCGCCGAGGAAGCCAACCGGCTGGTCGTGAAGGAAGGCATTCCGTTTCGCGAAGCCTACCGCCGGGTCGCGGCGAGGTTGAAGGATTCGCGGTGAGCGGACGTTCGAGCGC
>Ga0335074_10008710_pt1 | contig 14116 bp, 9 predicted proteins | sample Lox_Sample_23_FD_206715 | JGI IMG/M metagenome (GOLD analysis project Ga0335074, IMG submission 206715) | Soil microbial communities from Loxahatchee National Wildlife Refuge, Florida, United States - Lox_Sample_2.3 | ecosystem: Environmental > Terrestrial > Soil > Wetlands | place: USA: Florida...
TCGGAACCCTCGACGATAATACCTATCGCGATCTGACCGTCACGCTGCACAAAGGCGTCAGTTATGTGCTCATCGGCGTCTGCGATGACGACTGCCGGAATCTCAACATGAAGCTCTACGACGAGGACGGCGATTACATAGGCGGGGATACCGCTCCGAACCCCGTAGCCGACCTCGAAATCACGCCCCGCCACACCCAGGACTTCACCCTCCGTATGATCATGAGGCGCTGCACCGCCGATCCCTGCTATTACGGCCTCGGCGTTTACAGTCAATGATGTCCGGCGGAGTAAGGCGGGAGAGAGGCGTCGCCTCAAGCATGCGCCTCCGGCGGAGATCCGCCCTCGTATCGTTGACGGCGCCGCGCGGGAACGCCTCTAGTCTCCTTCCGGCCCCCGCGCGTATACCACTCCGTCGTGCGCGACGAGCGTCCGTCCGCAGGCGCAGCGACACAGCTCTTCCCTCTTCGCGACCCTGGCGTTCGGGAAGGTCCACTTCTTCCCGCATTCGCAAATATAGGCTGTCGTCCCGCTCCCCGCGACTCCAGGCATACGGGTAGGATTATACTCCCGGCGCAGGGGTCTTGCCTGCGCCGGTTCGCGGGAGGAGGCGCGAACGCGGACAACCAAGCGCGCAACGCCGTTTGAGGGCGGCGTCGGGCTGAACCTGCGCAGATAAGGGTGTGCCTATTGCCGAATGCTTGCGATCCTGCCTTCCGTCCCTTTCCGCAATGTCGTACCTGCCGCAACCTATCCCGGGAGGCGGACATTCGTCATGCGGCTGGTGTATATCTATGTCGGTTATGCGAGGGATGCCTGCCGCCGCGCGGATGTCGGGACCGAGGGCAATCGCATCCGGCTTGGTTGGCCTGGTATTGCTCGCCGCCGGCGGCTCCGGCGCCTTCGGCCAGCAATATGCTTTCCTTCCCGTGCCCGGCTCCCCGAAGGGCGTCACAAGCCTGTTCGAGGATTCCCGTGGGCGGCTATGGCTCGGCGGTTCGCAGCCGGCTTGCTTCGACGGCACGCGTTTCTACGATTTGCACGCCTACGGCTTCCCGGTCGCGGACGCATACGACTTCAGCGAGGATACGGGCGGCGGCATCTGGATCGGCGCCGAAACCGGCGTGTACCGGTTCGCGCGGGGCCGCACCGAGAAGGTCGGCAAAGGGGTCGCCGTCAGCGTCATCGCGGTTGCGCCCGACTTCGCCGTCGCGGCGATGGGGCCGCTCGCAGGAGGCTACCCGAGCCGGGTCTCTTTGTTCAGGATTCGCCGAACGGCGGCCGGGTGGATATCCGAGCCGGTGACGCGCCTTGATTCGCCTGGGCCACTGACTCTCGATCCGAACGGCGCGATCCTTTATCCGTGGCCGGGAAAGGGCTGGAAGGAAATCCGCGTCCGAGACCTGGCGAGATGGCGACCGGGAGAGGATCTGCCGGTAACGCGGCATATAATCCCCAGCGGCTTCCCGGAAAACGGAAGCCTTAAAGTGGTCCGCGATCATTCCGGGTGCGTCTGGCTCGGCGCCGTCGGCGGGAACATCTACGACTGCGGCAAGGGAGTTCAGTCCGCCTTCCCCCCCGATATGAGTCCCCGCCCGACGATGCGCGAAGCGCCCGACGGCGACATGGTCCTATCGGGCTACAGCCTGTTGGCGATAGGCCGCCCCGGCTCATTTCGCATCGCCACCCGCGCGAACGGCCTGCCGGGTATTGTCGAAGCCATCGAGGGTCGCGACGGCACCGCCTGGCTTGCCACGTACCAGGGCCTCTACCGGTCGGCGTCCCTGTTCCGGGCGGAGTACTGGACGATCCGCGATGGGGTAGCCGGCCCCCCGTGGTCAATCGCTCGCTCCGGCGGCAGGGTATATGCCGGGCTCGATAACCGGATCGTCGCGCTGGCGCGCGACCGGTCGCGATGGGAGACGGTGACGAGATTCCAGAATCGAGGTTCCGTCTCCGGACTGTTGGCCGCGGAAGGCGGAACCCTTCTGGCGACCCTCGATGGCGGCGGCGCAATCCAGCTAAGCGCGGACGGAGCAATCGTCGCGCGGACCGAGAAGGATCGCCCCAGGGGCGGCGATATGCGCCTGACCAGAACCCCGGACGGCCAAGTCTGGATGGCGGGATCGGGCCTGGGCCGCCTAACCCGGGCGGGGTCAATCCTTAAATGGGATGGTCATCCGCTTCAGACTCAGCCTTCGGCGAACGTCCTCGCCGTCAAATACGAGGCACATACGCGCAAGCTCTGGGCCTGTTACGACGGCGGACTGGTGTCGCGAGATCAACAGGGGAAGTGGAGGGAATTCACGACACGGGACGGCCTGCTCGCGAACCCATGCTGGGACCTCGCCGCCCTGCCCGACGGCGACGTCTGGTATGCCTATCACGCGCTGCACGCCATCACGCTGATCCGGCCGCTCGCTTCGGGCGGCATAACCGTCCGGCATTACGACGCCCGCGACGGGCTGACGGAGTCGGGCGCGGATGCGTTCGTCGCCGACTCGCGCGGCCGGCTTTGGCGCGGCGGGAGCCTGGGCGTTTACGTGGCCGACGCGACGGAGGCCGAAGCCGGAGAATGGCTGCAATTGAATCTCTCGGACGGCTTCTCCGCCAATGGTATGAATACAGGCAGCGTATACGTGGACGCGGACGGCTCGCTTTGGTGGGGAGCGGACAACGATCTTGCCCATTACACGCCGCCCCCGGATCTGGTGACTCCCCGTTTCTCTCCGCAGGTCTTCGTGTCGGCTTTCTCATGGGAAGGCGCTCCCCCCCGCCTTGCCGAAGCCGTAGGATCTTCGCCCCACGGTTCAAAACTCGTCGCTCACATCGGGTCGCTCCAGTTCGACCGCCGCAACGCCTTGCGCGTCCGCTACCGCGTATTGCCGGAAGAATCCACGTGGCGCGAATCAAGCTCCCTCGATCTGCCCTTGGGATCGCTGCCCTCGGGCGGGCACACCCTGGAGGTCCAGGGCCGGGTTTTCACGGGGCCGTGGTCGAAGACCGCGAGCCGATCGTTCAACGTCCTTCGACCGACGTGGCTGGGCTGGCCCTTCCTCGCCGCCTACGCCCTGACTCTCGCCTCGCTCCCCGTCGGAGCGTACCTATCGCGGCGCAGACGCCGGGCCGAAGAAGCGACCCTCCTGCCCGATCTGGCAGGGCTGCGGGCGGCGGTCCTGTTGCCGGACGCGCACGAACTGTCGGGGATGCTGCTCGACTCGCGCTTTGAGGTTGGCCTCAAGCTCTCCGGCGGCGGCTTCGCCGATGTGATGAGAGGACGCGATCGCAGCCAGGAGCGGGCCTGCGCGATTAAGGTATTCCGCGGCGAATTCAAGGACAAAGCCTGGATGCAGCGCCGCTTCGAGCAGGAGGTCGCCGCGCTCCGGAGGGTGCGCCACCCCAACGTCGTTTCGATTTACGCCCAGGGCAGAACTCCCTACGGCGCCCCGTATCTCGTCATGGAATTCATCGACGGCTCCAGTCTGCGCGAAGTCCTTAAGCGCGGCCCGCTCTCGCCGCGGCGGACGGCGCGGCTCCTTCGGCAACTGGCCGACGCCCTCGATGCGATTCACGCCCAACGCATCTGGCACCGCGACGTCAAGCCGGAGAACGTCATCATCCGCAACGAAGGAACGCCGCGCGAGCAAGCGGTGCTCATCGACTTCTCCATCGCGATCGTGAAGGACGCCGACGAGGCGCTTCACGGTCTCTCCCGCGCGGCGGGCACCTTCGCCTACATGGCTCCCGAGCAGGTCATGGGTTATGCCGACGCGACGAGCGACATCCACAGCTTCGCCAAGCTCGCCATCGAAATGCTGGCCGGGCGGAGCCTGTCGCTGCTGTTGCCCGACGCCACTCTCGACCTCCCCGTCCGTGTCCGGGCGCTGCTGAACGGCATGGGCCTCAAACTCTCGGATGTCACGATCACTATGTTCGCCGGCGCGCTGGAATTCGACCCCGCCAAACGGCCGCGCGGGGCCGGCTCCTTCATCGCGCCGCTGGTCGGCGATCTGGAGCGGAATGCCCCCGCGGAAGGCGGGTGAGGCGTTTCAGCGCCCTTTCCTGGGTCGAAGCGCCTCCCTGAGCCATGCCTTTCCTCTTTCCCACCGCCTCCGTACCTGTTTCGGGGTAAGCCCGGTCTCCGCGGCGATCTCTTCCAGGGTGAAGCCGGCAAAATAATGCATGTCGATGATGCGCGCGACGTCCGGCAATTCGGCGTCCAGGCGGTCCATCAGTATGCCGATCTCGATCACCCGCTCGAAAGCCTTGAGATCCGTTCCCGGGAGCGTCCCGCAGTCCGCCAGGGCGATCGTTTCTTCTCCGCCGCCCCGGCGCACCGCGAGTCTCTTGCGCGCCATCTCCACGAGGATGCGGCGCATGGCGATGCTCGCCAGCGCGTAGAAATGGCCGCGGTCGTTGATCTCCCACCCTCTTTTGGACAATTGGCTGAGCCAGAGTTCATCGATAAGCTCGGTCGTCCTGAGCGGCGTGACGTACCTCTCCCGTTTCAGCGCGCGCGCCGCTATGTCGCGAAGCCTCGGCATAACCTCGCCCAGCAGGGCCTCGGTGGACGCCCTGTCGCCCCGCATGAACGACTGTAATTGTTCCGTAAGGGAGACCTCTTCGCCCGCTTGCACCGGGCTTCCCGCCGCGATCGAAGATTCCATCTCTCCAGCCTAAACCCGATCGGGCCGTCCGATGCAAGCAGATAGCGCCCGAATCAGACGAAATTTCAGGATTTTGCAATTTCCTGGGCGCGGAACCCCGGATCTTACGCAGATGGAGGAGAACCCGCACGGATGCGTTGAGTCGCGACCTGCCCCGAATCGCCTTGGCTCTCGCCCGCCCGATGGGTTCGGCGCGCGCCGACGCCCTTCGCGTTCGCGCGGGCATGGAGGACTGAGATGATCTACGCGCGGAAATCCAAGCCGCTATTGTTGACGGTCGTCTTCACGACGCTTCTTGGCGGCGCCCTGCCGCTCAGCGCCGACACCCTCACGGTCTCCGTTTCCGGCCTGTTCGGAGCGGGCGTCACGGCCGATCAACTGGCGGCGCCGGGCGGACTCTGGGCGCTGAGCTTCGAGGTCGACAGCGACCCCGCCGCCGCGAATACCGATATGTTCGGCTTCGACGCGCCGTTTTCGGACTTCAGCTATCTGCTCGACGGCTCCCCGGTCGCGGTAACCCCGGAGTCGATCCGGTTTTTCACGTCCGATGACGGCGGCCTCTTCACGGTCTATTTCGGGCCCGAGACGGGCTTCTACGACGGCATGCCGATTCCGGAATTCATCTTCTCCGGCGATCCGGCGTTTTCGGGGACGACGGACAGCCCGACGATTCTTCCCGGCAGCTATCCCGTCGGCGACGTGACCTATTCCGATGCGCTCAATTACGATGACGAAGGCGCGTCCGGCACGGTGACCATTGGTGGTCCCCAGTCTTCCGCTCCGGAGCCCTCGACATTCTGGCTGTGCCTTACGGTTACGGCCCTGGCGATGTCGCTGCGTTTTCGCCTAGGCAGAAAGGCGGCGGCCGTCGTCAAGCTGACGATAGCTGGCCGTTTCGGCGAGGCGGAGCGCCTTGTCGCCCATTCCCGCCGCAACGGTTCTTCGGCGGGCCCGACGCGCAATCTTCGCTGGCTGGCTTATGCGTTGATGCCGGCAGTGCTGCCGGGAATCGCCAGGGCCCAGTTCTTCAAAGCGATCGACGTCGTTCCCGGCGTTCAAACCTATGCCGTCGCCACCTGGTACGTTTTCAACTGTTCGACATCGGGGGGCGTCGGCACCTATACCGTCAACGTGCAGCCGATGCACGGAAGCCTCAGTTTCGGGCAGTTGAGCGCCCCAGCTCCCGGCTGTCCGCAGGGAAGCCCTTCCCTGCCGGCGGTCGTCGCCTATTACACCTGGACGGACACCACTCCCGGAGTGGCGACGGATTTCTTCGAGCTTTATTACATACTCGACGGCGAGGTAGCGGAGGTCCAGGACATTGACGTGTACAACACTCAGGCCCAGCTCGGCAAGCTGCTCGGCCGCAGCCCGTGCGACTGTGCCGGCGCGGCTTCGGCCGGGGGAACCTCCGACGCTCAGTCGCAAGGCCCTGCCGGCGCTTCCGGCGACTCCGGCGGTTCCGGACAGCAGGGCGCCTACGGTAACGCTTCGCCCTTGATGTCTCTCCCAAACGGCAATAACGCGGTTCGCACGAGCACCTCGACGGACGTTTCTTCCGGCAACATGTTCTACGCCATCACCGATTACGTTACGGCCGGACAGAACAAGCTTGATTTCACGCGGTACTACAACAGCCGCGGCAGCATGGCCGCGATCCCGCTTACGGGGTTCGCAACCGTCGTGCCGCTTGCTTCCGGGCTGAACGCGAACTGGCGGTCGACCTATGATCGCCATCTTGAAATGACCTCCGCCACGTCCATCGTCGCCGAGCGGGCCGACGGCCAGCGGCTCAATTTCACGCTTAACGGCGCGACCTGGACGCCCGATACCGACATCGATGTGACGCTCGCGCAGTCGGGCGATACCTGGACCCTCACCGACAGGAACGACACGGTTGAGACCTACACGTCCACGCCCAGCGTGCTTCCGGGCTACACCGTAACGGTTCCCTATATGCAGTTGATTTCCATCAGGGCGCGAAACGGCTATACGCAAACCCTCTCGTACGGCAGCGGCCTGTTGCTCTCCGTCACGGATTCCTACAACCGGTCTCTGACGTTCGCCTACGCGGGGAATGCCCTGCGGACCGTCACCACGCCGGACGGGCTGGTCATCACCTACGGCAACGGCCCCTCCACGCCCGCGTTACTCAGCACGCCGACCACCGTCTCTTATTCGACGACTCCCGAAACGACCGTGACTTACCTGTATGGCGACTCCGCCCTGCCCTCGGCCCTGACGGGCATCATCGACGAAAACGGCAACCGGTACGCAACATGGACTTATGACTCGGTCGGCCGCGTACTCACAAGCCAGGTAGGTTCCGGCGCGAATCTTACGACCACGGTCTATAACGCCGACGGCAGCCGTACGGTGACGAATGCATTGGGCGTGACTTACACGTATACTTTTACCCCCCTTCAGAACATGCCCAAAGTCTCGCAGATCAGCCGCGCCGCAACGCCGACGACGGCCGCGGCGACCGAGACCTTCACCTATGACGGCAATGGGTATCTCGCAAGCCAGACCGACTGGAACGGCAATGAGACCACCTACGTGAACGATGTCCACGGCCAGCCCACGACCATCAACGAGGCCGTGGGCTCGGCCGTCGCGCGCACCACGACCATTACCTACGACGATCCGGCATTCGTGCATCTGCCGAGCCAGATCGTGACGCCGGGGCTTACGGCGAATTTCACCTACGACGGCGGCGGCGAGTTGCTGACGAGCACGCTGACCGACACCACGACCACGACCACACCCTACTCCACCGACGGTCAGACCCGCGCCACCACCAACACCTGGGCAAACTTCCTGCTCGCATCCGTCAAAAGCCCAAACGGAAACACGACCTCCTTCACCTACGACGCGACCGGCGCGCTGACCGCGATAACCAACGCCCTTGGCCAGACCACGAACATCACCGCGCATACGGGCGGGGGCTTGCCGCTGACCGTCGTGGACCCTAACGGTGTGACGACGACGCTCGCCTATGACGCGCGCCAGCGTTTGTTCACGAGCACCGTCGCGACCTCCCAGGGGCCGCGCACCACCGCCTTTACCTACGACGCGGCCGGAAACCTCACCAAGACCACCCTGCCTGACGGGTCCGCCCTCACGAACACCTACGACACAGCGCATCGCCTGACGACGATCACCGATCTGTTCCACCAGAACGTTGACTATACGCTCGACGCGCTCGGGGACCGTACCCAGACCAACCTGACGGCCGTCGGCAACCGGATACAGCGGCAGCACTCCGACAGCTTCGACGCGCTGGGGCGCGTGCTGCAAGATATTGGCGGCGTGGGCCAGACCACGGCGTTCGCCTACGACCCCAACGGCAACGCGCTTACCATTACCGATCCGCTGGGGCGCGTGACGAGCAGGGCTTTCGACGCGCTTAACCGCCTCAGCACCTCCACCGACCCGGCGACCGGTGTGACCACCGTCACCTACGACGCCCACGACCGGCCTCTCACCGTTACCGACCCGAACGGCAACGCGACGAGCTACGTCTATGACGGCTTCGGCGATCTGATCCAGCAGACAAGCCCCGACAGCGGAAAGACCGTCTATCGCTACGACGCCGATGCCAATCTCACGCAGAAGACCGACGCGGCGGGCAACGTCACCGACAACACGTTCGACGCGCTCGACCGGATTCTGACGACATCCTACCCCGCCGACGCCACCGAAAACGTGGCCTATACCTATGACCAGGCCGGGCACGGCTTCGGGATCGGCCGATTGACATCGCTGACCGACGCCGCAGGCTCGCTGAGCCGGACATACGATGAGCGCGGCAATTTGCTGAGCGATACGCGCGTAAGCGGTTCCACCACGCTCAAGACTGCCTACAGCTACGATGCCGCAAGCCGCATCGCTTCAATCACCTATCCTTCCGGCTGGACAGTCTCCCAGACCCGCGACGTCATGGGCCGGATCTGGCAGATTCCCGTCACGGCTCCCGGCGGCGCTTCCGCCGGCAACGCCATCACGAACGCGACCTACGAGCCGTTCGGGCCGCTCTACACGCTGACCTACGGCAACGGCGTCAACGAATCGCGCCGCTTCGATCTCGACTATCGCGTGACGGGCCTCACTGACGTAGGAACCGCGGCGCTCCAGAATTTGACCTATGCCTACGACCTGGACGACAACGTGTCCTCCATCGCGGACGCGGTGACGCCGGGCAACAGCCAGAGCCTCGGCTATGACCTGCTGAACCGGCTGACTGCCGCCACCGGAGCCTACGGCGCACTCGGGTGGACCTACGACAAATTGGGAAACCGCCTGACGCAGACGCTGGGAGGGGCAACAACGGCTTACGGCTATACTCCGGGCACCAATCGGCTTGCGAGCATGACCGCCGGCGGCAGCACGACGCCTATAGCCTACACGGCGACCGGCAACATCAGCAGCATTCCGCCGACGACAGGCGCGCCCGTGGCTACTCTTACCTACAACGCGGCGAACCGGCTGAATACTGTCACCGGAACGCCCGTAGCCATCATGGGCATGGTGTACGACGCCTTCGGGCAACGGTTCAGCAAGACCTCGGGCGGCGCGACGACGTTCTTCTCCTACGGTCAGGACGGCTCGCTGTTGGAAGAAATGAACAATGAAGCAGCCACCGATTACGTGTACCTCAACGGCAGGCCTGTCGCGACCATCGCTCCGAGCAGCGGCAAGCTTTATTTCCTGCACGACGACCGCCTCGGCACGCCGCAACTGGCGACCGATGCGGGCCAAAACGTCGTGTGGAGTGCGGTGTACCAGCCGTTTGGTGCGACCGGCGTTCCGACGGGGTCGATCACGCAGAGCCTGCGGTTTCCGGGGCAGTATGAAGATGCGGAGACTGGGTGGAATCATAATGGGTTTCGGGATTATCTGTCTGCACTGGGTCGGTATATCGAAAGTGATCCAATCGGCCTTGACGGAGGAGTGAACCTCTATATATATGCAGAGGCTAGACCACTAAACAAGGTCGATCCATATGGCTTACTGGAGGTATTTGGATTTGGCTCCTATACATGGGAAAGTCCTTTAAGTGTGCCGCCATATGCGCATACTGGTATTGACCTTGTCCCTGTGTTTTACGATTATAATAGCGAACAAGGTGGAGGGGCCTGGGGTACTATAGTAGCGCCGGGAGAAGATATCGGTGGCTTCTTCGGTGCTTTTACAGGAGTGGAGACTGTCAGGGGCCAGCGAGAGTGCATTACATTCTACGAGATTAAACCTCAAAAGATCTGGGGAATTGGTAACTTTATACCCGGCTGGATTCCTGGCGTTGGTTACTGGACAACTGACGACCAGTACGGTTTGTTTTTCTATAAGGGCGGCAGCATTGCCTGGGGCGTTGGTTTTCCGGTCTCGGGAACTTGGTCCGAGATAACCAATAGCTCCTGGAACACGAACCTCATAAACTGGCTCGTCCAGTCCAAGTATGCGAACTGGCTGTTTTGATAATGCTTGACGATCACGCAATACTCAAGAACCGAATCACTATCGACGATTGTGATGGGCGGAGGTCTATCATGATAAAACAGGGAGACGTTCGCGAAAGTATTCTCTGGGCAGTGCTGGTAGCCAGTTGTATAGTTGAGGGAGCAACACATTTATACTCTCGGGGCGGCCTTCAAGGAGTGATGACTCTCCCACTGTCCGATATAGCCAAGCTTTATGGATGGGTGCTTCTAGCCGCATTCTGTTCTCTCATGCTGTTGTGGACGGCTGCGGCACACGAAGTCATCACCGTAAAGGACGGGCAATTGCTTGTTGAGATAAGAATCGGCTTGCGTGGACGAATATACAGCAGAACATACCTTATCCAACGAATAACGAATCTGAGGCTCCGCCGCCACACATTGCCAAAAAGTAACGCGCTCCATTGGACTGCATGTTTTGATTATGACCGCCGTGAAAAAGAATTATCCACACGTTTTTATACACAGTCAGATGGTCATTACTTTCTTGATGAATGTTTGAAGCCGATGTTGACGGTAGCTGTCAATTAAAGCCATTGTATTATTGTCGTTTACTATTTGGGTGACGTAGGCTACGGCTATTCAGTCGTTGCAGTCTTGACGACCTCGACACGTTAGCGGTAGGGTGTCTGGTCGCGCTGTGCAGCGCTAACGATCCGAAGGATTCACTCGGAGGATCTGAATAGCGCCACGGATGGATCAGCGTCTGGCGCGACTGTCCCTCGCAGCCACCGTCGGCTAACCCGACGCACGGCTGAGAATAACCGGCAGTACGTTGCAACCGAAGGACCGGAGAGACCCTCCCCACACATAAATGCACGCCGCCAAAGAATGTACTTGAAAGTTGTATTTCTTGGATTATACTCGCCAAGCCAACGGCAACCGAACGGAAGAAATGTCGTGGGTTATGCAGCATGCAGGGTACAAGCTGATACGCGCGGACGGTGCCGGAACGATCCACTTCGGGAAGCCTTTGATAAGCGAAATCCGCCGGATCATCGGCTGTAGTGGCCTCGACACTGTGACCGTTGACCGGAAGCGGCAGACCGTGATGTTCGTGGATGACACAGGCATGCTCGATGGGAAGCCGGTCAACCCGAGGGCCACCAAATTGCACCGCGCAATCCGCAAGCCCGGAACGACGCACCATATCCACGGCGACGTGGTGATCGTGAATGGCGGGGATGTTGCATAACATTTGCCTGCCGACGCGATTTCCGGATGGGGGCCGAAGCGTCCGCCGGGGAGTGTCGCCAGGGGACGACGCGTTTTAACCGTCCTCTGATAACCGAAGTGAGCAGCGGCGTCCGGAGGGCGGGGAGTATCATTGGACGTGCTCGGTACGGTTTTCGACGGCTGTCTGCGTTGCCCCAAATGCGGCTCCGGCGATGTCCGGGAATCCTATACCCGCACCCTTCGCGATGCGCTTCTGGAAATCTTCGGCCTGGTCGCCCACCGTTGCCGCGCCTGCCGCAGCCGTTTCTACGGCAGGTCGCAGGAGGAATATTCCGAAGAGGATATCGAGGAGCATATCTCGCCATAGCGTCGGCCTCACGGCCCGCTCGCGGGTTTGCCGCGGGTGCCGGCCGAGCCAGGAGGCGCACGGTATGTTCCAGGCATTCTTCGTGAAGACCCCGTGGATCGCCGTCGGGCCTCCAAGGCTCCGTCACGGGCCGCCGCCCAGGCCGGGATTGAAGCTTGCGGGGGGGCATCATAGCGCCCCGTCAATGCGGCACGGTTCAACCGCGTGGACATGGCAAGCTCCGCGCATTCTCCGGGTTTCCCCTGACGGCGCCGCCGCGATCTCGCGCCACCTGAAGTCGCCCCTTCCGAGCCGCCGCTGACGCTCCGCCTTCCTGTTTTCCTCGTACTTGCAACCCCTGGCCGGGCGCGCATGGCTGTCAACGGCCCGCCCGCACCAAGAGACCGTGTCGGCCGTACCGCTGCGCTTGACAGCCACGCTCGTCCGCCCGGCCCCTGTGGGTTGCGTTCGAGGAAAACCTTAACAGGAAAGGAGCGTGCGCATGCCTAACTGGACATCAAATCGTATCTGCGTCGAGGGCGAAGAGAACGACCTCCGGGCGTTTCTGGAAGCCGTGAAATGGCAGGACGAGCTGTTCGATTTCAACCGCATCATCCCGATGCCCGAAATTCTGAGGCATACCGGCTCCGGTCGCCGTGAGATCGACGGAAAGCAAGTGAAGTCATGGTACATCGTAAAGCCCTGGCATAAGGATTTTCCGGGGCAGAAGGAGGAAGTCAGGCTATTCACGCCCGAGGAGGAAGCCGAACTCGCCGCGATAGGCCACCGGGACTGGTATAGCTGGTCAACAGCGAACTGGGGCACGAAGTGGAATGCTCTCCGCGTTGAAATCGACGATGCCTCCATAGCCTACGGCAGCGTGGAGATCACGTTCGAGACGGCCTGGTGCGCGCCGGTTCCCGTCCTGCAAAAGATGGTCGAACTCTTTCCCGGACTCACGTTCGACTGCCGCTGGAGGCACGACGACGAAGACCCGTATCCCCATTCCCTTGATGACGAGCCCGACAACGCCGAAACCGCGCCGATTCTCGCCAAGGCAGGCGCGGCATGACCCAGCACCCCGAAATCACCAACGCCGACCGCGCCGAACGGGCGAAGGCCGCGCTGGAACAGTACAACGACGATAATGACGCCGCCACGAACGCTGTGGACTTCCTCACGGACATTCAGCATTTCTACCATGCCGCCCGTGAGCGGGACGATACGCACCCCACGTTCGATGAAGCCCTCGAAGCGGCGCGCGGGCACTTTGAAGCCGAGCGGAAGGGGGAGGCATGAGCACCACCATGCAGGCCGGCGTGAATCCCACAGCGGACGGTCGGGCGAAGCTCGACCTCGCCGCTTCAACACTACGGCAGCAAATCGCCAGGCTCGCCCGGGCCGCACGGCGCTTCCCGACATCCGGGGAAACATCGCTTTCGAGCATGTCGATTTCCGCTACCGGATCGACGGCCCGCAGGTGCTGCGCGACATCGACCTCGCCATCGACGCCGGGCAGGTCATCGGCATCGTAGGCCCCTCGGGCTCCGGCAAGTCTACGTTCGCCAAGCTCGTGCAGCGCCTCTACGTCCCGGAGAACGGGCGGATTCTCATCGACGGCATCGACCTTGCCATGGTCGACGTCTCCTGGCTGCGGCGTCAGATCGGCGTCGTACTGCAGGAAAACGAGCTGTTCAGCCGCACCATCCGCGAGAACATCGCGCTTGCCGATCCGGGCATGCCGATCGAGCGCGTCATCGAGGTCGCCAAGCTCGCGGGCGCGCACGACTTCATCCTGGAATTGCCGCAGGGATACGACACCCATGTCGGCGAGCGGGGCTCGAATCTCTCGGGCGGCCAGCGTCAGCGCATCGCGATCGCGCGCGCTGGTGACGAATCCGCGCATCCTGATCTTCGACGAGGCCACGAGCGCTCTGGACTACGAAAGCGAGCGCGTCATCCGGGAGAACATGCAGTGGATCGCGCACGGGCGCACCGTCATGATCATCGCGCACCGGCTTTCCGCCGTCAGGAACGCCCACCGGATCGTCACCATCGAGAAAGGGCGAGTCGTCGAGCAGGGCACGCACGACGAGCTGCTGCGCATGAACGGCCGGTATGCTTCGCTGTGGCGTCTGCAAAGCGGAGGCCGCCATGGATAGCACGCCGCTTGCGCGCCTGCGCGCGCTGTCCCGCGCGCGTCTCTTCACCGGCCGCACCGAGGAATCGGAATTCCTGCCCGCCGCGCTTGAAATCGTCGAGACGCCCCCCGCCCCGGCGGGCCGCCTCATCGCGGGGACCATCCTGCTGTTCTTCACGGTCGCGCTGCTGTGGGCCTGCATCGGCTCGGTGGACATCATCGCGACCGCTCCGGGAAAAATCGTCCCCACCGGCCGCACCAAGATCATCCAGCCGCTCGAAAGCGGCGTC
>Ga0335074_10008711_pt1 | contig 14113 bp, 9 predicted proteins | sample Lox_Sample_23_FD_206715 | JGI IMG/M metagenome (GOLD analysis project Ga0335074, IMG submission 206715) | Soil microbial communities from Loxahatchee National Wildlife Refuge, Florida, United States - Lox_Sample_2.3 | ecosystem: Environmental > Terrestrial > Soil > Wetlands | place: USA: Florida...
CATGATAGCCATGTGGCGATGCTGGCGGGCGCCGCCAAAGCTTTGTGTGCGAACCGCGACCGGCTGGCCGGAACGGTGCTCTTCATGTTTCAGCCGGGCGAAGAAGGCCATCATGGCGCCCGCTTCATGCTGGAGGATGGACTGCTTGACCCATTGCCCGACGCGGCGTTCGCATTGCATGTGTGGCCGAACTTTCCGGGCGGCGCTTTCGCCGGCCGGCCGGGTCCGTTGCTTGCGGCGGCGGACCGCCTGCTTATCACTGTCATGGGCAAGGGCGGCCATGCCTCGCAGCCGCATCTCGCCACGGATCCGATTCCGGTCGCCTGTGAGATCGTCACTGCCCTTCAGTCGCTCGTCACGCGCCGCATTCCAGCCTTCGATCCCGTGGTAATTACCATCGCGCGCATCACTTCCGGCACGACCAACAATGTCATTCCCGAAAGGGCCGAACTCGAAGGCACGATCCGCAGCTTTTCGGAGAGTTCGCGCCGCCTCGCGCATGAGGGCGTTCATCGCGTCGCAAAGAATGTTGCCATGGCGCATGGTGCGGCAGCAGAGGCCGAAATCATTCCGGGTTTTCCGGTCACACTGTGCGACGGGCGCGCCGTCGCGCTCGCGAAGCAAACCGCGGAAAACATGTTCGGGGAGTTCGGCTGGCAGACGCTTGCCAATCCGGTCATGGGTGCCGAGGATTTTTCCTATGTGCTGCAGAAAGTCCCGGGCGCGATGCTGTTTCTGGGTGCAGTGCCCGAAGGCGGCGACCCCGGGACATGCTGCGGCTTGCACTCCAACCGCATGATTCTTGACGAAGCCGTCATGGCGCGCGGCGCCGCCATGCACTGCACGCTCGCTGAAAACTTCCTGTCTCGAGGTTTCAGCGCAGCGGTATAGTTGACAGGTCGGCGCGGCGCATTTTTTGCGACGACACCGCGGCCTGTCCGTTTTCGGAACGCTGCGTCGTGTTGGGTTCGACTTTCCGCTACGTTGCCCGTCATCCGGGCCGTGCTGTTCGCGCGTTGGCGACCGATCCTCTCGGGGTTTGGGACACCCTGCAAGGCCGGTTGGTGCAGTCGCGCGAATATCGTGACGGCCCCTGCCGTTGGGTGCCGGATCGCGATTGGGAGGCCGCATTGCACCGCGCGCTCGGTGTGGCGTGGCCCTGCCCGGAGGCGACCCAATGCCGGTCGCTGTGGCCGCATGTAGTGGCCGATGTCGAAACCTGGGGCGTCCGTGTCGGTCCCGAGAGCTTCAACGGCTTCAATGATGGCGATGCGGCGCTGGTGCGGGCGATCTGGTGCCTCGTACGCCACCTGAAGCCCAGGCATGTGGTGGAGACGGGCGTGGCTCATGGCTTCACCTCGCGTTTCATCCTTGAGGCGCTTGAACGCAATGGTGCCGGACATCTCTCCAGTATCGATCGTCCGCCGCTTGATCCCGCGATGCGAAAGCAGATTGGCATTGCCGTCAGCGACAGGCGCCGGTGGTCGCTTCTTGCCGGCTCGAGCCATCGGCATCTGAGTGGCCTGCTTGCGCGGGTATGCGAGATCGAACTGTTCGTTCACGACAGCCTGCATACCGAGCACAATCTGCGCTTTGAGATTGATCGCGCCTGGCAGCACCTCAAACCCGGAGGCGCGTTGGTGATCGACGACGTGGACACAAACCGCGGCTTCCGCTCGTTTCTCGAGGCTCACCCCGGACAGACGACCTTCGTGTGCGAAGCGGAGCCGGCGCGGCCCGACTGGCGGCGGTTCAATGGCAAAGGACTGTTCGGTATCGTTCTGAAGAATGCCGGTCAGCCGGTGCCGGCGCCGGGTTTCAGGTCCAGCGCCATATAGGCCGTCGTACCGTCCCGCAACACGAGCAGGGGCAGGGCAGCCCGCTTGCTGTTTTCCGCAGCGTGAATGCGGGATGCAGCGTCTTCGGGCGAGGTTACGGGCCGTCCGCCGATCCCGAGGATCACGTCGCCAGCCTGAAGCCCACTCTGATCCGCCGGACTTCCGGGTGTGACTTCCGCGACGAGAACGCCGCCAGGAGTGTCGATGCCAAGTTGCTGCCGGCGCTCGGCGGGAAGCGGCGCGAGCTCAAGGCCGACATGCCCGCCACGCTCCTGCATGCTGCCATTGGACGCGACGCGCTGCTGCCCGTGCTCCGAACCGATTGTAACATTGACCGTAAGCTGTTGGCCGTCGCGGAGGATCTGTACCGGCACGGTTTTCCCTGACGGCGTTGCGGCCACGGCGAATGCGAGGCTGCGCGTATCGGTCACCGGTGCGCCATTGAAGCCGATAATCACATCGCCCTGCTTGATGCCGCCATGCGCCGCGGGCGAATCCTTCGTCACGATATCGACCAGGACGCCTTTGACGTCGCTAAGACCGATGGCTTTGGCGAGCGCGGGCGTGATTTCCTGCATCTGGACGCCAAGCCACCCTCGGGCGACATGTCCGTGCTCGCGGAGCTGGTCGACCACGTTGCGCACGACGTCCGACGGAATCGCAAAGCCGATGCCGACGCTTCCGCCGCTCGGCGAGTAGATTGCCGTGTCCACGCCAATCACCTGTCCCGACTCATCGAAGAGCGGGCCGCCCGAATTACCGGGATTTATGGGCGCGTCGATCTGCAGGAAATCGTCATAGGGTCCGGCATTGATATCACGGTTGTCACCCGAGATGATTCCGGCGGTCACGGTGCCGCCAAGTCCAAACGGATTGCCGACCGCTATGACCCAATCGCCGACCCGCGCTTTGTGCGAATCGCCGAAGGCGAGATAGGGCAGGGGATGAGACGTCGGAATCTTGAGAAGCGCGATGTCGGTCTTCGAATCCCGGCCGACGACGTGGGCCGCGACCGTAGTTCCATCCGACAGCGTCACCTGGATATCGGTCGCGTCGTCAATGACGTGGTTGTTGGTGACAATGTAGCCGGCCGGATCAATGATGAAACCCGAGCCTAACGCATGCGCAGGCTGCTGGCTCTGCTGCTGAAGTTGCTTCTGCCAATCCGGCCCCAGGAACTGCTGGAGCATATCGCCCAGCGGGCTATCCTCCGGCAGCTGGAATTTCGAGGTCTTGGTGACTTCGGTGGTGGAGATGTTCACCACGGCCGGCTTCACTGCGGTTACGAGATTGGCAAAGCTCGGCAGCTTCGGAGGCTCGGGCACCGAAATCGGCGGCGGGGTCATGGCGCCCCACGCGGAAAAAGCGATTGCAACACCGCCGCAAAGCAGCGTTGTTCCCAGCAACGCCGCCAGCACGCCGCGGCGCCTCCTGCTGTTGCTGTCATTTGTCATGTTTCGTGAACCTCTCGCTCCACGTCCGGCACAGCCGGGCGAATTTGTGATGCCGCCGCATAACATCTGGGTTGCGGCCGCGCTTGCCGCAATGTTTCCAGGCATGAAAAATTCTTGACGATTTGCGACGCCCGAATGGGCTGTTGGGGGGGCGGGCGACCCGCGTTGCTTTTTTTCGCCCTGCACCTAAGCTCGCGGCCGGCACCGGTAGCTCAGCTGGATAGAGCACCAGACTTCGAATCTGGGGGTCGCGGGTTCGAATCCTGCCCGGTGCGCCAATCCTCAGAATGTCAAGCCTTCAAACCTTGCGCTGTCAGGCTGCAATCCGTCACAGCGCAACTGCGATCCCAACGGGCTTGAGGGTAGCGCCGTGCTCGCGCCGTCAGGGCCGCGTTCCGCGCCGCTTCGCGGTGGCCTATGTCCAGTCTTGACCGCACGCGCGCCGCGCTCTCGGGGATGCCGGTCGGGACGGAGGAATGGCCGCTTTTTGGCCGAACAGAGGAATGCCCTCAAAAATGCTCCTTGCCCGCTCGTGTATCCGGAGCCCCCCGTGTTACTTGTTGCGGGGGGGAGTGAGGAATACTGTTCAGCTGTAGTCGAGTGCAACGGGTCCAAGGGTCGGATTTAGGGGGGAGGAAAGATGAAAGCCGTTTCTATCGCCCTGTTCGCAGGGATAGCTGGTTCCGCATTCGTGCAACCGGTTCTGGCGGCGGACGCCACCAAGCTTAAGGAGAAGGTCCTGCACTCGTTCGGCAGCGGCGCGGACGGCGAGTATCCCGAGGCTGGCGTGATCGACGTGAACGGCACGCTCTACGGCACGACGGATGATGGGGGCACCCGTGATGACTCCGGCACGGTGTTCTCGGTCAACCCGAATACCGGCACGGAAACAGTGGTTTATTCCTTCGGAGGCGGCACAGGCGTTTTTCCCGTGGTCGGCCTGATCGACGTGAACGGCACGCTCTATGGCACGACACTAGGGGGAGGCAGCGTCGGTTACGGCACGGCGTTCTCGGTCAATCCGGATACCGGCGCCGAGAGGGTGCTCCACTCATTTGGCGTCGACACCGATGGCGAGTACCCCGAGGCCAGCCTCATCGACGTGAAGGGTACGCTGTATGGCACAACGTGGGAGGGCGGCAACCCGGGCTGCGAACTCTCTGGGTGCGGGACGGTGTTCTCGGTCAACCCTCAGACCGGCGCCGAGACAGTGGTTTACTCCTTTTGCAGCCAACAGAATTGCGCGGACGGCGAGGCCCCCTACGCCGGCCTGATCGATGTGAAGGGCACGTTGTACAGTACCACGTCCCAGGGCGGCACCTATGGCGAGGGCATGGTGTTCTCGGTCAACCCGGCGACGGGCGCGGAGACCGTGGTTTATTCCTTTTGCAGCCAGCAGAATTGTTCGGACGGGGCGGAACCCGATGGCGGTCTGATCGATGTGAAGGGCACATTGTACGGCACGACATTATATGGAGGCAACGTTGAGGACGATGGCACCGTCTTTGCGCTCGACCTGAATACCGGCAAGGAGACGGTGCTTTATTCTTTTTGCAGCCAGCAGAGCTGCGCGGACGGCGAGACTCCCGACGCCAGTCTGATCAACGTGAAAGGTACGTTATACGGCACGGTGGCTCTTATGGCTATGGAACGGTGTTTGCGCTCAAGAAGCGCTGATCGCCGGGCTTCTCATGCGCCGGCCGCCGGCTCGCTTGAGCGCCTCTTGCCCCTGATGCGCAGTGAGTTTCGGGCGCCTGCCCAAGCGTCGGAATCACCGGACAGGATGGAATTGTAAACTCTGCCGGAAGACGGCCCCCTCAGCTTCTTGAATGTCGGCGGACAACGATCAGAACCCAGTTCTCATTTTTATCCTGTCCGGCGCGTCAGCGCCCAACCCATTAAGGGTGCGGGCTTCGTGGAGTCACCGACCGGATAGAACTGCGAACTCTGCCGAAAGGCCGCCCTTCTCAGCCCGAATATTGCCTTCGGACCAGGATCAGCATCCAGTTCCCGCTTTCATCCCGCCCGGTGCGCGCCATGACTGCAAATTTATGAGGGTATTTCGGCAAACAGCACTGGTTGTCGACGTTCGCAGCCAACCGTGTTGTCACAGCCAATTCGGAAAAATCGGCTGCTTCTACCCGAAAGCCATGGATGTCCTGTCGTTATCGGGAAATCGTCAGCGTCCTTAAGTCGGAAGAATTGAACGAGAACCCGAACCCGCGACTCTTCGTGTATGCAGCCCGCAGCCTAGACGGGGATGAAATGCAGTCTGCGCGTGAGCGGTTTTGAGCCCAAACCCAGGTCTTTCCCGGGAAGCTGCCGGTTCCCCGGTGGGACACAGCAGGACACCGAAAGCCGGCAGCCGCCCGGCTTCGTGGGTTTGCGTGTCGCTGAAATCCGGGCGGCAGTCCCGATGGCCAGGGTTTTCCGCAGCATCGGAGAAATGCGCGGGGGGTTTTGGAAAGAAAATTCTGCAAAACCCTCGCGAACCGGGTGACGTAGGGTGCTGCCCTATTGCATTTTTGCCCCCTCGCAGCGAAGCAGCGGCATGTCCCGTCGGGCGGAACATGGCGTATTGCTTGCCTCGCAAGGGGTTTACCGGTTAACTCCCTGGGTTTCGTCAGGGTTCGAGGGGCAGTGCAGGCCGGGAAGGATCGTTCTGCGCGCAATTCTGTGTCCGGGCTCCGTGTGACACGGCGTCAAGGCGGTTGCTCCTGCTGAAGGAAGGGGAGAAGGCGCTTTGAGAATTGCGAGTTGGGGTAAGGTCGTGACCATGGCAGGGGTTCCAGCCTGGTGGGAAAACAACAACAAGATCGGCAACCAAGAGGGCTTGATCATGCGGCGGCCGGCTGAAAATCTGGGCCGGGGCATGGGGCGAGGGTACGCGAGGGGCATTCCGGTTCACGCTGGCAGGTTCGAGTAGCTGCCGGCGGTCGAGGACGAGAGCGATGAGCGGTACGCGTAACCTGGACGACTATATTTGGCGCCGCATGCGAATCGCAGGAGGCACCCTGCTGACGCACGGCTCCATCGAAGAGAACATTGCCGCGCTGAAACAGGTCTATTTTCAGCCGGTCGATGCCCTTCAGGCGGCCGTGAAAGCGCGGGCCGGCCGCTTTGTCAGCTTCGCGAACTACGATTATCTGGGTCTGGGCGAAGACGGCCGCGTGCGGCAAGCAGCAGCGAATGCAGCTCTGTCGTTCGGAGTTGGCGCCGAAGCCTCGCGTCTCGTCGGTGGCAGCCGCACGCTGCACGATCTTCTGGAGTGCGAGATTGCGGAATTCCTCGGCGTGGAAGACTCGGTCACGCTGGTGAGCGGCTGGATGACCAATGCGTCGCTTCTGGGATATCTGCTGACGCGAAGCGATCTGATCGTCATCGATGAACTTGCCCATAACAGCATCGTCGTGGGCGCAGATGTCTCGCACGCAAAGGTACTGAGCTTCGACCACGGCAACCTTGACGATCTGGAGGCCGTTCTCGCCGAGCATCGGCCGCGCGCGAAACGGGCGCTTATCGTCGTCGAAGGCCTTTACAGCATGGACGGCGACATGCCCGATCTCAGGCGCGTCGTTGACCTCAAGCGCAAATACGACGCCTGGCTCATGGTGGACGAAGCGCATTCCATTGGTGTTTTGGGCGCGAGCGGGCGTGGGATTACCGAACATTTCGGAATTGATCCAGGCGAGATCGACTTCATCATCGGCACGCTTTCGAAGACATTCGCAGCGAGCGGCGGATTCATCGCCGGACGCAAGACGGTCATCGAGTGGCTCAGGTTCACGCTGCCGGCCAGCATGTTCAGCGTTGGCCTGTCGCCCGTGATCGCGGCGGCGGTGCGCGAGGGCCTTTCGATCCTGCGCAGTGAGCCTTGGCGCACGGCCCGGGTGCAGGACAATTCACGATTTTTCGTCGAGGAAGCCCGAGCCAGGGATTTGAACATCGGTCCTGCCGTGGGTGCAGGCGTGGTATCGGTCCAGTTCCCGTCGAACGAGGTTTGCATGCTGGCCGCGGAGAGACTGTTGCAGGCCGGTTACTACGCGCCGCCGATTCCGATCATGGCCGTTCCCAAGAACAGGCCGCGCATCCGGTTTTTCATTTCCGCGAGCCATCGCCAGGCCGATATTGCCGGTGCGCTCGACGAGGTGGCGGCTGTGGTGCCGGAGGGTTTGTTGAGAAGCGACACGGCGTTTGCATCCGGCACGGAGTTGCAGCCGCCACTCTAGCCGAGGTCTATGTTTACGTGGCGGTCAGATAGACCGGCCGGGTCCGGAAACACGACCGTGCTTTGGGCGTCAGCTGTGGCGTCGCACGATCCGCAATCCAGCTGAGGGCCGCTCGAATAGATCCGATCCGCAACTGTATGAGATCACAGAGGAAATCGGGGCCTTACAATGTCGAAACAAGGGCGGCGACAATAGAATGCGGAAATTCGTTCAAGACCTGTTTTCGAAACTCCGATTTCGATCGGCCCGGCCCTCGCTGAGAACGACCGTCGAAAACCTCGAACGCAAGCAAACAGCATTGCACGACTCGTTCAACTTGCTCCTGCAAAGTCTGTCGACCCAGAATGCGGCACTGCGCGAAGCCCGTCGGTACCAAGTGAAGACAGAACATCAATTTGCAACGCTTGAACAGCGATTGGATGAGGAACGCAGGGACCGCGAGGCTATCACTTTAGATCTCGCCCAGCGCGTCGAACCGATCGGCGTCCGGCTCGACGAGGTCCAGGCGCGCGCCGAGTTCATCCGGCGCGAGATCATGTTCGAGTTCAATAGTCGACAGTCAGTTATTCGAAGCCCGCGATCTGAACTGGTCGCACCCAAGATCATTGATGAGCAGAAACTTGCGGCCGGCAATCTGCGCGTCAATCTCGGCTGTGGTCATCTTCCGATCCCTGGATTCATCAATGTCGATGGGCGTGATATTCCTGGCGTCGACATTGTCGCGGACGTGAGGGATATGCCTTTTGAGCGCGATTCTCTGGAACAAATTCATTCGGCTCACATGCTGGAGCATTTTCCGCTGGAGGAACTCAGACGTGTTCTACTCCCATATTGGGTTTCGTTGCTCAAACCGGGCGGCCGCTTCACTGCAATAGTACCGGATGCGGAGGCGATGATACGTGCCTTCACCGTAGGACAGATGACTTTCGATGAGCTTCGCGAGGTAACATTCGGCCTGCAGGAATACATGGGTGATCAGCACTATACGATGTTTTCGCAGGCGAGCCTGTGCGGAATTCTCGACGAAGCAGGATTGCCGAACGCAAAAATCTTGGCTTCGGGTCGACGAAACGGCGTCTGCTTCGAAATGGAGATAGAGGCTTTTCGGCCGCTGCCTGAGCAGGCGGGCCTAGCAGAGGCGGGTATTTTCGTGGTTGAACAATGAAATCATTCAAGATCAATTTGTATTCCGGAATATTTTTCCGCAAGGACGCGATTTCGAACAGCGTGCTGCAAAAATACGAGGCAATTCGCTCCATGGGCGAATCCCTTAAGCTTCCGCTGGTTTGCAGGATTTTTACCCAGGGGACGGACTACGATATTCCCGACACCATCGTTCTCCGGTCGGCAGCCTATGCGGCAGTCCATCCCGCCTTCCACGACGCTGACCTGCACATATTCGAATTCGGAATATACTATGACCTGTTTAACGCGATCCTATTGAAGACAGATGCACGAAAGATTGTTTTTTACCATAACATAACACCGCTGGCGCTGGTAAACGACGACAGGGCGCGCAACGCAATTGGCCGCTCCCAGACACAACTGCATAATCTTGTCGAGGCCAATCGGATTATTTGTATAAGCGAGTTCAGCCGAAAAGAACTCGTCGAAAGAGGGTTTGACCCCGAACAGCTGTCGGTAATACATCTTCCGCCTTCGATCGATATAGATGGCGGCCGGGGTCGGCTCACGGAAAGAACTGACGGTGATAGAATCCGCCTTCTATTTGTTGGCCGATTCACGACCGCCAAGGGTCTGGCGGATCTCGTGCGCGCTGTTGCAATCCTGAAGCGGCGAAGTTTGGCGCATCTCAGGGTGGACCTTGTCGGGACCGCCCGCTTTTCCGAGCCCGGATTCATTGACGCGCTCAAAGCACTTATCGCGTCGGAGAACGTCGGCGAAATTGTGACTATCGTCGGCGAATTGTCCGATGACGAACTGGCTCTCGCCTATTCGCGGGCGCAGGTTTTCATAATGCCGTCTCATCATGAAGGTTTTTGCGTACCCGTTCTGGAAGCCATGGGGGCCGGATGCTTTCCTGTCGCTTACGACGCGGGCAACGTACCGTATTTGGTAGCGGGATGGGGGCTTTTGGCGCAGACAGGAGATGTCGCCGCGTTGGCTTCCTGTCTCGAAGACATCGTGACGAGGATCGACTCAGCGCGCGCAGATAATTCGGAACTCGTGCTGCGAACACAGAGGGGCGTGATGCCCGAAGGCGAATGGAAGGCTGGAATTCTGGCGCATGTAGCCAAATATTCCCGGGACGCCTACGTCCGACACATAAGAGCATTGCTTGCGCAGGAAATTGCGCTTGCAGAGCGGTCTGGGATCGGAACGCAGGCCGAGCTTCTGCACCGGTGAGCACGCTGCCCGCATCGATTGTTATCAACACCTTCAATCGAGCGGAGTCGCTGCGGACAACCATTGAGGCTTTAACCCAACTCGACTATCCACTGTTCGAGATCGTTGTTGTCAATGGACCGTCGACAGACGGGACTTCGGAGCTGCTGGATCAATTCAGCGGCCAGATAAAGATGGAGACCATCGAAGTACAGAATTTGTCCGCCTCGCGAAACGTCGGCCTCGCCGCTGCAAAAGGAACGATTGTGGCGTTTATCGATGACGATGCCTATCCCGACCCAGCCTGGCTCAACTGTCTGGCGGAGGCATTTGGGAACGACGAGGTTGCGGCTGCGGGGGGGCCGACTTACGACCACACCGGCTACGCGCTCCAGGCAAGATACAGTCTTGCGACGCGGATGGGCCGGACTTGGGAGATCCGCGGCGAAGTGGCCGTGCCGCCGGACGCGCTTAATCGGCCCCATTCACATGTCTTTCCATACACCATAGGTACGAATTCCTGCTTCCGCCGCGCATACGTGATAGAAGTCGGCGGGTTCGATGAGGAGTTCGAGTACTATTATGATGAAACGGATCTTTGCGTGAGGCTGATCGACCGGGGTTATGTTGTGAAGGCGCTCGAATGCGGCTTTGTTTATCACAAATGCCTGCCAAGTGAACGGCGTCCCGCTGCGCGAGTACTTAGGGATCGTTTTACAGCGGTCAAAAATCACGTCTATTTCGCCCTCAAGCATGGGCGGGCTACCAGGTCGTTCGCGGATATCTGCAGCAGCATGATCGATTTCGTCGAAGACCAGCGCAAAGATTACCGATGGTGTATTTCAAATGGGTGGCTATCGGAAAGTGATTACGCAACATTTGAGTCTGACATACCGAGGGCATTTGATGTCGGGTTTTCGCGGATTGCCGAGGGTAGGGAACGGACTCGTCCAGCAGAATGGTTTGCGGAGCGGGAGAAGCCGTTTCTGCCGTTCCGGACGCGGCGTCCGAAAGGCGAGAAGCTTCATCTGTGCTTTGTTTCGAAGGAATACCCCGCCGGTGTTGTTAATGGCAGCGCGCGCTTCACACATATGATCGCTCCCTGGCTGGCGAAACGCGGGCATTACGTGCATGCACTGACGCGCGGGACGCTTCACCATCGGGTCGATCTGGAAGAAAGCGTCTGGGTCCACCGCATGGCGACGGGACGGCACACCCGACCTCTTGAGCCCCAGGTTTCGCAGAACCGGTGGAACCGATCAGCGAGCTTATACGAGGAGGTGCTGCGAATCCATCAGCACAGGCCGGTGGACTTTATCGTGGCGTCGATCCTGGACTCCGAGGGGCTCGCCGCCCTGGTGGGCAAAACGGTCCCGATGGTGATCAGCCTGCATGGGGCCTTTGCGACGCCGCGTGAGAACCGCCGCAATTGGGAGACCGACCGCGACGCCCGGCGGGACATTATGCGTCCTTTGACCGCGGTGGAGCGGTTCTGTCTGAAAAATTGCCACGCCATTCTCGCCAACTCGTCCGCGATCATCGATGAACTCGAGCGCGTCTGCAACATCCGCTTCGACCCAGAAAAAGTCCATGTTGACAATGCGACCCAAGTTCACACGCGCGCTGACAAGCAAGGCGATCTGGAATCGATTGAACGTTTTTTCACAAGCCTGGCAAAGTGTGGATGCGGAGTACACGTACACGAAAATGCATGAGTGAATTAATCATAAGTACATTTGTGCCAGGCATCGATTGGATGATCATCCTTTTGGATCCCCTTCGTCATTCCATTGTCTTTCGAACACGAAGGCGTTCCAGCGCTGCAGCGGCTTACCAAGTTCGCCGGCAAAGGCTTCCTCGCCTACGCGTAGCAGGTCCCGCCGGAAGCGGTCGCACATCTCGCGACTCCTATTGTCGCGTTGGATTGCTAGGTCCGAAACGACTGCAGAATGCTGCCGGTTCACCGGAAGCCCGAGGTGTCTGGTTACCCGCTTTACCTCCCGGATTGGATCAGCAAGCATGTCCTCGTACCATATCTCGCAGGGCTTTATGTTCTTCGAAGTAAAATAAAGTTTCCAAATTTCATCATTCACTAATACACGAATGAAGCATGAATGCACGTCAAGATAGTGGTATTTCAACTCTCTGTTCTCGACCGGTTCGCCTAGTTCACGCGACCAGAATCCCGTCATCTCGGCAAGGTAAAGCGATACAGCCTGGGCAACTTTGTCTCGGCGCCGAAGCCATATCCATTTGTGATTCGGCAGAAGGGCTTCTAGCCCGCAACAGTACCCGATCGAGCAAATGAACTCCTCAAATCTGGCGCGTTGGTCGTGAGTCATTTTTGATCCGAAGATTTCGCCAAGCATGTTCTTGCGAATGATTTCGTGCAGCCAAGTTTCGCGAGTTTCTGGTGATAATTCCGTTCCAGGCAATGTCTGGAAGAGTTCTCCTGGCTTGCCAATGTCATGCTGCCGAAAAAGTCTACAGAGCTGATTGCTGCCGGTGCGAACTGCGAATGCGATGGTATAGGTCTGCTTCAGCCTGGACGGGATAAATGCCGGGAAGCGGACCGGTTCAGCACAATTCGTAGTGCGGTGGAACAGCCTCATCATCGTCAGTATCCGAACGCGATGTAGTCTATTTCAAATATGCGTTCAATCAACAACTTATCCTCGGAACAAACATCACGATGGTTTACGAATTGCGCCGTGCTTCTGTTCTCGTGGCCGAATGTGACATCGATCTGCAGCCGGTTTCTGAGCAGTGGTAACCAGATTGTGATATCTTCCAATCGAAAGGGAGATGTGGCCAACTCGCCGCTTGATCGTGCAAGCATGCCCGCCTGGGTTCGAAAGGCATCATCGTATGGCAGCGCTTCGTGCCGTAAAAACTCCGAAAATGAGGAGCATGCGAGGTAGGCACGGGTTGCGGGCCAATTGAGAAAGGGGAATGCCTGCACAAGCGACGGATTCATGCGGCGCCTGAGCTTGCGCAGGGTCAGCTTTTGCGCCGTGCACCATTCTTGAAGTGTGAAGCCAACAAAATTGTAGAGCGAGCAGATCCTGTGGAGCGGGTTTCTGACGACTGAGAAGAGATAATATTCCGTGACGTATTGTATGCCACAGACCTTTTCTATGTCCGATACCGAACTGTGCTTATGCAGTCCGAAGCGTCCCTGATAGGCATCGATCATCCGCTCACCGCACGCGGGATTGCCGAGATAGAGGTCGTTCCAGGCGAGAAATGGCTCAAGCCCGGCTTCGACGCTGGTGCCTCCCGATTTCGAAATGTGTACGAATGTAAAGCGGCGAGAGTTCGAGATGATCATTCTTCTTGATTGCCGTTATGCGGGGTCTGGCAATCGGATTCCAAGCCCGCAAGGAAGCACACCTTAACAGGTCCTGGCGTCGGGACAAATGCTTTGTGGGTGCAACAGGCGTGCTGGCGGCCCCCAATATCCCAAAAAGCCGACCGCGCGGCATCGCCGAACCTCGCCATTGTCTATTGCGCGTACATCTGGATAATCACTCCGGAACGGCGCTGGACAGCTGGCAGCAATTGCGGGGATTCGGAGATTCCACCTTGGGCTATTGTGCCGATGGCCGGCGCCCAAACGGGGCGAGGCACTGTTCAATGCACCACACGGCGCCGGAATTGACTTTGGTTCACGACAAGATGTTCGAGGAAGCCAGGGCCAAGGGAACGGAGGTCTATGGAGACTTTGGCAAATTGCCAGCGATCGCGCAGGCGGGGCACTTCCGGCGCATGGAAATCATCGAGCACCTCGACATCCGGGATCCCGTCGGCTGCACGTCGGTCGATTTTGGAACGGGTCCCTGGGGGTTCGCCTGTGTATATCCCAGATTGCACGCGTCGAAAAATTGCATCTCGGTGGATGTATCGCGCGTTGCCCTAGAAATGGCAGCGAAGAAGGACAGGCAGCGTGGCGCGAAAGTACAGTACGTTGTGAGCGACGGCGACGAAATTCCGATCGGCGACAGCATAGTGGATATATTCTGGGCCGGCGAGTCGTTGGAGCACGTGCGCGATCCCGTTGTTTTTCTTCAGGAGATCAGCCGCGTCTGCCGAGACGGAGCGGATCTGGTGTTGAGCACTCCAAATCGCGACGCCGTATTCTATCAGGCATTTGGGCAGCATTACACGATCGGACCGGAGCATCTTGCTCTCGTAAACTTCGCCGAACTGCAGAGTTTGGTGGATCGATTCTTCGATATTCAGGCCT
>Ga0335074_10008714_pt1 | contig 14112 bp, 11 predicted proteins | sample Lox_Sample_23_FD_206715 | JGI IMG/M metagenome (GOLD analysis project Ga0335074, IMG submission 206715) | Soil microbial communities from Loxahatchee National Wildlife Refuge, Florida, United States - Lox_Sample_2.3 | ecosystem: Environmental > Terrestrial > Soil > Wetlands | place: USA...
AATCGCGGCGCGGCGTGGATATGGGCCCGTCGGCTATGCGAGTCGCCGGCCTTGAAGCCAAACTGGAGGCGCTCGGCTACGACGTGGAGGACGGCGGCAATGTGCCGGTGGCCATGCTGGAGACGGAATCAGAGGGCGATCCGACCGCGAAGTACCTGAACGAAATCACCGAGACCTGCACCGCCCAAGCCGAGTTGGTGATCAAGACGCTCGAAGCCGGCAAAATTCCGCTTACTCTGGGCGGAGATCACTCCATCGCTGCCGGCACTGTTTCGGGCGTCGCCGAATTCTATCGCCGCAAGAAGCAGCGCATCGGCCTGCTGTGGATCGACGCCCACACCGATATCAATACTCCGGAAACCTCGCCCAGCGGCAATGTTCATGGCATGCCACTCGGCGCAATTATGGGCCTGTTCCAATCGCCGCTCTCCAATCTGTATGGCTTCAGTCCGAAAGTTCGACCGGAGAATTGTGCTTTGGTTGGTATTCGCGATGTCGATGAGCATGAGCGCGAGAACATTCGCCGCTCCGGCGTGCACGTCTTCACCATGCGCGATATCGACGAGCGCGGCATGCGTGCGATTATGGAGGAAGCACTGCGCCTCGCCGGACGGGGGACGGTTGGCTATCACGTTTCGCTCGATCTCGACTGGATTGATCCCGAGGATGCGCCCGGTGTCGGAACCCCCGTGTGGGGCGGAGCAACTTATCGCGAAGGCCATCTGGCGATGGAAATCATCGCCGACCATGGTCGTATGTTGAGCTTCGAACTGGTGGAGGTAAACCCGGTCCTGGACGAACGAAACCAGACCGCGGAGCTGGCGGTTGAGCTGGCGCTCTCGGCCTTCGGCAAGAAGATTCTGTGAAATCGCTGTTCGCTCTTCGCCATTCGCGTTTCGCCCAAGAATCATCGCGCCGCGCTGCCTTGCGAAGTGCAGATAGCGAGAAGCGAAAAAGCGCCCACTGATGGAAAATCCCCAGCCTCAGCCCTCGCAATCCGCCCTGCCACCGCTTCCCGAACTGCGCGCCGCATCCTTCTTTGGCCGCAACATTCGTTATTACGATGTCGGTTCCGGACCAGCGCTCGTTCTGATCCACGGCATCGGCGGTGATGCCGATGAGTGGGCCTTCTGCCTCGAGCCATTGAGCGCTTCGCATCGTGTTATCGCGTTAGATTTGTTAGGATTTGGCCGCTCCGATAAGCCTTTCCTCGCGTATTGCATCGAGGTCTTTGTCGAAGTGCTTGAAACATTCCTGCACGATCTGGATATCGCACGGCCAACTCTAATCGGCGCGTCGCTGGGCGGCTGGATTGCCGCCGCCGCCGCCCTGAAAACACCTCAAGCCCTCGACAAGCTGGTCCTGGTTGATGCGGCCGGTGTTTGGGGAGATACCAAAGAGTTGCCCGTCGATCTGCACGTCTCCACCCGGCGCCATATGCGGGAGGTGATGGAGATGATTTTCTACGACAAGAAACTAGCGACCGATGAACTGATCGACCTGGCATATGCGCAGCATCTGCAGCGAGGTGATGGTTACACCATCCAGCGAATCCTGCAAAACCTGCGCGATGGCCGTGAGTTTCTGGATAGCAGAATCGCTACCCTGACCCTCCCCACGCTGCTTATCTGGGGCGAGGAGGATGAGTTGATTCCGGTAGCGACGGGACGCAGGATGCACACTCTTATCCCTGGATCGCAGCTCGCGGTGATTCCGCAATGCGGACATTTGCCGGCTTTCGAAAAGCCCATCGAGTTTACAAACTGCGTCCTGAACTTCCTGCGCCGGTAACTTCGCCTACACGCAATGGCATAGATTCGGCGATCGCGACGTCGTGCTAGAGCTCGGCTGCCGCTCCTGCTGGGCGCGCGCCAACCGCATAACTCTCACATCCCGCGGTGACCACGCTCACAGCGAGTCAGTTCGTGACCAACCGATACTGAAGGCGTGTCCGGGCCACGCTCCCGAGACCGCAAGCACCGTGCGCAGGCGTGAGTAGTCGCGTGTTGGTCGTCCTCCTGCCTTGCGCCGATTGCCAACTGGAGTTATTGCAGGCGCCGGCCAGCTCTTGTTTCCTGCCGCGCTCACGCTTCGGATGCTTGATCCACAGGCTGATCCGATCTACTGATGCCAGGATCGTGAAAGAAGGTCTTATGCCCGACAACGGCGCACCCCTCAGCGAAGAACGTATTGCCTACCTGGAAAATCTCGTCAGTCAAGCCCGCACAGCGGCTGCCATTTTTTCGCAATGCACGCAAGCGGACGTTGATCGCATCGTGAAGCCGATGGTTTTGGCCGGGCTGGAGAAAGCACAGTATCTGGCGCGGCTGGCGATCGAGGAGACCCGCATCGGGGTGCTGGAAGACAAAGCCATCAAGAACATGGTGGCCACCGAGTTCGTCTACAACTACGTCAAGGACAAGCCGACCGTTGGTGTTATTCGCGAAGATTCGGAGCGCGGGCTGATCGAACTCGCCGAGCCGATCGGGGTGATCTTCTCGCTTACGCCCATCACCAATCCTACGTCCACCGTACTCTTCAAGTGCATCATGGCGATCAAGACGCGCAATGCCGTAATCTTCAGCCCGCATCCGAAAGCGTGGCGCTGCTGCTCCGAAGCCGTGAAGATCATGTACGAGACGGCGGTGAAGAATGGCGCGCCCGAAGGCGTCTTCACCTGCCTGGAGTCGCACACCCTGGAAGACAACGCCTACCTGATGCACCACAAGGATGTCGGCCTGATCGATGCCACTGGCGGACCAGGAGCAGTGAAGGCGGCCTACAGCTCGGGCAAACCGGCGCTGGGCGTGGGTCCGGGCAATACCCCGGTGTATCTCGAGAAGACGGCCGATCTCGACATGGCGGTCGTGGACATCATCACCTCGAAGACGTTCGACAACGGAACCATCTGCGCCTCCGAGCAGACGGTGGTGATCGATGATGAAGTCTATGATCGGGTGCTGAAAAAGTTCGCCGAGTTGGGCACGCATATCTGCGATGAAAAAGAAACCGAGCTGCTGGGGCACACGGTGATCGATCCCGCGACCGGCTTTATGCAGCCCATGGCGATCGGGCAGAAAGCTGCCGACATCGCGCGCTTCATCGGAATGAAGGTCAAGCCGAACACCAAGCTCCTGATCGCGCCCATCCAGGGCGTAGGTCGCGAGCATCCGCTCTCCGTCGAGAAGCTGTTTCCCGTCCTCGCCGTCTACCGCGCCAAATCAGTGGATGAAGCGCTGAAGGTCTGCGTCGATGTGAATCATGCCGGAGGGCTGGGACATACAGCGGTCATTTTCTCCAATAACGACGCCATCGTCCGGCAGTTCGGCAACATGATCAATGCCGGACGAATCATCGTGAATTCACCGGGATCGATCGGCGCGCTCGGCGGCGTCTACAACGACATGGTACCGACGTTCTCATTTGGCTGCGGCACCGGCGGCGGCAACAGCACCACCGACAACGTCAATGTCTATCACTATCTAAATATCAAGCGCATGGCGCGAAGGACACCGGCTCACATGTGGTTCCGAGTTCCCAATCAGATTTATTTCAATATGAACGCGGTGGAGAACCTGCGCAACTTCCCCTCGCGCTCGACTGTGATCATCTCCAATCCGCCGCTCGAGCAGATCGGCCATGTCGACGTGGTTCGGCGCTCGCTTCCGGCGCAGACCCAGGTGCGAGTGACCATCATTCCCGACGCCGAGCCGGACATCAAAATCATCGCGCAGGGAGTCGAGGCGCTGAACTTCTATAAGGCGGATCAGATCATTGCGCTCGGCGGCGGTTCGGTCATCGATGCGGCGAAGATCATGAAGCTGAAGTACGAATCGCCACAAGCTGACTTGGAAGAACTGGCCGCGCCGTTCCTCGACATCCGTAAGCGCGTGGTGCAGTATCCAACGGAGAAGATCAATCACTCGCGCCTTATCGCTATTTCGACGACCAGCGGAACCGGCAGCGAAGTAACGCCGTTCGCCGTGATGACCGACAAGGAGCGCGGCATCAAAGTCACGCTCGCCGACTACTCGCTCACGCCCGACGTGGCCATCGTCGATCCGCAATTTGTCATGTCGATGCCGAAAGGGCTGACGGTGGATACGGGGGTGGATTGCCTCACGCACGCGCTGGAAGCCGGGGTGTCGATTTACGCATCGGCCTTCACCGATTCCAACGCCATGCAGGCGGTCCGGCTGGTCTTCAAGTATCTGCCCGAGGCATACGAGAATCCGCGCGACGAAGAGGCGCGGACGATGATGCATAACGCTGCTTGCATCGCGGCAATCGCGTTTTCGAACGCGTCGGTGGGCGTCAATCATGCGCTGGCCCACGCCTTCGGGGCTCGGTTTGGAGTGGCACACGGGCGAGCCAATGCGTTGATGCTGCCGCACGTCATTGCGTATAACGCATCGGTGCCGACCAAATTCATGCCCAATCCCAACCAGCGGGCGTATGTCGCGCACAAGAAATATGCCATGATCGCCGATCTGCTCGGACTGGGTGGCCACACGATCGAAGAGAAGGTAGCAAAGTTGGTCGCCGCGACCGAAGAGCTGCTCGACCGGCTGGCTGTTCCGCGATCGATCGCCGAACTTGGAATTTCCAAGCAAGAGTTCGAGCGCGCGATGCCCGATCTGGCAAAGAACGCGTTTGACGATCCTTCCTGGCGCTCGAACCCGCGCATGCCGTTGATCAGCGAGTTGGTCGAGCTCTATTGGAGTGCCTATCGCGGCCGAGGAATAAGCCAGCCCAAGTCCGCTCCCAAGCCGGAAAAGGTTGAGGAGGCATACGTATGACAACTGCAAAGACTCCAACCTGTCTTGAAGTCGATGGCGATAATGCCGCTTCAGCACTGCAAGGCGCCTGCGAGAAGCTGGAGTCCGGCGACGAGCTGACTCTGGACTTTTCATGGGTTGTCCGCGTCGATCCCGGCGCTCTTCGCACATTAGAAGCCTTGGCGCAGGCTGCCGCGGAAAGGACGGCAAAGATCACGCTGCGCGGTGTGAACGTCGAGGTCTATAAGGTTCTGAAGCTGGCGCGGCTGGCCTCGCGCTTTTCGTTTGAAAGCTGAGCCGCAGCCGCCGCTCGGGTTGCGTCGTGAAGGGCGTTTGCAGATGTCTTTTGCAAGGGCGGGGCTTCAGCCGCGCTGCAATCGTGGGACGTCAGTGATTCCCATCACAAATGCGACGCTATTTTCGCCGCGATTTTCGCGGCTTCCGGCGCTTCCCGCGGTGCTAGAATTTTACTGTTATGGCGTTCCCCACTGATCGTCCTCGCCGCCTGCGTCGCACCGAAGCGATGCGCTCCTTTGTTCGCGAAACCCGCCTGAGCCCGGAAGGATTCGTCTATCCGCTGTTCGTCTGTCCCGGCGAAGGCATCCGCAAGGAAGTGCGCTCCATGCCCGGGGTGTACAACCTCTCGATCGACGAGGCGGTGAAGGAGTGCGCCGAGGTTAAGTCGCTGGGCATTCCCAGCGTAATTCTCTTCGGTCTGCCGGAGACGAAGGACGAAGTGGCGACCGGCGCCTGGGCGGATGACGGCATCGTGCAGAAGGCGGCGCGCGCCATCAAGCGCGAAGTTCCCGGCCTGCTGCTGATGGGCGACGTCTGCCTATGCGAGTACATGTCGCACGGCCATTGCGGACTGGTGGACACTTCCGATCCGACATCCAAGGCTCTGCGCGAGGCGCTGGAGTTTAAGCGCGAGCTGGAGGCAAAGGGAGGAGTGGTGGTTTCGTCGAGCGCAAAAGCTTTTGGCGCGGCTCTAGCCGCTGCTAATGCGCAGTCGCAGGGCGCTGCCGTTGCTGCGGCGTCGCAAGTCCTCGCAGCTTCGGCGGAGGATTACGAGATCCTGAACGATCCCACGCTGGAGCTGCTGGCGCGAACCGCCGTTTCGCAGGCGAAGGCCGGGATGGACATCATCGCGCCTTCCGACATGATGGACGGCCGGGTGAAGGCGATCCGTACGGCGCTTGACGAGAACGGCTTCCAGAACACTCCCGTTCTTTCCTATGCGGCGAAGTTCGCCAGCGGCTTCTATGGACCATTCCGCGAGGCCGCCGATTCGGCGCCGCATTTTGGCGATCGCCGGTCGTACCAGATGGATCCTGCCAATCTGCGCGAGGCGATGCGCGAGATTGAACTCGACCTTGAAGAGGGCGCGGATATGATCATGGTCAAGCCCGCGATGCCCTATCTCGACGTATTGCACGAAGCGCGCCAGCGCTTTGACGTGCCCATGGCGGCGTATCAAGTCAGCGGCGAGTACGCCATGATTAAGGCCGCGGCGATGAATAACTGGATCGATTACGAACGCGTGATGATGGAGTCGCTGCTGTGCATCCAGCGCGCGGGCGCATCGATCATGCTGACCTACTTCGCCAAAGAAGCGGCGAGGCTGCTGGCATAAAACCCGGCTTCGAGTTTCCAGTTTCCAGTTTGGAGTCTCATGGCTTCATGTCGCCGGCTCTTTTGTCCTCCGCAGGCGTTCTAAAAACGGCGATTTGATCGTTCCATGACGCAGGATCGTCTGCTCTCAGGTTTACCTTTGTGGTTCAACTGCTCTAAGGCGTTCATCTGGCGCGAAATGCGTCTCCGCAATTAATTCGAAAACAGTTATAGTGGGGCGAATGGCCGCAGTTGTGGGCGCTTCACCTGTCTTTTCATGGCGCGCAGAAATCCATCGCCACTTGCAGACGAGGAACTGGAACAATCCGGAAGCGAGGCCTCGCATCGGTCGAGAAGTGATGATGACACGCCGATCGACGCGCGCATGCTCGACCTCGACGATGAGGCAGAGTCGCCATTTCTGCGCGGGCAGAAGCGGGTTCCGGTGCGTCGCGGAGCGCTGCCACGCGGGACGGCAAGCCGGGTCAAGCTCGTCCTCCAACTGGTCGCCGTGGTTACGGTTGCGGCGGTGCTGTGGACGGTGCTGGCCGGTTATGCGACGCGCTCCTGGCGATTCCGTCTCGATTCCAGCGACAACATCAATATCGCGGGCACCAACCACATCAGCCGGTCGCAGGTGCTTGAGGTGATGGCCAGCGACATCGATCGCAACATCTTCTTTGTGCCGCTGGAGCAGCGCAAGAAACAGCTGGAGCAAATTCCGTGGGTGCAGTCGGCATCCATCCTTCGGCTGCTGCCGAACCGGCTGAAGATCGTGATTGCCGAGCGAACGCCAATCGCATTTGTCGAGATGAACTCGCACATTCAACTCATCGATGCCCACGGCGTCGTCATGGACATCCCGCCGAACCAGGCAACGCACTATTCGTTCCCTGTCCTGGTGGGCATGTCGGAGAACGATCCGCTGTCGACACGAGTTGCGCGCATGAAGCTTTATCTGCGGCTGGTGAAAGAGCTGGATTCCAGCGGCGCGCATTACTCGGCTGATCTCAGCGATGTCGATCTCTCGGATCCCGATGACGTGAAGGCGACGGTGACCGATCCCCACGGCGCCGTGCTGGTGCATCTGGGCTCGACGAATTTCCTGGAGCACTTCAAGGTTTACGTGGCGCATGTGCAGGAGTGGCGCGCGCAGTTTCATCACCTGGAGTCGGTTAATTTGCGCTATGACCATCAGGTGATCGTGAATCCGGATTCCGCCGCTGCAGAAGCTGCGCAGGCGGCAAGCGATGCAAATCCGAGCGCGAGTGGCGAGACGACAGTGCCGGCGGCTGAGCCGAAGAAGACATCGGGCAAGGCGAAGAAGCACAAGTAAACCATGGGAAGCCAAACAGAGAACCTGCTCACGGTGATTGACGTCGGTAGCGCGAAGACATGCGTGATTGTCGCCGAGGTGAATGACTATGCCTTGCGCTACCGCGGGCACGGCATCTCCGATTCGCACGGCCTGCGCAAGGGCGTCATCACCGATCTCGACAAAGCCGTCGACTCGATCAAGAAAGCGGTCGAGGAAGCCGAGAACATGGCGCAAGCGCCGGTGGAGCACGCCGTCGTCGGCGTCGCCGGATCCCATGTTCGCGGCATCAACAGCCACGGCGGAATCACCCTGGGTTCGCGTTCGCGCGAGATTAGCCGGGACGACGTTCGGCTGGCGGTCGAGAAGGCGCGCAGCATCTCGATGCCTGAGGATCGTGAGGTCCTGCATCTATTGCCGCAGGAGTTCATCCTCGATGGTCAAGGCGGGGTACGCGATCCTGCGGGGCTGATGGGACGCAAGCTGGAGGTACGAGTTCATATCGTCACCGGCGGCGCGACCGCGACGCAAAACGTTGTCTCGGCCGTAAACCGCGCGGGCATTCACGTTGACGACACAGTTTTCGAGGCGCTGGCGTGTGCCGATTCTGTGCTGCAAACCGATGAGCGCGAACTCGGGGTTTGCCTGGTCGACATTGGCGCAGGTTCGACCGACCTGATCGTCTACTACGAAGGCGTGGTGATTCATACCGGCGCGATCCCGATTGGCGGCGATCATTTCACCAACGATGTCGGCGTCGGCTTCCGCACGCCACTGCCCGACGCTGAGAGCATCAAGAAGATGTTCGGCTGCGCCATCGTAACGCGCATTCCCGAAGGCAACGAGATCGAAGTTCCATCGGTCGGCGATCGTCCTTCGCGGCTGATGCAGCAGCGCGAACTCGGCGAGATCCTGGAGCCGCGCGCACGCGAACTGATGGAGTTGCTGCGCGATCATCTGCGGCAGGCCGGAATCTCCGATCTGCTGGGCGCGGGATTCGTCATTACCGGCGGCGGTTCGCGGCTGCTCGGTCTGCTGGAGGTCGCCGAGGACATCCTGCGGCGGCAGATTCGCCAGGGATATCCAGTGCCGATCGCCAAGCTGCCGTCGGAGTTGCTGGAGCCGGAGTTCGGAACCGCGATCGGGATGGTGCTGTACGGACATCGGTCGCGGCAGGCGCGGCTGAATCTGGATCGCGGACTGGGGGCGAAGATCAAGGCGTTGTTCGCGCGCCAGGGAGTGTAATGGGTCAGTATCTGGCACTGGTTTCGTCTCGTGGCACGGGCTTTGGTCGTGCCGAACTATATGCATTTTCGAAATAGGTCTCAGAGATCATGTCGCGAGAGTGTCGCCGCTGCCGCGGCTCCGATTTTTCTCACTCCCACCCGGGGCTTACGCCCCGGGCTAACTTCATCCCGCCGCTGCGCGGCTGATTTTGCGAGGTTCATAATGCCTTGCCCTGATACAAGGCTAGAGCGCCGGTAGGCGCGGAGTTCAGCTTAGCCCAGGACGAAGTCCTGGGTTGCGATCAATCTGTTAACCCGAGCCCCTTAAGGGGCGGCACAGTTTTTGAGAGGTAACCTCCGATGATCGAAGATTTCAACGACAAGACCCAGCCGGAAGGCGACATTCGCATTCACTTCAACGAAGAGCTGCTGAACAGCGCCAAGATCAAGGTCATCGGCGTGGGCGGCGGCGGCGGCAACGCCGTCAATCGCATGATCGAGTCGCACCTGGAAGGCGTGGAGTTCGTCGTCGCCAACACCGACCTGCAGGCGCTCAAAGGCTCCAAGGCGCCGGTGAAGATCCAGCTTGGCGTGAAGCTCACCAACGGGCTGGGTGCGGGCGCCAATCCCGAGGTCGGCCGCAAAGCCGCTCTGGAAGACGCCGACAAGATCATCGAGGCGCTGGAAGGCGCGGACATGGTCTTCGTCACCACCGGTCTGGGCGGTGGAACGGGTACAGGCGCAGCTCCGATCATCGCTTCTCTGGCCAGCGAAATGGGCGCGCTGACGGTTGCGGTCGTCACCAAACCCTTCGCTTTCGAAGGCAAGCGCCGCCAGAACCAGGCTGAGCGCGGCATGCAGGATCTCATCGATTCCGTCGATACCACTGTCGTCATCCCCAACGAGAAGCTGCTCGCCGTGGCCAAGGACGCCGGCTTCTTCGAGTCGTTCCGCGTTGCCGACGACATCCTGCGCCAGGCGGTGCAGGGCATCTCCGACATCATCACCATTCCCGGCATCATCAACCGCGATTTCGCCGACGTGAAGACCATCATGGCGCAGATGGGCTACGCTGTGATGGGCACCGCAACCGCCAAGGGCGAAGGCCGCGCCACGCTCGCGGCGCAGGCTGCCATCGCGTCGCCGCTGCTCGAAGCCGGCGCCATCGACGGCGCGCGCGGCATCCTCATCAACATCACCGGCTCCAGTTCGCTGCGCCTGGCCGAGGTCAACGAGGCCTCGACCATCATCCAGAGCGCCGCGCACGAGGACGCCAACATCATCTTCGGCGCCGTGCTTGACGAGAAGATGAAGGACGACGTGAAGATTACGGTGATCGCGACCGGCTTCAAGGAAGTTCGCCGCCGGCGCGATCACGCCGATTCGGCGACGGCGGTTCACAACGCTCGCGCTGCGGTGAGCACCGCGCATGCCACCTACGAGATTCCTGCCATCCGCGATCCCAAGCCGGTGACTCCGGAGCCGGCGCGAGCCGCGACTCCTGAGCCGCCGTCCGCAGAGCATCCGCGTGTGAACTATCTGCCCGACAACTTCGACGACGTCGATTCGGAGATCGTGCGCCACGCCGAACCGCTAGAGGAGACGTTGCAACGGCAGAATGCCGCGCCCGAGCCGATGGAGACGGTCAGCAGTGCCGTCGACATTCAATACAACGCCGACGATCTGGAGATTCCTGCGTTCCTCAGAAAACGGGCGGAAGGGTAAGCTCCTTCGGGAGATAGTCCCACTCATTCGAAAACCGCGAATGAGTGGGGCACCCGGCCGATGAAGGTCAAGCGAGCGAAGAAGGCACGAACACGAAAACCTAAAGGTTGATAACTGAATGCGAATGCCAGCACTACTCTTCCTTATGCTTGCTGTGAGCGCTTCGACAGCCGCCCAATCTTTGCCTAACAGGACGAATGGCCCCGATTGCGGCGGTTCTGGGCACTGGGCCGCTATGATGACCCTAGTTCACATGAAAAACGCGGGTCTCATTAAGCCGCAGGATATTGATCCGTCTAAGACGAGAACTGAACGCTTGGCGTCGGAGAAAATAGGTAAAGACCTGTGGCATCAGGTCTACCTTGTTTCGTTCACAATGAAGTCCGGTGAGACGGTTCAAGCTATTGCCGTTCATGATGCCTCCAATGAAGAATGCTCCATGTCGGGCGCAGACGTTTTCGTCATCTCTAAACATCTTGGTTCCCAGCGGTAAGCCCCGTTATGTCGGGTTTGTCAAAGGCATAATTCCAAAAAATGAGATGGTAAAGTCCTGCGAAATCAAAGCTTAAGATCAAAGCGTTTGGGGAAAAAAGGCTTGCGCATGATTTCACGTTCACCGGTTCTAACGTCTCCATCCATAGCGCCGATAGATTCAGCAGGGAACTGAGGTCATGGCGCTCATATCGATCAAGCGATACCTGGATCTGCCATCGTCTGACGCTTATCAGCGCATGCTCGAGCTGCTGGCGGAAACGATCACCGAGCATCCCGTCGACATCGATCATGTCGAGTGCGAGCGCTTCAAAAGCGAAGTCGCCAAGATCCAGGAGCGATTTCGTACGGAGCCGGCCAGGGAGCAGTTCTCTCAGGCGGTCGGAGCTGTCAGCCAGGTGCTGGAGCGCCACAACCGCTCGGTAAGCAATCTGGTCCGCTCGCAGGGCAGCGAGCTGCAGAACATGGTTTCCATGCTGACCCATACCATCAAGTCCATGGGGTCGGCCAGTGAAACCTCCGCCAGAAATCTGGAAACCATCGCCGTGCAGCTCAAAAGCGCTTCGGCGGTGGAAGATATCTACCAGCTCCGCCTGCAGCTGGCCGAATGTCTAAGGAGCATCCGCGACGAGGCCGCGCGGCAACGAGCGGAAAGTCAAAACAACCTGCAGGTAATGGAGCAGCAACTGACCGCGTCCCAGCAACGGCTGGCGAACCATGGCATCGAGATTGACGTGGATCGCGTGACCGGCTTCGCCGGGCGCAGCGCGGCGGAAGTCGCCATTCACGAAGCCATCGAGGCCGGCGATTCCGCCTATATCGCGGTTACGGTGTTGGCCAAGATGGAGTCGATTAACGCCCGCTTCGGGTACGCCGTGGGCGATGAAGTGCTCTGCGAGTTTGCCGCCCGGGTGGCCGGGCGCCTATGCAGTCGAGCCGCCTTCTATCGCTGGAGTGGACCGACCATCATCGGCATTCTGCAGCGTTCGGAGCCTATCCATATCATTCGCGCGGAAGTTAGCCGGGTGGTGGAAGCTCCGGTACTGTCCTAATTTCAAATCAAGAAACTTTGCGCTGTGGGAAACGCTAGGTTTGGCGTTGTGTGTCTTGCTCGGCGTCTGCTGTTGGCGTTTCCGACTCGAAGCGCGGTTCCTGCCCGTCCTTGCACGTCAGTGTTCCGCAGAAGGGTTGCGGCTGAAGATGACGCAGGGAGCCAACGTGGAAAAGGTTTCCCTCGACCCTGATGCGAAGCCCGGTTCCATACATATAGTCGTATTGACCCTTTGTCAGTTCAAGAGAGACTTCGACGGCGTAAGGGTTCCTGGGCGTAAGCAAGCAATCGTCTCGAAAGAAAAAAGTCATTCGATTGTCAAACCTAATCTGAGCGCCTTTCAGGGTCAGGGGAAATCCGGTCGGGTTTACGACATCAACCTTGATCTTCACTCCAGCTCGCTGCCCCCCAAGAAGGATGAGGTAGGTTCTCCAATTCACAACATCCACCCACTGCTGCAAAGCAGTCTCTTGCAACCCCACGCTTTTACGCATTGCCTTCGTCGCGCCAGCGGTGGCAATAGCTTGCCAAATTACGGCGGCGAACGTGATGAACGCCGCGATGACGAGCCACCATTCGGGCCGTTTGATGGCTGCGTACCACTTCGACGGCTCGCCATTGCCGCTCCTATAACCCTGCTCGGATGCGTTTGCATTCTGTTGGGTATCAGACGCGCAAGCTATCGTATTGCGAATCTCGGGTTGGCTCTGTTTGCGATTGGCGGGTTTATTTGGCTGACTGGACATGTTGATTGCCGAGACATCAACCGCTACCAGCAGAATCGCCAGCAAGACTTTCATGTAGCCGCTCTCAACGAACAACAAACCCTAAACCAGTAGGAGGTCGTTACCAATGAAAAAAGAAAGACAGGCCCAGTTTGTCCTTGACAATACCTTAAGGTATCTGTACATTGCCTTAAGGAACAATAGGTGCCCCTTAATGGCAATCGAGTTTAAGCATCGCGGCACAACTTGGCGCGCAGATACGCCGGAAGAGGCAATTGCACTGCGAAACAAGCTGGAGAAGGAAGATAAAGTCTACGTCCACGAACACGAGGAAATGGATCGCCTTAGCGCGTTCTGGACGCCTGACAGGTTTATGGACGTAATCAACGGAGTGGGCGACTTGCAGCGTCGGTTTATGGTCGTCATCTACGAAAACCCGATGATTACAAGTCAGGATCTCGTCAACAAGTTGGGTCTTGATTCCGACGTTGCTCTTGCTGGGGTTATCAGTGGGCTTTCAAAACAACTCAAGCAGTTGAACATCCCCTTGAAAGAACTATTGATGATCGAAGTTAAGTGGACTGGCAAGGCAAAGACACGTCGGTTCGTGCTGGACGATTTCTTCCGCTACGCTGCGGCAGAACAGAATTGGCCTGAAGCTTGGGAGCAAGAACTCAAGAGAAAGGAGGAAGATGCCGCCCCCACCAAACGCAGATTCATACGGAAAATATGACGAAAGCCGCTAGGTGCGCTAACACCTAACGGCTCTCTGAAACCGCAACCCGGCAAGCCGGAATCGCAGCCTCTTCAACTCCGATTATCGGCTTGCCTCACTAGAAAGGCAAGCCTTATGTACAGACTCGCATCTGAAAAGAAACTCGCTGTAATCGCATCTCTGCTGGAAGGTTCCAGCGTCAGGAGTACCGAGCGCATGACAGGCGTTCACCGCGACACGATCTGCCGATTACTCGTGGAGACTGGCGAGAATTGCGCTATACTGCTCGACTCATACATGCGCGACGTGCGTATCAAGTATGCCCAGGTTGACGAAATTTGGTGCTACGTCGGCAAGAAGGACAAGCACGTCCGCGTTGACGATCCCGAAGAATTTGGCAATCAGTGGGTATTCGTCGCAATGGACGAAGAAACCAAACTGGTGCCCTCTTATTTGGTCGGGAAGCGCACCCGC
>Ga0335074_10008715_pt1 | contig 14112 bp, 9 predicted proteins | sample Lox_Sample_23_FD_206715 | JGI IMG/M metagenome (GOLD analysis project Ga0335074, IMG submission 206715) | Soil microbial communities from Loxahatchee National Wildlife Refuge, Florida, United States - Lox_Sample_2.3 | ecosystem: Environmental > Terrestrial > Soil > Wetlands | place: USA: Florida...
GAGCCGCCGAGGATGATGCACAGCACGATGGCCGTGAAGAGGAGCGCCGTCAGATTCCAGCGCTGCTCCTCGGAGCGATCCACGTGCAGGAAGTACACGACATGCACGATGATCTGCGCCAGCGCGAAGACGGCGATGATGGGTGGCACGCCGATCGCGGCGTGGCTCATCACCAGTCCGAACGGCACCAGCGTGAGCGCGATCGCGAGCGCGAAACCGACGATGTAGGACTTGAGCGAGCCATGCTTCGCGCCGTGCGTCCCACCGTGCGTCCCACCGTGCGCCCCGCGCCGCAGGGCGCCGTGCGGCGCGTGGCCGATCATGGTCTCGTTGGCGACGCTCATGTCAGCTCACCCCGAAAAGGTAGACCAGGGTGAACACCCCCACCCAGATGATGTCGAGAAAGTGCCAGAAGAGGCTCAAGCACGAGAGACGCGAGACGGTCGCGGGCGTCAACCCCTTCCTCAGCACCAGCACCAGCATGATCGCCATCCAGATGAGCCCGCAGGTGACGTGCAGCCCGTGGGTCGCCACCAGCGTGAAGAAGCTCGATAAGAAGGCGCTGCGATCAGGACCCGCCTGCTGCGCCAGCAGGCGCGCGAACTCGTGCACCTCCATGCCGACAAATGCCAGCCCCAGGGCGAAAGTGACCGCGAGCCACGCGAGCGTCGCGCCGCGGCTGCGCCGGCCCATCGCGAGCGTCGCCAGCCCGCAGGTGAAGCTGCTCACGAGCAGGAACACGGTCTCGGTGAGCACGTACGGCAGGTCGAACAGGCCCTGTGCCGTAGGTCCGCCCGCCGCGCGCGCATGCAGCACCGCATACGTGGCGAACAGGCCCGCAAACAGCAGGCAGTCGCTCATGAGATAGATCCAGAAACCGAGCTGCGCGGTGCTCGCCGCATCGTGATGGTGCTCGAGCTCGAAATCGAAATCGACCGCATCGCTGGCCGGACGCAGATCGCGCAACGCATCGGCCGCGTTGTCGGCGTACCCCGGCCTGAAGGCCAGCGCCCCGCCGTGGGCGGTCATCGGACCGGTTGACATGGACTACACGCTCCTCAGTTGGGCACGGCCGCGCAGGATCTCGGTGCGGCGCACCTCTTCGGCCTCGACGTAATACTCGCGATCCTCATCGAAGGCATGCCGCACGAGAGCCACCATGGCGGCGGCGAAGCCGCCGATCGCGAGCCACCAGATGTGCCAGACCATCGCAAACGCGGCCACACCGAGCAGCGCGGCCATCACGATGCCGGTGCCGGTGTTGCGTGGCATGTGAATCGGGCGATAGACGCTCGCCCGCATATCGACGCCGCGCTGCTTCATGTCCCAGAACGCATCGCGGTCGCGCACCACCGGGATGCGCGCGAAGTTATAAGCCGGCGGCGGCGAGGCGGTGGCCCACTCGAGCGTGCGCCCCTGCCAGGGGTCGCCGGTCAGATCGCGCGCGCGCTCGCGCTGCGCGATGCTCACCACGATCTGCGCAAGCTGAAGCAGGATGCCGCAGAAGATGATCGCGGCGCCCACCGCCGCGACCACGAAGAGCGGATGCCACGCCGGATTCTCATAATGATCCATACGCCGCGTCGCCCCCATGAGGCCGAGCGCGTAAAGCGGCATGAAGGCGACATAGAACCCGATCAGCCAGAACCAGAACGCCGCCTTGCCGAGCCTCTCGTTCAGGCGAAAGCCGAACACCTTCGGGAACCAGTAGGTGAGCCCCGCCATGGCGCCGAACACCACCCCGCCGATGATGACGTTGTGGAAGTGCGCCACCAGAAAGAGGCTGTTGTGCAGCACGAAGTCCGCCGGCGGGACCGCCATCAGCACCCCGCTCATGCCGCCCAACGCGAAGGTGATCATGAAGCCGAGGGTCCAGAGCATCGGCGAGTCGAAGCGCACCCGTCCGCGATACATGGTGAAGAGCCAGTTGAAGATCTTCACACCCGTCGGCACCGCGATCACCATCGTCATGATGCCGAAGAAGGCGTTGACGTCCGCCCCCGAGCCCATGGTGAAGAAATGGTGCAGCCACACGAGGAACGAGAGGAGCGCGATCGCCATCGTGGCGAACACCATCGAGGTGTAGCCGAAGAGGCGCTTGCCGGAGAAGGTGGCGATGATCTCGGAGAACACTCCGAACGCCGGCAGGATGAGGATGTAGACCTCCGGGTGGCCCCAGATCCAGATGAGATTGATATACATCATCGGATCGCCGCCGAGGGAGTTCGTGAAGAAGTGCATCCCGAGATAACGATCGAGCGTCAGCAGCGCGAGCGACACCGTGAGAATCGGAAACGCCGCGACGATGAGGATGTTGGTGCAGAGGGCTGTCCAGGTGAACACCGGCATGCGCATCAGCGTCATGCCGGGCGCCCTCATCTTGAGAATGGTGGCGATGAAGTTGACGCCCGTGAGCGTCGTGCCTACACCCGAGATCTGCAGCGCCCAGATGTAGTAATCGACTCCCACCCCGGGACTGAAGCGCAGCTCCGAGAGCGGCGGATAGGCGAGCCAGCCGGTGCGCGCGAAATTGCCGATCGCGAGCGAGATGTTGATGAGCAGCGCCCCGGCCACGGTGAGCCAGAGGCTGAGCGAGTTCAAGAACGGGAAGGCGACATCGCGCGCCCCGATCTGCAGCGGCAGCACGCAGTTCATGAGTCCGATCATGAACGGCATCGCCATGAAGAAAATCATGATCACGCCGTGGGCGCTGAACACCTGATCGAAGTGCTCCGGCGGCAGGTAGCCGGGGTGGCTGCCGTAGGCGAGCGCCTGCTGCGTGCGCATCATGATCGCATCGGCGAAGCCACGCAGCAGCATCACGCCCGCGAGGATGATGTACATCGCGCCGATCTTCTTGTGATCGACCGAGGTCAGCCACTGCCGCCAGAGATATTTCCATTTGCCCATCACGCTGACCGTGCCGAGCACCGCGATCGCGGCGAGCACCATGAGGCCGACGCCCCCCATGACGATGGGGTTGTCGTAGGGAATGGCGGCGAAAGTCAGCTTGCCGAGCATCTCTCAGTGGCTCCTCATCGCAGGCGCGTCCGGCGCGTCCATAGCCGCCATGCCGTGCGTCCCGCTCGCCGCCGTCGGCGCCGGCGCCCGCGGCAGCGCGCGCGCGAGCCGCCGGCCGCCTTGCCCGTCGAACCGGCCGGCGATGATCCCGGCAAAGAGGCGCGGCTGCACCTGCGAGTAGTACTCGATCGGATTATTCTCGCTCGGCTTCGCCAGCCGCTCGTAGGCTTCGGTGGTGAGCCTGTGCCGCGCGGCGGCCACCTTCGCGAGCCAACTGCCGAACTCCTCTCGCGGCAGCGCGATCGCCTTGAAGGTCATGCCGGAGAAGCCAGCGCCGCTGTAGTTGGAGGAGAGGCCCTGATAGGTGCCGGGCGCATCCGCGAGCAGATGGACCTGGGTTTCCATGCCCGCCATCGCGTAGATCTGACTGCCGAGCTGCGGGATGAAGAACGCGTTCATCACGCTCGCCGAGGTGATGTGAAATTCGACCGGCACGTTCGCCGGGAAGGCCACCTGATTGACTGTGGCCACCTTCTCATCCGGATAGATGAAGAGCCATTTCCAATCGAGCGCGACGGCGTCGATACGGAGGGGCTTGACCTTGGAGGCGAGCGGCCGGTACGGATCGAGCGTGTGCGAGGACCTCCAGGCGATCACACCGAGCGCGCTCACGATGATGCAGGGGATGAGCCACACCACCGCCTCGATCCGGTTGGAATGCGCCCAGTTCGGCTGGTACTGCGCCTTCTCGTTCGAGGCCCGATAGCGCCACGCGAAGATGAGGACAAGCGCGATCACCGGCACGATGACGATCAGCATCAACGCCGTCGCGGTAAGGATGATCGAGCGCTCCTTGAGGCCGATCGGCCCCTTCGGATCGAGCACCACCCACTGACAACCCGAAAGCAGCAGGCTCGCCGAGAGCATCAACGGGAGCGAGAGGAGCTTCGCGAGGTGGCGGCAGGCGCGAGGATTCATGTGGGCAGCGGGATCACCGGTCCTTTCTCGACCGGGTGAGCATGGCGCCGCCGCGCCATGCAAATCCTTAGCTGTTCTTAAATCTGGCTAAAAGGCCGCCGCGACCCCTCAGGCGCCCGGCCCCGTGGCTGAGGATGTGACGCGCCTCACGCGTTGAGGGCGGTCGACATCGCCTCCTCTTCCGTCCAGCGCGCGCCCACGCCCATGAGCTCGGTGAGCCGCTCGCCCGGCAGGGCGCCGCGCAGGCTCTCGAGGATGCGCGCCTGGATCCTGTGCTTGGCGGGACTGCGTCCGGAGAATTCCGCGGAGAAGAACGCGTGTGCATAGCCGATGAACTGCGCGGCGCGCTCGAGGCGGTTCTCGCGCGCGGCGATGGCGGCGAGGTGCTGCATGCCGCCTGCGAGCAGCACCGCATCGAGCTCGCTCTCCTGCGCCAGCGGCAATCCCTCGCGCAGTGCCGCCCCCGCCTCCTCGAGCTCGCCGCGCGCGATGAGGTAGCCCGCGAGATTGCACAGCGCATGTCCGAGCAATCCCGTGCGCCGGTCCGCGCGGGCGAGCGCGACGACCTCGCGGGCCTGCGCGATCGCCTCATCCACGTGACCCTCGGCGAACTGCACCTCCGCCTTGTAGATGAGCGCGCGCCACACCCAGAAATCGGCGCCGGAATTCGCTCCCACCACGAGTGACTCATCGAGCAACGCGCGGGCGACCTCGTACTCGCCGGCCACCGTGCGGGCGATGGCGAGATTCGTCAGGCACAACGCGAGACTCTTGGGGTGGGTAGCCGCCGAGAGCTCGCTGCGCGCCTCCTCGAGCGACGCGAGCCCCTCGGCGAGCTGCCCGCTGCGCGCGAGGTTAAGTCCGTAGAAACTCAGCGCCCGCCCGCGATCGAGCGGCTCGCCTGACTCGCGGTAGAGCGAAACCGCGCGCCGCAGCGCCGGCACGGCGCGCCCGCGCGGCTCGCCGGTGGAAAGAAAGCCGTAGGCGTACCAGAGCTGCGCCTCGAGCCGCTTCGCAGTCGCGGCGCCGAGTGCCGCCGTCGCGCGCTCGAGCCGGGCCCGACCCTCGTGCATCAGCGAGAGCAGATTCCACAGCGGATAGGAAGCGGCGGCGAGCTCGATGCCGACCGTCGGATCACCGTCGGCGCCGAACGCCCAATCGAGCGCCACGCGAATGTTGTCGATCTCGGGCGCCTGGGCCTCGAGCCACTCGACCGACGGAGTCGCCTCCCAGAGCGCGAGCGCGCCGCGGAAATGATCGCGAAAATGCAGCGCGTGGAGGCGGGCGAGAGAGCCGAACTCGCCGCTGTCGGCGAGCTTCTCCATCGCATAGGCGTGGGTCGTCTCGAGAAGCCGGTAGCGGCGCGCCGTCCCGGCCGAATCGGCCACCACCAGCGACTTGTCGACCAGCTCCGCGATTCGACCGATGACCTCCCATTCCGGCAGCGCGGCGTCCGCGACCACCTTCGCCGCGGCATCGAGGCTGAAGGTGCCTGCGAACACGGTGAGTCGGCGCAGCACGACCCGATCGGGCTCGGCGAGGAGCCTGTGGCTCCAGTCGAGCGTCGCACGCAGCGTCTGGTGGCGTGGCAGGGCCGTGCGGCGCCCGCCCGTCAACACATGAAAGCGCAGATCCAACCGTCGCGCGAGACCTTCGATGCCGAGGGCCGCGGCGCGCGCGGCCGCGAGCTCGATGGCGAGCGGGATGCCGTCCAAACGCCGACAGATCATCGCCACAGTCGCGGCATTACGCTCGCTCAAGCTGAAGTGCGGGTCCGCGGCGCGCGCCCGCGCCACGAAGAGGCGCACCGCATCGTGACGCAGGGCGGCCGCGAGCTCCGCGGCTTCCTCGGCTGGAAATTCGAGTGGACTCAAACGATAGCTGCACTCTCCCTCGAGTCCCAACGGCTCCTGACTGGTCGCGAGCACACGGATCCCCGGCGCGGCTCGCAGCAGACTCTCCGCCTCGCGGGCGGCCGCGCCGATCACGTGCTCGCAGTTATCGAGTACGAGAAGGAGCCGCCGCCCCCGCAGCGCCGCGGCGAGACGCTCGATCGTCCAGCGACCGGCACCGCTTTGCAGCCCGAGGGCGGTGTTGATGGCGCTCGGCACCAGATCCGGATCGGTAAGGGGCGCGAGCTCCGCAAGCCAGACACCGTCGGCGAATGCCGCGATCGAGGCGCGTGCGACCTCGAGCCCGAGCCGCGTCTTGCCGATACCGCCCGTGCCCACCACGGTCACCAGACGGTTGTGGCGGAGCAGCTCCTCGAGCTCGCGCAATTCGGTCTCGCGGCCGATGAAATCCGACACCGGCGCCGGCAGGTTGCTCGTGACCTGCCCGGGGGACTCGGGACCCTCCGCCGGCAAACCCCGGCCGTCCGCATCGAGCGCCCGTACCTCGCCCGTGAAGCGATAGCCCCTGAGCGGCACGGTCAGGATGAGAGCGCGATCCTCCCCGAGCGCCTTGCGCAGCGCCGAGACCTGCACCTGGATGTTGCCTTCCTCGACCACCGCGCCCGGCCAGACACGCGCGAGCAACTCCTCCTTGGTCACGAGCTCGCCGACGGCCTCGATCAGGATGAGCAGCACCTCGAAGGCGCGCGACCCGAGCGGAACGGGAGCATCCCCGCAGCGCAGCTCACGCTGGCGGGTGAAAAGTCGAAAGCGTCCGAACTCGAGGCAGGTGGCGCCTCGCGCAGTACCATGCATCAGTGAAGCTGTTCCGGGGGGCGCCCGGGGGGCGGTGTGCGAGCGAATTCCAGGGCGAATTGTAGCTCAAATCGCCCGCGCGACGACCCTGTGCGGGCCGAGCTCGCGGGTCAGCATCCGCTCGAGCTCGCTCGCGGGAACGGGGTGACTGTGCAGAAAGCCCTGCGAATGGCTGCAGCGCAGGGCTCTCAAGGCCGCGAGCTGCGCCTCCGTCTCGACGCCCTCCGCGACGGTGATGAGATCGAAGGCCGAAGCGAGCTCGACGATGCTGCTCACCAGCGTCACGCTCGCCGGGTCATCCGGCAGGCCGCTGACGAACGAGCGGTCGATCTTCAGCACATCGACCGGCAGCTTCGAGAGCAGCGCCAGCGAGGAGTAGCCGGTGCCGAAATCATCGAGCGCAATACGGATACCCGCCGCCCGCAGCTCGCGCAGCTTGCTGCTCGTGCCCTCGAGGTCCTGCAGCAGCGTGGTCTCGGTGATCTCGATGTCGAGCCCGAAACCAACGAGTGGCGAGAGACGCTCGGCGAGCGCGAGCAGGTCATGCACGAACTCGCGCTGCTTAAGCTGTGATGCCGAGACGTTCACCGCGACGCGCATCGGGTGATACCCCGCCTTGCACCAGCCCTCCAGGTCCTCGACCGCCTTGAGCAGTGTCCAATTGCCGACCGGCACCATCATCCCGGAGGATTCCAGCACGGAGAGGAATCGGCCCGGAAGCAGCAGCCCTTCGGCGACATCGCGCCAGCGCAGCAACGCCTCGACGGTATCGATCTCACCGGTCCTGAGATCGATCTGCGGCTGATAGTGCAGCACGAACTGCTGCTCCTCGACTGCGCTACGCAGCTTGTGCTCGAGTGCGACCCGCGTGCAGGTCTCGTGACTCATCTCCTGGCGGTACTGGAGAGAGTGCTCGCCGGATTCCTTCGCACGCTTCAGCGCCGCCTCGGCATGTTGTACGAGCAGAGCGCCGCTCGCCCCGTCCTGCGGATGCAGGGCTGCGCCATAGCTCACCGTGAGACGGAGCGGGCGGCCATCGATCTCGAACGGCTCCTCGAGCACCGCGGCATCGAGCGCGAGTCGCGACATGTCGAGCGCGGGCTCGCTCGCGTGCTCGATCAACACGAAGGTTCCCGCGCCGAGGTAGCCGAGACGCTCCTCGCCGGCGTGCCGCTTCAGCCGCTCGGCGAGACTCTGCAGGGCGAGATCGCCAAAGGGCTGCCCATAGGTGGCATTGAGACTGCCGAGTCCCCGAATGTCGAAGGCGACAGCCACCAGAGGACCGTCGGACCAGCCCTCGTTGCGAAGCTTGAGCTCCGCATCGAGACGCTCGCAGAAAAGCGCCCGCTTGGCGAGGCCGGTGAGCGGGTCGTAGCGGGCGAGATATTGCGCCGCATCGGCGTGCTCGATGGCGCGCAGCGCAAAAGACAGGCTGACCGTCATATCCTCAAGGAGCAGCAGCAGCTCCGCGTCCTCCGCCGGTGCCGACTCGCGCGCCGTCAAAGTCAACACCGCGATCCGCCGCCCATCGACGATCAGCGGCAAGGCGATGAGCGAGCGGATGCCACGGGCGAGCAGACGCTCGCGCGCGGCAATCGGCGCATCCGGCCGGGCAATGTCGGTGCAGACGGTGACCTTGCCGGTGCGCAGGGCACGGCCCGCGAGGCTCGGGTCGGGCCCGGTGCCGCTGCCGATCTCGAGCCGCTGCGGCATCTCACTGTCGAGGACCGTGGCTCCGGTGCGATATTTGAGCCACGCCCAGCGCCCGCTCGCCACCACCATCCAGGCCACCGCGCCGAAGAACCCGCCGAGGCCGGTAGCGAGACGACACGCTTCCCGCAACAGCTCATCGCGCTCGCGGATCTGGAATATGGCGGCATTCATCGCACTCTGCATGCGCACGATCTGCGCGAGCCGCTCGATCCGCTTCTGCTGCCGGCACTTCTCGGCCTGGGTACGCAGCGCCTTAAGGCCAAAGGCGAGATCCGCCGCGAGCTCCACCAGGAGCGCGAGCTCCGACTCATCGAAAGCATCGGGACGGCCCGCGTAGATGCTGAGAGCGCCGATGCACTCCTGATCGATCAGCAGTGGCAGCGCCACCGAGGAGCGGTAGCCCTCGCGATGCGCCTGATCCCGCCAGGGCGCAAAGTCAGGATCGGAGTCGATATGTCGGCACACCTGAACCTTGCGCTCGCGGATGGCGCGGCCGGTGGGTCCGTGACCCCTTTCGACATCGCTCCAACTGACCCGCAGCCGCTCGAGATAGCCACGGTCCCGGCCGCCATGCGCGGCGACGCGCACGGCGCACTCGGGCTCTCCGTCCGCGAAGCCGACCCACGCCAGCCGGTAACCGCCGGGCCCCACGAGGGTGCGGCAGATCTCCGCGAGCAGCTCCGACTCGTCCTGCGCGCGCGCGAGCGCGCGCTTGCAGACGATCAGCATCCGCAGCTCGCGATTGGCCTTGGCGAGGGGACCCTCGCAGCAACTCTGATCCTCGGATGTCACGGCGCGAACCTACTACAAACACCGTGCAGTGGGCGTGCGCGATGACATCCTATCGGTGCGCGGCAATATCGCCCCGCCGCGCCACACCACCGCTCCGCCGTGCCGCCGAGATGATTTCGTGACCCAGTTCGCGTTTTCCCATGCGGCCACCGCCTGCGGCCGTTTGGCGGATCTGGCCGCCAGGGGCAGTGAGGCCCACAGGTGATGCGGTCAATGGCCCTCACGGAAGGCGGCGAAGCTATGCGGCTCGATGCGAAGCTCGTAGCCGTACTGCCGCGGGCCGGCGCCCGCCTCTGCGGCGCCGCCCAGGGTGACGCCGGAGGCGAGGTTGGTGAGTTGTCCGAAGCTGCCAACGACCCGCACCGCGACCGGGTGGTCGAGATAGGACTCGACGACGAAGGTGCCGTTGTCGTACTCGAAGAGACTCACCTGCGAGGGCCCCTCGAGCCTCACGGGCAGACCGGGCACGAGATAGCGGCGCAGTGCATCGAGCACCGGGGCCGGCAGGGAGTAGAGATCGTTCATCTCCTCCGGCACCGCGATGACATAGAGCTCGCCCTTGCCGTAATGATCCATCAGCAGGAGGGGCACGCCCGCTTGATTGTCGATGCCGCGCAGCACCGCCCACTCCTCGTTGGTGTAGAAATGAATGAGTGGGAAGAGGATCGGCTTCGAGCGCCCGAGCACGGAGCCCGCGCCGAACCCGAAACCCTGCACATACTCGCTCGCCGGCACCACCTCCCGGGTGACCCGCATGTCGGTGACCTGGTCGAAGCCCCTGTCCTGGATCGCGCGCAACAGCCCCGAGGTGATGATCACGTCCGCGCCCGCGCGCAGATACCGCTCGATCGTCGGGACGATGTCAGGGTCGTGCGCGGCCGCCTGGGTGAGGAAGATCCTCTTCGCGTCGGGCCATCGCGGATACATCTCGATCGGGATGCCGACCATGCCGGCCGTCTCGGGCAGAAAATCCTCGCCCGTCGAATCGTAGGGCCGATACGTCGCGAGGCCGACGGGCTCACCGAGCGCCCCCGCCACCTCATCCACCTTGCGCAGCGCGTACTCCGCGACGTTCGCGAGCAGCGGCTCGCTCGCGCCGGCGCTGCCCGGGACGCCGCCGCAGCAGTGGCGCGCCATGTCGAGGTAGTCGAAGGTGGTCGGCAAATGCTCCCACGCTTCGCGGTTGCGTGGATCGGCGATACGCAGCAGGTCGGTGTACTCGAAGAGGTTGATGGCGGGCGCCTTGGCGAGGATCGTGTCCCAGAGCTGTCCGGCGTAGCGATCGAGGTCATGCATCGCGATCGGATCGACCCACCCGCCGCCGTTCCTTCCCGGCGCGATGTTCTCGAAGTAGCGGAAGATCTCGTAGCTCTCGTAGGGCCGAAGCTGCTGATCGGTCGTCGGCGCGTAGCGCGTCTCATCGCCGCTCCAGATCTCGGGGAAGATCTTCGGCTCGTTCTTCAGATCGAAGCCCATCTCCTGAAAGGACGGGTAGAAGTTGGGGAACTTGATGATGACCTTGACCTTCGGGTTAACGGCCCTCGCGGGCTTGAGGATGAGATCCCGTGATACCTCGTCCATGGTGCGCATGCGAAAGCGGGTCCAGCTTTGTTCGCCCTTGGCGGCGATGTCCGAGTCGCTCTTGGTGTTGAAGAAGTAAAGATCGTCGAGCACGAAAGTGTTGAAATGCCGCGCCAGCCTGGCCGACATGCGGCTCGCGAGGTCCCGATCGCGCGCCAGGGTGTAATCGAGCGTCTGGAACTGGGCGCTTCGCCCCGCACCCAACATCGCCATGCCGCCCGCGACCGCCACGCCCTGGGAGAGGAAGAACCGCTTCACCCGCGCGAGGCTGGCATCGTCGGCACTGATACCGGAGCGGTAGTCCTCGATGAACACCTGATCGACGTGCAAGCGGCTGCTGATCGTGCGCCAGCTCGAGCGCATCCATGCCGGATCGTGCGCCATGTGCCGCACGGCCTGCACCGGTATGTAGACCGTGACCCTGAAGCTATGAAAGGGCTGCGGCATGGCCGCGCCCGCAGCGGGGCTTGTCGCGCCCGCGGTCGGCCCGGCCGCGGCGGCGATGAGCAGGAGGGCGGCCGCAAGCCGCCACCATCGGCACAGCGCCATCACTCTCCCCTCCGCGCATCATTGGTAGCGCTACCATAATACACGCATTTTCGCGCGCATTCCAGGCTCGCAGACCTCATCGACTCAGGATGGCAGGGCGCGCACCAATGCCGGCAGCTCCGCGAAGCCCTCGAGCGCGGCGATGCAGGGGATCTCCGCGATCGCTGCGCGGTGGTAGCCGTGCTTCATGAGCACGAACGGCACCTGCGCCGCACGCGCCGTCGCCGCATCGACTTCGCTGTCACCGACGAGGAGCGACTTCTCCGGTGGCGCACCCAAGGCGTCCAGCAGCGCAAGCAACACCCGCGGATCGGGTTTGCGAAAGGGAAGGGAGTCGCCGCCGATCACGCGGACGAAATAATCCTCGAGCTCGAGGCTCCTGAGGATGCGGTTGGTGAGCAGCGCCGGCTTGTTGGTGCACACCGCAAGCGGAATGGCGGCGGCGCGCAGGGCCTCGAGCGCCGCCGGTACGCCCGGAAAAGCGGCCGTGCGCGCGGTGAGATCGGATTCATACTGCTGCATGAAAATCCTCGCGGCCGCCGCGTGGTCCGCCTGCGCGCAGCCGCGCGCCGCGAGAGCGCGCCCGACCAGCATCGCGACGCCGTCGCCGATCATCCGCCGCACCTCCGGAAGCGAGAGCGGCGCGCAGCCAAAGGCGGCGAGCATGCCGTTGACGGCCGCCGCCAGATCCGGCGCGCTGTCGATCAGCGTGCCGTCGAGGTCGAAGATGATGAGGGCGGGCGCCATGCGGTGGACGCGCCTGATGGCGCGTCGCGCGCCTTCAGGTGATCCGATCCGGCTGCCCGAAATAGACGAGCGTCCGATACGGGAAGACGACCTTGCCTTGCTGTTGATGCCGCGCGAAGACCTGCCGCAGGCCCGTCATCAACGGCTCGTGCTCCGGGCGATCGGACGGAGGCGCGTAGGAGGAAGACTCAACCCTGCCCGCCAGTCCCTCGAAATCGAATATCTGCTGGTTCGGGAAAACCGCGAGCTCGGGCGCATGACCGAAGAAGCGGTGGATGCCTCCCTCCTCGGCGCGCAGCCGCGCCACCGCGTCATACTCGGGCGCGTAGCGGCGCAGCACCGCCTCGTACTCATCGAGAAAGGGCGTGGCGCCCTTCGGGCGCTCATTCCAGAGCAGCGCCGCCCAGGCGCCGGGTTTCAGGATCCGCAGCGCCTCGCTCCGCGTCCGCTCCGGATGAAACCAGTGAAAGGCCTGGCCGGCCACCATGAGGTCGATGCTCGCAGCCGCGAGTCGCGTGTTCTCCGCCGTCCCATCCTGGCTGTGGAAATCCGTGCCGCCGAGCGCCTCATCGGCATATCGCCGCATCTCGGCGTTGGGCTCGATGCCGAAAACGCGCGCGCCGCGCTCGATGAGGAGTCTGGAGAGAATGCCGGTGCCCGCGCCCAGGTCGACGACTTGCGCGCCCGGCCTCAAACCGCAGCGCTGCGCCAGAAAATCGATGGCGGACGCGGGATAGCTCGGCCGATGCTTGGCGTAATTCTCGACGCGGCCGAGGAACCGATCGCTGGAGCTGAGCGGCATGGGCGCATTGTAGCGGAGGAGATCGCCGTCTCCCCAAGTCCGGTCAGCGAGCGGGCGCGTCCCGTGCCCACGGAACGGCTCCCGCCCCGTCAGGATCGGCCCAGATCTGCGCAGATCGCGCGCCGGCGCGTGCTCCCTAGGTCAAAGGGCGCCCTGCGGCTGCGGCGCGAAGTCCACCTGCGTCGTCCAGTGCGGATAGGCCGGGTCATTGGTATCGATGACGAGATTGACGTGCGCGCGCTGCTCCTTCGAGGCCAGCTCGATCGCCGTCGGCGTCCCGCAGGAGCCTTCGATCGGGAAGGTGCTCACGATGCTGATCCGCTTCAGGGCCGCCACGTCGGCCTTGTCCTGACTCACCGGCTCCAGGTGCGCACCCGTGATCTGTACCTGCGGGACGGTGACGAAGTCGTACTGCACGTTGCCCTGCCAGGCGCGGGTCTTCTTATCCGGCTTGCCGGAGGTGTCGATGTTCGCCTGCTTGGTCAGCGGCGGTGGCGTCAACTCGATCTGACGGGGTTGCGCCGGGAAAAGCGCCTGCCGCGTCGCCCCCACCTGCAGACGCCACACCGCGAGAAATTGCAGTGGAAAGCTGGTCGTGCATTTGACGGGGAACATCGTCTGATAGGTCCCGTCCGCGTTGGCTGACAACGGAACCTTCTGACCGCCCGAGAGGAGGAACAGGTACACCGGCGGGCTCACCAGGGCGCCCCCGGTGACCTTCGCGGTGATCGGATACATGCCGATGTCCGAGTTCGTCTGAAATTGAGCCGGTGTCTCGTCCTGCACCTGCACGCCGCAGCCGGCCAACGCCAGCGCGGCCGCCGCCACACATGTCGCACCCATAATCCGCCGCATGCTGCCCCCTCTTAGTTATTGGCACTGAGCCGCGCGAATCAGCGCGGCCAAGTTTGACAAGTCAGGCCGGCCATGGCAAGGGCGAAGCTGCCCGCAAACGCAAACGGGGGCTCGCCGCGAAGCGAGCCCCCGTCCGCGCTGCATCCGTCGCCTATTTCTTCTTGCGAGCGCCGGCTCTCTTGGCCGCCCGGAAGGAAATCCCAGCCCGCATGGCCTTCTGCTGAACGGCCGCCGCGGTGCGCCCGAGCTTCTTCGCGACCTCGCTGGTCGGGGTTCCCGCCTTCGCGAGCGACTTCAAGGTCTTCAGCTCACTGGCGCTCCAGGACGCGCCGTCGTTCGGTGGACGTTTCGCCATTACTCGATACT
>Ga0335074_10008716_pt1 | contig 14111 bp, 17 predicted proteins | sample Lox_Sample_23_FD_206715 | JGI IMG/M metagenome (GOLD analysis project Ga0335074, IMG submission 206715) | Soil microbial communities from Loxahatchee National Wildlife Refuge, Florida, United States - Lox_Sample_2.3 | ecosystem: Environmental > Terrestrial > Soil > Wetlands | place: USA...
CAATAGAAGGGTATCAAGATTGTACACAATTATGAAGAATAGTGAGTGTTATTGGTGCCCTGCAATGGTGGCTAGTTGATGCTCGATGACTATGTAACACAACCTGAAATTGGCCCAATACATACCTTCAGGAGCGTAGAGGCGTGAATAGAGCTCACGAAGCAGCAGAAGAATGCTAATACTCTGGAGCTGATGCTGAGTACCACCAGTTCCTGACGAACTCCAAGGAATTTAGATGGATTTGATGGTAGGCACGTTCGTGGTTGATGAAAAGTAAAAGAGAAGCAAGCTCGGTCAAAAGTTTGATAGAACACGCCCGAGTTGAATGAGAAACTAAACCACTATGTTGACAGACGATTAACGACTTGTGATGGCGGCCATAGGTTTTGATGATTATGGATTGATTTTGGATTGTCAAATGCATTCGCGATTGGTAGAAAAGGAAGAGAAGTTAGGTCGTGACACGCCGAAACTTGGACGACAACTTAAGCCTCCAAATGCAGCTTGGGTAGATAAATATCTCACCCGTGCACCTCTTGCGTTCACACAACATCTGCTCTTCCTTTACACTCCTTGGATCTCTCGCATCATTCTCTAGGAATCCCTTCATAACTATCCTAGGGACTAAAGTCAGCCATTGCTATTCTTTTCCCAAGACAAGGCAAAATTAAACACCTACGCAATCAGAGAGATTCACCAAACAGCAGTATGTCTGAATCCAAGGTGCCTTTCCTCAGAAAGCTAAGGCATAAGTCGCGCATAATATCCACCTTCACTAAAGCCTGGCTGTTGCGAGTGAGTCGTCTTCTGGAAATGTGCTCGTGCCCGAAAGTATAGGATAGCAACATAAAGTCAAGATTCCTGCCCTTATGGGCACATATCCTGCAACAAAAGATGTTCCCAAGGATAAGGCAATCCAGTCACCACCGGAACCAAGAACCATGGCGGCTGCGCTGAAGTCGACAACTAGTTCAATGAGTCCCCCTAGCAATAAGATTATGGACCTCGTTGTCACGGCTTTTGATGTCGTCAATTCCAGTCACCTGTACATATTCCGAAAGGCACCTAGTCCGGAGCTCCATCCCCTGCGTGAAGAAGACATTCAGCATTGGATTGAAGAATATGAAGCTGCCATTGACTACGAGTTCCTTAGCTGTCCCGATTTTCCGATGGGGGTGCTAAATTTGCAATTAGCAGCACTCAAGATTGAGCTCAAGAAACTGCAAATAATGAGATAGAAGTTTGAGGATGAGTCTGACACGAAAGATTTAGTGGCTGATCGGCAGGAAAGGGATGAGTGTGCAAATTCTCTAGATGTCAAGCTGGATGAACGAGAAGCACATGCTGGTTGAATTAGCCATGGAATGAAATGACGTCGTCAAATTCTCCTCGAGAGATCAATTAGCCATAAAATTGCTTTCCTCAGTGCTCCTGCATGAGAATGGTAAGGGAGCATACTCAAAATTGTGGTGTCAATGACCAACTGACCCCTTGCATTACTCGCGAGACTAAGATCCACCTATCTTAGCCTCAATTGACTGCACTAGTCTTGATGGGCGCCCATTCCAAGCTACATTTTCGTCAATGAGCATGAGGCAATCATCACGTTCGAAACGCCCCTTCCTATATGGTATGCCGGGCATAGTGGAAATGCGGTCAATAGGAGGACCAGATTCTAAAAAAGTTTTAGAAAGTGATAAAACTAAGGTATATTGGCTTTGAAAATGGGGATTGAGAGCACTAACCGAAGTCTCTCGTACACTCGATAGTAAAGACATTGAGACCACTTGCCGTATTCACTAAGTACAAGGCCTTTCTCAGAAGATACTGATCCCTTCCTATTGTACACTTTCTGAACATCAATACACTCCATCCACAGAGGCCAATTTACTCAAGCTAGTTATCTTTGCCTTCTCGCTCCTTTATAACGTCCATTAGAAAGTCCCATTCCTCCTTAGTCACACCACTAACACTTAGTCTGCTCTGTTTTAACATCTGCATATTCTCCAACGCCCCATCATTGCTTGCAAATTCCTTCAATTCCCTAAGGGTAATGGGTTCCGTTAGCTTTTTGCGGAACTCTACATGCACCACACTCCATTTCGGGTTGGAGACGTCAAGATCTTTGGGATCATAATATGGGGCTTTAGGATCTTGAGCGGAAACTGTTGGTTATATTAGCTAGATTTCATTCATATGGATGTATTAGGGTATTTGGCATTGATTGACATACAATCTGGGGAATGTTCCTTGACAATCTCCATGATCCCTACGATGGCAGGGACTTTGCAATTCGAATGGTAAAAGAATGCTAAGTCGCCCTTTTTCATTGACCTAAGATTGTTCCGTGCTGTAAGAATATCAAATTATGATTTGAATAGCATTTATGGAAGAGCTAAAATACCGGGATACGCACGGATTCCTACACTCAATTAGTACTATCTCGGAGAAAGAATAGAGCTAATACCATCCCAGGGCTCTGGTTTTGTCCTGGCAGCTAGATCGTCGATAGAGAATTTGATGTCGTGTCCTCTCTCTAATCGGGACTCAGGTTCTGCTTTCATGAGCCAGTATCGCTGCGCCTCCGAGGTCCCCCCGTTTGGGAGCTTGGAGGCTTTCTGCTTGCTCGTAGTAGGCTATACATCACACACTGAATATCAGCAATCTGATCTGGTAAAAAATGATATGGAGAGTCCATAAGAGCATGGGTAGGAAGGCTTGCGTAGTGATGCTGCGCGAATATGACAGACACTGCTGTGAGTATGAAATCACGTGATGTGTCGGAGAAGTGACAAACAGAAAGACAACTAAATATGAACAAAGCCTCTAGATGTGAGTATGACCGTATAAACAAAGTGGACTACCTGAGATGCGTTTGTGTCCTCTTCCTTCACAGTCTTCGTTTTTGAAATGCTGCCCTTGCTTGACTTCAGCGGCTTCTTGGCGTTCTGGGCACGATTGGAAGCCGTCGATTTCTTAGAAACAATTAATTCATCCTCATCCGATGTTTTGCGGCGGCTTGATCGTCGATTCGGGGCAACTGATAATCTTTCCTCAGAACTTTCTGCCTTTCGCTTTGCCATTGTCCCCTGCTTGCTCAATGAAAGGGATGGAATTTGGACGTGCAGAAAGATAACGAGTCACGTGGGTAGATTCAACTGTTCGAGAGTCACGCTTTTTGCCTCGAATTAAGGTGGTGAGTGCCCGAGAGGACCAAAAAGTCGAGAGGCACGATGGCTGCGGTTAAATTGGTGCAACGGAGACAAATATCTTGATTGAGGTGCGCAGATAAAGTACAGCACTTTAGCTGCAAAACGTGATCTTCCGAAACAGAGCAGTACAAATGGAGGAACGATATTCTGCAGCAATAAAGGAGAGATAATATAACAATCGCAATGCTTCATTGCCGTCCCAATAGACGCGATGACCACCCCTCGCTTATGCATCCTGATTGGGGCGTCGGTGCTAGACCTTTCTTTGCTCCCCGCCACTCTTCTGTCCAGTAGCCAAACTGCACAAGAGTTTAAAGCCCAGGCCGTGGCTTCCATCACTAACCATAAAGTGCCTGTTTCGTGTCACCCACTCTTTCTTGATCACACCATCAACGCGGGGGTTCAAGTCCTCAGAGCACAGATCATCCGAAAACCAACAAATAAAGGCACCAGATATCCCCAGAGCAGCACGGGCAAGGGTATCAAGGCAAGGATCAACGCATGCAATCCCATTTCAAGCCCGATGCACCGGCAAATGCACCTGCCATGGCAAACGTGAACTTGCCTCATTGCTATCTTGCAGTTCATGTGCTTCAAGCACAATTCCTGTTAATAATACCATATTGATACGACAGCATCGACATGGACGACTACGTGAATGATGCTTGTGTCTCAGGTGGGTGAGTCCGGAGGGACAACAGCCGTCGTCAGATAGCGGGCTAGGATTAATGACGCATGCGAATGCGGCCACAAGCAGAAGCCAGCCCAGGATCGAATATAAGGGAATAGAAGGACATAGCACCGGCAGGTATTACAGGATCGGGAAATATGGGATGCCTTTCAGGCATGATCTGTGGTAATCTCAAGTTCTGTAGAGGCGTTTAGCGTCAAAGCCAACAGCCAGCTTATCCGCTGAGCTGTCTTGTCACGAGAAGTCTAACATCCGGCATGGTTCTTTAAACACGGCGTCCTCCCACCTTCTTCTCCATTCTTCCCATCCCTCTCGTCAGTCAAACCTATCATTCATCCACCCAACTATGCTCATCCACTTCGTTGAAGGCTGTTCTATTGAAGCGTGCCGAGCCATGGACGGATGGCCAATAGCAGCCGAGATTGCTGTCACCGACGAAACCAGTATATGCTTGGAATGTATATAACCTAAGGTGCTTTGTGAAAGCTTTTCTTTCGTTTCTACACGATTATTTACCCCATCGTCGGTGGACGGCCTCTTCGCGACCCATGACTCTGAAGACTCTACGTGGTGGCTAACCAGCCCTCGAAATGGACGATCATGTAGGTATTATCAAAGGCGGATTGCGACAGGCAAATCTTCATTGCTTTACCCCAAATAATTCCAACCATACAGCAGCTCCAACACCAAGGCGGTCGGTAATTGGCAAAGCAAAGCAATTAAAACAATGCTGATACATACTTTCAAAGAAGCAGGCGGCCGATTGCAGCATGGTAAAGGATGGGCGCTTTCGATTGGCTCGTTTGGCAAATTCCTTCATAGCCCGCTACCTTAGTCTTCACGAGTCGTCAAGATTCGCTGCCTAAGAGCTTTTTCAACTGGGTCACGCACTTGAACGGGGCATTACTTTATTCCCTCACGGCCATCAGAAACATCAAGCGCCGCTTCTCCGCCTCTTTCAGCCTATCGCAAATCTTTATCTATCGCGCTTCTCGTGCGAAGTACAAGTGGGAAAGGCGGAAAAGGAGAAAGAGTGCGCGACGCTGGGCTGACAACCCACCCCGTCTCCAGCCCCATTCCGATCGGGATTTTAAACCGAACGCCTATCCGATCATTTACGTTCCCCTGTTGGAATCGTCTTTGTATTATCTGATAAGTGTCTTAGTAGTGTTATTTGACAGGTATGTGCCCTCTATTACCCTTCTCTGCTTGCACAGCATTTCATGCATCTTCCGTGCTTTCTACTTTTGTCAGGCGAATCTCGCCACCACCTGGAGTAGGAAACCCCCCAATGGAGATCTCCAATCACACATCTGAGCACGTTCAAATGTCCCCGGAATCACATCGTCTCTTTCCCGTTATCTGTTTGGCTAAACGTCTATGGACTTAGTTTTTAATATCCGACAGGGTTAATCTGGACTCTGCGACTCCCTGTTCTGGATTAGGCTTAGGCCGCCACTTGGGGACTAGTGTTGATTTGCACACGCAATACCACCCGGCCTTCGACATTCAACCACCATCAAACGCGCCTTAGGTAAGACCTGCCTTTTCATTCCTCCTGTTGCATCCTGACCATAGCCTGTTGTCTCGTGACACGATATACCCACTCTTGCGCGCTTCTGCGTCTGTTGTGGCCGGTGTCCGACGCAGAGCATCTCGAACATCGCCGCCTTCGTCTGATCAAGCGCGTCGCGATTACTTCCATCCCTAAATAGCCTCGAATTTGTCTTGGCCATCTCATCTTGTCCTATTTGAGGCTCAATGGACCTCTGGCTTCAAATATTGATCGCTGACTGCGAGTCATTATTGCAGATGGGTCGCCAATTTACCTTATAGACATGAGCTCCTGGATGACCGACGCCGCTGCCGTCCAGAGTCACAATGGCGCGGCCTTCAATCATCTCAGTGACCCCAACGGCGGCGCCAATATTCTCGATCCCTCGGCATTCATGGTAAACCCCAATACATTTGATCCTTCCCAGTTCCAGAATCAACAACTACAGCAAAGGATGCAAAATGGGGGCATGCGAAACTCCTCACCCGCTTTCAATAACCCGGTATATCAGACGAACTCGGTAGTACCGTCCAAGAGACCACGTCCAAGAGATGACAGCCTTGGTACGTCCCCACGTCAAGCGCCAGGTATGCTGCCCAACTCGCGGTCGCAGACTCCGCAGCAGGGACAATATACAGGCTTTCCTCCCAACAATCAGCCCCCACCACACACATCACAACCCACTCCCACTCCTTATTCACACTTACAACACAATGGTTCAGCAAATGCCAGCCCTTCTCCCATAATGTCGAACCAATTACGACCTGGGGCTGTCCCACAAAGAGTGTCGACAACCTCGCCACACCCCTTTTCTCCAGCTGTTCAGCAATTTGCAGCGCAAGCTTCGCCATCACACTCAGACACTGGCAGCCGTGTCGATACGCCCCACAATCCCTACATGCAGAATGCTGGCTTCGGGTCGGGTTACAATCAAGCCTTCACACCGCAACCCGGGCGAACGTCTGCTCAACCTCAAGGCGCAATGTCTAATCCCCAAATGCAACATATAGGGCAGCCTCAGATGCAACAATCTCCTATGTATCAGCAACAGCAGCCACAGCAGCAAAGGCCAAACAGCCTCGAGCAGCAAAAGATGATGTATCAAGTTCGAATGCAACAACAACAATTTCAGCAGAACACCCTCATGGCCGCACAGCGAATGCAAGGAATTACGCAGAACCAGAATCCGCTAGCGAAGCAGATGCAAGTAGCAAATGGCCAATATCCCCAGGGTATGCGGCCACAACAGCCTATATCTCGACCTAACCCGGAATCATTTATGAAGCATTTGACAAACTTTATGCAAAATCGAGGCCTGTCCTTGGACATGAATCCAATTGTTGGCGACCGACCTATCAGTCTAGTAATGCTCTACATGACAGTTGTCAAGTACGGAGGCTATAGAAGAATCAATCAGCAGAATGCATGGGCTCAAGTGGCACAGGCACTACAATTCAATCTTATACAAACTCCAAATGCACCACAGCAGATCAAAAGCCATTACGAAAGGAATTTAATGATGTTCGAGGAGGCTTATAACTCGCAGCAACAGCGAACAAAAGCGTTAATGATGCAGCAGAACGCTCCTGTCAATATGGGAGCCATGCACCCACAAATGTCACCAACCAAGCAGATGAACCCTCAGGGTCAGATGCAACAGGCTCAATATATGCAGCAGCCGCAGCAGGGGCATATGATCCAGCAACATCAATTACAGTCGCAGCAGGGGCAAAACACACCAGTCAAGCAAATGCCAACGATGAATTCTCTCCAGCAACCGGCTATTAATGGATTTTCTACCCCTCAAGTCGGCCAACCGCTAAATCAGCACCAGGCAAATGCCAGGAATAATCTCCCTCGAAGCATGGACGCCACTCCCACCCAGAATGGATCTTCTCTTACGACACCTTCCCCTGCCACTGCTGGGAAGCCTGGTAAATTGAACTTACAATCACCACGTCCAGATGCTTCGTCGCATGCTGAAACAGGTGCCTCCATGGATTTTGAAATGAAACCAATATATGATCCAGCCGTTCGAGTCCTCGATACCTGGGGAGGTGTTGCATTTAGTGAAGACTACGACAATCTGTTCGAAACATTAGTCGCTCATAAACCAAACATGCCTATAGTTATGGAACTTGGTGTAATCGACGTACACGCCCTCACAATGAGCCTGCAGTCTGGTATCCATGCTGAGGTGCGCCTTGCATTAGATGTGTTGGCAATACTCTCTGTAGAGTCGCGGCTTCAACTAGATCTCAAGTCTTGCGAGGATCTTGTGGAAACCATAATTGACTGTGCAGAAGTCCAAGTCGAGCTTCTTGCAGAAAATGCGGCCGAAGTCTCTGATGTCATGTTAATCAATTCGTACGAAGACGTGGTCCGCGGTGCTCGGATAGAACGGGAAGGCCTGCAAGATACCCCCGCGTTTGGCACCCTCGAATATGATCTTGATCGCTCTGTTGAACGATTAATATGCATTACGACCGTTCTGCGCAATCTATCCTTCTACGAGACGAATCATGTATTACTTGCCGACGAGCTTGTGATCAAGTTCCTTTGTGTAGTCATCAGGTACCTGGGGACACGCAACATGCTTTTACGGACACAAATCAATACCCTGGACTTTATGAAAGATGTTATAATCTTCCTTTCAAACTTGTCTCAGACCATAGAGATACCTGGGAAAGAGCAAGCCCTCTGTTTACTGCACTTCTTACTTGCTTTTGCGCCTTGTCCACCTCCGAACTCAGGTGGGAACGAGAAGGTGATATTCTCACCTTATGATCCTGCGGTTCACCGATATCTACCCCCTGCCGTTGATAGTCTCGCGAAGTTGCTTGCACGAGATGAACCGAATCGCACATTCTATAAGGCAATATTTGCGTCCGACGTCGCATCCACACCGCCATTCGATCTTTTAACTAAGACGTTTGCTCTAGCCATTTCTCCAATCCCGGGCCATGGCAGGGATGAACAACGCAGCTACATGAAGATTGTCGAAGCACGAAAACCTCATCTGATGCAAGGTTTGCTAGCTGCCGAGATTCTGTCTAATTTGGTGCCGGGCTTCGAAACAAACGTGGCTAAGTCTTGGTTAACTTCGGAGGATGGCTTTGCGCAGAGTCTACTGCGGCTTGTTACAAAGCTGTCATTAGAACCTGTACCAACACCATTGCGCGGAGCACCCGTCTCACATCGAGATCGAGCGGGAGAAGATGAGGTGCTATTGCACATTACGCTTAGTGGGATCACAGTCCTTCGGCGGCTCATGGAAAAGTCACAGCATTCAGACGACCCAACTTCGGCTGCACCAAGCGAAGGTATGATCAAAAAAGAGCTGTTGCTTGGCGCTCTGTTGTTAAAACAGCCGGCGCAGCCAAGGCCAGAAGTCATTAAGCAATTGTGTCTTTACGCGGGCCTGGACGGTTAGGATCATGGAGTTCTGTCCTTATTCACGTTCATAGACGCATTGGATCGGGATACCATTGTGGGGGCGGCGTTCAAAGTTGATATTTGTCATATAGCATTTGCTCAGCCTAACGTCTTTCATTTGGGTTATGATACTGTACAATTGAATGGATGGCTCTGCAGGATGGTCGAGAGTCTCGAGTATTGTACATTTCCGGTGTTGTAGGTCTGATTAAAGGAGCCTTGTATGGTTTGAGCCAATTCCAAGTCAGACAACAAATGTCACGAATACATTAGTAGTCGTGCTACGCCTCCGTAATGTCCTTCCTCTACCATGACATTGTCTTAACAATTATGCTAGCTCTTATATTCTAGAACTGCTTTTCCTCCAGAAACTTTGCAACATCAGGTTTCCGCCATCCCTAAACAGTAATTCGTTAGCCAATCGTTCTTTCACAATAAAATGTCCCCCTCCCCCCGAGAAGATCACAACATTCAGTCATGACTCACCTTTATGACAATATGTTGTGTCAAACGGTTGATGACAATATCTTTGTCCTCCACTTTCAACGCATCCCTCAATTGCACCCTTAGGGTGTCGATGTCGCCCTCAATTTTCCGTAGCTTGGTCTCCTTGCGGGTGCCACCGCCTTTGGAATATACGTAGATAGGGAGGTTGGAGCTTGGGGTTCGCTCTACGCGGTATGGTAAGTGAGAGCTGATCAGCTTCGATGGTGGTTCTAGCGTTGATGGTGTGTATTGTATGGGCGAGGATGCGGTAGAAGAACTGGAGTTGGACGAGGTAGGTGTGGAAAGGAAGCGTTGAAATGTCGAGGCTCTGGGTAAGGCGAAGGGACGGAGGAAAGGGAGATATGTTAAAGACTTTGTGTGTGTCAACGCCATTGTGAATAATGTTTGTCTAACACTACCAATTCCCTGCTGTGCCACACGTCGAAAGTTCAAAATCGAGAACATCTTCCCGTCGCTAATCTGGAAATGGCACTAGCGGCCGCAATATCTTGGCGACGCACAATCGTAAACTTCAACTCCACGACACCTCAGTAAATCACTCACAAGTATGGCGGACAAAGCGCCCACATCAGCAAGTGGCATGCTTAATGGGGCGAGTGCGCAGGCTAGTCGAACGCCTGAGGAAATCGCGAAAGAATACGATTTACTGCCCAAACTCCTGCCACACCTGGACCGGCATTTGATCTTTCCACTGTTGCAATTCGTCGCAGATCAAGAGGATGAGCCGTCCCTGGAAACCACAAAGGCGAAATATGAACTACTTAAGAAGACAAATATGACTGATTATGTTGCGAGCCTGTATATGGAACTTGAAGGGCTGAATGAGCCGCCTGCACAGTTTGCGACGAAACGGCAAGAAGTCCTGGATCGGTTGGAGCAGTATGAGCAAGAAAGTGCTAAGATCACGGATCTACTGAGTAGAGAAGATGTCATTACGAATTTGAGGAGTGATAAGGTTGCCAATTTGGAGTACTTGAAAAAAGAGCATGAAGTATGTTAGAACTTAGAATCTAATTTACTGGAATTCAATTGTGCTGACTCAATCCAGGTCACTATCGAAATGGTCAATGTCTTGTACGACTTCGGCAACTTTCAGTACAGCTGCGGTAATTATGGTGCTGCAGCAGAACTACTCTATCAGTTCCGAGTCCTGTCTACAGATAACGACAAAGTCTCTGCGGCCACATGGGGCAAACTAGCGTCTGAGATCTTGACTACAAACTGGGAGTCTGCGATGGAGGAGGTGCAGAAGGTCAAGGAGTCAATCGACACCAAACTCTTTAATAATCAACTTGCCCAGCTAAATCACCGGACATGGCTCATTCATTGGGCACTCTTCCCTTTCTTCAACTACGAACCGGCCCGCGACACACTCTGTGAACTCTTTTTCTCCGCGCCCTTCATCAACACTATACAAACAGCTTGCCCTTGGATACTCCGATATCTGACAGCTGCCGTTATTACAAACCGCAGTCGCACTCGGAACACTGGCCAATATCAAAAGCAACTCAAAGACATCATCCGCATCGTCAAGCAAGAAAATTATGAGTACACCGACCCTGTAACCGACTTCGTCAAGGCTCTCTATATCGACTTCGATTTTGAAGAAGCACAGAAGAAACTCGGCGAAGCAGAAGAAGTGCTGCGTAGTGACTTCTTCCTTGTCGCTGCATCGGACTCTTTCGTTGAGGCTGCAAGACATCTGATCTCAGAAAGCTACTGCAAGATTCATCAGCGAATCGATATCAAGGACCTCAGTGCCCGATTAGGCCTGAACCAAGATGAAGGCGAGAAATGGATTGTGAACTTAATCCGAGACACGAGAGTTGATGCCAAAATTGATTATAAGGAAGGCACGGTGGTGATGAATCATCCACCGAGTAGTGTATATCAGCAAGTGATCGAGCGGACAAAGGGCGGGTTCTTCAGAACACAAGTGCTGAGTGCGGCTGTTGCGAAATAATGGTATTCGGTTTGGATTATGATGTGCATGGCTGGCGTTCGTCCCGGAGAATTGACATGGGGAACAGGGCTGCATGGGTAGTTAGTCAGCTGCTTATTAGACTTGGTCAATATAAGGATTGGCTGTCTGATTCCGTATGATGTTGCCTGACATGGGTCATTTTGACTGTGCTTTGGGTTCACCATATCGTGGCTTACGGACATGCAGTAGAAGATGTGGCACAGAAGCGGAATGGATCTGGTGGAGATTCAAAGTCTGTTAGAATCTGCTATACCTCTAGAATTTCGGGCAGTAGAGTCGTGATACGAACAAAGCTTTCTGCAGATACAGAAATACCTTAAATTGTTTCATTTTACAAGACGACACAGAGCAGAGCATAACAGGCCTAGGGTATATGAGGTCTCTAAGGCCTCTGAAAGCTATTTGTAGTCTTTATATTGTTGGAAACCAAGGCTTATTTATGACTCTAGCTTTCGTAAAGTGTACGTCAGCACTGTCCGGATTCCTGGATCTAGGTCGTCTAATGACAGTATAGGTTTCATCCAGCTTGTAACTTTCCTTGAAAGTTTACCTTTGTCAGAGACCTTCTCCTTCGATGACTTTAACCGATCTAAGGAGGATGCCAAAGCCATCGGAAATTTAGAATTCCTTGGATCGATACCAATGATTGGCTGTTTGACAAAGCAACTGTGAATTGAAGATTCCGAGGGGCATGTTTCCATCGCACTGTCAATGACGTGTTGAAGTATTTTTGGCAGACACAATACCTGATCAAAGGTAGCGAACATGTCGAAGAATTCCTCAGCAACAGCTGCAGAGAAGAATGATTGTTTCCGTGCATCGTCAAATATGGCTAAAGGAATGGCGCCATTAAGTGCAGGAGTTGTCATAGGATCTTTGACTGCCTCACCATCCACCTTAACGCCGTCGATCATCTTTGGGCGGAGGACATGGGCTTTGAAATCCGGCACATGTATCATATCCTCTGAGGCTGGGAATCCTTGATCATCCTCAGGATCATTGGCCTCCTGCTCAGTGCCGGCAGCCTCGTCACTATCAAGCCCCAAAATTCTTCTTCGCATGCCGATTTTCGCAAGGTAAATCATCTCGAGTTTCGCATACTCAATCCACAACTCCTTGCTTCTCGTACAAAATCTTGTGCCTCTTTGCATATAGCTTCTAGCGGCATTCATATCAGATTCATCCTCCAACGCCGACTTCGCGGCATAGAGCCACAATTCAGCTTTCGTGGGATGCATTCTGAGAGTTGCCGTCAGGACTGTTTTGAACTTCTTTGTCGCTTTGACTTCCCGTGCATATTGAAGATAAGACATCCATAAGCCTAAGTCTCCAGGGTGCTTTCTTGTTCCTCGATCTAAAATCAGGAAGATCCGAGCTTGGCCAGCGTGTGCAGAGCTACCTTTTATGCGCAAACGTTTACAGCGCTTTTGCCTTAACTTCTCTAGACTGATCTCCCACGCAGCATATCGGGCAAAATCAACCGGCAGAGATCCTCGAGCTAGGACTTTGTGCTCAAAATCGGAGCGCTTTTTGACCAATGTTCTGATCTCATCCTAAAATCGCTTCGTCAGTGAAATTTAGATACAATGTCAGGTTTCTGGGATACCCCAAGGGAGGAAACTTCCACGAACCTTAGTGAATATTTTCTTCTGCTCGAACTCTTGCAATTGCGGAATAGCTTGCTCTAGGTAGAACCGCGCTTTATCACTTGCGCCAGACATGTTGAATATGCTGCTCGAGAACGATCGTGGTGATGAGCTTGGCAGTGGGAAGTGAAGGCGGTCAGTCTGCTTTTCTGCCATCCCTCGTGCCTATTTCCGATTAGCGCAGACGCGCTTGGACAATTTCGGCTGGTTCGGCGACGCATGCTGTTAACTTTGGAGATCTGTCAGATCAACCTCAGTTCTCCTTTTCCTCTAATCGTTTTTAGTTCTTTCGTCTTTTGATGGCCATTGTTTATTTGATGTGACATTCTTTTGCTTCGCATAATGGCGCCAAAGTTCAAGGACGGGGACGTGTTGATCTCCTTTTCAGGGAAATGGGTATCCTGGGCTCATACTGTTGTAGCCTATAGTAAGGAACAAATTGACCTATTAGACAAATCACAGAATGTTGACTATCCTCCGTAGCTGCCTTCATTAGTGCCCTTGTAGTGGGCGTATCTCTACATTACCACAAGATTGTTGAAAACGAATACTACGGATATCCGCAAGAATGGTTCCCCTCAGTATCAGCAACAATCGGTGACCGTTATCCTGAACGATCATTCTTTATGGTATTTATTGCCATTACGTCTGGTACATCTTTTACCACCGGTGAACCTGAAAACCATGTCTAATTGGAGTACAGGACCCCGATTTGCCCTCGTAGGGTTATGGTACCTCCTCACAGCACGACCCGGTCAGACACTTCCGAAATTCGTTGCGCTTATGGGCCTTTTCCGAACATTGACATGCGGAGGATGGACTTATGTCACCTCCACCGATAATCACGATTGGCATGACATTTTCATGATCTCGTACCTTGTTGCAACTCTACCTTGGACCCTTGGTTGTCTCGCATTGAGCCCAAACAACGCGAAGGCAGTTAAGTACCGGAAATACCTCGCAAGTGCCTTCTTCGGAACTTTAGTCCCCCTGCTCTACTTCTTCATCCAGCATAAAATTCACAAAGTGCCTGGAGGCAAGTTATGCCACTTCTAATGGTACTCAAATATACTAACGCCTC
>Ga0335074_10008717_pt1 | contig 14109 bp, 10 predicted proteins | sample Lox_Sample_23_FD_206715 | JGI IMG/M metagenome (GOLD analysis project Ga0335074, IMG submission 206715) | Soil microbial communities from Loxahatchee National Wildlife Refuge, Florida, United States - Lox_Sample_2.3 | ecosystem: Environmental > Terrestrial > Soil > Wetlands | place: USA...
GGCGCTCCCTCTCGCGGTACGCCACGATCTGTCGGTCGCGCCCGGCACTGCGCTGTCGATCGCGGGCCCTGTGAGTAATGGCGGGACGGCGGCAACGGCGAGCACGCTGCGGACGGCAGTCGGGCACGCGCTTCGCGGCGTGCCGTTCGGGTTCTGGTCCGCGACGTGGTCCGACCCATTAGAACTGGTGCCCGGCTCGTTGCCGGCCGAGCCGACCAGCTCTGGCAAGGGGAACATGCCGCTGCTCGAGGCGGCGGCGTTGGACGGTATCACCAGCCACGCCGTCGTGGTGTCCGGGCGGTGGCCGGCGGCCCCGGCCGCTAGCCACGTGCCAGGATCAAACGCAACCCGCGTCGCGGCGGTTTCCGACGATATCCCCGCGGCGCTCCCGGCATCAGCGGCGGCGCTGCTGCATCTGTCTGTCGGCAACGTGCTTACGCTCAAGGACGGGATCAGCGGGGCCAGGATCAGCTTCCGGATCACTGGCTTGTTCGCGCCGCGAAGGCTGTCCGGTACCGCGGCCTCGTACTGGGCGCTGGATACGATCCCCGCGAGCGGTTCGGGCACTCAGAGCGGGTTCACCGCGTACGGCCCGCTGCTGGTCAGCCCGGCCGCCTTCGCGCCTACCGCGAGTAGCACCGGCACCGACGCGAGCGCCGGATCCCAGACCCCGAGAGCGCTCAGGGCGCAAACCGGCACGTGGCTCGCTCAGCCGGAGATGGCGAAGTTCGCAGCCGTGGACATGCCGGTGATTTCGGCTGACGTGTCAGCGCTCCAGCATGCCCTGCTGTCCTCCACGGTGCTGAGCGGCATGCAACTGTCCACGAGCCTGCCGTCAGTGCTGAGCGCCACCGCCAGCAAACTGTTCGTCGCCAGGTCGCTGCTGGTGATCAGTGCCATCCAGCTGCTGGTGCTCGCCCTCGCTGCGTTGGTTGCGGTCGGACGGCTCCTCGCCAGCCAGCGCGAGGGGGAGATGGCGCTGTTCACCTCCCGCGGCGCCACCCGCTGGCAGATCGCCTCGCTGACCGCGGCCGAAGTGATCCCCCTTTGTGCTGCCGCCGCGGCCGTGGGTGCCGTGGTGGGCATCCGGCTCGCTGGCCTGGTGACCACCGCGGGACCGCTGAAAGCGGCGGGATTGAAGCTGCCTGGCCCGGCATTCCTTGGCGGTGCCGGGACCGGGAACCCGGCACAGACTTGGCTCGACGCGACCTCTGCGGCGCTCGTGGTCATGGTAATCGCAGTCGCCGCCATACTCGGCCCCGTGCTCGCCGGTGGGCCCGCGGCCACGGAAGCACGGGTCCGGCGCGGCAGGCAGAGCCGGATTATTGGCGCCACCAGGGTCGGTGCGGACGTCGCGCTCATCGTGCTCGCCGCTCTGGCTGGCTGGCAGTTGCGCCGCTACTCCGCGGCCAGCGGATCGGACGTCACGATCGACCCGGTGCTCGTCTTGGCTCCAGCCCTCGCGCTCGCGGGCGGGACTGTCGTCACGCTGCGCCTGTTGCCTGCCGGGGCGAGAGCCGGGGACCGGCTCGCCGAGCGCGGACGGCGCCTGATCGCATCGCTTGCCGGCTGGCAGGTGAGCCGCCAGCCGCTCCGCCAGGGCGGCGCCGCCCTACTGCTCGTGCTGGCCGTCGCCACTGGCACCCTTGCTCTCGCCCAGCACGCCAGCTGGGCCCGATCAGCCCGCGACCAGGGCTTGTTCGCCGCAGGCGCGGACGCCAGGGTCGACACGCCCTCCTCGCTCACCCCGGGCGCGACCGGGGCGATCACGAACGCTGGCGGCGTCCAGCATGGCATGGCGGTGTCCGTCCAGCCCGAAGCAGGGCCTACCGAGATCCTTGCCGTCGACGCGGCGCAGGCGGCGGACACTGCTTTGATCCGCCCTGATCAGATAAGCGTCCCGGAAGCCAGGCTGTTCGGCGAGATCGCGCCGAAGTCGCCGCCGGCCGGCACCCCTATCGTGGGGCGCCGCGACGCCGTTACGTTCACCGCGGCCCTGACCGTGAGGGGCATCGCTTTCCCGTCGGGAGTACTGCCCGTCAGTATCGGCAAGGCGAGGGCCATCGGCCGGGGACTCGCGCGGGTCGCCGTGACGGTGACCGTGGCGGACGGCACGGGCGACATGTACCAGCTCGACGCTGGCACGCTGCCCGCCGATGGCCGCGAGCACGTCCTGGTTGCATCGCTCGGCGGCGGCCATGTCTCATACCCCATACGCCTGGTCCAGATCGCACTGACCTACAAAATGCCCTCGGCCGAGGCCGCAGCGCTGGCGTTCACCGTGACCGGTCCCTCGCTACGCGGCTGGCAGGCGAACGCGACGTCACCTGATCTGCAAATCCTCCGGTCCGAAGACGCTGCTACGCCTGGGTGCTGCGTATCCGGTGCCTCGGAGATGCCGGCGAACCAGACATCGGAGGCCGAGGGGGACACCGCGACGTTCAGCTTCAGCTCCGGCTTCGGCCAGGCGCCCAATCCCGGCGGGCCCCCTGCGTCGGTCCTCGCGCAGGTGGCCCTGAACGCCCCCGCCGGGAACGCCCTGGCACCGCTCGCGGCGATCGCCACCAGCGCGTTCGCGGACGCGAACGACGTCGGTGCCGGAAGTGTGCTGCAAGCCGACCTCAACGGCCTGCAGTTCCCGCTGAGGATCGTCGCGGTGGTGAAGACCTTCCCCACGGTCACCAATAGCAGCGGCGCGCTCATCGTCGACCTGCCGGCCATCCAGCAGCGGTTCGTCAGCCAGGGCGCCCTGCCGCTGAGCGTCACCGAGTGGTGGCTGACTACCACTGACCACCAGATCCCGCCTGGTCTGTGGAGGGCGCTGCCACCGGGGAGCGCCGTCACCGGCGCTGCTGAGGCCATGGCGAAATTGACCGGCGACCCGCTATCCGCCTTGGCGCAGCAGGCGCTGGTCGCGCTCGCGGTCGCGGCTGCGATGCTCGCGATCACCGGATTCTGGGTGTCGATCGCGGCCAATGTTCGGCAGCGCCGCGCCGAGCACGCGCTGCTCGCCGCGCTCGGCCTCAGCCAGCGCCTGGCTGCGCTGCAACTGTGCCTGGAGAAGCTGATGCTCAGTGTTCCCTCGGCCATGCTCGGCGTCGTTCTCGGCACGGTGGTCGCCAGGCTTCTCGTGCCCGCGGTCACTCTGTCCGCCGCCGCGACGCAGCCGGTTCCTCCGCCGGTGACGTTGGTTGACCTGCCCCAGACGCTGCCGCTCGCCGCCGCCGTCGCCATCCTTCCCGCGCTCGCGACCGCGCTGGTCATGATCAGGCGCCCGGATCCCGCGGCCGATCTGCGTGCAGCGGAGGCGGTCTGACTTGAACGTCAAACCTGCGGAAATGAAGACCGGCCGCCTGACTGGCATGGGCGCGGTCGCGACGCTGGCGCTCGCCGTCCTCGTCTTCGGCTGTGTGCTCGTTGCCACGGCCGGGCCGCGCGAGGTGCAGTACACGAGGACGCGAGCTTTGCAGGACACGCTGGCCCACGTCCCCGCGCTGGCCCGGTCAATCACGGTGAACACGACCTGGAGCCAGATGATCGACAGCGTCGCTCACTCAAAGCCCAGCTTTGCCAATGCCCTGCTGAGCAATGCCACGAGCCAGTTCAACAAGGACTTCAACGGTGGCCTCCTGCACCTAGACCCGGTCGCAGCCGACTGGCTGGGAATGACAACGACCGAGGAGGGCGTGGACAGCGCCCTCGCTGGCACCGGCCACCACGCGGTGCAGATGGAGGTCAGCTACCGTCTGCCGTTGACGTGCCAACTGCCACGTACAGGGCATCAGACAGAGCGCGGCGAGCACAGTCGAAATCGTGGTTGCGATCATGTGCGGGTACTCGCAGGCAGCCTTTCCGCTCCGGCCCCGGCAGCGTCGGGGCAGATCGTCGGAAAGCAGGTCGTCAACTTCTTTCCGACGATCAACGTCGCGGTGACGCGGCAGACAGCGGACAAGTTCGGCCTTAGGGTCGGCTCGGCGGTGCAGACCGCCGGCCCGGCGAACTCAAAGCCCGGCGTAGCATCCTTGATCACGCTCCGGGTCATGGCGATCGTCGCCGAAAGGCAGGCGGCTTCGGCCTTCTGGCAAGCCGACCCGTCGCTGGCAGTCCCCGAGCTGAACGTGCCGGTGACGGCACCCTCGTACTGGACTGCTGGCGTGTTCGCGCTGCCCGACGAGTCCGCCGCGGTCCAGCAGGACTACGGCCTGAGCTTCCTGAGCATAGAGTGGGTGCTGCCCATTTACACGGGCGCGCTACAGGGAGATCAGGCGCAGCCGCTCGACGCAGCGCTGAAGAGAGTCAGCAGCGAAACCCCGCAGCTGCTCGGCCCGCTTGGAAACGTTGCGGTAACGGTCACCTCGGGCTTGGCGCAGGTACTGGACTCGTTCGTCTACAACGCCGCCGCGGTCGACGCGCTCCTGTGGCTGCTGTATGTGAGCCTCGCGGTGATCACCGCCATTGTGCTGCTGCTGGCCGCACGGATGATAGTGCTGCGACGCGCGACCGAACTGGCGCTGCGCCGAGCCCGCGGCGCGACGCTGTGGCAGATCGCCCTGGCCGCCGGACGCGGGGCAGCGGTCGGCTGCGTCCCGGCCGCCATCCTTGCGGGCGCGCTGGCGGTGCTGCTCGTCCGGGGGGAGGTGTCACCGGGCGGCTGGTGGCCGGCGATCGCTGTGCTCGTTATCGCCATCGGTGCGCCCGCCGTCCTGGCCGCCTGGCAGCAGCGGACTCCACGCACCGGTCGGGGCAGGGCCGCGACTGGCTACGCCCGGCCCGGACTGACCGGACCGAGCCAGCCTAACCTGGGTTACGGCGCGCTGGGCTACGACAGGCGGGGTCGGCGCCGGCTGCGCGGCGGGGTCAGGCCGGTGGTCGAGGTGACCGCTGCGCTCGCGGCGATCGCGGGAATTATCGTGTTCCGGCAGCAGGGCACGCAACCCGGCACCGCCGTGAACCTGTACACCAGCGCCGCACCCGTGCTGGTCGCCATACCTGCTGTGATAGTCGTGCTGCGGATTTACCCGCTGATTCTGCGCGGGCTGCTGCGCGGGGCCGCCCGCCGGCGGGGCGCGACCGGGTTCCTCGGCATGGCCCAGGCCGCGCGGGCCGCGCTCACCCCGGCGCTGCCGACGTATGCGCTTGTTCTGGCGATCACCGTGGCCGCCTTCGCCGGCATGGTGCGGGACGCGGTGACCCGCGGCGAGATCAACTCCTCGTGGCAGGCTGCGGGCGCGGACGTGACTGTCTCCACCGTCGACCTGGGCGGGACGATCCCTGTGGCCGCCCAGCACGCGCTCGCGGCGGTGCCCGGAGTTGAGCACGCCACGGTGGTGGCGGAATGGACGCTGACCCCACCGAAGGGCGCCTCGGTGACCGTCATCGCGGTCGACCGCGCCAGCTTTTCGGCGCTCGTGGCGTCGTCCCAGACATGGCCCGCCATCGACCCGACGCTGCTGACCGCGGACAAGGTGCTCGCCTCCCCGCAGGCCATGGAGGCATTCGGCGGTCATAAGAACGTGACGCTGAACTTCGGTGGCGCGCCGGTCCGGGTGCGCGTCGACGGGACGCTGTCCGGCACGCCGGCGCTGCCCGCCGGCGGGCCATTCGTCGTGATGCCCGAGTCCTTGCTCGCGCACCAGCCGTACGTCGTGCCCAACCTCATGCTGCTGAACGGGCCGCGGATCGACATCGCCAGGCTCACCGCGCTGGTGAACAAGGTAGTGCCCACCGCAACCACCACTGTCCGCTCGGAACTGCTGGGGCAGCTGACCAGTGCTCCAGTGCAGCGCAGCGTTTTCCCGCTGTTCGCGCTGGCACTAGCGGCTGCCGCGGGGCTGGGGCTGGCGGTGATGCTGCTGCAGCTAGCGCTCGGGGCGGCGGACCGGGAAGCGACCCTTGCGCGGCTGGCGACGATGGGGTTCGGCGGGGGGCAGCGGCGGGCCCGGCTAGTGATGCTCGAGGTACTCCCGGCGGTCATCGCCGCAGCGGTGGCAGCCGTCGGGTCTGCGCTGGCACTGCCGGGGATCGTCGCGCCGGTGATCAGCCTGTCGGTCTTCACCGGCGCCGGCGCTCGCGTGCCGCTAGTGCCCGACGTGCCGTCGATCACATTGCCGATCGCCGGGCTGATAGTGGTCGCCGCGGTGACGCTGACCATCGAGATGCGTGCACGGCGCAGCGTTGTGTCGACCCTGCGCGGAGGTGAGTGAGTTGGCCGGGCTTGAGGGGCTCCGCGCAGACGCGGCCCGAAGATCCAGCGGCGGCTATGGCGACGGAGCGCTCGTAGTGTGCGACCGCCTGGTGCGCATCTACAGCGCCGAAGGCATCGAAGTGCAGGCACTGCAGGGCCTTGACCTGGTGATCGCGCCCAGCGAACTGACCGCCGTGGTCGGCGCATCGGGATCCGGCAAGTCCACCCTTGTGAATATCCTGGCCGGGCTCGACGCGCCGACGGCCGGCCTGGTCCGGGTGGCCGGGCACGACCTGGGGTCGATGTCAGCGCGGCAGCGGGTACAGTACCGGCGTTCGGTCGTCGGGTTCATCTGGCAGCAGACATCGCGGAACCTGCTGCCGTACCTGAACGGGCTGCAAAACGTCGAGTTGCCCCTGCGGTTCGCGCGCGCGTCGCACTCAGCACGACGGTCGCGTGCGCTGGAACTGCTGGAAATGCTCGGAGTCGCGCACTGCGCGCGGCGACGGCCCGACGAGATGTCGGGCGGTGAACAGCAGCGGGTAGCGATCGGCGTGGCGCTCTCGGGCGCGCCGACGCTGCTGCTGGCTGACGAGCCGACCGGTGAACTGGACACCGAGACGGCTGCCTCTGTTTTCGGTGCGCTTCAGGCGGCCAACTCTGAGCTTGGGGTCACGGTGCTGGTCGTGACGCACGACCCGGAAGTTTCGGGAATGGTCCGGCGAGTCATCGCAATCGCGGACGGGCGGACGAGCACAGAGACGCTCCGCTCTGACTCAGACGGCAGCGGGCCAGGACACGGGGTGGAGTACGCGGTGCTCGACCGGTCCGGGCGGCTGCAACTCCCCCAGGAGATGACCGACGCGCTCGGGATGCGCGATCGGGTCCGCCTGGAAGCCGAGGCCGACCACATCGGTGTCTGGCCGGACACCTCTCCAGCTGTACCCCCCGCCTCCCTTGCCCAATCTGGTTCGGATGCGCAGCCGGCGGGTGAAGAACATGCTTGATGTTCGGGATGTGACGCGGACTTACGGGAGGGGGTCGACGGCGACGGCGGCACTGCGCGGCGTCACCTTCACTGTCGGGGAGGGCAAGCTGGTCGCGCTGCGCGGGCGGTCCGGATCCGGGAAGACGACTCTGCTCAACATCGTCGGCGGCCTCGACAAACCAGATGGCGGCTCGATTCGTGTCGCCGGGCACGACGTGACCGCGATGGGCGAGCGCGAGCGGATGCGGCTGCGGCAGGAGACGGTAGCCTACATCTTCCAGTCGTTCGGGCTGCTGCCTGTGCTGTCCGCCGCCGAAAACATCGGCGTGCCACTGCGGATCGCCGGGGTCACGCCGAGGGAGCGGGAATCCCGCGTCGAGCTAATGCTGTCGATCGTCGGACTCGCCGACCATGCCAAACAGCGCCCGGCCGAACTGTCCGGCGGTGAGCAGCAGCGTGTCGCCATCGCGCGGGCGCTCGCCTCACGGCCGTCACTGCTGCTCGCCGACGAGCCAACCGGCCAGCTCGACCGCCAGACCGGCCAGCAGATCATGCGACTGCTCCAGGCCGTCGTGGAGTCCGAAGGCGTGACCGCGCTCGTAGCCACCCACGATCCAGCGATACTCGATCTGGCCGACTCCGTCCTGCACCTGGTCGACGGCAAGATCACCGTCTAAAGGCCCGTCCAAGGGAGGGCCAGCTATGGGAAAGATTCCTTCACAGCAGCATTTGCGCTGGCCCGCTCCCGGACAAGCGACCGCGGCAGGTCACGCAGGTGCCGCATGGGAGTCAGCAGGAACGTGAGACCGGACGCGGCGATCAGGGCAGTGAGTATCCATAGCGCGGCTCTGACCCCCAGCGCGGTGGCGAGGACTCCGGCGAGCAGCGCGCCAACGGGCATCATCGCGAACCCGACGGCCCTGGTCGCCGAGGTGACTCGGCCGAGTATCTCCGGCGAGACGTAGGTCTGCATGAAGCTGTCGACGATCACGTTCCCGATGACGATGACGCAACCGGTGCAGATCATCGCGACGCCGGCGAAGGCGAGCCGCGGTCCCTTGTCCGCGAGCGGGAGCAGCAGCGCGAGACACAGGCCGCCCGGAATGGCGATGAGCATGGCCCGCGCGGTGCCGAACCGTCGTCCCAGCGGGCGGGCGACGAATGCGCCGAGGACGCCGCCAAGGCCAAGGCTGGCCATGACGAGGCCGGCTGCTGCCGAGGACAGCCCGATGGTACGGACCAGGAAGACGACAAGGAGGGCGTCGACGCCGGTGAGTGCCAGGTTGGCGAGCGACGAGAACGCCGTCATCGCGCGCAGGTAGGGATCCCGCCAGGCGAAGCGAAGACCGTCGAGCACGCCCCCAGCGGCGGCGCTACCGGACCGGCGATCCCGCGGTGGCTGCATCGCGGTCAGGCAGCAGAACGAGACGGCGAAGCTCACCGCGTCGGCCAGCAGCCCGGTCACCGGGCCGGCCGCCTGGGCGAGCACCCCGCCGAGCCCTGGCCCGCCGATCTGGGCGACTTCGCGGCTGCCCAGCAGCTTGGCGTTCCCCTCGGTAAGGTCCTCCTCATCGACTACCCCTGGGAGCAGGACCTGGTAGGCGCTGTTGAAGAACACTGTCGCCGCGCCGGCTATCAGCGTGACCGCGATGAGTTGCGCCACGGTCAGCACCCCACACCAGGCGGCGACAGGCACGCTCGCGTACACCGCCACCGAGATCGCGTCGCTGGCCAGCATGACGGGCCGGGGTGGTAGCCGGTCGACCCAAGCTCCGGCGGGAATGCCGATGATGACCCAGGGCAGCCAGACCATCGCGGTCAGCAGCGTGACGATGAACGTGCTGGTGTGCAGGGTGTCGATGGCGACCAGCGGAACGACGACGATGGTGACGGAATTGCCGACCTCGCTGATGCTCTCCCCGGTCCAGAACAAGCGGAAGTTCCGCTGCCGCAAAAGCCCGCCCCGTCGGCCGGTCATCGCCGGGCTCCCTTCTTGGAGCGTGCTGCTGAGGAGCATCAGCGGGCGGCTAGCTGGAGCTATTCAGCGGAGAGCACCGGTAACTCGCACCTAGCGTCATCCGCACAGACGGGATGCATCGTCGCACGCCAGGGGCCTTCCATGCATGCCGATAATGGTGGTCACGGGCGGGTCGAACCGCCGATCTTCCTTTCCCCAGGAGCAGGGATCGCAGTCGGCACAACCCGTGGGTAGGTGCCGTGCCAACCGGGCGGCCGGAACGCTCCCGAGCGAGGCAGGCCGCCGCGCCGGATAGTTCGGTGCGGCGGCCGCTGCCGCTGCTTACTGGCGGTCCGATGCCTTACGGGATGATGTTCGTACCGTTGTTGCAGATCCCGGCGCTGTCGTTCAGCGTGCCGGTGCCGCTGTCGTCATCGATGCCGCTGACGTTATTGCCGGTGATGCTGCCGCAGTCGGTCAGGCCAACCGAGCCGTCGTTGAAGATGCCGCCGCCAAAGATACTGCTCGCACCGCTGGTGCTGGAGTTGTCGCTGACGGAGCTGCTGTCAGCGAGGGTAAGCACGGCCCCACTTTCGACATCGACGCCGATCCCGTACACATCTTCGCCGCCGGCTGTGTTGCCCGTGATGCTGCTAGTGCCGGCCATGGTCAGTGTCCCGTAGTTGCCTACGCCGGCCCCGTCTGCAACGTCGCTTCAGTCGGCGGACAGGCTGTTGTCGGCGATGCTGCTGCTGCTGTTCAGGACCAGGTCGGTTCAGCGATCGGAGTGCGCGGCCACAATCGCGGCGATGTCCGCCAGGCCGGCTGCATGGCGGATGCCAGGATCAGGCGGGCTGGTGCGGACCAGGATCGCGCGCAGGCCGGCCGCCACCGCTCCACCCACATCGGCGACCGGGTTGTCGCCGATCATCCAGGTCACTCGCGGCCGACCTGCGCTCGCCAGGGCCAGCGCGAACGCCCGCGGGTGCGGTTTCTCAAAGCCGGTGACCGCCGAGTTCAGCACGGCCTCGAACCGGCCGCCAAGCCCCAGTCCGGCCAGGATCTCGCCCAATTCGGGGACGTGGTTCGACAGCAGCACATGCCGCCAGCCGAGCCCGGATAGCTTATCCAGCGCCGACACCGTGTCCGGGAACAGCTGCCAGCGGTCTGGCCGGCAGTACTGTGCGCGCACCCCGGCGGCAGCCAGCATCGCGACTTCCGGCTGGACGCCGAGCTGGCCCAAGCGCGAGGCGAGGACCGCAGCCAGCCTCTCCCACCAGTCATCGGCCGTCGCCAGTTCCGGGTGCGCGACTTCGGGTTCGTGCCAGGGGTAGGCGCGCTGCAGGGCCTTCCTGATCTCAGCCCGGCTGAAGCTATGCGGACCAGCGACCTGGGTCAGCGCGTCGTCGACGGCGCCGGACCAGCGATCTGGCCGCTCCGCCAACGTGCCGTCGAAGTCCCAGATCAGCACGCCGGCCGTGGAGTCGGTCATAGGCGCGAGTGTAGGCGAGGCAGCTGCGACGGCCGAGATGACACGAGGGTCGCCACGGTGGCGCGGTAGCGTCACGCACGCAGGCACACCACCCAGCCTCTTCCTCGGCGCCGATTGTCCAGCTCGCCGCCACGGCGTCTAGGTCGCCCTTCGAGCGTCGCTACGCGATCGGCTACCCCGAACCTAGACCCGGTGACCGCTCAAATGCCGATTCGCGCGCCGACGAGGAATTGGTCCGCAGACCAGGCGTCAGGCCGATGGGCCGCGCGAATCGAGGCGCGGCCCTTTGGGCAAGTGATCTGGCTCTCAGCTCTCTTTGGGTGGGTTAACTTCCGGTGCACTGCTGGCTGGCGTATACCAGCCCGACGCGAAGGACGGTGTTGTCGGTTAGCGTCGCTACGTGATGAACGGACTGATGGACGGCTTGATTGCCGTTGGCCACCTGGTGGAGACCACCATCTCCTGCACGCCCATCGGCGCTAGCTCCGATCTGTACGCCTGCTCCACCGGGGAGGGCAGAGGGGCGAATTACCAGCACGGTATTTCCGGAACCCACACCCTTCTGAGCGTCGTAAATGCTGGCGAAGAGGGCCTGGGTCATGGGGTAGGCCTGACATGACGGGTCGATCTGCGTGGATGAACTGACATTGGCCGGGACGCCGTCCGCGCGCAGCGTGCTCTGCAACCCGGCCGGGTCGCTCAGCTCGCGGATCGTGATCTTGACGTCGCCATTGACCTGCTTGGCCACCGTCCAGGCCGCCAGCCGGGCCGTGAGCGGATGGCTGACCGAGTGGCCGGATTGGCCGGCCGGGTGGCCGGACGATGCCAGCGCGGTCACGGCCAGAGCCATCCCTGCCGTGCCGGCCACCGCCCCAGTGAGGCCAGTAACCCTGTGCCGCCTGCGCCTGGCCCGCCCGTTGCTCACGATGGTGTCCAGCGGCGCGTCCACGTGAATCCCAACCAGGGACTCCTTGGCCGCGGTGAGGGAATCCCGCACCACATCCACTGTGTCGCTGTCGTTCATTTGCAGATCTCCTGACCGTAGTGACTGGGGATCGCGGCGCGCAGCTTTGCGACCGCCTGGTGTAGGTGAGCGCTGACGGTTCCCGGGGCTATCCCAAGGACTCTGGCCGTGGTCTCGGTGTCCATGTCCAGCAGCAGCCGCAGCGTGACGACCTCGCGCTGACGAGCGGTCAGTCGGCGCGGCGCGGCCAGCAGGTCGCCGCTGACCACCGTGGCCTGCTCCACAAGCGTCGCAGTGTCGTGGTCACCAAGGGCCACCTCGCGCCGACGGCGGCGCCACCAGGACACATGCGTATTCAGCGCGATGCGCACCACCCATGCCGTCGGCACCTCCAGCGCGCGCACCTTCCGCCACGACACCCACGCCCTTGTGTACGCCTCCGCCACAAGATCTTGGGCCAAGTGCAGGTCACCGACGTTGAGCAGCACGATTCGCAGGCAGTCCTCGCGGGTGGACTCGTAGAACTCCGCGAATTCCGTCGGCTCTTGCTCCATACCCCTTACACGCATCACAGTGCCGATCCCTTTAGCCGCCCGGCCACGGCCGCAACCAGACAAGGCAGGCTTGCCGGCCTCCCTCGCTGGCCCAATCCCTTGACGGTACGGCGACGCGAGCCCCGGTAGCTCGGGACGAAGATCACTACGTCGCGAGTTCGTCGTGCGATCCGCGTGCGACATGGTGAAGCCAACCACGGTCACACACTGACAGCAGGGGCCACCCTTGCTGGAATCGGCAGATTCCGGGCCAGCTCGTGTGTGGCAAGGTTACTGTCGCTCCTGCTGTCAGCTCGGGTCTGGCCCGGTGGGCTCTGTGCCGTCGGCTGGCGCGGACAGTACTTGGGTCATCACGGCTCCGAGCGCCAGCTGCAGGGCGAAGACTGGCGGTTCTCGCCAGGCCACGTTGGGAGCGGCGGAACCATTCGCCCAGGCCAATCCCGCGACCACGATCAGGCCGATGAGCACGAAGCCCGCAACCCACGCACCGATCCATGCAGCGGCCCGGAGCCAGCTGCGCCGCCGCCAGCCACGGAGCCGGACGAACCCCACCACCAGCAACAGCACAGCCAGCAGCGGACAGGCCGTCTCTGCCAGGTTGCCTACCGCGGCGATCAACCCAGGATCCACGGGACTGCGGTTCTATGGTGGAGCAGGTGACGCAAATCGAACTCGCATTGTCAGCTTGGGAATCCGACCGATTCATTGTCTCTAGGGCCGCTGAGCAGGCATTCCGAGCTGCTGCAGGTAGCCGTGATTTACCGCTGACCACGCCCGCTAACTGCTTGTTAACTGCACGGCGATCGTTGCCCGCGTTCTCTCATCCCTGCTGATCGTCAGCTGCAGCGCGTGGGGGCGGTGCGACGACGACCTCGGCGCTGGGATCGTAAGGGATCTGCGGGGTACCGCACACGATGACGTCGGCCCGCTCCCAGGTCCGCTGGTCGGTGTTGAACGGCATCTCCTCCGCCATCCACTCGCGGTGGTGCCGCATAGTCGGTGCTTCGTTTGGTTTTCCGATGCGGGTCAGCACCCGCCGTTCGGCCTCGTGCTCGTCAGATTGCACCCAGATCAGAGCATCGATCAGGTCCGCCACCTCCCGCCTCCCGGCCCCGTCCCCTTCGATGATCAGCAGCGGGCAGCCAGCAGGAACCTCAAGAGACCCATCCCGGCTGTGCTCAACCCACCGCGGCGGCCGGTAGCTGACCGCCTCGCCCCGGTGCGCGGGCACAAGGATCCCGTCGATCAGCAGGTCGGCCCAACCGAACCGGGAGTGCTCCCAGGCAATGTCGTCGGTATGGATCACGACGGACCCAGGGACGGTGTGGCCGATCCGCGCCGCGAGCAAGGTCTTGCCGCTATTGCTGCGGCCGCCGATGGCCAGGACCACCGGACGCCCGGACGCGATCTTGACGGGTCCGTGCTGGGTCAGGACATGGACCAGGACAGTCAGCAGCTCGGCGCGCCACGGCCCGGCTTCTGGCTCCTCCGGGGCTAACTGCAAAGCCACGCCCTCATCTTTCCGCGGGCCAAGATCGGCCGCCACCGGCGATCTTGGCGAGCGCTTCCTTGTCAGAGTGTCGGCATATCGGCTCAGGCAGCGGTCTTGCCGTTGGGACCTGGGCATACGCCCTGATGCGCTCCTCGATGCAGCACGCAATGTCCCGGCGTCTACCCCTGCGGTCCTCAGCGTTGGAGGGCTGTTGCAGGGCCATTCCCAGGGCCTTGGGCCTTCTCATCGGCTGGAGTGCGCAGAGCGTCCAACGCAGTCGATACCTCGCCGTCATTGGCAGCTCTGTAGGCGAGGAGCTGCGTTCCGGCCAGAATGAGGCTGGTCGTGTCTTCCAGGGTGCTCGTCTCGGGGATGACATGCTCGCGGACCCCGGCCAGAAGATCACGCGCCCGGTACCAGCTGCGCATATCGTCGGCACCGAATTCGGCTGCTTGCGGGCGCATGAGATGGCGGCAGA
>Ga0335074_10008719_pt1 | contig 14108 bp, 12 predicted proteins | sample Lox_Sample_23_FD_206715 | JGI IMG/M metagenome (GOLD analysis project Ga0335074, IMG submission 206715) | Soil microbial communities from Loxahatchee National Wildlife Refuge, Florida, United States - Lox_Sample_2.3 | ecosystem: Environmental > Terrestrial > Soil > Wetlands | place: USA...
TCGGGCGGAACACGCCGTCATTGTTCGGCATGTTGATCGACAATACCGACTTCACCGCGGTGAAGCTGGCGGCGGCGGTGTAGCTCCAGGTGTTGTTGATCGCGCCTTTCACCTGTGGCGCGCTGCCGGTCCAGTCGACTTCCATCGTCTCGCCGCGCTTGCGCACGGTGCAGACGAGCGGGATCGGTACGCCGGCATCGATCTGGTCGTCGTCGATCCAGTCGGTGAAGCTGGCCTCGCCGTCGGGCAGTTCGGACAGGCAGTGGCGCGTGAGGCGTTCAGAATAGTCCATCGTGGCGTCCATCAGCGATTGCACGCCGTCGGCACCGTAGCGTGCGACGATGTCCGCCATGCCGCGCGCGGCGATCTCGCAGGCGGCGAGTTGGCTGCGGATGTCGCCCAGCACGCGGTTCGGCACGCGCACGTTGCGGTCGATCATGCGGAACAGGGTGGTGTTGGGCTGGCCGCGTTCGTACAGTTTCAGCGGCGGGATACGCAGGCCCTCGGCATAGATCTCGGTGCTGTCGGAGGCGTTGGAGCCGGGCACACGTCCGCCCACATCCGTGTGGTGGCAGATGGTGGCGGCGTAGGCGATCGGTTCGCCGTCCGCGAAAAGCGGCTTGAAGATGAAGATGTCCGGCAGGTGCATGCCGCCGTCATAGGGGTCGTTGTTGATCAGGATATCGCCCGGCGCGATGTCGTCGCCGAAGTGGCGCAACGCGGCCTGCAGCGCGACGGGGATGGAGCAAAGGTGGCCGGGCAGCGCGAGGCCTTGGGCCACGAGACGGCCGCGCGCATCGCACAGCGCGGCGCTGTAGTCCATGATGTTCTTCAGGACGCCAGAATAGGCGGTGCGGTAGATGGTCAGCACCATTTCGTCGCCGAGCGCGGCGATGGCGTTGCGGAACAGTTCTTCGGTAATTGGGTCGGGCATTGGGGCCTGAACGAACGGTGGGGCAGGGATTGGATCAGGAGCACATTGTGCCTGATCCCACCATACGCGACGGTGCCCGGCGTGCTCAATGGACTCACGGCTATCGAGCGATGCTGCCCTCGATCGCCGACATCACGGCTGGTCAACTCCTTCTTTTGTCAGGAAATGATCCGCAGCGAACGCACGCGGGTGAAATCGCGGTCGTGCGTCACCAGGGCGGCAGCGTTGATCGCCAGGGCGCTGGCGGCCTGAACGGCGTCGGCCAGTTTGAGGCGGAGTGATACCCGCAGCCTTGCAGCACTCTCCGCGATGTCAACATCGAGCGCGATTGGTTGCCAGGATTCGAGGATTGCCCGGTAACGTCGTGCCAGAGCATCGTCGGCCGCTTGCAACGGCCCGGTCAGCACCTCGGCGATCGTGATCGTCGTAATGGCGAAGCGCAGGCGGCCGGCCGCATGGGCTTCAAACAATGGCGTGAAGCGAGGACCGAATCTCTTGTGTCCCTCGAGGACATAAATGATGGGTGCGGAATCAACCAGCACAAGTGCTCCCTTTGGCAGATCGCTGAAGTCTAACGGTTCCATTCGTCACGCAACTTTCTCGCCGTGCGGACGCTGGCCTTTCCCCACAGCCCGTGGCCGGATCCGGCCACGGGCATCAGCGGCTGTTGGCGGGGGGCGTCTTCATAGGCCTCAATTGGCACCAACGCCGCAACCGGGCGGCCATGCCTGGTAATCACCGTAGACTGCCCCTTCTCGGCCGCAGCAAGAAGATCCGGAAGCTGATTGCGGGCTTCCTCCGCGCCTCTGCGCAACATGACGTCAATTGTCCTTTGTCGCTGGTGGGACTGTGCGGCGCTGTACAGTCTTGGTCAATCCTACGGCGGTGGCCAATCAGGGTCGATAACGGCAATCACACCGGGCCCGCTTAATGTCGGGCGCGCCGATGCCTCGGGGAATGCGGCGGCCAATCAGGCCGCGAGGCAATCGATCACCGGATGCTGATCGCCGCGCCTCGGCAGAACCGGTACGCTGGGACTGTGATCTGCCACATGAGGTGCTTACTATGATACGCGTGGTGCTGCCGGTCTGTCTGGTGCTGATCGCCGCGCCGGCGCTGGCGCAGCAGCTTCCCGTCGCGCCGCTGGGATCACCAGGAGAGCAAATGCGGCGGTTCCTGCTGGCCAATCAGAGCGGGCAGACGATCGTGTCGGCCGAGGCGTGGATGACCGACGGCGAGAAGCGCGTTCTCACTTACGCACCGATCCCGCGCAATCAGGCGCGGTGGATCGTGATCCCGCGGCAGGAGTGTCTGGATTCGATGGTGGTAAAACTTGACAATGGACTAACGCAGCGTGCGAAGCATATGAACAATTGCAAGGCGATCAAGATCGTGGTGGGACAAGCCCGAATCGTCATTACACCGAACCAGGATCCCCTCAGTCGCTGACGCCTTTAGGGCTTGAGGCGAAACAAGTGCTCCAATTGGCGCAGCGGTCGTGCGTACCGTGCCATGGCCGGCGCAGGCCCATGCGCTCTAACTTACCGAGTCGAGCCTGGCATCGGTCGGAAACAATCCACGCATGTGGCGTTGTTTTCTGGATTGGCCTTTCCAATCGTTGCTCGATCTGCACAGGATGAAGATCATCTCCACGTCCTCTCCTGCCTCCGCTTCCTCTCCTGATAATAAGCCAGCCGCCCATAGCCTCTGGCGCTGCACCGTTCGCTCGACTGTGTTTGACTCCGTAGCGCTGGTGAGGCTGGCCGCTGGCTTTTATGCGGGAAGGAAGCGGGGAGAGGAAGCGGAGGTGGCATAGATGCTGTCCTGCAGACCAGCCCGCTTAAATTAGCGCCTATGGGCGCAGGCCGGCCATCCACGACTTCCATGCTGTACGCTGCAAAGACGTGGATGGTGCGCCCCCGGCCAATTCGCCGGGGCAGGCTGCGCGCACCATGACATGTGGGGGCCGGTGCGCCCTCTGGTGACCCGTTTATTTCACCTCGGGCCCTTAGTGGCGGGCTGATCCGACGGTAGGGCACGGCCCCCAGCGTTGCCGCAGCCCAGGCATGGCAGCAGCAACTGCCGGCTGTTGGAATTTGCAGCGGAATAACGACTTTATCTTGCATCATTTGGTACGGGCGTGGCACGGATCGACCTGCCGCCGGGCAAGGCGGCGTCCAGGGGGGAACGATCCATGCTGCATCGGCTCCGCGTCGGCTTGCCTGGCTTCATCGCCGCATTGTTCGCCTGCGTCGCGGTCCTCGCGGTGCCGGCTGCCGCGGCAAGCCTGTGCGCGGACGAGCAATCGACGCCGCAGGTGCCGACCGATCTCGCATTGTGCGCGAAGCTGGACCCGATCGTGCGCAAGCCGAGCGCCCTGCCGCTCAACCAGTACGAGACCGCGCTCAACACCTACGTCTCGGCCATGTGCCACCGCAACTTCGCGGCCGGCTGGAAGATGGACAAGACCGTGCGCGACACCGGACCGTTCATCGCCACGCTTGCGGGCGGCGCATGGTCCGGCAGCTATAACGGCACGCATGCCCCGGTGCTGATCTGGTACTCGCCGGAGATGATCGCGTGGCTGCACGCCAACCGCCCGAGCGATCCATCGAAGACCCCGGCCCATCCCGCGCCGATCCCGGACGGTGCGATGATGGTGAAGGAGATGTACAGCCCGCCGCCCGCCTCTGCCTGCCGCATCCCGGATTTGCTCCGGCTGCGGCCGGACACGCAGGGCATGGCGGTGATGGTGCGCGACAGCGCCGCGGCGGTGGACGGCTGGTTCTGGGCCGCGGTCGGCTGGAAGGGCTACACACCGGACTGGCCGCCGCCGGCCAGCAATTCCCCGGCGCTCGCCGGCTTCGGGCAATACTGCCTCAACTGCCACGCCTCGGCAGTGGACAACGAGACGTTTGCCAGTCTGTCCAACATCAAGGGCGAGCCGGGCACGTTCCTGAATTTCCTCAGCGAGGACTTCTTCCAACAGCAGTCCAGCCAGGTCACAACGCACTTTTCTCATGTCCTGGAGCATGAGCGTCCACGGCGGGAAGCCGAGGCAAAGGTCGTGCAGTTGCCCGGTATCGCAAGCCTGGCCTTCCTGCGCGTGCTGCGCCCGCCGCCCGCCGCAGTGTTCGCCGTGCCAGCCACGCTCGACATGCCGTCGCAATCCTATGACCATGTCTGGATACCGGGCGGCGGTCCGAACGCGCACAGTGACTTCGTGACGTCCGATCAATGTGTCGGCTGCCACACGGCCGGCGGCACCGGGCTGCAATATGAGATGACCACACCGGCCGGGGGCGGGACCGTGCTCAACCTGTCGCCGTATGGGACGTGGCGCACCAGCCCGATGGGGCTCGCCGGGCGCGATCCGATATTCTTCGCCCAGCTCGCCAGCGAGACCCAGACGTTCCATGCGGCGTTGTCGCCCAAGGTGCAGGATACCTGCCTCGGCTGCCACGGCATTCTGGGGCAGCGCCAGGCGGAGATCGACACCCCGCCGTCTGCGCCGTGCCCCGATTTCCTGCGTGCGACGCTGAACGCCGTGCCGTATCCGGATAACAATCCTACAGCGCCGTTGGCGCCGCTCGGCGCGCTGGGGCGCGACGGCGTTTCCTGCACGGCCTGCCACCGCATGGTGTTGGGCAAGGCGGAAACAACAAAGTACCAGGACGCGCCGCAGAATCGCTGCGTGGCGCAGCGGCAGGCCTTCCTGAACCCGGAGAACACCGGCTTTGCGCGGACCTTCACCGGCAGTTTCTTTGTTGGTGCGACCGACCAGCTTGCGGGACCGTTCAAAGATCCGAAACAGGTGCCGATGCAGCACGCGCTCGGCATTACGCCCGAGGACGACACCAATGTCATTGCCAGCCCCGAGCTGTGCGGCACGTGTCACACGGTGCACCTGCCGGTGATGCGGGGCACGCAGACGCTTGGGTATAGTTACGAGCAAACAACCTATCCGGAATGGGCATTCAGCGCGTACCGCACGGGAGAGACGCCGGATGGCAAGCTGCCGTCCGGTGCGGGGACGCTGGCGGAAGCCTGCCAGGGCTGCCACATGCCCAACACCGACAATGCGGGACAGAAGTTCCGCAGCAAGATCGCCAGCATCCAGGAGCATAGCGACTTCCCCGAGGTCGAAGACGGCCTGCCCGGCAAGGACATCGACCTGCCGGTGCGCGAGGGCTTTGCGCGTCACACGCTGGTTGGGTTGAACGTGTTCCTGATCAAAATGGCGGAGCAATTCAGCGAGATGCTGGGCATCGCGGTGCAGGACCCGATGCTGGGAAGCATGGGGGTGCCGCCGCTCGCCTTCACGCAGCAGGCGATGTACCAGCAGGCGGCCAAGAGTACCGCGACGATCGGCGTGAGTGACGTCCAGGTGGCAAGTGGAACGCTGACTGCCACGGTGAGTGTGACCAACAAGTCCGGGCACAAGTTTCCCTCGGGCGTGGGGTTCCGCCGCGCCTTCATCGATTTCCGGGTGCTGGATGCGGACGGCAACGTGCTGTGGGAGTCCGGCCGTACCGACAATGCCGGTGTTATCGTGGACCAGAACGGCCGGCCGGTCGCCGGTGAGCTGTGGTGGAAACCGGATTGTGCCGGATTGCTCTATCCGGACAGCAACCCGCACCAGCCGCACTACGAGGTGATCACGCAGCAGGACCAGGCGCAGATCTATCAGGAGCTGGTCACGGCACCACCAGCCTCGGGCGTTGCTCAATGCGGGCCGACGGCGAAGCCGACCGGGCAACTGACCACGAGCTTCCTGTCGATCTGCGCCAAGCTGAAGGACAATCGGCTGTTGCCGAAAGGCTTTCTTGCGTTGCCCCAGCGCATTGCGATCGCACAGGCGCTGGGGGCAGGGGCCGATATGGCCAAGGACACCGATCCGGTGGGTGTTGGTAACGATCCCGATTACGATAATGGCAGCGGCGGCGACACGCTGCGCTACGTGGTGCCTCTGGCGGCCACCGCCGGAAAGCCGGCCACGGTGGAGGCGCGGTTGTACGACCAGGCCACGCCGCCGTTCTTCCTGCAGGACCGGTTCTGCACGGCTCAAGGCTCGGATCGCGATCGGCTCGCCTATATCGCCAGCACGTTGAACTTGTCGCAGACTCCGGCACAGGATTGGAAGTTGTTCCTGGTCAGCAGCGGCAAGGTGGCGGTTCCGCAGTGATCTCCGGCGCCGGGCCCTGACGCAATGACATTGGCCGCCAGGTGAGGGAAACATGGAAACACCGAAGCTCACAGGCAATCTGGTCGGCGGCACGCCGGCAGACCAGGCGCGATTGCTCGAACGCCTGCATGACTATCTCGACCTCAATGCGCGCTTCGACTGGCAAGGATTGCAGGATCTGTGGAGCGCCGCGCCGGAGGCGGTGTTCTTCAATCTCAACGGCCACACCTACAAGGGCCGCGAGCATTGGACCCGGCTATGGCAATTCTACCAGGGCAATGTCGCGAGCAATTACTGGACCCCGTTCGATATCGGCGGGGTGGTGTCGGATGATCTCGCAGTACTGTGGTGCGAGCGGCACACGCGTTCCGATTGGGTCGGCGCCGAGCCGCCACCCGCCGCGCGGCGGTACGGCAGCGATTATACGTCGCGCTCCACCATGGTGTTCCGCAAGGAGCATGGCGACTGGCGCGTGGTCCACGTGCACTTCTCTGAGGCGACGACAGCGCCGCGTCCCGGCGGGATATGACCGTGCCACCGGCCGGACTGCCGCGGCTAGCGGTGCGCGGCCATGGTGGCCTCGGTCCGCAGCAGTGCGTCGATCTGGCGCGCGCCGCCGAGGCGCATGGCTTCGCATCGATGTGGTTTGCCGAAAATCCGTTCGAGCGCGGGATATTTCCACTGATCTCTGCCTGTCTCCTGGCGACGCGGCGCATCCGGGCCGGCATCGGCATCGTCAATCCCTACACGCGCCATCCGGCGCAGATCGCGATGGAATACGCGGCGCTGGACGAGATCGCGCCCGGAAGGACGTTGCTGGGAATAGGCTCCGGCATCGGCGCACAGATCGAGCGGCTGGGTTTCCGATATCGGCCCGTCGCTGCGATGGAAGACGCGATGCAGATCGTGCGCGGCCTGCTGCGCGGCGAGACGGTACACTACCGCGGCACGGTGTTTTCGGCTGACGGCGTCGCGCTGCGGTTCGACCTGCCGCGCCAACACGTTCCCATCTATATGGCGTCGATGGGAGACCGAAGCCTGGCGCTGTGCGGCCGCATTGCCGATGGGTTGATTATCTCCAACATGTGCCCGCTGGGCTATGCGCAACGCGCGGTCGGTATTGCCGGCGAAGCGGCGCAGCAAGCCGGCCGGCCGTTGCCCGATGTGGTGCAATATGTGCCATGCGTTGCCCGCCCCGATCGCGCCGAGGCACGGAACGTCGCAAAGACTGAAATTGGCGCGATGCTGGCGCGCTTCTGGCCGATCGGCGACGATTGGCCGCCAGTGCGCGAAACCATCGTGCGCCACTCCAGAATTTCCAAGGCGGAGGTTGTCGCGGCGCTGGACCGCCTGCGCCGGGGCGAGCCGGCGGCCGCCCTGCTCGATGACCGGTTCGTCGATGCTTTCGCAATAGCCGGCACTGCCGCGGATTGTCTCGCCGCTGCCGCGCGATATCGGCATGCGGGCGTCAACGAACTTGTGCTGACATTTGCCGGCGGCCAGGCGGAGGCGGATATGGCGTATTTGAAGCCAACCGAAACTGCCGACGAATGCCAATAGAACTGCCGGGCTCGCTATACCAACCGGCGGAAAGATCAACCTAAGGCGGCCGCCTTGGCGTCATGCCGACGCAGGCCGGCAACCACGACTTTGCGGCAAGCAGCACGGTAAGTCGAGGATGGTGGCCCTTCGCCCGCCATGACGATGAGCATGGCCGATGAGTCAATCTTTTCGAGGTTGGTATTACATTTGCGTTTATCCGCATTCATCTGCGACGCCGTAACAAGACTCACGCTACGGCCGCTCGGCCCCCATGCTTGCCCCCAACGCGGGCAGAACCTACCGTCCGCCGCCCTCACCAACGTGTGGAGACAGACCATGCCGGAAATCCCCAACCGCCCCGAATACCAGAGCGATTTGTTCAAGAAAGGCCTGCAAGTACGCCGCGAGGTGCTGGGCGGCGACTACGTCGATGGATCGATCGCGCGCGCCGACGATTTCAATGCCGCCTTTCAGCAGATGACCACCGAAGTCGCCTGGGGCATGATCTGGACCCGCCCCGGCCTACCGCGCAAGACGCGCAGCATGATCAACCTGACCATGCTCGCGGCCCTGAACCGCGGCGCCGAATTCCGCCTGCATCTGCGCGCCGCATTGAGCAATGGCGTGACGCGCGACGAGATCAAGGAGATCCTGCTGCAGATCGGCGCCTATTGCGGCATCCCCGCCTGCCTCGAAGCGTTCCGTATCGCCACCGAGGTGTTCAAGGAAGTCGACGGCGCCAAGGGATAATCCACTATGACTGACAAACCCAGCGTCGGCTTCATCGGCGTCGGCAATATGGGGTGGCCGATGGCCGCCTGCCTGGTACGCGCCGGCTTCCGTGTGCATGTGAACGACTCACGGCGCGAAATGGCCAACAATTTCGTGCAGCAGATCGGCGGCCACGCACCGGACAGCCTGCGCCAGCTCGCCGCGGAGTCCGACGTTGTGGTGACGATGTTGCCCACCAGCGCCATCGTCTCCCACGTTCTCGCCGACGGCGACGATACCGTGCTGGCTGGCATGCGTCCCGGCACCATCGTGATCGAAATGAGTTCCGGCGTGCCGTCGGCCACGCAGGAACTGGCCGAACGCGTCCACGCGCTTGGCGGGCACATGATTGACGCGCCCGTGTCTGGCGGCGTGCCGCGCGCGAAGACGGGGCAGCTTGCGATCATGGCGGGCGGCGACGCCGCGACGATCGACCGCGCGATGCCCGTGCTCTCGGCGATGGGCAGCTCCGTGCTGCGCACCGGCGTGATCGGGTCCGGCCAGGCGATGAAGGCGCTGAACAATCTCGTCTCGGCCGGCGGGTTCCTGATCGGCATCGAGGCGTTGCTGATCGGCCAACGCTTCGGTCTTGATCCCGCTGTCATGGTGGACGTGCTGAACGCAGCCACCGGCATGAACAACTCAACGCAGAAGAAGTTCAAGCAGTTCGTGCTGTCGCGCTCCTTCGATGCCGGGTTCAGCCTGGGCCTGCTGGCGAAGGACTTGTCCATTGCGTTGCAGGTCGGGCGCGAGACCGCGACGCCGGCGCCGCTCAGCGCGTTTTGCAAGGAACTTGTCCTGGCGGCACAGACAATGTTCGGCGCCGACGCGGACCACACCGCGATGGCCCGACTGTGCGAGACGTTGGCGGGCGACGAGCTGCGCAGCGGCTGATGTTTCGCTGGTTTCGCCGCGCCGATCCCGAGGATGAATTCGAGGACGAGGCCGATGAGGTCCCGCTGCCGGAACAAATCGATTTCGGCGAGCCGGTCGAATTCATCCCGGAAATCCGGCCGCTGCCGAAGGTGCCGGACTTTGCTGCGATCGTCGCCGAGACCGCCGTCAATGGATGGCACATGGCCGCCGTGGTCACTGATGCCACAGGCCCCGATTTCTACGTGCGTGCCATCACCGTGCGCTGGCCCTTCATGGTTGCGCGGCCGGTGCCCAGCACAAGGCTCAGCCACAAACCGGTCAAACCCAGCCTGCGGTCGCCCACCGGCAGCACGCCGGCGCGCAAATGCATCGTGAACTGGGGATGGGCGAAGTTGGAAGAGTCGTTCTCCCAACTTCGCTTTTATATCAAACGTGAGCGCGTTTGGTGGCTGCCCGGCACCGGCCCGGCAACGATCCGGCTGACGCTGAAGGAGTCAGGCTACCCGCGCCGGCGGATCGTCGTGCCGATCAAGACCAATGTCATCGACTGGAACCGGATGCCGCCCGGGGCTGAAACGCCGGCATCACCGCCTGAGCAATCCACCTGAATTGCTCCTCCATGATGGCGAGCGGCGTGCCCATCGGCGTGGACAGGTTGATGTGCTCCAGCCCGGGATAGCGTGATTCCAGGTCGCGCAGATAGGCCACCAGTTCCTCCGGCGGGCCGGTGAACCAGGCGCCCATTTTCATAAAATGCTCCACCGCCGGCACGCCTGCCGCGTACCAGCCCCCGCGCTGGCCGATCGCCGCAATTTGCTCCTTGGTCACGCCGGGCAGGAAGCCGAGCGGGGCAAACATCTTGGCATGCTCTTCATAAAGCGGTGTGATCTCCTTCAGTCCCTTCGCCTTGCTATCGGCAAGATGGACGAAGATGCCGATCATCAGGTTTTCGCCGAGCTTCCAGTCCTTGCCGGCGCGATGTGCCGCTTCCTGATACGCAGTGATCGGCCCCGATTGCATGGTCGCCGCGCCGCCGCCGACCGCACCCTTGATGTTGTACTTCACCATGAAGTCCAGCCCGCGCGCACTGGCGCTGACCACCGGCTGCCAGCATTCCACCGGCCGATGGATCGGCCGCGGCACCAGCGTGAGGTCCTTCAGCGTATAGCCGCGATACGGCACTTCCGGCGGCAATGTGTAGTGTTTTCCCCGATGCGAGAACCGTTCATTCTCGAACGCCTTGAAAATCACCTCCACCTGCTCTTCGAACAATTCGCGGTTGGCGTCCTGGTCGATGATCGGCGCACCGAAGGTCTCCACTTCGCGCGAGTGGTAGCCGCGGCCGACGCCGAAAACCGTGCGGCCCTTGGTCATGATGTCAGCGCAGGCATAGTCCTCGGCCAGGCGCAGCGGGTGCCACATGGGGGCGATGTTGAAGCCGCAGCCGACTTTGAGGTTGCGCGTCAGGTGGCAGAGATGCACCGCTGCCATCAGCAGGTTGGGCAGCACCTCGTAGCCTTCGTACTGGAAGTGATGCTCTGCCAGCCACAGCGTGTCCCAGCCGGTCTCGTCCATCACCTTGGCGACGGCCTCGGTCTTGTCGAAGACACTCGCCAGTTGGTCGTTGGAGAAACGGCGTTCATTGGCCGGCGTAGCATCCTGGCCGCGGTCCGGCAGGTCGATGTGCCCCGGATAGACGGTGGCGAATTTCGAAATCATGTTGCAGAGTTTCCCTCTCCCGCTCTGCGGGAGAGGTCAGGTGAGGGTGAAACGTGCCCCCGCACTAACCTCACCCGCGCCGCCGCGTCGCGACCCCGGATCAAGTCCGGGGCAGGCCTCTCCCGCGAAGCGGGAGAGGATTTCAACTAACTAACCGCCATAGAACACGTTGTCGCCGAGGTCCTTCATTTCCAGGATCGCGACATCCGGACGGCCCTCGATCGGCTTGGGTAGATGCGCTTCGGTCACTTCCCCGACCACGATGTGGTGATCGCCCAGTTCCACGATCGTTTTGACCGCGCATTCCACCGCCCCGATCGCCGCATCCAAAATCGGCGTGCCGTTGGTGCCAAGGTGGAACGCCTGGCCAGACAGCTTGCCATCCTCCAGCTTCGCTGGCTTGAAGAAGGTGAATGCCAGGCCCTTTTGATCCTTGCCCAGCATGTTCAGCGTGAACTTGCCGGTTCCCTTCACCACGGTGTGCGCGCCGGAATCCGCCTTCACGCCCACCACCACCAGCGGCGGCGCGAACGACGCCTGCGTGACCCAGTTCACCGTCGCTGCGCCGATATTGCCCTTTCCGTCATCCGCGGTGAGCACGTAGATGCCGTAGGGGATCATCCGCAGCGTCGTCTTCTTGGCATCGGCGTCCATGCTTCGTCCTCCCGAGCAAAATCGTGCGGTGGGATCATGCCCGATGCGCACCCGGACGCCAATGTTGCCGGCAAAGCGCATCGCCGGCAGGGACCGCCGGTTCCAGCGTTTGCGCTGGCATTTAGCGGAATAAAAGCGATAAAATAACGACAATGCGTCGCACATCGGCTCAACCGCACGAGTTATCCCGCCAGCTTGCCAGGATGGCCTTCCGCCGGCGCAGAAGCCTGCGTCGTACAGTGGTCACCTGGGCGCTCATCGTCAGCGCCATAGGCGCGGTCGCCTCAGTCGCCGCGACCTGTGTCATGTTGATCGATGTCGGGCGCACGCCGCGTCAATGGGCGCCATATCTCGAGCGGCGTGCCAACGAGCATTCGCCGTTGATTGTCGGGGCCGTCGGCCTTGCCGCCGCGTGGCTGAACCACGCCGATCGGCTGGACGTCAGCGAGCCGCTTCCATTGCCTGCCTCGCTGGGTGCGTCGCCCGCACGGTCGGGGCCGGACGCTACAGGGCGGCTGCGTATCGTGGGCACGCTGGCAGAGCTGCAGCAGGCGGTGAATACGGCTCAGCCCGGCGACGTGATCCAGTTGCTGCCGGGCGACTACCGGCAGAACGGGTTCCGCATCGGCCTGGTTCACCCGGGTACGGCACAGGCGCCGATCACCCTTCGTGCCGCCCGGCTTGGCGATGCCGTGATCCACTCCGACGTCATCGAACTGTTCAATATCGTCGCGCCCTATTGGCAGTTCGAAAACCTGGTGTTCCGTGGCGAGGACGACTGGTGCGAGCATGCCATCCACATCGTCGCCGGCGCGGAGCATCTGCTGATTCGCAATAACCGCTTCGAGGATTTCAACGCCGCCCTGAAGATCAACGCCCAGTCCGGTCTGTTCCCGGACGATGGCGTCATCGCGGGCAATACTTTCGCTAACCGCAAGCCACGCAACACGGGGAGCCCAATCACACCGATCGACCTGGACGCTGCCAGCGATTGGGATATCCGCGACAACATCATCACCGACTTCGTGCGCGCCTTCCCCGGCGGAGCCACGTACGGTGGCTATGCCAAGGGTAGCGGCGCCGGCAATATATTCGAGCGCAACCTCGTGGTCTGTACCTGGAAGCTGCACGGTTACCCCGGGGCTCAGGTCGGGCTGTCGCTTGGCGGCGGCGGTACCGGACCCCAGTTCATGCGCGACGGGGGCCGCAGCGGCATCGAGCAATTCCACGGCGTGATACGTGACAATCTTATCGTGTCCTGCGGTGATGCCGGCATTTATCTCAATCGAGCAGCGGGTTCGATCATCGAGCATAACACCTTGCTCGACACCTCGGGCATCGAAGTGCGGTTCCCACAGTCATCGGCGCGGATCACCGCAAACATGATCGACGGTATCATAACCACGCGGGATGGCGGCAACGCCGACTTGCAAGACAACCTGGTGTCGAATCTCCTCGGCCTGTTCGTCGGCTGGCATCCAGTACGGGGCTATTTCAACCAGCCTGTCTCGCTCGACCTGACATGGCGCGACACGCCTGCAGGCATTGCCGACGGGGGCGCGAGCACTGATCTGTGCGGACACCACCGCGCGCTCGAGAGTCGTCCGGGTGCGTTTGACGATTTCTCGCGTTGCCTGGCGGGACGCTGATATCGCATAGGCCGGTCTCCGGCGGCGGGTGAGACGCAACAACAGGAAGTCCTGGCAGCTCGCGCGCAGGCGGAACCGGCTCATCGCGAGACCGTCGCCATCGCCCGCTGTGGCGGCGGCGCGGAGGCGACCCGGCCACGTACCGCGTTGTGCAGCATCGCGAAGGCACCGCCGATCACCAGCGCCATCATGGCATCGGTAATCTCGGCCGAACGTCCCGGCAGCCAGCATTCCGCTATACTGGTTGCCAGCAGCAATGCGGCCGTCAGTGCGGTGCCGATCGGCAGGTTGATGCCGCAGCGGCCCAGCAACCAGATCAGCCCGCCGTATTCATAGAATTTCTGGCAGAAGGACTGCATGTCGACATTGATCGAGCCGGTCATCAAACTACGGAACGGGATCCAGCCGAAGCTGCGGGGAAACAGCACGAACTGGAACGGTTGCAAGCGTTCCACCGTGACCATGCCAAAGAACAGAAGCGTCACAATCGCGAACCGTGCCGGGATCCGGTGTAGCAGCAGTGCCCATACCATATATGCGGCCACCGCGCCCGTTATGTCATGCAGCGTCAGCACGTTATCAATGATCAGGATCTTTCCGATGAACTCGATGCCGCATAACGTGGGGAACAGTACCAGAAAGCGCCGGAAGCCATAGATTGAATGGACGATAACGGCAATGAACAACCAGGTGATGGTGTAGCGTGCCAGATCGTAGGGCGGCAGGTTCGGCGTGCGCACGATCGGCCAGAGCGCATGCCAGTATTTGTGCAGGTCGA